>ENA-OFCI01000151-OFCI01000151.1-metagenomes-genome-assembly--contig:-NODE-151-length-45754-cov-4.030023_pt1 | contig 45754 bp, 57 predicted proteins | sample MGYA00153391_OFCI01 | MGnify analysis MGYA00153391
CTCGCGGTCACGCAAGTCGATAAAGATCACGCCACCGTGATCGCGCCGTCGATGTGCCCAGCCAAAAACGGTGATGGTTTGACCAAGATAGCTTGAGTCGATCAAGCCTGCGTAGTTGGTTCTCATGATGAAATCCTAAAAAAATGGAGTGGCTGATTGCTCATCAGCGTTTATAACTACAAGCAAATTCAGCATTGGGACGCCGATTGAAATTGAGCTGCAAATAAAGATCAAAAAATCGCGTCTGCTGACGATCAAGGTGCCGCCACGGATGCCCGCGACGGCTATCGATTGGGGTCGGTGCCGGCTTGTTTTAACTCGGCCCCGTTGGTGTGATGCGGGTTATCGATAAACTTGATGACGCGAGCTGGTTCAGCCACGCCCATCGAGATAATATATTTCAGTGCTTGATCGACATTCATCTCTAATTCGATCACGTCTTTTTTCGGCACGATCAGGAAAAATCCTGCGGTGATATTGGGCGTGGTTGGAATAAATACGGAATAATTTTCAAAGCCCAGATGATCGGTGACTTCATGCCTGGGCTCGCCGGTAAGCAGCGCCACTGTCCAGGTATCATGCTGCGGATAGCGCACCAGCACCGCTTTGCGGAACGCTTTTCCATCGGATGAAAACAGCGTGTCGGAAATCTGCTTAACACCGCCGTAAACAGAACGGACAATGGGAATACGCTGCAGCAGAGTGTCGCCAATACCAAGCAATTTTTTACCGAAAAAATTTGCCGCTATCACGCCGGTACTCAACACAATCAGCAAAGTCAGAATGACGCCCATACCGGGCACATGGAAGCCGAACAAAGCTTGCGTCTGTAGCCGCTCCGGCAATAACAACAGGGTCTGATCCATGATGTCGACGAGAAACTTCAGAACCAGGCCAGTGATGACCAACGGGATCCAAACCAGGACACCGGCAACAAGATATTTACGCATGTTGATAGTCAGCCTCGCTTAAGTGCTGGCCGCGGCTGCAGGTTTGGCACCTGATGCAGGCGATGCCGGGGCCGGAGCAGGTGAAGCGGCCGGAGCCGAAATAGGTGACGTCGCAGGTGCAACACTGGGCGCTGTTGCCGGGGCAGCATTGGATGCTTCTGCGCCCGCAGGCTTGGTGTCGGCTGGTTTTTCTGTTTTAGCGGCATCGGCAGAATCAACGGATTCCGCGTTGGCGGACTTTTTTTCGCCTTTAAAATCGGTCACGTACCAGCCGCTCCCCTTGAGTTGGAAGCTGGGCGCGGTGACTTGCTTGGAATAGGTAGATTTGCCGCAAACCGGGCACTCGGTTAATGGGTCTGCAGACATTTTTTGCAGAACATCAGCAGCGTGCCCACATGCTGCACATTTATACGCGTAAATCGGCATTTATTGCTCCGGCATTTCGACTAAAGAGTGCTTCAAATATTTATTTTTCTTATTTTAACACAAGGGCTTACAGCGATTGTGCGCCGCCGCAAAAAAGACTCGGGCCGTAAATAGCGCGTGGGCAAAATGCGGACCTAATGGTTATTCGATAACCACTTTTTCCAGCCCTGCTGTTGCAGCCGGATAGTGCATATTCAGTTGGTTAAGCGTTTCCACCAGCACCGAGGCGATATAAACATCGCGTACCCATTTGCGGTCGGCGGGCACGATGTACCAAGGCGCATGCGGGCTTGAGGTGGCATTAATGGCTTCTTCATAAACACGTTGATAATCGTTCCATTTTTTGCGCTCGGCCAAATCGCCAAAATTAAATTTCCACCGCTTGGCCGGATCATCCAGGCGATCTTGCAAACGTTGTTTTTGTTCGTCCTTCGAAATATGCAAAAAGAATTTGAGGATGATGGCGCCTTCTTCAACCAGCGCCGCTTCAAAATCATTGATCTGCCGCATGCGCCGCGCGGCGGTAGCATCGTCAATCCAGCCGTGTACCCGGGTAATGAGCACATCCTCATAATGGCTGCGGTTGAACACCACGATCTCGCCTTTGGCGGGCACCTGTTTATGAATACGCCACAAATAATCATGCTCCAGCTCTTCTGCGCTGGGCGCTTTGAAATTAGCAATGCGCACGCCTTGGGGATTGATCCCTGAAAACACTTTGCGGATTACGCCGTCTTTACCCCCGGTGTCCATTGCCTGCAGCACCACCAGCACTTTATATTTATGCTCGGCGTAGAGCAGATTCTGCAATTGCACCAGCTGCGCATTCAACATCGCCAGTTGCGCAATGGTATCCGGCTTATCACCTGCATAGCCGCTGGTTGAGCGGGTATCAATGTCAGCGAGTCTGGTTTTGCTAGTGGCGATAATCGGCTTCACCAGTAGTGAATGGGGCGTATCGGTCAGGTCGGTCGTATCTGTTTTAGCAGTTTTGATGGGCATAAGATAATCTAAAGTTGATGATTCAAATGGACTGTTCAGGTTGATTAAACGCAAGCCAAGTTTACAACCATGCACTTTATAATTATCGTCTACTTTAATGCAAAGGAAACTCTATGTCTGACTCTCATACGCTGCCTTCAGCCATGCGCTATGTTGCTACTCGTAGCGCGGGCGCGGCCGATGTAATGCATATTGCCAGCGGCCCGTTACCCACGCCGGGGCCGCATGAGGTGCTGATCAAGGTTGCCTACGCGGGCGTTAACCGTCCCGATGTTGCGCAGCGTGCAGGCACTTACGCACCGCCGCCAGGCGCATCGCCGATTATGGGCTTGGAAGTATCGGGCGAGGTAGTGCAGGTCGGCGCAGAAGTTATCGCCTTCAGGATGGGTGACAAAGTTTGCGCACTCACGCCCGGTGGCGGCTATGCAGAATATTGTGCGGCACCGGCCGCACATTGCCTGCCGATACCGGCAGGATTATCGATGCTTGAAGCGGCTGGCCTACCAGAAAATTTTTTCACGGTATGGGTGAATGTATTCGACACCTGCAAACTCAAGTCAGGCGAAAAATTCCTGGTGCATGGCGGCTCGAGCGGCATTGGCCTCACCGCTATTCAGCTGGCAAAAGCGTTCGGGGCAGAAGTATTCACCACCGTGGGCAATGATGATAAAGCCGGCTTCTGCAAAAAAATCGGGGCTGACCATGTGTTCAATTACAAAACGGACGACTGGATGACTGAGATCGCCAACATTACGCAGAAGAAAGGCATTGATGTCATTCTCGATATGGTCGGCGGCAACTACATTGAAAAAAATCTGCGCTCATTGGCGCTGGAAGGCCGTTACTGCTTCATCGCGTTTTTGGAAGGCGGCAAAGCTGAAGTTGATTTTCGTCCTCTGATGATGAAACGGCAAACCATCACCGGCTCCACGCTGCGTGCGCGTTCTGATTCGCAAAAGACCGCGATTGCAGGAGCGCTGAAAGAAAAGGTGTGGCCGTTATTAGCAGCAAAAACAGTAACACCGGTGATCCATCAGGTTTTCAATCTCGATGAAATTATTGCAGCGCATCGCTTGATGGAATCGAGCGCGCATATCGGCAAGATCATGCTGAAAGTTAGTTGAACATTCAGCCGCGCCAAGTCATATCCGTCCGATGCGTTAGATGCGTCTGATTCGCAGGGCGGCCCGTAACCCAATGGTGCCATTTTACTTTCGGGAGTTCACATGAAATTTTTCAAAGCCTCAGCCATTCTCTTTTTTATCGCGTTATCGGCGCTGCTGCTTGGCGCTTGCTCAGCTATCAATGCACAGAACAAAGGGGGCGATTACAAACCCGTCAACGCCACACCGGATGCTGACGGCAATGCGTTGATGCTGAAAGGTTTTGATGTGGTCAGCTACTTTGTGGATAACAAAGACGCGATGGGCAGCGCGCAATTCAAGTCGGATTACAAAGGCATTACGTTTCAATTTGCCAACGCAGAACATAAAGCGCTGTTTGATCGCGAGCCGACTAAATACTTACCGCAATTCGGCGGCTATTGCGCGAACGGAATCGTCTACGGCATTCCGTGGGGCGGCGATGGCGACACCTGGAAAATGATTGATGGGAAACTCTATATTTTTGGCGGACAGGGCTCGAAGAATGCGTTCTTGCTTGATAAAAAAAACAATCTGGCCCTCGCCCAAAAATACTGGAAAGAAGAAATTGATGGCAGCAACAGTTTTATCCAGCGTTCCAGACGAATGCTGATACGTGCCGCATTATAAAAGTGGTGAAGAGTTGGCGAAAGCGGTGGCGGAAGCCAAAGCAAAAGCAAAAGGCATCTTGCCGCCGGGCTAATGACATTGCAACGGCTTGCTTTAAAAATATAAAACTCTATCATCCACGGGCATTTCGAGGTCTTTTTGCTTGTAAACACCGGTGGATAAACGACTTTCTAATTTGCTTTTTGGATGATCAATTCGCCCGCATCGCTAAACACCAGATCAATCTTCTTGCCACCAGCGCTGATAGTTGATTCATATTGAACGATGGTGCCGCGCGTAAGACGCTCGGCGGCGATGATTTTAGCGTGGGGATGAGTCGCTGCCAGCGCTGCCAACACCAAGGGCGGAAGCTCCGTTGGTTTCAGGGCTTCCTCAATTTCCATCACCTCACCATTGGCCGCATAAATGATGTCGCGCTTGGTGCTGCCGTCCTTTGTTTCAAGTTCGTAGCAGGTCTTGCCTTCACGCATTTCGCGTAAATAATTTTTAACGCTGGCCTTTGGGTACGCTTTGGTGAAGGCGCTTAGTACTGGTTCGGGCACTTCCTTTTGGCTAATTTTGACCGACTCTTGCGCTTGGGCAAACAAGGCAAAGATGCCCGCGCTGGCGACGATTACGATTACGAAACTCAAACGCAAATTCCAACGCAAAAACTTTTTCATTTCTTTTATTTCAACTCTCTAGTCATTATTTTATAAGCATCACCAGCGAGCCCGTCACAATGAAGGCAGCGCCGATAATAGTTTGCGTACTGGGTGTTTCGCCTAAAACAAAGAATGCCAGTATCACCACCAATGCCACGCTCAATTTATCAACCGGCGCTACAAGCGAGACCGGGCCTAACTGAAGCGCGCGATAATAACAAAGCCAGGACAAGCCCGTGGCGATGCCGGACAAGACTAAAAACAACAGGGTTTTGTGGCTAATTGTGGTCGGTGCGCGCCACTCATCGCGCAGCGATACGATGAGCGCTGTAACCACCAGGATGACGATGGTACGAATGAAAGTGGCGAGGTTGGAATTAATTTCAGCGACGCCAAGCTTGCCGAAAATAGCCGTGAGCGCGGCAAATACGGCGGAGGCCAGTGCAAAAAATTGCCAGCTTGCGGTGAACTTCATGTTGGCCTGCCTTTCATTTAGCCATGCTCAGTCTAGTTCTCATAGACGCATGGCTCCATGATGATTACCCAACCAGCAGATGCAATCATGGTGCATTCAAACTAGCCGCAAACTAATGGGCTTGCGGCTAGATCACGCGGTTTTTAGAACGGAATATCATCCTCAAAATCATCAAACTTGGCTGCGCCGCCCGCTTTTGCTGCGCCTGCCGGTTTGGCCGCGCCGCCTGCACTGCCGCTAGAACCGCGCGGATAATCACCGCCGCCGCTTGGCCCGCGACTGCCACCGCTATTGCCACCATCGCCGCCATCACCACCCATACCCTGGCGTGAGCCGAGCATCTGCATTTTGTCGGCGATGATTTCGGTTGTGTATTTCTCTACGCCGTCTTTGTCGGTCCACTTGCGGGTTTGCAAGCGACCTTCTATATAAACCTGCGAACCTTTTTTAAGGTATTCACCCGCGATTTCAGCCAGGCGCTGAAAGGTACTGATGCGATGCCACTCGGTTTTTTCCTGCTTTTCGCCCGATTTGTCTTTCCACTGATCAGTGGTGGCAATGGAAAAATTGGTCACCGCAGCGCCATCAGGCATGTAGCGTGTTTCGGGGTCTTTTCCCAAGTTGCCGACGAGAATAACTTTATTAACTGATGCCATGATTGCTCCTGCAATTTTTGAAATTTATGTGGCGGTTTTACCGCATCCATGTTGCGCCATCTCATAGCGGGTACTGTGCCTGAAATTCATAGGCGCAAACTCTAAAACAGGTTCAGATTGAAACCAGAACGCGGTATCATTATAGGTTGTTCTGATACGGGCGACGAACAAGCTGAAGCGATTGAGTGGCTAACTTCAAGTAGAGCTTGGCAACTACCCTCACATCATTAAGGTCGCGCATCTATCCTGATGTTGAACCCAAGTATTTTCAAATAGATAGCACATGGACTTCATTAAAATTCGCGGTGCTCGCACCCACAATCTCAAAAATATCAGCCTTGATATTCCGCGCCATTCGTTAGTCGTGATCACCGGGCTTTCGGGTTCCGGTAAGTCTTCTTTAGCTTTTGACACGCTCTATGCAGAGGGGCAGCGACGCTACGTGGAATCGCTGTCGGCTTACGCGCGGCAATTTTTGCAATTGATGGAAAAGCCGGATGTCGATTTGATTGAGGGCTTGTCGCCGGCAATTTCGATTGAGCAAAAAGCCACATCGCATAATCCGCGCTCAACAGTCGGCACCGTGACCGAGATTCACGATTATTTACGTCTGCTATTCGCGCGTGTTGGCACGCCGTATTGTCCGGAGCATCAGCTGCCGCTGGAAGCGCAGACGGTTTCGCAAATGGTTGATGCCGTATTGGCCTACCCCCAAGAGACGAAATTAATGTTGCTGGCGCCGGTGGTGGTGAACCGCAAGGGTGAGCATGTAGACATGATTGAAGCGTTCCGCTCGCAAGGTTTTGTACGCCTGCGCGTGAACGGAAAAGTAATCGATATTGATGCTTTTCCCAAACTTGATAAACAAAAAAAGCACACTATTGAAGTGGTCGTGGATCGGCTGAAAACCGCACCGGAACTCAAGCAGCGCATTGCTGAATCATTTGAAACTGCGCTGCGAATAGGCGAAAGCAAAGCGATTTCAGTCAATATGGATACGGAAAAGGAAACTTTATTCTCGTCCAAATTTTCCTGCCCGAAATGCGATTATTCGCTCTCCGAAATGGAGCCGCGTTTATTTTCATTCAACAACCCGATGGGTGCATGCCCCACTTGCGACGGTTTGGGCGAGATTACGTTTTTTGATCCGAAGCGTATTGTGGCTTACCCGGGCTTATCGCTGGCGGGCGGCGCGATTAAAGGTTGGGATCGACGTAACCAGTTTTATTTTCAGATATTAACGGGCCTGGCGGCGCATTATCAATTCGATATTGATATGCCGTTTGACAAACTCACGCCTGAAGCACAGCAAATCATTTTGTACGGTTCTGGCAAAGAAAAAATCCCGTTCAAATATCCCGGTGAACGCGGTCGTTCAGTAACGCGTGAGGAAACCTTTGAAGGCGTGGCCAACAGTCTGGAACGACGCCATCACGAAACGGATTCAATGGCCGTACGCGAAGAATTGTCAAAATATATTTCCACCAAAGCTTGCCCTGATTGCGAGGGCACACGGCTGCGCAAGGAAGCGCGCAATGTGAAGGTATTTGATAAAACCTTGCACGCGATTTCTGCGATGCCGCTGAAAGAAGCGCACCGCTGGTTTGGCACGGTCAAAATGACGCCGCAAAAAATGGCGATCGCCGATAAAATTTTGGCCGAGATTTCGGCGCGGCTGCAGTTTCTGAACAATGTGGGGCTGGATTATTTATCGCTGGTGCGCTCGGCCGACACGCTCTCAGGCGGTGAAGCGCAGCGAATTCGCCTGGCATCGCAAATTGGGTCAGGCTTGACGGGGGTTATGTATGTGTTGGATGAGCCGTCGATTGGCCTGCATCAGCGCGACAATGAACGTTTGCTGATCACGCTTAAACGGTTACGTGATCTCGGCAACTCGGTAATCGTGGTTGAGCACGATGAAGACGCGATCAATCTGGCGGACTATGTGGTGGATATGGGCCCGGGCGCAGGCGAGCATGGCGGACAGATTGTTGCGCAGGGCACGCCGGCCGATATTAAAAAATCATCGCAGTCGCTGACGGGCCAATATCTGTCCGGAAAAAAGCAGATTGCTGTGCCGAAAAAGCGCTTCAAGTTCGACCCGAATAAGCGCCTCACGATCAAAGGCGCCTCTGGTAACAACCTGAAAAATGTACGGCTTGATTTACCGGTGGGTGGTTTGATCTGTATTTCGGGTGTCTCCGGCTCCGGCAAATCAACCTTGATTAACGACACACTTTATAAAGCCGTGTCGCATCATATTTACGCATCGAGCGATGAACCTGCTCCGTTTGAAACTATTGAAGGCCTGGATCATTTTGATAAAGTGATTAACGTCGACCAAGCGCCCATCGGGCGTACGCCGCGTTCCAACCCTGCGACCTATACGGGTCTGTTTACACCAATCCGCGATTTGTTTGCCGGCGTGCCGGAATCACGTGCACGCGGCTATGGGCCAGGTCGCTTTTCGTTTAACGTAAAAGGCGGGCGCTGCGAAGCGTGTGAAGGCGATGGGGTGATCAAGGTGGAAATGCACTTCATGCCGGATGTGTACGTGCCTTGTGATGTGTGCCACGGCAAGCGCTATAACCGTGAAACCCTGGATGTTCACTACAAGGGCAAGAACATCACCGAGGTATTGGAGATGACGGTTGAGCACGCCCATGAGTTTTTCAAACCGGTGCCGATTGTGGCTCGCAAGTTGGCGACGCTACTGGAAGTGGGACTGGGCTATATCCGCTTGGGACAGAGCGCGACCACTCTTTCTGGTGGTGAGGCGCAGCGCGTAAAGCTATCACTTGAATTATCGAAACGCGATACCGGGCGCACCTTGTTTATTCTTGATGAGCCCACGACGGGCTTGCACTTTCACGATATTGATTTATTGCTGAAGGTGCTTTATCGCCTGCGCGATCACGGCAATACGGTGGTGGTGATTGAACATAATCTGGATGTGATAAAAACTGCCGATTGGGTGATTGATCTGGGGCCGGAAGGCGGCGATGGTGGCGGTGAAATTATTGCGCAGGGTACGCCCGAGGATGTAGCGGCGATCCCGCAAAGTTTTACCGGTCAGTATCTGGCAGGTTTACTGGGAGTGGCTGATAAACGGAAAGCGAATGTAAAGAAATAAATAGGTACGGGCATCTATCTGGTAGCGACCAACTCAACTATTCCCATACATGAATCCTCGCGATCTTCTGATTGACAGCTTTCGCGCTGCATTAACAGCAGCTGATCCTCTGATGCTGGTGCCCCCACATTTGCCGACGCCGCCTGATCCAGGCAGTGGCGGCAGGACTATCGTGGTGGGTGCTGGCAAAGCAGCTGCAGCAATGGCCAAGGCAGTTGAGCTTTATTGGCCCCGACACGCCGCACTGGAAGGTGTGGTGATTACACGCTATGCGCATGGCTACACAGGTGAGGAAATATTGTCGCGCATTCGGGTGGTTGAAGCGGGGCACCCAGTACCTGATGATGCCGGTGAATCTGCTGCAAAAGAGATTTTAGCGCTGGTGCAATCGGCCGGGCCAAACGATCTGGTGCTTGCGCTGATTTCTGGAGGCGGCTCGAGTTTATTATCTCTGCCAGCAGGCGATATTTCTATGGCTGACTTGAAAACGGTGACCCAAGATTTGTTGAATTGCGGTGCGCCAATTCAGGAAATGAATGTGGTGCGAAAACATTTATCCGCGATTCAGGGTGGCCGTCTGGCCGCCGCTTGTGGTGCGCGCATGGTATCGCTGATTATTTCGGATGTAACCGGTGATGATGCATCTTCAGTGGCATCCGGCCCTACTGCGCCGGATGATTCAACCTACCAAGACGCGCTAAATATTCTTAATGCGTATCGCATTACGCCGCCGATTTCAGTTGCGCGCCATCTTTCTAAAGGCGCGCGTGGCGAGATCGCTGAAACCCATAAAACCGGTGAAGCTGTTTTTTCACGGGTGGATAATCGCGTCATTGCAACTGGCCATGCAAGTCTGTCAATGGCCGCATCATTTTTTCAGCAGCACGGTGTGACCCCCATGATTTTGGGTGACAGCGTGACTGGAGAAGCACGCGAAGTAGCCAAAGTCTATGCTGCGCTGTGTAGGCAAATTCGCACTCATCATCACCCGTTTAAACCTCCGGTTGCGCTCATTTCCGGCGGCGAATGTACGGTGACGCTGCGTGACAAAAACACCGGCAGGGGCGGACGTTGCACGGAATTTTTGTTGTCGCTCGCCATCGAGCTGAATGGATTGTCCGGTGTATCCGCTTTGGCTTGCGATACAGATGGCATTGACGGTAGCGAAGACAACGCCGGCGCGTTCATGCCGACAGATGCCCTAAACACCGCGCGGAATAAGGCGCGGACGGGAATGAAGGGCGTTGAAGAAGCCGATGGAATGGATGCCAAATCCTTCCTGGCACAAAATGATGCTTATGGATTCTTCTCGGGATTGGGTGAACTTATTGTGACCGGCCCCACCCGCACCAATGTAAACGACTATCGCGTTATTTTGATTGAATGACGGTGCTAGAATCTGGACCTGAATCTGAGCCTGAGCCCGATGAACGGGTAAGGTAATCTAAATTTTCACAAGGCGTTCTGCCGCGTCTGCCAGTGTTGTTTCTTTTTTTGCAAAACAAAACCTGACTGCAGATTCATCGAATGCATCGTGATAAAAAGCCGATAGTGGTATACAGGCTACACCATGCTCCCGAGTCAGATGTGCGGCGAACGTAACATCGTCTAATTCTCGATACTCATCAATGCCAGCATAGCGAGCGGTCACAAAATAGGACCCTTTCGACGGCAACCATTGCAATCTTGACGGCGCTACCTTTGCCAAAAAATAGTCACGCTTCGCCTCATAAAATGAAGCCAGCGTTAGATGAGTTGCATATTGCATGAAGGCCGCAATCGCGTACTGTGATGGAGTGTGAACGGAAAAAACGGCAAACTGATGCGTCTTGCGGAACTCCTTCATGAGAGCTTTGGGTGCCAAACAATAAGCAATTTTCCAGCCGGTGACGTGATAAGTTTTACCGAATGAAGAAATCACAAATGCACGTTCAACCAGCTCAGGGTAGCGTGCCACGCTTTCATGTTTGACGCCATCGAACACCATATGTTCGTAAACCTCATCACTGATCAAAATGATCTGGGTATTGCGCAGCAGGTTTGCCAATTCATGCATATCATCTGCTGACAGCAAGGTAGCAGTTGGGTTATGCGGGCTGTTGATCATGATCGCGCGCGTCCTTGGCGTAATCAACGCACGCACTTCCGCCCAATCAGGGCGATAGTCGGGATAGCGCAATTTTGCATAAACCGGTATACCGCCATTCATGCGGATAACCGGCTCATAGCTATCAAATACCGGTTCAAAAATGATGACTTCATCACCGGCATGCACGATGGCCGTTAATGCAGTTTGTATCGCCTGGGTTGCACCGGCGGTAATGGTGACTTCGTGAGCAGCCTCATACTGATGCCCATAAAGTGCGGCCACTTTTTCAACCACCGCTTCGCGCAATACGAGCATACCGGCCATGGGGGCGTACTGATTATGGCCTGCCTGCATGGCCTCTGTCATCGCTAGGATCAGGCGCGGATCACATGAAAAATCAGGGAATCCCTGACCTAAATTTATCGCTCCAACCTCCTGTGCCAGCTGCGACATCGCCGCAAAAACTGTAGTACCAATGTGGGGCAGTTTCGACAGAATGAGGCTATTCAGAGGCGGACGGATAGTCATGGCGATACTCAAATATAAACATATACGAAATAAAGCCGGGCACGCCCGGCTTTATATAAATACTTGAATTACCATTCAGCGAAGTTTTATTCGCCTGTGGTTTCTGTCTTTGGCTCTTCTGTAATTTCGGGGCGATCCACCAATTCAACCAATGCCATAGGTGCATTGTCGCCATTGCGAAACCCAAATTTCAGGATACGCAAATAACCACCTTTACGCTCTTTATAACGAGGACCCAGTTCAGCAAACAATTTCACAACCATATCGCGATCGCGCATACGGTTGAATGCGAGACGCTTGTTTGCGAGAGTAGGCTCTTTACCCAAGGTAATAAGAGGCTCAGCAACGCGACGCAATTCTTTGGCTTTTGGCAATGTAGTCTTGATGATTTCATGCTGAAACAAAGAATTAGTCATATTACGCAGCATCGCCAAACGATGCGAGCTGGTTTTATTAAGTTTACGAAGTCCGTGACGGTGACGCATGGTTATTTCCTTTTCAATCTTGGCCGCTCTGCCCCAACATTTTTGAGGCCAGCCTTATTATCGTTATGGGTTAATAAAGTTGCTAATTTAGCCAAACTGGCTGCTAATAAAGAACGTGCAGATATTCCCTATTTAGCCAATCCTGCAACCGGCCAGTTTTCCAGGCGCATGCCTAAAGTAAGCCCTTTGCTGGCAAGCACTTCCTTGATTTCGTTGAGCGATTTGCGGCCTAAATTTGGCGTCTTGAGCAATTCATTCTCGGTACGCTGAATTAAATCACCAATGTAGTAAATATTTTCGGCTTTCAAACAATTGGCAGAACGAACGGTCAGTTCCAAATCATCCACTGGCTGTAGCAAGATCGGATCAATCTGCGGTGCTTTCGCTTCTTCAGTTTGCATCGGCGTACCTTGCAAGTCTGCGAATACGGAAAGCTGATCAACCAATACGCGCGCAGCATAACGAACCGCTTCTTCGGGCTCGATCGCACCGTTGGTTTCAATATCCATCACCAGACGATCCAGATCTGTACGTTGCTCAACGCGAGCACTTTCAACTGCGTACGATACACGGCGAACTGGACTGTATGACGCATCAAGCAGGATCGAACCAATCGTGCGGTTGTCATGATCGGCCCGACGAGCCGTAGCCGCAACATAACCACGGCCTTTTTCGATCTTGATCTGCATATCCAGCTTGCCACCGGAAGTCAAATGCGCAATAACGTGGTCGGGGTTAAGAATTTCAACATCGTGCGTTTGCTCAATGTCGGCACCTGTTACCGCACCTGCTGTAGCTTTTTTCAGCTTGAGTGTGACTTCGTTGCGATTATGCAATTTCATCACTAAACCTTTAAGGTTTAGCAAAATATCAACAACGTCTTCTTGCACGCCTTCGATCGTGGAATACTCATGCAATACGCCGACAATTTTAACTTCTGTCGGTGCATAGCCTGGCATTGAGGATAATAAAATACGACGCAGGGCATTGCCCAGCGTGTGGCCGTAACCGCGCTCGAACGGCTCCATAACCACTTTGGCGTGGGACGGAGAAATGTTTTGGACGTCGATGATCCGCGGCTTCAGGAAAGTCGTAGCATTGCTTTGCATTGACGAGGGCCTCTATAAAAGGTGAAGACGCACCATGCTTGACATGGCGCGCCCGAAAAACAGCTTACTTTGAATACAGTTCGACGACGAGTTGCTCATTAATATCATTTGCAAACTCAGCGCGGTCAGGCAGGCTTTTGAAAACACCAATGAATTTCTTTGTGTCAACTTCAACCCAGCTTGGAAAACCATTTGCTTCAGCGAGCTTGAGCGCATCAATTACACGCAATTGTTTCTGCGCTTTTTCTTTAAGCGTTACAACATCGCTGGGCTTGAGCAAATAAGACGGGATATTAACTGCCTTACCGTTCACCAACACACCACAGTGGCTCACCAACTGACGAGCCTCAGCACGAGTAGAACCAAACCCCATGCGATAAACGCTATTGTCGAGACGCGACTCAAGCATCTGCAGCAGGTTCTCGCCGGTTGCACCCTTACGGCGTTCGGCTGCCGCGAAATAGGTGCGGAACTGACGTTCAAGCACACCGTACATGCGGCGAATTTTTTGCTTTTCACGCAACTGCGTACCATATTCGGATACGCGGTTCTGCTTTGCGCCATGCTGACCCGGACGCGATTCAAGTTTGCACTTTGAATCGAGCGGACGCCTTGCGCTCTTCAGGAAAAGATCGGTTCCCTCACGACGAGAGAGCTTACATTTAGGACCAAGATAACGAGCCACTTTGGAATCTCCCTACGATTACATGCGACGACGCTTGGGTGGACGGCAGCCATTATGCGGCACGGGCGTCACGTCAGCGATCGACAAAATTTTAATACCAAGTGCGTTCAATGCGCGCACAGCGGATTCACGACCTGGGCCTGGGCCTTTTATGCGAACTTCCAAATTCTTGATGCCGCATTCCTGAGCCGCCTTGCCCGCAGACTCAGCCGCAATCTGCGCCGCGAACGGTGTAGATTTACGTGAGCCCTTAAAACCAGCGCCGCCAGACGTTGCCCATGAAAGCGCATTACCCTGACGATCAGTGATCGTGATGATAGTGTTATTGAACGACGCGTGAATGTGCGCAATACCTTCTGACACATTCTTTTTAATCTTCTTGCGGACACGTGTTGCAGCGGTGGGTTTAACCATGCTTATTCCTTCACTCTAAACTTGTTTTCGCCGGCTTACTTAGCCAAACGAATGGCCTTGCGTGGCCCTTTACGGGTGCGCGCGTTGGTGCGTGTACGCTGGCCACGAGTTGGCAGCCCTTTGCGGTGACGGCCTCCACGATAGCAACCCAAATCCATCAATCGCTTGATGCTCATGGATATTTCGCGACGCAAGTCACCTTCTACGGTGTGCTTGCCAATCTGCTCACGCAGTTTGTCCATATCACCGTCAGTCAAATCTTTGATTTTTGCGGAGCGCGCAATACCTGCGGCCTCACAAATTTTTTGCGCGGTGGGACGACCAATACCATAGATCGCGGTTAAAGCGATTTCGGTATGTTGATGATTTGGTATATTTACACCAGCAATACGGGCCATGATGTACCTTCTTTTTCCAGTTAGCCTTGGCGCTGCTTATGACGTGGTTCTTTACAGATCACGCGCAGCACGCCTTTGCGTCGCACTAATTTGCAGTGGCGACAGATTTTTTTTACGGATGCTTGAACTCGCATTTTTTGCTCCTTCGTATTTCCGCACTACTTAGCGCGGAAGGTGATACGTGCTTTGGTTAAATCGTAGGGCGTTAGCTCCACAGTGACCTTATCTCCCGGCAAAATGCGAATATAATGCATTCGCATTTTTCCTGAAATGTGGCCCAGCACTATGTGCCCGTTTTCCAGCTTTACTCTAAACATAGCATTCGGCAGAGTTTCAACAATCTCGCCCTGCATCTGAATCGTTTCTTCCTTCGACATGCCTTAATCTTTTCTCCTGAGCCGTTGCTGATCAATTGATCAGCGAACCGGGAAACCTGAGCCTTTGAAGTTTGCTTTCTTCAATAAGCTATCGTACTGGTGCGACATCATATAAGCCTGCATTTGAGCCATAAAATCCATGGTGGTCACAACGATGATCAGAAGTGAAGTGCCGCCAAAATAAAATGGTACTGTAGGAAAGCTATTACGCAATAACTCTGGCACCAAACATACCAGGGCGATATAGCCTGCCCCAACCAATGTTAAGCGCATTAAAATCTTGTCAATATAGCGGGCAGTCTGTTCGCCGGGACGGATACCCGGAACAAAAGCACCGCTTTTCTTTAAATTTTCTGCTGTTTCCTTTGAGTTAAAAACAAGCGCAGTATAAAAAAAGCAGAAGAAAATAATGGCTGCCGCATACAATATTGTGTAAAGCGGCTGGCCCGGCGCTAGCGCAGCACCCACATCTTTGAGCCAAACCATTCTTTCATTAGTACCAAACCAGCCGGCTACTGTGGCCGGGAACAAAATAATTGAAGAGGCGAAAATGGGAGGGATAACACCTGCCATGTTCAGTTTCAGCGGCAAATGTGAGGACTGCCCACCATAAACCTTATTACCCACTTGCCGTTTAGCGTAGTTAACCAAAATTTTGCGCTGCCCACGCTCAACAAATACAACAAACATGGTGACAGCTACAACCAAAGCAGCAATCAATATAACAACCGGGATTGACATTGTCCCATTGCGCGCCAACTCGAGAGTCTGACCAAGAGCGCTAGGTAAACCTGCAACAATGCCTGAAAAAATAATCAACGAAATGCCATTGCCTATACCGCGCTCAGTGATTTGTTCGCCCAACCACATCAAAAACATCGTCCCGCCAACCAATGTAACAACCGTTACAAATCGGAACATCATCCCCGGTTCAATGACCAAGCCTTGCTGAGATTCAAGCGCAATTGAAATACCAATCGCTTGAAAAAGTGCTAATCCTAATGTGCCGTAACGGGTGTATTGCGTAATCTTGCGACGTCCCGCTTCGCCTTCTTTCTTTAGCGCTTCCAACTGCGGTGACACAACCGTTATTAGTTGCATGATAATTGAAGCAGAAATATACGGCATGATACCTAGCGCAAAAACAGAGAAACGGGATAATGCCCCACCCGAGAACATGTTGAACATGCCCAATATTCCACCCTGCTGCTGCTGAAACAATCTGGTGAGCTCGGCTGGATCAATACCCGGAACAGGAACATGGGTTCCGATGCGGAAGACAATAAGAGCCAACACCAGAAACACCAAACGGCGCTTCAGATCACTCATTTTGCCAACTGCTGCTAAAGGGTTTGATGACAACTCGGCTCCTATCTACTATTTCTTGGCGAGTTTGCGCGGCGCAACGGCCTTCACAACCTCTTCTACCGAGCCGCCAGCAGCTTCAATTGCTGCTTTCGCGCCCTTAGTAACCAAAATTCCGACCAAGTTAACTTTTCTGCTGATTTCGCCAGACAACATTACTTTGGCGGCGAGCGAAAATCCAGGAACGACACCAGCCTGCTTCAACGCCATCAAATCAATCGTATCCAACGGCAACTTGCTGATTTCGGACAAACGCACCTGCGCCGTATCATTACGCGTAAGAGAAATAAAACCACGCTTGGGTAAACGACGTTGCAAAGGCATTTGACCGCCTTCGAACCCGACTTTATGAAAACCGCCGGAACGTGATTTCTGCCCCTTATGACCGCGACCTGCCGTCTTGCCCAAACCGGAACCAATGCCACGTCCAACGCGGCGGCGATTCTTTTTGGAGCCCTCAGCAGGCTTAATCGTATTTAATTCCATTTTCTTCTACCTTTTTCTATCTTATGACTACACCGTTATGAAGCAATCAGGCTTCAACGCGGAGGAGATAGCTCACCTTGTTGATCATGCCGCGATTCGATGGCGTATCAATGACAGTGACAGTGTGGTTAATACGCTTTAAACCCAAGCCGCGCACACACGCTTTATGGGCTTCCAAGCGACCAATTGTGCTTTTTATTTGAGTAACCGAGACAGTTTTTTGTGTCATTTCAAGTCTCCTTAGCTAAATATTTCTTCGACCGTCTTACCGCGCTTGGCGGCAATTTCTGACGGACGGCTAATCTGCGACAGCGCGTGTAGTGTTGCACGCACTACGTTATATGGATTGGTAGAGCCGTGGCATTTAGCTGAAATATTGGTAATACCCATAACTTCAAATACGGCGCGCATTGCGCCGCCAGCTTTAATACCGGCACCATCAGCAGCAGGCTGCATAAACACTTTGGTACCGCCGTGTTTGCCAACAACGGTATGATGCAAAGTACCGTTCTTAAGCGATACCTTGATTAACTTGCGGCGAGCCTGCTCCATTGCCTTTTGAACAGCAACCGGCACCTCTTTTGATTTGCCTTTACCCATACCAATGGAACCATCGCCATCACCCACTACGGTAAGCGCAGCAAATGCCAGGATACGACCACCCTTCACCACTTTGGTGACGCGGTTTACCGAGATCATTTTCTCGCGAAGGCCGTCGCCTTTGTCTTCTTGATTACGTTCGATCTTTGCCATTATTGGATCCTTGATTAGAACGTGAGGCCACCTTCACGGGCTGCGTCGGCTAAAGCCTTAACGCGACCGTGATAGGCAAAACCAGCGCGATCAAACGCGACAGCGGTTACACCAGCAGCTTTTGCACGTTCAGCAATGTGCTTGCCTACTGCAATTGCCGCATTTTTACTGCTGCCATTCTTTAATTCGCCGCGCACGGTTTTTTCTGCGGTTGAAGCCGCAGCCAAAACCTTTGATCCCGAAGCATCAATGACTTGCGCGTAAATATGTGAATTTGTGCGGTGCACTGTTAAGCGCACAGCCTTCAAACGTGCAATCGTAGCGCGCGTTTTAGCGGCACGACGCAGACGGGATATATTTTTATCAATCATAGTAGCCTCGCTTACTTCTTCTTCGTTTCTTTAAGAACGATGACCTCGTCCGAATAACGAACGCCCTTGCCTTTATATGGCTCAGGTGGACGATAGCCACGAACAATGGCAGCAACTTGCCCAACCTTTTGCTTGTCAACGCCCTTCAATAAGATTTCGGTCGCCGTTGGGGTCTCGCACTTCACACCTTCAGGCATGTCGTGAACTACTGGATGCGAGTAACCAAGGGCCAAGTTGAGTTTGGCACCTTGTGCCTGGGCTTTATAACCCACGCCTACCAAATTTAACTTACGCTCAAAGCCCTTATCGACACCATGAACCATATTTGCCAACAGCGCACGCATGGTTCCAGACATCGCATTGGCGTGCTGCGAATCATTGGCCGCTTCCAATGTGAGGGTTGCACCATCCTGCTTGATGATCACATCTTTGGAAACTGCCTGAGTCAGCGTTCCCAAAGGACCTTTGACCACAATTTTTTCTGCACTAAGCGTAATTTCAACCTTAGCTGGAACTGTTATGGGTTGTTTACCGATACGTGACATAGCTTCGGCCCCTTAAACCACGATGCACAACACTTCGCCACCGATACCGGTCGCGCGTGCTTTGCGGTCTGTCATTACACCTTGTGAAGTAGATACAATCGCTACACCCAATCCATTCATGACAGGTTTGATATCTTCACGGCCACGATATACGCGAAGTCCTGGGCGCGAAATACGCTCAATCTTCTCAATAACCGGTTTGCCCGCATAATATTTCAAGCTCACATTGAGCTCAGCCTTGCCGTCAATTGCGCGGATGGCGAAGTCTTCAATGTAACCCTCATCTTTTAATACCTTTGCGATTGCCGTCTTCACTTTGGAAGAGGGCATCGTTACATCAATTTTCTCCGACTGTTGCGCATTACGGATGCGAGTCAACATGTCGGCGATCGGATCACTCATACTCATAATTTTTTCTCCGTCGCTCTGCCGTTACCAGCTGGCTTTGACCATGCCTGGCACTTCGCCACGCATTGCTATTTCACGCAGCTTGCTGCGCCCGAGGCCAAACTTGCTATAAGTACCACGCGGACGACCCGTAATGGCACAGCGGTTACGCAAACGCGTTGGGCTGGAGTTGCGAGGCAATGCCTGCAACTTCAAACGCGCCTGATAACGATCTTCTTCAGAAATCGACTGGTCATTAATAGTTTCTTTTAGCGCAGCGCGTTTTGCCGCGAATTGCTTGACCATGACTTCGCGCTTTTGTTGGCGATTAATAACTGATAGCTTAGCCATGCGCTTAACCTCTAAAGGGAAACTTGAATGCGGCGAGAAGCGCTTTCGCTTCTGCATCCGTTTTCGCGGTGGTAGTAATGGAAATATTCATGCCGCGAATGGCATCAATTTTGTCGTATTCAATTTCCGGAAAAATGATTTGCTCTTTAATGCCCATGTTGTAATTGCCACGGCCATCAAAAGATCGAGCAGAAATTCCGCGGAAATCCCGAACGCGCGGCAGTGACACTGTCACCAGACGATCCAAAAATTCGTACATTTTGTTGGCGCGCAATGTAACCATGCAACCAATCGGATAATCATCGCGAATCTTGAAACCGGCGATTGATTTTTTTGACAAAGTCACAACCGGCTTTTGACCGGCAATTTTCTGCATGTCACCGACCGCGTGATCCATAATTTTTTTATCAGCAACCGCCTCACCGACACCCATGTTGAGGGTGATTTTACTAATGGACGGCACTTCCATAACCGACTTGTAACCAAACTCTTTCATGAGCTTTGGCACAATCGTCTCTTTATATACTGCATGTAGGCGAACCATTGTCTACCCCCTATGCGTCAACGACTTCGCCGTTAGAGCGAAACACGCGCACTTTGCGTGAATCTTCCAACGTCTTGAAGCCTACCCGGTCAGCTTTACTGGTGACCGGATTAAAAATAGCAATGTTAGAAACATGAATCGACATCTCTTTTTCAATAATGCCGCCAGTCAAACCCTTCATTGGATTTGGCTTCGTATGCTTCTTAACGCGATTGATACCCTCAACCAGCAAACGATCTTGATCAGGGATCATGCGCAACACAGTGCCCCGCTTACCCGTATCTTTGCCGGTGATGACGACCACTTGGTCGCCTTTACGAATTTTGTTCATGTCATTAGCCCTTTACAACACTTCTGGCGCCAGCGACACGATCTTCATAAAGCGCTCGTTACGCAATTCACGCGTAACTGGCCCGAAGATACGGGTGCCAATAGGCTCCAATTTTGCATTCAAGAGCACGGCAGCGTTGCCATCGAACTTGATAAGCGAACCGTCGTTACGGCGCACGCCTTTGGCGGTACGCACTACGACAGCGTTATAGACCTCGCCTTTTTTGACGCGACCACGCGGCTGGGCGGATTTAATACTGACTTTAATCACGTCACCAATACCTGCGTAGCGACGCTTGGAGCCGCCAAGGACTTTAATACACATTACTGATCGTGCACCGGTATTATCGGCCACGTCGAGTATCGACTGCATTTGGATCATTTTATTTATCTCTCCAACTTACCCGCTTGATTCCCGATTTTTGAGAAATCTTGCAGCCAGTTTTGGAACCGTTTCAGCCAGTTATTTCTGTATGAAATAACTAACAGGTTAGAAAACAACGCTTGTCTTTGCGCTTATGAAACCGGCTTCGGCCGACGCTTGGACTTATTTGCATTTTGCAGAAGCTATAACCTCGCCTCACTAGTGCAAATATTAAACAGACTCTCAGCCTACGAAGCCACGGCTGGAGCAGCAAAGTCCGCAATTATAATACTAATGAGCAAAACCATGCAAGTCCTTTCTTAGATTTTTCTTTGCCCGCTCCTTTCTCTTAATTTGCACTGATTATTATTCAGGTTCAATGTCGATATTGGGCATGTCGTTCGTTGTAACCCGCCACTCTTGGCAGCTTTCTATCAAACACAAGTACAAATTCATTCAATACATACTTTTGATTTACGATGCAGAAAGTAGCTGGACGAATATGTTCAAAGGCGAACTGAAAAAAGTGTACGCGCGCTATACGGTCGTGGCAAGGAAACGGCCGAGGCTGGCGTCATGCATGGCGGAGCGGAATTGTATCCTGTAGCCTCAACGACGACAATTCGTGTACGCAACGGAAAAATGCTTACTACGGATGGCCCGTTTGCTGAAACCAAGGAACAACTCGGCGGCTACTATTTAACCGATGTGCCAAGCCTGGACGAAGCGCCAACGTGGGCCGCAAAGATTCCCAGCGCAGCTAACGGCTCAATCAAAGTTAGGCCACCTGCGCCGCATGAAAGCTATTGCACACACATGATGCTAGCCTCCGCTGTGAGAGCCAAAATTGTTCACGCCAAAAAAATTGCTAAGGCAAAAACCCATATGAAAATCACCCAGCGGATGCGTTTCCTAAGCGAGTTGGTGTTACCCATGTTGTTACTTATTTGGTGTTCAATGAGGGTTATTCCGTCACCAAAAATGACGCACTGATTCGAGGTGAAGTTTGCACAGAGGCAATATGATCCGGCTCAACTGATTGTTTAGCGCATGCCCAACCAAGCCGAAGCCGTGGGTTTCCTCTCGCTGATGTACTTAAATGATGCAAAACGCAATGCCAGTACGGATTTCAACGGCGCGCTGATTCCGCTGGAAGAACAAGATTGCTCGTTTTGGAATCGAACATCAATAACTGCGGCTGTCGCGCCAATTGATCGTACGCTGCTGTTACGCCAGGCTGGCCGTACAAAATTCAAGCCGCAATTGCGGGTACAGCTGAACGCACGTTAACCAAGAGAAATTGACTGGATGCAAATTTCATTTTTATACAGCGCATTGATGCGACATACGCCCACACCCGTGGTAAAACTTAATGCCGTTATAGCATTTGCGATGAGTGCCAGCATCGAAAAAAGTCACGCCGCATTGAGGCACGCGGTGTGGTGTCTGAATATCATTTGCTGCATACCGCTGAAATCGCTTACCTCAATCGACGCCTGCACGAGGTGAGTGACAAAATTTAATGGTAAAAGTCAAACGGCCGTCATCCCTCCATCAACAGAAAGTATTTGCCCCGTCACGTAACTCGCCGCATCAGACGCCAGAAAAATCGCCGGGCCCATCAGATCTTCATCACCACCTAAACGTCCGAGTGGCGTCATGCTGATGATTTGTTTGTCGATCATCTTCAACACACCCTCACTCATTTTCGACGGGAAAAATCCCGGGGCCAACGCGTTCACACGAATGTTGTACTTCGCCCATTCAGCCGCCAACGCCCGCGTGAAATTGACGAGCCCACCTTTGCTGGTGTTGTAAGCAATCGTCTGCATCGCGCCCATTTGCCCACGCAGGCCGGCAACAGAAGCCACACTAATAATGCTGCCGCATTTATTCGGGATCATGCTTTTTGCGCCCACCGCCTGCGCCACCAACCAGGATCCCGTCAGATTAGTCGAGATGATTTTATTCCAGGCTTCAAGCGGATATTCCTCTGCCGGCGCGCCCCATGAGGCTCCCGCATTGTTCATCAAAATATCAATCTTCCCAAAATGCGCGATGATGGCATCGACCATAGGCGCGATTGTTTCCGGCTTCGACAGATCGCTCGCAAAAACAAATACCTCATAGCCAGCCGCCATAAGTTCGGCTTTCGCCTCTGCCAGTTCAGCCGTTTTGCGCGCGGTAAGTGCCAGCTTCGCGCCCATGGCGCCGTAACCGTGAGCAATTTGCAAGCCAAGCCCGCGAGAACCACCTGTGATCAGAGCAACGCGCCCTGACAAGTCAAATAATTTATTAGCGGACATGAGAAACTCTCGTTGGTTAGAGGAAATGCAATTTTGCCATGACCGGCACTTTCGTGCGTGTCAACTTACTGTTCACAAAGAGAACACTAGTTAAAATATTTATCTCGTAAATACTTTTTGATATTAAAAATTTTATGAAGTTGGAGCTTAGCGATAAAAAATAAAAAACCCGCATTCAGCGGGTTTTTATTTGATTAAAACTGCACTTGATGATGATACATGGCGCGATTCAACAATTACTCAACACGCGCTTTCTCAAGCAATTTGGTTACTGCCCATGCTTTGGTTTTGGAAACAGGACGCGTTTCCTCGATCATCACGGTGTCACCTGTTTTGAATTCATTGTTTTCACTGTGCGCATGATATTTCTTGGAGCGACGCACCACTTTACCCAGTACGGGGTGCATCACTCGTCTCTCAACCAATACAGTAACCGTCTTATCCATTTTGTCGCTTGTGATGACGCCGGTTAGCGTACGTTTCGTTTTATTAGTTGCTTGATTGGCGACCTGGTTCATTTAACGGCGCTCGCTTTCTCAGTCAAAATTGTTTTAATTTGCGCAACTTCACGCTTCACGCGCGACATTTGCGTCGTGTTAGTGAGCTGTTGTGTTGCTACCTGCATGCGTAATGAAAATTGCGTTTTGCGCAAATTAAGCAGCTCTTTATTTAACTCTTCCGGGGATTTCGCCCGCATTTCTTTGGTATTCATAATCAATCCCTCGAATTAAGCGCCAAGCATGCGATGAACAAATGTGCAGCGAATAGGCAACTTGGCTGCTGCGAGCGTAAATGCCTCGCGCGCCAGCGCTTCATCAACGCCGTCCATTTCGTACAAGACTTTGCCAGGCTGAATTTCAGCCACGAAGTATTCCGGGGAACCTTTACCGTTACCCATGCGAACCTCGGCTGGTTTTTTGGAGATTGGCTTGTCTGGAAAAATACGAATCCAGATGCGTCCGCCGCGCTTGATATGACGCGTCATTGCACGACGTGCGGCTTCGATCTGGCGGGCAGTCAGACGACCGCGGCCCACAGCCTTCAATCCAAATTCACCAAATGCAACAGTGGCGCCTGTAGTGGCGATGCCTTTGTTGCGGCCCTTTTGCTCTTTACGATATTTTCTTCTAGCTGGTTGCAGCATTTTTTGCTCCTGCTGATGGACGGCGTGGTTTACGCGGTTCAGCTTGTGGCTCTGGCGCGGCTACAGGCTGCTCGCCCTTACCCAGCACTTCACCTTTGAAAACGAGGACTTTTACACCAATAACACCATAAGTGGTGCGAGCTTCGGAAAAACCAAAGTCGATGTCTGCGCGGAGTGTATGCAACGGCACCCGGCCTTCGCGATACCATTCGGTACGAGCGATTTCGATACCATTCAAGCGGCCTGAAGAGGTGATCTTGATACCCTGTGCGCCTAAACGCATGGCATTTTGCATTGCACGCTTCATCGCGCGGCGGAACATAACGCGCTTTTCAAGCTGCGCAGTAATCCCATCAGCAATCAATTGCGCATCTGTTTCCGGCTTACGAATTTCCTCGATATTTACGTGTACTGGCACACCCATCAGCTTGGTGAGCTCAACGCGCAAGTTTTCGATATCTTCGCCTTTCTTGCCGATCACAACGCCAGGGCGCGATGAATAAATCGTGATTTTTGCATTCTTAGTAGGCCGCTCGATGACGATCTTGCCGACGCTAGCGCCAGCGAGCTTCTTTTTTAGATATGTGCGGACTTTAATGTCTTCCAGCAACATAATTGGAAAGTTTTTGCTATTGGCGTACCACTTTGACGCGAAGTTCTTATGAACCGCGAGGCGAAAGCCGGTTGGAGATATTTTCTGACCCATCGTCGCTCCTTATTGCTTACCGTCGCCAACCGTCAAAAAGACGTGGCAAGTCGGTTTGATGATGCGGTTACCGCGACCTTTAGCGCGCGCAGTAAAGCGCTTTAACACAGGACCTTTTTCGACCATGATCTTAGCGACCTTAAGCTCGTCGATGTCGGCGCCGTTGTTGTGCTCGGCATTAGCGATAGCGGATTCCAGCACCTTCTTGATGATGGTGGCACCTTTTTTAGGGGTGAACTGGAGAATATTTAATGCGTGGTCAACCTTCTTGCCGCGAATCAGGTCTGCAACCAAGCGACCTTTTTGGGCTGAAAGACGAACGCCGAATAAATTAGCTGAAACTTGCATGTCGTCGCTCCTTATTTCTTAGAAGCCGCCGCAGCCTTCTTATCAGCCGGATGGCCTTTGAAGGTGCGGGTGAGCGCAAACTCACCTAATTTATGGCCAACCATATTTTCACTGACATATACGGGAATGTGCTGCTTTCCGTTATGCACCGCAATGGTTAAACCAACAAAATCGGGCAGGATAGTGGAGCGGCGTGACCAGGTTTTAATTGGTTTACGATCTTTAATCGCGATAGCCGCTTCCACCTTTTTCATTAGGTGGCCGTCAACAAACGGGCCTTTTTTTACTGAACGTGTCATTTAGATAGTCCTCTCAGGCGCCGTTATGCTTTACGACGATCACGAACAATCATGTTCTGTGTGCGTTTGTTTGTACGAGTTTTGAGGCCCTTAGCAGGCTGCCCCCATGGCGAACGTGGGTGTCCACCACCATTGGAACGACCGCCATGCGGGTGATCAACCGGGTTCATGCAAATGCCGCGAACCGTCGGACGCCATCCGCGCCAGCGATTGGCACCGGCCTTCCCGATGACGCGCAGACTGTGCTCGCCATTGCCAACTTCACCCAAGGTAGCGCGACAATCGACATGCACTTTGCGAATCTCCCCAGAGCGCATCCGCAATTGCGCGTAAATACCTTCACGCGCTAACAACTGGACTGAGGCACCTGCGGAACGAGCCAACTGCGCACCTTTACCAGGCTGCAATTCAATACAGTGGATCGTGGAACCAACTGGAATATTGCGCAACGGCAAAGTATTGCCTACTTTTATCGGCGCTTCAGCTCCAGCGATTACTTGCATATCGGCAGCTATACCTTTGGGTGCAATGATGTAGCGACGCTCGCCGTCCGCGTAACAAAGCAGTGCAATGTTAGCGCTACGGTTTGGATCATATTCCAGACGCTCAACTTTAGCCGGAATGCCATCTTTATCATTACGTTTAAAATCGATCAAACGATAATGTTGCTTATGGCCGCCACCTTGGTGACGCGTGGTGATATGACCGTGATGGTTACGGCCCGCGTTTTTACTTTGTGGCTCGACCAAAGAAGCAATCGGTGCACCTTTATGCAAGTCCGCATTGACAACCTTGATCATGCTGCGCCGACCAGGCGAAGTCGGTTTTGTTTTGACGAGTGCCATTATGCAGCTCCTTCAGCAAAGTTAATATCGCCCTCGCCCTTCAGGCAAACATATGCCTTCTTGACGTGATTGCGACGACCTTCAAAACGCCCGTGGCGCTTTGCCTTGCCTTTTTGATTAACGATATTGACACTGGCGACTTCAATTTTCTGGTCTTTGAACAAAAGCTCCACTGCCGCTTTAATTTCAGCTTTGGTAGCGTCACGCAGCACCTCAAACACAACCTGCTTTTGCTTATCAGCCACCATGGTGGCTTTTTCGGAGATAACTGGGCGCAATACCACAGTCAATAGGCGTTCAGCGTTCATGCCAGCACCTCTTCGAATTGTTTGAGCGCAGCCTTAGTCACAATGACTTTAGGAAAGCGCACCAAGTTAACCGGATCAGCATGCCTAGCTTCGAGCACCAGCACGTGCGGTAAATTACGTGACGACAAAAGCAGGTTTTCATCAAGGCTGTCAGTGATGATCAACACATTTTCAAGACCCAATGCTTTCAATTTTATTGCCAGCAGTTTTGTTTTTGGAGCTTCAAGCGTCATGCTATCAATAATGGTCAAACGATCTTCACGCACAAGTTGCGAAAGAATTGCTGCCATGCCGGCGCGATACATTTTCTTATTCACTTTTTGCGAAAAATTCTCGTCAGGTGAATTCGGGAAAATTTTGCCGCCGCCACGCCACAACGGCGATGAGGCCATACCGGCACGAGCACGTCCTGTACCTTTCTGACGCCATGGCTTCTTGGTAGACTTTTGAACATCGCTACGGCCCTTTTGGGCACGATTGCCTGAGCGAGCATTTGCTTGATACGCTGTGACTACCTGATGCACCAAAGCCTCGTTGTATTCACGACCAAACAAGTCGGCCGATGCATCAACAGTACCTGCCGCTGCGCCAGTAGCATTAATAAGTTTGAGCTCCATTACTTAGCCCCTTTCTTAAGAGGCGCTTTGGACGCTGGATGCAGCACGACAATGCCATTTGTAGCACCGGGCACTGAACCCTTTACCAAAACTAGCTGGCGAGCAACATCAATACGTGCAACTTCAAGCAACTGCTGCGTACGCGTAACATCACCTAGATGACCGGCCATGCGCTTGCCTGGAAACACTCGGCCAGGATCCTGCGCCATACCGATCGAGCCTGGCACATTATGTGATTTTGAGTTGCCGTGAGAAGCACGATTAGATGAAAAATGGTGCCGCTTGATAACGCCTGAAAAACCTTTGCCTTTAGTGGTGCCCGTCACATCAACTAACTGACCGGCAGCAAACATTTCAACCGAAAGCTTCTCGCCAACCTTTAAGTCAGCCAGTTTTTCTGGCGTTGATGTAAATTCATTAATAACTGACCCCGCTTCAACGCCAGCTTTTGCGAAGTGACCGGCTAGCGCCTTAGTCACGCGCGTTGCGCGTCTTGTACCATAAGCAACCTGAACAGCCGAGTAGCCATCAATTGCAGGGGTCTTAATTTGGGTAATGCGGTTGTCCGACACGTCCAGTACAGTTACAGGGATGGCAGTACCATCTTCCGCAAAAATACGGGTCATGCCGATCTTCCGACCGACGAGACCAAGACTCATCTTGAATCCTTTCTAGTTTGCCTTGTGAGATGCCTAAACTAAAAACTGGCGCTTACAAGGTGCTAGCTACAATTGGCTAGCAGGTTTGATCATGTTTCGTATTACATAATTGATATGCACTAGCGTCTTGTGCGCTGTTTGCAAAAATTTTTGCTGCTTAATAGCGAGGCGCGATTATAACGGCGCGCTTCAAAAAACTCAACTACTTTTAAAGCGTTGCTTGTTACAACTTAATTTCTACGTCTACACCAGCAGGTAAATCAAGTTTCATCAGCGCATCTACCGTTTTGTCAGTCGGATCAATAATATCCATCAAACGCAAGTGGGTGCGGATTTCAAACTGATCGCGCGATGTTTTGTTAACGTGCGGGGAACGCAACACATCGAAACGCTCGATTTTGGTTGGTAATGGAACTGGGCCTTTGACAACCGCGCCTGTACGTTTCGCGGTTTCAACGATTTCCAGTGCAGATTGGTCGATCAGGCGATAGTCAAATGCCTTTAGACGAATGCGAATTTTTTGTTTCGATGGTTGTGCAGTTGCCATTATTAATCCTTTTAACCGTTCTCTGCCAATTGAGCTACTGGCCTATTCGAGGCTATTTATCGCCCACTGCGCGACCCAATTTGTCATCTGCGATGCCCACTGTATAAAGCATACAGCCGCTCTTCTCAATGCAAACTCAGGCCGCTCGTTACGGCGCTAAACAGCCTCTCTACTACTTTTAAACTTCAACCAAACGACGAATCTTTACTTCAGAATCTTCGATACCACGCCCGCACCCACCGTCCGACCACCTTCGCGAATCGCGAAGCGCAGGCCGTCTTCCATCGCTATCGGGGCGATCAATTGCACCACGATCTTGACGTTGTCGCCGGGCATCACCATTTCGGTACCTGCGGGGAGCTGCAGGGCGCCGGTGACGTCAGTGGTGCGGAAGTAGAACTGGGGACGGTAGCCGTTGAAGAAGGGGGTGTGACGTCCACCTTCGTCTTTGCTGAGGACGTAGATCTCGGCTTCGAAGTCGGTGTGCGGGGTGATGGAGCCGGGCTTGGCTAATACTTGGCCGCGCTCGACGTCTTCACGCTTGGTGCCGCGCAAGAGGATGCCGACGTTGTCGCCAGCTTGTCCTTGGTCGAGCAGCTTGCGGAACATTTCGACACCGGTACAAATGGTCTTCTGGGTGACTTTGAGGCCGATGATTTCGATCTCTTCGCCAACTTTGACAATGCCGCGCTCGATACGACCGGTAACCACGGTGCCGCGTCCGGAGATGGAGAAGACGTCTTCTACGGGCATCAGGAAGGCGCCGTCCAGCTTACGGGGTGGCAGGGGGATGTAGTTGTCGAGGGCGTCGGCCAGCTTCATGATGGCACCTTCACCTAGCTCGCCTAGGTCGCCTTGCATGGCTTTGAGGGCGCTGCCTTTGATGATCGGGATGTCGTCGCCGGGGAAGTCGTATTTGCTGAGTAGCTCTCGGACTTCCATTTCGACTAGTTCGAGTAACTCGGCGTCATCAACCATGTCGCATTTGTTGAGAAACACAACGATGTAAGGTACGCCGACTTGACGGGCGAGCAGGATGTGTTCGCGGGTTTGGGGCATGGGGCCGTCGGCGGCGGAACAAACCAGGATGGCACCGTCCATCTGGGCGGCACCGGTGATCATGTTTTTGACATAGTCGGCGTGGCCGGGGCAGTCAACGTGGGCGTAGTGGCGGTTGGCGGTTTCGTATTCGACGTGGGCGGTGTTGATGGTGATGCCGCGCGCTTTTTCTTCGGGGGCCGCGTCGATCTGGTCGTAGGCCTTGGCTTCGCCGCCAAATTTCTTGGCCAGTACGGTGGTGATTGCTGCGGTTAGCGTGGTCTTGCCGTGATCGACGTGACCAATCGTGCCGACGTTAACGTGCGGCTTGGTGCGCTCAAATTTGCCTTTTGCCATTTTCTGACCTCTTCAAATACGTTTAGATTGTTTGTTTAAATTGCTGATTATTTCTTGGCGTTAATAATGGCTTCAGCCACACTTTTTGGCGCTTCGGAATAATGTTTGAATTCCATGGTGTAAGTAGCACGGCCTTGGGTAGCTGAGCGCAAAGATGTGGAATAACCAAACATCTCCGATAAAGGAACTTCAGCTTTAATAACTTTGCCGCCGCCGCCAGAAATATCGTCCATGCCCTGAACCATGCCACGACGTGAAGATAAATCACCCATTACCGTACCGGCGTAATCTTCAGGTGTTTCCACCTCAACGGCCATCATAGGCTCAAGCAGTACCGGATTTGCTTTACGCATGCCGTCTTTAAAGCCCATGGATGCAGCCATCTTAAATGCGTTTTCATTCGAATCAACATCATGATACGAACCAAAATGCAGCGTCACCTTGACATCAACTACCGGGTAGCCTGCCAATACGCCGCTAGGCAAGGTTTCACGAAGACCCTTTTCAACGGCGGGAATATATTCACGAGGAACCACACCACCCTTGATCGCGTCCACAAACTCAAAGCCTTTTCCTGCTTCTGAAGGTTCCACCTTAAGCACGACGTGACCATACTGACCGCGGCCACCTGACTGCTTAACAAATTTCCCTTCAGCATTTTCGACCGTACCCCGAATCGTTTCACGATAGGCCACCTGTGGTTTACCAACAGTTGCCTCAACGCCGAATTCACGCTTCATGCGATCTACAATAATTTCAAGATGCAATTCGCCCATGCCGGAAATAATTGTTTGTCCAGACTCTTCATCAGACCGAACACGGAAAGACGGATCTTCTTGCGCCAAACGTCCTAGCGCAATACCCATTTTTTCTTGGTCAACTTTAGTTTTTGGCTCAACTGCCTGTGAAATAACCGGCTCGGGGAATATCATGCGCTCAAGCGTAAGAATCGCCTCAGGATCACACAAGGTTTCACCGGTAGTCACATCTTTCATGCCGATACAAGCGGCAATATCGCCAGACCTGATCTCGTCAATCTCAACGCGATTATTTGCATGCATCTGCACTATGCGGCCAATACGCTCTTTTTTGCCGCGGATTGGATTATAAACAGAGTCACCTTTAGCCAAAACGCCAGAATAAACACGCACGAAAGTTAATTGGCCGACAAACGGATCCGTCATCAACTTAAACGCCAACGCTGAAAATTTCTCGCTGTCATCCGCCTTACGCGTTGTTGGCTGCTCATCTTCATCCATGCCTTTAACCGGCGGGATGTCGGTCGGTGCCGGCATGTAATCAATCACCGCATCCAACATCGCCTGCACGCCCTTATTCTTAAAGGCAGAGCCGCACAACATCGGGACAATTTCGCCCTTGATGGTACGTTCACGCAAACCAAGCCTGATCTCATCCTCAGTCAACACACCGCCTTCGAGATACTTGTTCATCAAGTCCTCATTGGCTTCAGCAGCTGATTCCACCATTTTGTTGTGCCATTCGACGCACAGCGCCTGCATATCGTCGGGAATTGGACCATAAGTAAAGGTCACGCCTTTATCTTCTTCACTCCAAACAATGGCCTTCATCTTGACAAGATCAACCAAACCTTTGAAGTTTTCTTCGGCACCTATGGGCACTTGCAAAGGAACAGGATTAGCTTTCAAGCGCGCGCGCATCTGTTCATAGACTTTGAAGAAGTTGGCACCGGTACGGTCCATCTTGTTCACGAAAGCCAATCGTGGCACTTTGTATTTATTTGCCTGACGCCAGACTGTTTCAGACTGCGGCTGCACACCGCCCACAGCACAATAAACCATACAGGCGCCATCAAGTACCCGCATTGAGCGCTCGACTTCAATGGTGAAATCGACGTGACCAGGCGTATCAATAATATTGATGCGATGCTCTTGATAGTTACCAGCCATACCCTTCCAGAAACAAGTGGTCGCAGCGGATGTAATCGTAATTCCGCGCTCCTGCTCCTGCTCCATCCAGTCCATGGTGGCTGCGCCATCATGCACTTCACCAATTTTGTGATTCACACCGGTGTAAAAAAGAACACGTTCAGTGGTCGTCGTTTTGCCTGCGTCAATGTGAGCAGAGATACCGATGTTGCGGTAGCGTTCAATGGGGGTCTTGCGTGCCACGGTCATACCCTTTCTGGGGTTGCTAGCTCAGGCTTTATGCTTGGAGCAAGCCCCGCATACCTTAATGGGCTTGCGGGGCAACTTTAATACTTAGAAGCGGTAGTGTGCGAAGGCTTTATTGGCCTCTGCCATGCGGTGCACCTCTTCACGCTTTTTGATAGCCGAGCCACGACCTTCAGATGCATCAAGTAATTCACCAGCTAGGCGAGCGCCCATTGATTTTTCACCACGCTTGCGCGCAGCCTCTTTCAGCCAGCGCATCGAAAGAGCAGTACGGCGCACCGGACGCACTTCAACTGGCACTTGATAGTTGGCACCACCAACGCGCCTAGATTTCACTTCAACCATTGGTTTGACAGCATTGATGGCGCTATTGAAGACATCAATGGCGTCTTTGCCGGATTTTTTCTGAATTTGCTCAAGGGCACCATAAATAATGCGCTCAGCAACGGCTTTTTTACCTGCCGTCATCAAAACGTTAACGAATTTGGAGATTTCCGTACTCTTGTATTTCGGATCCGGAAGAATCTCGCGCTTGGGGACTTCACGACGACGAGGCATGATTGTTTCCTCTTAAACTATTTAGGCAAATGGCGGGATAGTGTGCGAAATTACTTCGCGCCACCAGCTTTGGGTTTTTTGGCGCCATATTTGGAGCGCGATTGTTTGCGGTCTTTTACGCCAGCCGTATCGAGCGAACCACGGACGGTGTGATAGCGAACGCCAGGCAAGTCTTTAACGCGACCGCCGCGAATCAATACTACCGAGTGCTCTTGAAGATTGTGACCCTCACCGCCGATATAGGAGATGACTTCAAAACCATTGGTGAGACGGACTTTACAAACCTTACGAAGCGCCGAATTAGGCTTTTTGGGGGTCGTAGTGTACACACGGGTACAAACGCCGCGCTTTTGCGGGCAATTTTCCATGGCCGGGACTTTACTCTTGACCTTGATTTTTGTGCGTGGTTTACGCAACAACTGATTAATAGTTGGCATTTTTAAATCCGCTCACTTGAATTGTTTCCTGCTCGAAGAACACTTTAATAAAAAAGCGCTTCGGGTTCATTTACAGGGCTTGTCTATAACCTTCGATGCACCCGAAATAAGTTGGGCCAATCGAAGAAAGCCCATGATTTTATATAACAACATACCCGACTGTCAAGCTAATGGGCATTTGTATTTCACTGACAGCCGCAGATTGCGGCCATCAGCGAAATTTACGACGGCTACTATTTCAAACTAATTAAGCGACTTGCTCTGTTTCCGCACTGCTTTCAGCGTCTTCAAACCCAAAACTAATACCGCTTGAAGCTGCTGGCGTACGCGCAACTTTACGACGCGCCCGATGGTAAGCCAGGCCAGTACCGGCAGGAATTAATCTACCCACAATGACATTTTCCTTCAGGCCGCGCAGGTCATCTTTCTTGCCCATGATGGCCGCTTCAGTCAAGACCCGTGTAGTCTCCTGGAAGGAAGCTGCAGAGATGAATGAATCGGTAGACAAACTGGCCTTGGTAATACCGAGTAGCATGTAGTTGTAAACGGCAAGTTTTTTACCTTCTTTAAGCAAGCGATCATTTTCGGCCAATACATCAGCGCGCTCCAGCTGCTCGCCGAGGATAAAGCGCGAATCACCATCATCGACAATAATGACGCGACGTAACATCTGACGCACGATCACCTCGATATGCTTGTCGTTAATCTTAACTCCCTGCAAGCGATATACATCCTGCACTTCGTCGGTAATGTAACGGGCCAGCGCTTCCATGCCTTGCAGCTTCAGAATGTCGTGCGGATCCGCCGGACCGTCGACAATCGATTCCCCTTTATTCACCACTTGGCCATCATGCGCGGTGACGTGCTTGTCTTTGGGAATCAAATACTCATGAGCAATGCCATCAAAGTCAGTGATGACCAGACGTTGTTTGCCTTTTGTATCCTTACCGAACGACACGGTGCCCGTCACTTCGGCCAACAAGCCGGCATCTTTAGGTGAACGCGCTTCAAACAGCTCTGCCACGCGGGGCAGACCGCCTGTAATGTCGCGTGTTTTTGATGACTCTTGCGGGATACGTGCCATCACTTCACCCACTCCAACCTGCTGACCGTTCTTGACCGTAATGATCGAACCAATTTGGAAGGTGTAATTCACGGGCGTATCTGAATTTGCCTGCTTGATGTCTTTACCTTTGGCGTCCACCAGCTTCACAGCTGGACGTAAGCCCTTATTAGCAGCAGACCCTCGACGTTTTGGATCAATCACAACCAGACTCGACAAGCCGGTCGTATCATCAATCTGCTTGGCCACGGTCACGCCTTCTTCGACGTTCTCAAAGCGCACCTCACCAGCATATTCCGTAATAATAGGGCGCGTGTGTGGATCCCAGTTGGCAAGCGTTGCGCCTGCTTTAATTTTGGCTGCTTCCTTGATCGCCAAAGTGGCGCCGTATGGCACCTTGTGACGCTCGCGTTCGCGGCCGTTTTCTTCGGTAATAATCAGCTCACCACTACGCGCAATCACAATCAACTCACCGCGCGCGTTAGTGATATGACGCATACCGGGCGAGAAACGCACCACACCAGAAGACTTGGCTTCAATACTGGATGCTGCAGCGGTACGGGATGCGGCACCACCGATATGGAATGTACGCATCGTCAACTGCGTGCCAGGCTCACCGATAGATTGTGCGGCAATAACACCCACCGCTTCACCCACGTTAACCATTGCACCACGGCCCAAATCGCGGCCATAGCACTTGGCACATAGACCATAGCGCGTGTCACAAGTCAGCGGGGTACGTACCTTGACCTCATCGATGCCAGCAGCTTCCACCAAATCCATGATGTCTTCATCAAGCATTTCACCTGCCTTAACCACCAGCACCTGAGTATCCGGATGCAATACCTCATCCGTCGTGACGCGGCCCAGGATACGCTCGCGCAGCGCTTCTACCACTTCGCCACCTTCAATCAATGCTTTAACGACCAAGCCACTTGAAGTGCCGCAGTCGTCTTCGATCACCACTAAATCCTGTGTCACATCGACCAAGCGGCGTGTGAGATAGCCCGAGTTCGCTGTCTTCAACGCCGTATCGGCCAAGCCTTTACGCGCGCCGTGGGTCGAGATGAAATACTGCAACACATTCAAACCTTCGCGGAAGTTTGCGGTGATGGGTGTTTCAATGATGGAGCCATCCGGCTTCGCCATCAAGCCACGCATGCCGGCTAACTGGCGAATCTGCGCAACCGAACCACGCGCACCGGAATCAGCCATCATGTAAATGGCGTTAAACGATTCCTGCGTTGTGTGCTTGCCGTCACGCGTAATAACAGGTTCAGAGCCCAGCTGTTCCATCATGGCTTTGGCCACCTGATCACCAGCACGACCCCAAATATCGACAACCTTGTTATAGCGCTCGCCCTGCGTCACCAGACCCGAAGTGTATTGAGCTTCGATTTCTTTGACTTCTTTTTCAGACGCCGCAATGATGTCCTTTTTCTGCGGTGGCACCAGCATGTCGTCAATCGAAATAGACAGGCCTGAGCGCGTCGCGTATGTGAAGCCGGTGTACATCATCTGATCGGTGAAAATAACCGTCTCGCGGATACCGCAGCGACGGAACGCCGCACTGATAATTTTCGAGATTTCTTTTTTCTTCAGCGATTTATTGATGAACGTAAACGGCAGACCCGGCGGCAAAATTTCCGACAAAATCGCGCGACCGACCGTGGTCTCGTAGCGCGTCACGCGGGAAATAATTTCGCCTTTTTCGTCCTTATCGGTTTCCTTGATACGCACCGTTACTTTTGCGTTCAAAGCCACGTTGCCTGATTCATAGGCACGCTGAGCTTCAGCCACATTAATGAACATCGTGCCTTCGCCTTTGGCATTCACGCGTTCACGTGTCATGTAATACAGTCCCAGCACGATATCCTGCGACGGCACAATCGACGGCTCACCCGAGGCCGGGAACAGCACGTTGTTAGACGCCAACATCAGCGTGCGGCACTCCATCTGCGCTTCGAGTGAAATCGGTACGTGAACGGCCATTTGGTCGCCGTCGAAGTCGGCGTTAAAGGCCGCGCAAACTAAGGGATGCAGCTGAATCGCCTTGCCTTCAATCAGCACCGGTTCGAACGCCTGAATGCCCAAACGATGCAATGTCGGCGCACGGTTCAGCATAACCGGATGCTCGCGAATGACTTCTTCGAGGATGTCCCAAACGACCGGGTTCTCGTTTTCAACTTCGCGTTTAGCGGCTTTAATCGTACCAGCAATGCCCATTACTTCGAGCTTGTGGAAGACAAATGGCTTGAACAATTCCAGCGCCATTTTCTTTGGCAAGCCGCACTGATGCAGCTTAAGTGTCGGACCCACCACGATCACCGAACGACCAGAATAATCAACCCGCTTGCCCAACAAATTCTGACGGAAGCGGCCTGACTTACCTTTAATCATGTCGGCAAGAGACTTCAGTGCACGCTTGTTAGCACCGGTCATGGCTTTGCCACGACGGCCGTTATCAAGCAGCGAATCAACCGCTTCCTGCAGCATGCGCTTTTCATTGCGAACAATAATTTCCGGGGCCTTCAGCTCCAGCAAACGCTTCAAGCGATTGTTGCGGTTGATCACACGACGATACAAATCATTCAGATCAGAGGTTGCAAAACGGCCACCATCAAGTGGCACCAGCGGACGCAAATCCGGCGGCAGTACCGGCAGCACTTCCATCACCATCCAGTCAGGCTTAATCCCTGACTTTGAAAACGCTTCAAGCACTTTCAGGCGTTTGGCGATTTTCTTGATCTTCGCCTCAGAGCCGGTGTTACCCAGGTCTTTGCGAAGCTGTTCCATTTCATGTGCACTGTCGAGCTTGCGCAGCAAATCGCGAATACCCTCAGCGCCCATCAGCGCGGTGAATTCATCACCGTACTCCTCAACTTTGGCGAGGTAATCATCTTCGGTCAGCAATTGACGGCGTTGCAGCGGCGTCATGCCCGGATCAGTTACCACGAATGCTTCAAAATACAACACGCGTTCAATATCGCGCAAGGTCATATCCAGCACCATGCCCAAGCGTGACGGCAGCGATTTCAGGAACCAGATGTGCGCCGTTGGTGAAGCCAATTCAATATGGCCCATGCGCTCGCGGCGCACTTTGGACAACGTGACTTCAACGCCGCATTTCTCGCAGATCACACCGCGATGTTTGAGGCGTTTGTACTTGCCGCATAAACATTCGTAATCCTTGATCGGACCGAAAATCTTGGCGCAAAACAAGCCATCACGCTCCGGCTTGAAGGTACGGTAATTAATGGTTTCAGGTTTTTTTACTTCACCATAAGACCACGAACGAATTTTCTCCGGGCTGGCAAGCCCGATTTTGATCGCATCGAATTCTTCTTCTACGGTGACTTGCTTGAATAAATCTAATAGCGCTTTCATGATTTCTCCAGATGGTTGACTGATTCGACATTTAGCTGATTTTGATTCAGGAAAACGGCTCACTGAGCCAGCGATTTCCTGAGATTAAAACCCGTTGCTTAATTGCGCTCCAGATCAATATCAATCGCTAACGAACGGATTTCCTTGACCAGCACATTGAATGACTCCGGCATACCGGCTTCGATCTTGTGCTCGCCCTTGACAATATTTTCGTACACCTTGGTGCGGCCTGCCGTATCGTCAGACTTGACGGTCAGCATTTCCTGCAAGGTATACGACGCGCCATAAGCTTCTAGCGCCCACACTTCCATCTCACCAAAGCGCTGACCACCAAACTGCGCTTTACCACCCAACGGCTGCTGTGTAACCAGGCTGTACGGGCCGGTTGAACGTGCGTGCATCTTGTCATCAACCAGATGATGCAACTTCAGGATGTGCATATAGCCCACCGTGACATTACGTTCAAACGCTTCGCCGGTATGACCATCAAACAATACTGCCTGGGTCTTGGTTGGGCTTAGCTGCAAACGCTTTGCGGTTTCTTCGTCATAAGCCAGATCCAGCATGCCGAACATTTCTTCTTCAGACGCGCCGTCAAAAACCGGCGTCGCAAACGGCACGCCTTTGGTCAGGTTTTGCGCCATATTCATGATTTCGGTATCAGACAACTGCGACAAATCTTCCTTCTTGCCGCTGGTGTTGTAAACCTTGTCGAGGAACTTGCGCATCTTTTGCTCGCCCTCGTGCGCTTTCAGCATCGCGCCGATTTTATGACCCAGACCTTTAGCGGCCCAGCCCAGATGCGTTTCAAGAATCTGCCCCACGTTCATCCGTGATGGCACACCCAAGGGATTCAACACAATATCCATTTGCGTACCATCAGCCATAAACGGCATATCTTCGATCGGCACAATCTTCGAGATCACACCTTTATTGCCGTGACGTCCTGCCATCTTGTCGCCCGGTTGAAGGCGTCGCTTAACAGCCACATAGACCTTGACCATTTTTTGCACGCCTGGCGGCAATTCATCGCCTTGCGTCAGCTTGCGTTTTTTCTCTTCAAATGCTTTATCGAACTCTTTGCGAGTCAATTCAAGCGCTTCTTTTTGTGCTTCAAGCGCACGCGCATCATCATCTTCAGTCAGACGAATATCGAACCAATCATGATGCGGCAGATCATCCAAATACGCCTTGGTAAGCTTGGCGCCCTTAACAATTTTCTTCGGGCCGCCTTTAGCAACTTTGCCGATCAGCGTTTTTTCGATACGCTGGAACAAATCAATCTCGACAATGCGCAGCTGGTCGCCCAAGTCCTTTTTGTAATCTTTCAACTGGTCATCAATAATTTGCTGAGCACGTTTGTCGCGCACGATACCTTCTCGCGTAAACACCTGCACATCAATTACCGTACCGGAGATACCGGACTGAACGCGTAGTGATGTGTCTTTTACGTCAGACGCTTTTTCACCGAAAATCGCGCGCAGCAATTTTTCTTCCGGCGTCAATTGCGTCTCGCCTTTTGGCGTAACTTTACCGACCAGCACATCACCGGCCTCAACTTCAGCACCGATATAGATAATGCCGGATTCATCCAGACGGCCTAGCATGCGCTCAGACAGATTGGAAATATCGCGGGTAATTTCTTCAGGCCCTAACTTGGTATCACGTGCTACAACTGACAGCTCCTCAATATGAATCGAGGTGTAGCGGTCTTCGGCAACGATACGCTCGGAGATCAAAATCGAATCTTCGAAGTTATAGCCGTTCCATGGCATGAACGCGACCAGCAAATTTTGCCCCAGTGCCAATAAATATCCACACCCGCTTCACCCGCCTGGGTCTCGTTATCGTTCACGCGAACCACGACACGCCCGGCATCCACGAAATCCACACGGCCACCACGACGCGCCATTACGGCGGTGCCCGAATCCAGCGCAACCGTGCGCTCAATGCCGGTACCAACCAGTGATTTTTCAGCGCGCAAACAAGGCACTGCCTGACGCTGCATATTGGAACCCATCAATGCACGGTTTGCATCATCGTGTTCCAGGAACGGGATCAACGAAGCGGCAACCGAAACGATCTGCGCAGGCGCCACATCAATGTATTCAATCTTGTCAGGTGTCGATAAGGTGAATTCATTATGGTGACGGCAGCTCACTAATTCATCAGTCAAGCGTCCGCTCTTGTCGATTTCAGCATTCGCCTGGGCGATGATGTATTTGCCTTCTTCAATTGCTGACAAATAATCGATTTGCTGTGCGACTTTACCGGCGTTTACTTTGCGATACGGGGTTTCAATAAAGCCGTATTCGTTCACGCGCGCGTACAGGGCGAGCGAGTTAATCAGACCGATATTCGGGCCTTCCGGGGTTTCAATCGGGCACACACGACCGTAGTGGGTTGGATGCACGTCACGCACCTCAAAGCCGGCACGTTCACGCGTCAAGCCACCTGGGCCCAACGCCGATACGCGGCGCTTGTGGGTAATTTCGGACAGTGGATTGGTCTGATCCATAAACTGCGAAAGCTGGCTTGAGCCAAAGAATTCTTTGATCGCGGCCGAAACCGGTTTGGCGTTAATCAAATCATGCGGCATCAGGTTTTCAGACTCGGCCTGGCTCAACCGTTCACGCACCGCACGCTCAACACGCACAAGGCCTGAGCGGAATTGGTTCTCAGCCAGCTCGCCAACTGAGCGGATACGACGATTACCGAGGTGATCAATATCATCGATTTCGCCGCGTCCATTACGCAACTCAACCAAAATTTTGATCACGGCAACGATGTCTTCCGTGGATAGTGTCATAGCACCAGTCAACTCATCGCGACCAATGCGGCGATTAAATTTCATGCGGCCCACATCCGACAGATCATAACGATCTTCAGAGAAGAACAAACCCTGGAACAGTGCGTTAACAGAGTCTTCAGTAGGCGGCTCGCCCGGACGCATCATGCGATAAATCGCCACTTTGGCGTTCAGCGCATCAACGGTTTCATCAATCCGCAAGGTCGATGAGATATACGCACCTTGGTCCAGATCATTGGTGTAAATAGTGAAGATGGTTTGCGCGCCGGCATCAATCAATTTGCGCAAGCTGGTCTCGGTCAACTCTTCGTTGGCGAGCGCAACAAACTCACCGGTCTCGGTGTTAATGATATTGGTGGCCAGGACGCGGCCAATCAGATAATCATCGTTTACCGTCAAACGCTTCATTTTGGCCGCTTCCATATCGCGAATATGCTTGGCGGTGATGCGTTTATCTTTTTGCACAATGACTTTGCCGTCTTTGCCCGCAATGTCAAATTTGGCGATCTCGCCTTTCAGACGATCCGGCACCAGTTCAAGCTCGATCTCGCCTTTTTTGCTGATATGAAATTCATCAAATGCAAAAAATTCGCGAAGAATTTGATCGGGCGAATAGCCCAATGCTTTCAGCAAAATCGTGACCGGCATTTTACGGCGACGGTCAACGCGGAAATACAAATAGTCCTTTGGGTCGAATTCAAAATCGAGCCATGAGCCACGGTAAGGAATCACCCGTGCCGAAAACAGCAGTTTGCCACTGGAATGCGTCTTGCCGCGATCATGCTCAAAGAACACGCCGGGCGAACGATGCAGCTGCGAAACGATGACACGCTCAGTGCCGTTGATTACGAATGAGCCGTTTTGCGTCATGAGCGGGATTTCGCCCATATACACTTCCTGCTCTTTTACTTCTTTAACCGTTGGCTTTGAAGCTTCGCGATCCATAATCACGAGGCGCACTTTGGCGCGCAGCGGTGACGCATAAGTCAAACCGCGCTGCTGACACTCCAGCACATCAAAGGGCGGCATACCGAGCTGATAGCTCAGGTATTCAAGGCGCGCGAATTGATTATGGCTGACGATCGGAAACACCGATGAAAACGCCGATTGCAGACCCTGCATTTTGCGGCTGGTGCCGGCCACTTCAGCTTGTAAAAATTCCGCATAGGAATTGATCTGCGTGGAAAGTAAATAAGGAACATCGAGCACACTGGCGCGCTTCGCGAAGGATTTGCGAATACGTTTTTTCTCGGTATAAGTGTAAGAAATAGCTTGGGACATCGTGATCTCCGAACGTTGAAGGGAGCCGTGCTCACTACATTGCGACATCGCATGGTGGTGACACGTCAATGTTCTTGGACTGGCACTGTCGGCCCGCTACTGCGTGCCGACAATGTCAAGAATGGCGAGAGGCCGCTACCTCTCTCTGGCGGACAGTAGCCACAGTCAACGATGAACCGCTGATGCACGCTACCCGACCAAACCTGTTTTCTGCAGTCGTTTCAGAAAACAAAATAAAACGCTTAATCAACGGTAATCCGCAACAACTACCGGCTATCTCGTTTTGCTTTGCACTCTAAGCAAACATCTAAATCAAATTATTTAAATCTAAACTCTAGCATTGGCTGGAATCTTGAAGCATTTTTGCCTCAAAACGTCCGCCCAGAGCGGACTTTACTATTTTCAAGCTAACTACGGAAACCAACTCCCGCAGCGGGAAAACCCGTGCGGGAGCGTGCCTCTTTGACGCAAAACTGACGGCTGAGTTCTCCAAGCTCACTGAGCTTTTAAACCCGGCCGCTGGCTTTACGACTACTTCAGCTCTACTTTGGCGCCTGCATCTTCCAGCTTCTTCTTCATGGTGTCAGCATCGGCTTTGTTTGCACCTTCTTTAACTGCTTTAGGTGCGCCTTCAACCAATGCCTTGGCTTCTGCCAAACCCAAACCAGTGATTTCGCGAACGGCTTTAATCACGTTGATCTTGTTTGCGCCGAAGTCCATCAGCATGACGTTGAATTCGGTCTTCTCTTCCACAACAGGTGCAGCTGCACCAGTAGCCGAACCACCGGAAGACATGGCCGCTGCGGATACGCCAAATTTTTCTTCGATTGCTTTTACCAGCTCATTCAGATCCATAACGGACATTGCGTCCAAGGATGCTAAAAATGCGTCTTTATCAAATGCCATGATCGTGTTCCTTTAATTTAAGTCGAGTGATTGAATATCGGTTGCAGAGTACGCAAAGCTTAAGCAGCAGGAGCAGCGGGCGCACCCGCAGCAACTTCAGCTGTCGGCGCCGCAACTTCAGCAGTCGGCGCAGCAACTTCTGCAACCGCTGGCGCCGCTGTTTCAGCAGCAACCACCTCAGGCGCACCTTCGGATTTTTTCGCGGACACTGCGGCAATCACACGCGCCAACCCGGAAACAGGCGACATCATGAGACCCAGCAATTGCGACAACAGCACTTCTTTGCTTGGGATGTTAGCCAGCGTTTGCACGCCCGCTTTGTCCAGCAGCTTGCCGTTATACGTACCCACGGTGATGACAAACTTCTCATTGGTTTTAGCAAAGTCACTGACGACTTTTGCTGCAGCAACGGCATCTTCCGAAAAGCTGTACAGCAGCGGACCTACCATGTGGGCTTGAGCAACTTCAAAGCTCGTGCCCGCCACCGCACGACGTGCCAGCGTGTTCTTGAGAACGCGCATGTACACACCTTTGGCACGCGCATCGCTGCGCAACTTGGTGAGGTTCGCTACGGTTGTACCCCGATATTCAGCGAGTACCATCGTCTGGGCTTTTGCGACCTTGGCCGCAACTTCCGCAACGACTTCTTTCTTACCATCTAGATTCAAACTCACGTTTGATCTCCTTTACGTTGATGAATGAATGCAAGCGATACCTGCATCCATAATCACAGCGACCTTAGTGAGGAGACTCAACATGCGGATCATTTTCATCATCCGCAAACCAAATCCTGACTGGGACCGCCATCTGCGCCGGGCGCCGAGAAAAGTCGAAAAACCAGCAGCAAAATTTGCTGAAGCTTCACCACTCTTCTCCGCAATTAAAATGTGTTTGTTGTTTATAAATCGTCTCAGCAATCACTTGCCAACCCGATCCACTCAACGTCCACATCCCCTGCGGTCTTTGACAACTCCCTTCAATCGATACGCTGAGTGAAGGGACCCAAAGAACTGCCGCGATGCTGGTTACCCGGCATCACGGACCTAATCTTTTACTGTTGCGAACCTTGTGAGGCAAAGCCTGCTGTATCCAAACGCACGCCCACACCCATGGTTGAAGACAGTGAAACTTTCTTCAAATAAATACCTTTGGACGATGCAGGTTTGGCTTTATTCACCGCACCAATCAACGCCACCAAATTCTCGTTGAGTGCTTCTGCTGTGAACGAGGCGCGGCCAATCGTACATTGCACGATACCAGCCTTGTCGGCGCGATACTGCACCTGACCGGCCTTGGCGTTTTTAACCGCCTGCTCGACATTTGGCGTAACCGTACCGACTTTCGGGTTTGGCATCAAACCGCGCGGGCCCAATACTTGACCCAGTGTGCCGACTACCTTCATTGCATCCGGCGTGGCGATCACCACATCAAAATCCATGAAGCCACCCTTGATGCGCTCAGCCAGATCTTCAAAACCTACAATATCCGCACCCGCGGCTTTGGCTTTTTCAACATTGGCACCCTGCGCAAATACCGCAACACGAACCGATTTACCGGTACCGCGCGGCAAAACGACCGAACCGCGAACGGCCTGGTCAGATTTCTTCGCATCAATACCCAAGTTAATCGCGACGTCAACAGATTCATCAAATTTAGCGATGGCTGTTTTCTTGACCAAATCAATAGCTTCAGTCGCTACATAAAATTTATCGCGATCCACGAGGCCCGCAATTTTTGCGAGGCGCTTAGCAAGCTTGGCCATTAACGTACTCCTTCTACTTCAATACCCATTGAGCGAGCGCTGCCCGCAATCGTGCGAACTGCCGCATCCATATCAGCCGCCGTCAGATCCGGCATCTTGGTGGTGGCAATTTCTTCGGCTTGTGCGCGCGTCAATTTGCCTACCTTGTCGGTGTGCGGGGTTTTGCTGCCTTTTTCAACTTTGGCAGCCTTCTTGATCAGGATCGACGCCGGCGGCGTCTTCATGATGAAAGTGAATGATTTATCTGCAAACGCGGTAATTACCACCGGTATCGGTAGACCCGGTTCCATTTTCTGGGTTTGCGCATTAAACGCTTTACAGAATTCCATAATATTCAAACCACGCTGGCCCAGCGCGGGGCCGATAGGGGGCGATGGATTCGCCTTACCTGCCGGCACTTGCAACTTGATGTAGCCGATGACTTTCTTTGCCATTTACTTTCTCCTTGGGTGCTAACGGTAACGACTTAAATAAACTAAGCGCTACCTCCCCGACTTATCGACCAGGAAACGCCTGACCACCGTGACTGCAAATACTTGGTTTATTGTTTTTCGACCTGGCCGAAATCCAATTCAACCGGTGTCGGGCGACCAAAAATCAGCACCGATACGCGGATTTTCGATTTATCGTAATTCACATCCTCAACCGAGCCATTAAAATCGGTGAATGGGCCGTCTTTGACGCGGACATTCTCGCCAATTTCGAACAACACTTTAGGCTTCGGCTTTTCCACTCCTTCTTTAACTTGATTCAGAATCGAATCGACTTCTTTTTGTGAAATCGGCGTTGGCTTATTGCCTACACCACCCACAAAGCCGGTGACTTTGGGCGTTGATTTCACCAAATGCCATGACTCATCCGTCATTTCCATTTGCACCAAAATATAGCCCGGAAAAAAGCGGCGCTCGGACAACGCTTTCGCGCCGCCTTTCATCTCAACCACTTCTTCGGTGGGCACCAATACTTCGCCAAATTTTTCAGGCATGCCTGAACGGCGAATGCGCTCCATCAGCGCAGCCTGAATACTTTTTTCTTGGCCTGAATAAGCGTGAACCACATACCAACGCATCGTCATTTACGCCCCGTGCCCGATAAATTTGGTCAGAATGGTAGTGAGACCCCAATCAACCGTCCATAAAAATATGGCCATCACAAAAACAAACACGAAAATAACGCCTGTTGATTGCAGGGTTTCTTTGCGCGTCGGCCAGACCACTTTCTTGGCCTCATCAATTGACTCGCCAGCATACTGGCCGAATTCACGACCCGGCGCGCTGAAATAACCCACCAGTCCGGCCAGTACAAACAAGCCCAGCATGGCCCCCACGCGCGCGATCATCGGCTGATCGGTCAGCATATAAAACGCCGCCAACCCGCTCATCATGATCACCACCGCAACAACGATTTGTATTTTGTCTTTCATCCGACTCTACTTTGGGGCGAATAAATATCAGCAAGATCCAGCCATATAGCACTTCTTCCTGTTACTCACGACGCCCAGTTTTTTAAGCTACTGGAGCACATCTAATGCTGGCAGGCCAGGAGGGCCTCGAACCCCCAACCTACGGTTTTGGAGACCGTTACT
>ENA-OFCI01000153-OFCI01000153.1-metagenomes-genome-assembly--contig:-NODE-153-length-45311-cov-24.104914_pt1 | contig 45311 bp, 38 predicted proteins | sample MGYA00153391_OFCI01 | MGnify analysis MGYA00153391
ATCTGTGCGATCGCGCTTTTGGTTCCGAAGGTCAGCAGCAACGGTAACAGGATTAACGCCCATTTAGCGGTGTGGAAGCAGGTAAGTTTCATAGGTAAAGAGCTCCTGGAAAGAGCGCCTACTATACTCCCCCGAAAAACTAAACCGTCACAATCGCCTATCTCTTTATGGATACTTCAAGATCGATCGTCTACATCTTCACCCAATCAATATATCTAGGAAGTAGTAGCTCAATAACGTCTCGGATTTCTAAATCTCTGACGAACCCGCCCCCTTGTATCTTAATCGCAGGTTCGATCGACGCAGAGGAGTGAGTAGGCCAGCTCATTCTTATGGATCTAGTTCTGTTCGATTACGATTATCGCCCAGCGCTGCCTAACAAATACAGGCTCAAAATCGTCCCAGCATTCCACAGACTATGAAGCAAAATAGAGGCGAGAAGATTTTGCGTGCGCGCATAGACGAAGCCTAATACAATCCCTAACACCATCAACGGCAAAACCTCAGACAAGCTTAGATGTACTAATGCAAAAATAAACCCACTCAGCAACACCGAATTCCACGTCGAAAAATATCGTGACAATGACGGCAGCAAAAAACCTCGAAACAGAATCTCCTCAAACACCGGAGCCGCGATCGCCGTTGTCACCAAAAATAACGCCAGCGCCACTGGACTCCGCCCTTCCAATACGATCGGCAGCAGCGGATTACTGCCACCTTGGCCGTGCCAAATTTGGCTATTAAGTACACTCACGCCTATCACCAGCGGAAACGCAACTAGATATCCACCCAAGCCCCACGGAAACCACGCGCCCGATGTCGATACTCGAAACCAAGTTTTATCAAGCGGCAGATGCTTTTTGATTGTGAAATACAACACTGAAATAGATCCTGCGGCCAACGCAACGTAGCTGCTTAAAATTAGGATTCCTTTATAGACATCATCCGTCAGCAGAAACTCAGCTTTCAACGCGATGGCTAATGTTCTGAGCAACGGTGCGATAAAAATTCCCACCACAATCTGGCCCACTAGAAAGAACCCCGCCACCATCACAAGCCACGTATCTTCCCAATCCCACGGAACCGCCCACTGATTTTGATTAAGATTCCCCAGCCAAGACTCTTCACGCTTCCATGCAAACTGCCCCAGCGTTCCCAAAATCAAGATCAGTCCCCCCCCTAAAGAAGCTGTTGTCGTGATGCCACTAATGCTTAATTTCGTGAGCACAGACTCTGCGGTCGCACGTTCTTTTTGTTGCAGATTCTTCCGATCGCTTGTGCGGTCTTGAACTTCGTAAAGACGATCGATCGATCGATACTCATACCATCCATCTAGCGACTTCACCAGCGTCGATTCCGCGTCTGCCAGCACACGCGGCGGATCGTTCCATAATCCATTAAGAACGGTTGCGGCTTGACGGGCTTGGCTAGAGGTTTGAGCCGTGGTGGTGAGGGCGGCCCAGGACTGCTGGGCGACTTCGAGTTTGCCGCTTTGGACTTGCAGCAAGCCAAGACGCAGCGTTAATTCTTCGAGATTTTTTTGTTGGGCTTTGCGATCGCCCGGTTGAATTTCAGGCGCGGCTAATGTGGCCTGAACCTGCTTCTGTGCGGCTTGGTATTCGGTGAGGGCCGCGCTGACGGGTGAAGTCGAGTCCTCCATCATTTTTTTGATCTGCTGACTGGTCTCATCCGTCCCTTTAAATTCTGAAAGATGCAGTTTTAAATCAGACTCATACAGCGCAAGACGACCTTGAAACTGAGGTTTGCTAAAGCTTTCGACTAGATCGGTGCCTAGAAACAGCAATGCGATCGCCGTGATACCGATCAGAAAAATTCGTTTTAAGGTCATGTCTTTGGGAATTTAGAAGTGAGAATTTAGAAGTGAGAATTTTAGTAGGTTCGGATGGAGTCTAGGGTCAAGGCAAATTGACCCGCCGTAAAGCTCGGGTTAAGCTGTCCGTCGTATTCAAATTTGCTGAGCATGAGTTGCAGCGATCGAATGTTTCTAGCCTCGATCGGGGGCGCGTTGGCAACCGTTTTAGCCCGCATGACCGCTACCATTTCAATCCATGGAATCCGAACGTTCATCCATTCATTCTTCGTCGTATTGAAGGAATACGCATAGGCAAGGGTGTCCCAGCCATCACTACTGCGAGCGAGAAACTTATAGCGATTGCCATCGCCTTTGAGCTTGATTTCCAATCCAGTGTGCGCCGACAAGTCGAGTGGAACCTGAAAATTTCGCGTTCGCACAGACACAAATCCCCCAGACTGCTCGGTCGAGACCAGCCCCGTAAACAGCGCACCCTCCACGCACTTGATCAGCCCGCTCTCACTCACGCCGCCCATCACCACATCATCCACGGCACCCCACGTTTGAGACAAATCCGTAATGCTGCGAAAATCAAATAACACGGTCTCTCCTTGATTGTTGACGATCATCTGGGGTTGGGGCGGGGGCGGGGTGGGTTGAAACATACGCTTAATATCACTCACGATCGGAATCACTTCAAAATAGGATAACGTCTTTGCCAGTTGATTAAAATTCCAAGCCATGGTGAGGTTCCTCAATTCAGAATAGGTACGGTTTTAGTAAGCTCACAGCCTCAACAAAAATCCCTCATTTTTCAACGAGGGACGTTTGCCACTACAGGGGTGGAGTTTTCAAGATGCGCCAGCCGATCACACAGACGATCGCAATTCCAACGGCTAACCCGGTCCAGTCCTGCCAACTCTCAGGGATGATGTCGTACAAAATTAATCCTCCGCAAAGACATATTTATAGAGATCCGCTGGGTTCGGTTCAGGACTAGAAAGCCCAAACTCCACCGCATCTTCAACATGACGCTGGATTTTTTTGTCGATCGCCTTGAGTTCAGCTTGCTCAGCGAGCTTGTGTTCTAGCAAATGCGCCGCTAACTTCTTAATAGGGTCGCGAGCAAACCAATGCTCTTTCTCTTCCTTTGGACGCAGCTCATCAGGATCCGCAAGCGAGTGACCCCGGAATCGGTAGGTGAGCGCTTCAATTAGCGTGGGACCTTCGCCCGCTCTCGCCCGTCTGACGGCTTCTTGGGCGATCGCCCGCACCGCCAACACATCCATCCCGTCCACCTCATAGCCGGGCATCCCAAAGACGCTGGCTTTCTTGTAGATTTCGCGCTGAGACGTCGCCCGCTCATGCTGCATCCCGATCGCCCAATTGTTATTTTCCACTACAAAAATAATCGGCAATTTCCAGAGTTGGGCCATGTTCAGACATTCAAAAAACTGCCCATTATTCGAGGTGCCATCGCCGAAGAAGGCAGCGGTAACTTGGTCTGACGACGCATCGCCCATCACTTTTTTTCGGTACATGCTCTGGAATGCTGCACCCGTCGCGATCGGAATCCCTTCTGCAATAAATGCAAATCCCCCGAGCAAACGGTGCTTGGCGGAAAACAGGTGCATGGAACCCCCGCGTCCCTTGCTGCATCCGGTTTCTTTGCCAAACAGCTCGGCCATCACTTCGCGGGCCGGGACGCCACAGCTTAAGGCATGGACATGATCGCGGTAGGTGCTGCATACATAGTCTTCGCTCTGACGCATGGCCCGGATAACCCCTGTAGCGACCGCTTCTTGGCCGTTATAGAGGTGGACAAATCCGAACATCTTGCCGCGATAGTACATCTCTGCGCACTTGTCCTCAAAGGTGCGGCCCAAGACCATATCTTCATAGAGCATCAACCCTTCATCTCGGGTGACGGTTGCCGGGGTGACTGATGTCGCAGGAAATGTTCTAGCGTGATCCATGATGGAAATCCTAATGTCTGAAGTCCGCAGTTACGTGTCTATACGTAATACAGTAATCTAGCGTATCGTAAATCAAGCTGAAATTGTAGATAGGCTGAAATTGGAGCTGAGCTGGTCTGACGAGAGGTTCAGAATGAACCGTTTCAACTGTTCTATGCGATAGTATAGTACCTCTAAATTTTTAATTTTTGGGCTGACTAAGGCGGTCTTCGTCAGGCTCGTTAGGCAATTGCTGGGGACATAGGAACGTGCGTATTCCACTCGATTATTACCGGATTTTAGGGCTACCGATTCAGGCACCCCCTGAACAGCTCACTCAAGCGCATCACGATCGTACCCGCCAGATGCCCCGCCGCGAGTACTCTGAAAATGCGCTTGCATCGCGTCGTTCTCTCTTGGACGAAGCCTATGGAATCTTGTCCGATCCCGCGCAACGTAGCGCTTATGATGAGCGTTTTTTGACGACTCAAGTTGAATCTGATTTGATGGCTTCCCCGTTAGCCTCTCTTGCAGAGCAGACTGCTCACATTGACATTGCCGAAGACAATTTAGTGGGCGCACTTCTAATTTTACAGGAGTTAGGAGAATATGAGCTAGTGCTTAAGGTGGGTAGGCCATATCTCAGCAGTGGACGCTTGAGCAGTGGCGGAACAGGACTCAAGAGCGGTCAGTTTGGGGATCCGCAGGTGGCGTTGTCCGACACGGTGCTGACGATCGCATTTGCATGTTTGGAGTTAGGGCGCGAACATTGGCAGCAGGGACAGCATGAGACGGCAGCAGAAGCCTTAGAGACGGGCGAGGAGCTGTTGGTACGCGAGGGATTGTTTGAAGGGATTCGGGCTGAGATTCAATCGGACCTGTTGCGGTTGCGGCCCTATCGGATTTTGGAACTACTGGCGCTACCTGAACCTGAATATGTCCGCGATCGACGCAAAGGATTGAATTTGTTGCAGGATATGCTCCGTGAACGCGACGGGGTGGATGGGGCAGGCGATGACCAGTCGGGCCTCACGATGGATGATTTTTTGCGGTTTATCCAGCAGTTACGCAGTTATTTGACGGCAGAAGAGCAGCAGGTGTTGTTTGAAGAAGAGGCACGGCGTCCATCAGCAGTGGCAACGTATTTGGCGATTTATGCGTTGATTGCCCGAGGGTTCGCTGAGCATCAGCCGGCGTTGATTCGTCGGGCCAAGCATCTCCTGTCCAAACTCAGTGTCCGTCAGGATGTTCATTTGGAGCAGTCCGTCTGTGCGCTGCTGCTGGGCCAGACCGAAGAAGCTAATCGTCTGCTGGAACTGAGTCAAGAGTATGAGCCGATCGCCTTTATCCGGGAGCATTCTCAGGGGTCGCCCGACTGGTTGCCGGGGCTGTGCCTCTATGCCGAACGTTGGGTGGGCGGCGAAGTGTTTCCGCATTTTCGAGACTTGTCTGAACATCGCGCGTCACTGAAAGATTATTTTGCCGATGACCAAGTTCAGTCTTATTTGGAAGAACTTCCAGTAGAGGTTTCTGAGGGATTTGCCGGAGTATCGGCTTTGGCAGGCCGATCGATGTCCACGGGCGCAACTGGGGCGGCAAATCCGTGGAGTTCGGACGAAACCTTGGAGTTCGGAAGCGCAACAGCAGTTGGGGGATCGCGCGGTGCTGCGACTTCTTCTCCTGCGTCACGATCTCGGCGCGGCAGTGTTGTGACAGATTCGATGGCAGCCCCATCCACACGATCGCCATCCGCCTCAGAAGGCAATGATTCTATGGAAACCGCAGAACGAGTCTCCTTTTGCCCTCGATCGGCTGATCGAGGAGCAGTTCGGGCGGCTCTCGGCGGCGGTTTGGTGGCTGGGACCGCAGGCGTTGCGATCGCTCAGAACAGCGCTTCCTCTCATCGCTCATCTCAACATATTCAAACGCCTCATCAAGGGATGGCTCAGAATTCTAACGCGATCGATCGCCCGGTCGTTTCATCGCCTGCGCCGCCACGAACACCCCTAGGAGAAAGGCCGAGACCTCGGACTACCGGGCGATCGAACCCAAAATCTAAACTCAAATGGGCCTTGCCGCTCTGGTTCCCTTGGGCTTTGGGGCTAGCGGGGGTCATGGCTATGGGCTTTGGTATGAGTCGGTGGTGGCGATCGGCTCCGGCTGCCATTGTTTCGACGCCGACGCCGACGCCGACTGTAGCCTTAGCGACGGCTGGGATTCCGGGTCAGCCCGTTCCCATTCAAGGCGATCTCAACACCGCTACGGCAAAGCAAATTTTAGAACTGTGGTTTACCACCAAAAAAGCGGCGATGGGCCAAGGCTATGCCATTGCGCAATTGGATCAAGCCTTAAGCGAGCCGAAACTCTCCGTTTGGCGAAAGGAAGCCGGAGATGCCCAGCGTGACGGTGCGCATGTGGAGTATGAACATGCTATTGAGGTGAAGAAATTAGACGTCAATCCGACGGACCCCAATCGAGCCTCCATCACCGCCAACGTTCGCGAACTTCGGAAGTATTATGAAGGCAGCGCCATGAAGGAAGACCAGACCGATGACCTTCAGCTTCGCTACAGCCTAGTGCGGCAAAATAATCAGTGGAAGATATCGGATTGGCAGAAGTCAGAGTGATACTTAAAGAACGTTCTAGCGTAGACAGACCGTCAGATGATCAGTCGCGCCACAAAGAGGCATCGGAATTAAGTATCAGGGTGGATATGCATGGTTGATACATTGGTTTCTGCCTACTCACCCTTGATTTTTTGGGTGACTTTAGGAATTATTTTACTGCGGGTGCTGCCAGAGAAGACACCGTACTGGATGGGTCGTGGACTGTATTGGTTTGGCGTGCCTTGGCAGATCTTTGACCTTGCGCGTCATAGTCAGCTATCGGGCGAAATCGGGATGACGCCTGCCATTACGGTGGTGACTCTAGGGGTCGGATTGGCGATCGCTTGGTCAGTTTTGATGCTCCTCCAGCGTCTTAATCCGCCGGGAGGAGAAAAGAAAATTTTATGGTTGCCAAGCTACGATCGCTATCAATATGGCAGCTTCATCATTGCGGCGATGTTGGGCAACACTGGGTTTGTCGGCTTAGGGCTATTGCCGTCGATAATTGAGCCGAGTGCCTTTAGCTGGGCCGTATTTTTTAGCCTGACGCAAAATTTGATTGGCACCTACTTTATTGGCGTGTTGATTGCCAGTCACTTTGGTCAAGCCGAAGTGGATACGTCTCTTGAACAGACCCCGGAGGATCTTCGTCAAGCCCGGAACCGCCGCCTTTTTAAGCTATTGCGCGATATTTTGACCGTGCCGTCGCTGTGGGCCTTTGGGTTTGGGTTTTTCAGCCGATCGACGGTGTTTCCCGGTCCCGTTGAAACCTTTGCTAGCTCGTCATTGATGTTTGTCGTGCCGACGTCCTTTCTGTTGATGGGTTTGCGATTGGCCAAAATCAATGGCTGGTCTAGTCTGCATAGTGCCATGCTTCCAGTGGGCCTCAAGATGATTTTGCTCCCGGCACTGGTCGGGGTTGGGACGTCGTTTTTGGGCCTGAAGGGAGACGTGCGGCTAGGGCTTGTGCTGATGGCAGGAATGCCCAGTGCGTTTGCGAGTTTGATCTTGGCTGAAGAGTACGATATGAATCGAGACCTTGCAGCGAGTAGTATTGCTCTTAGCACAGTAGTATTACTGGGAATGATCCCAGTTTGGCTGTGGATATTTTAAAGTTCCCGGTTTGACGTTTTTAAGCTAGAGTTCCTGAGGAAAGTCTATGAGTCTGGGTCGTGTCTTAGTGATTGAAGATGAGGAGCTGATTCGAGAGACCGTCACCCTGACGCTCCAAGAAGAAGGCTATGAAGTCACCATGGTGGCGGACGGACGGACGGCCATGGAGGTTCTTCAACTTAACGCGATCGTAGCAACCGCTAGTTCTATGATGCCGCCGCTGCCCGATTTAATTATTTTGGATTTGATGCTGCCCAATATCAATGGTCTGGATCTATGTCGCTTAATTCGCCGTCAGGGACACAGCGTGCCGATTCTAATGCTAAGCGCGCGCGGAACTGAAACCGATCGAGTGGTGGGATTGGAAGTGGGCGCAGATGATTACTTGACCAAGCCCTTTGGAATGCGGGAACTGGTGGCTCGATGTCGAGCACTGTTGCGACGTCAACAGCAGTTTCAGTCCAATCTTCCCGCTAGCCCCGTACCTGCGGTTCCTCTAGCGCCCCTGAATTACCAGAACATTGGGATGTACCCGGAGGAGTGTCGGGTGCTGTTGGACGAGAAGGAAATTAACCTTTCTCCCAAAGAATTTAAGATTTTAGAGATTTTCTTGCGTCATCCGAGGCGAGTCTGGTCCCGCGATCAGCTCCTAGAGCGAGTGTGGGGCCATGATTTTATTGGAGATAGTAAGACGGTGGACGTTCATATTCGCTGGCTGCGTGAAAAAATAGAAGCCGATCCAAGCCATCCACTCCACTTGGTGACGGTGCGAGGGTTTGGGTATCGGATGGGGTGATAGGGATTGGGGGTGATGGGGTAAGAGCGTTTGTGTGATCTAGCTTGCCTTTTGGCGGGATGCCCTTGAGCTAGACTCAGAATCACTATTGCTATCTAATCGACTCAGTTGTTTTGTTCACAGGGGATCAGGTCAGAGCGTTGCTGGAATTTTTATTGGGACTATCGATCGGATTGCTGTTCTTGTTCGTCTACAAGTTACGGCTCTTGAGGAAGTTGCAGCAGAGTCATCATCGATCGGACGCAGCGATTGATCGGGCTGAACCGAATCAAGGCGGGCTGAACAATATCGCATCCAACGAAGGGTCATCTCTCTCGCTGACCTCGCAAATGTTTCGGATGCTAGATTCTTATCAGACCCGCTCCAACGATCTCCAAGCTGAACTGGCCGACTGGGAAGCCATCATTAGTCTTGCGCCTATGGGCTACCTTCGCGTGGACGATGAAAACCAGCTCATTCGAGGCAATCTTCCCGCGCTGGATCTGTTAAATATTCAGGATTACAATCCCGCAGAACCCCGTCTCCTCTTGGAACTGGTCCGTTCCTACGATCTCGACGCCCTGATTCAAAAAGCCCGATCGACCGGTCGGTCTTGCCAAGCGGAGTGGATTCTGTATCCGGCTTCGCTCAATGTTACCCATGTTACAAACCTGACGCCTTATCCATTGCGCGGCTATGCGACGCCTCTGCAATATGGCCACGTCGGCGTCCTACTAGAGAGTCGTGCGGAGGCTCAGCTTCTATCTCAACAGCGCGATCGATGGACGTCTGATGTGGCCCATGAACTGAAGACCCCCTTGACCTCGATTCGGCTAGTAGCGGAAATGTTGCAGCCGCGCCTTGATCCATCATTGCGGACTTGGATCGATCGATTGCTTAAGGAAACGATTCGCCTCAGCACCTTAGTTCAAGAAATTTTAGATCTCAGCCAGCTTGAGGCCACTCGAACCAAACCGCTGAAGCTCAGTTCCATCAACTTGCCGGATTTGATCAAGTCAGCTTGGTTAAGCTTAGAACCGATTGCTAGGGGGAAAGGAATTGTATTGTCCTATCAGGGACCCGAGCAGTTGGTAATTCAGGGCGATGATGCTCGCCTTCACCGCGTGCTGATTAATCTCCTAGATAACAGTATTAAGTACACTTTGCCCGAACGTCCGATTTTGCTTCAGCTCAGTTTGGTTCAGGACGATCGCCAGATGAGCCTGTCACAGAGTGCCACCATTGTACAGATTGACCTGATTGACGGCGGCACAGGGTTTCCAGAAGACGATTTGCCCATGGTCTTTGAGCGCTTTTATCGCGCAGACTTTTCCCGTGCGCGATTGTCGTCAGAACTCTCCATTTCGATGGTCCCTCAAGAGACGACCGCTAGTCTTCCAGTGAAAGCCTTAGAGCCAAGGACAAATTTAATTCAAGACACGTCAGAAATGATGGGAGTTGAACGGACACGCGGTTCGATAAGACCTCAAGTACAGCCGTTTCAGCCGAGTAGTGGGAGTGGTCTTGGACTCGCGATCGTTCGGCAAATTGTTGATCTCCATCACGGTACGATCATAGCCAAAAACCATCCCGAAGGAGGTGCCTGGATCCAAATCCGTCTCCCTCAGCGACAAAGCTCGATTTGATTCCTACAGGTCAAGCCGGGTCTATATCAAACTCGCTGTAACAAGTTTGATCCATGGGTATCGGTACCACAGCTATTGAGGAGATGGTATTGCTGGCTGAGGGCGCTGACTCCTTGAGTTTCTTTAGGACTGGGCTTCCAGGGCTTGGGGTTTCCATAAGCATAGTAGGTTTCCACGCCATCAATTCCGATCATTACAGCGGCTGGAATCAGCTCACCATAAGGCTTACGATAGCGAGACGGATGCGCTAGAACCGCGATTCCCCCACTCTGATGAATGGCTGAGATGACATTTTGGGCCGCTGCGTTTTCGCCGTGAGGGGCAACGCCTTGGAGATACTCCACGATTGCACCATTACACGGATCAAAGGCAAATCCTAAAATGTGAACTTCAATATCCAAAAGCCGAGATGTGATTTCGGTCCCAATCCACAGATGAGGGACGAGTTTCCCCTGGTTTTCAGTCTTCTCACTCCAATCTTGAAGATGTCGCTGCGCCGCATAAAATCCGGTTACTTGGTGATGATCGGTAATCGCAAAGCCTTTCAACCCGATCTCTAGAACTTGGTCAATCAAACGATCGGGACGCAACTGTCCGTCTGAATGATTTGTGTGCATATGAAAATTGTAAATGTGCGGACAACTATCTGCATTGACCGAAGCAAGAACCTGCCGCAGTGATGCCAAATCCTGCGCGGCGGGCTTTTCACTACTTACGGTTTGTTCAAGAACAACCACCATCGGGGTTCCTCACATTTAGGGATACGGTCGATCGTTAAGTTAACGACCTCTCTTAGTGTAAGGCGTTCTCAGCCATGGATCATTAGAATAGCTGTTCATTATCATCAGCAAACCTCATATTTTAGACTTTAACTTATGGGTCACTGAGAAGAATAGGCTAATGGGGACATCACATTTCATGGCTGAAATGCGTAATAACTCAAGGAAAGCTGTTGGACAAACTGCTGAAGGAGTGGTTGAGCGATCAAATATTCTAGAAGATTTTAGAGGGTTCTAGGCGGAATCAAGCCGTTTTCTAGAGCAAACCGGACGAGTTCAGTTCGGCTGTTCGTGCCTGTTTTGGTGAAGAGTCGGCTGACGTATTTCTCCACGTTACGGACACTGGTTTCCAGACGACGGGCGATTTCTTTGTTCATCAGACCATCTACGACAAGTTCGAGGACGCTTTGTTCCCGAGGGGTAAAGTCAATCTTGATCGGGGTGATATTAGTCTGAAGAACATTTTTTTGGGTGAGGAGGGCTTTTATTTCCTTAATTTGACGGGCGAGTTCGGCGATATCGGGATTTTCAAGGTCTCCGGATCCGGCTTGAGCCGCTTTTTGACGCGTAAGAATGCTCTTGATGATGGAGACTAGTTCGTCGGGATCGAAGGGCTTAGGCAAGTAGGCATCGCAACCCGCATCGTAGCCTGAAATACGATCGCTCGTCATTCCGCGCGCGGTTAGAAAGATGACGGGAAGCGCCTGAAAGCGTGCATCTTCGCGCAGTTTTTTAAGGAGTTGGTAGCCATCGACTTGAGGCATCATGACATCGCTGATAACGAGGTCAGGGGTAAAACGTTGGACCATTTCCCAACCTTCATTGCCGTTGTTGGCGGTTTGGACCGTGAAGCCACTTTCTTCGAGGTATGCCTGAACGGCTTCACGAAGTCCGGGTTCGTCATCGACTAGTAATAATTGGGCTGTCATCGCTCATCGCCTTCCTAGAATCGAATATCTATCTGTTCACTCTATCGCAATCCATCCGTCGTACTCTGTCTAAATCTGAATCGGTTGCCGGAAGTGTCGGGATGGGGGCGATGTCATGAGCGTTGGTTTCAAGGTGTGATTGTTGTTGTCCGGTCCAACGCGCTCTAAGGCAAAGCAAGCCGATCGGAGTCGAAATAAGATCTTGTTGACTGCGGTTAATCCAAGCGATGGGGAGTTCCTTTAACAGCCAACGGGCCGATCGATAAAGGTAATAGCTCAGTTTGGGCCTAGACTGGAGCGAAATTCCGTGAAGCTGGTGAAGGAATTGGTTGGATTTTCCGTAGCGACGCCACTGGCAGAGGAGTTCGGAGAGGGTAGATCGGTGATGATGCTTGACGATCGCGTCCTGGGCAAAGTGCCAAGTCACAGGCAGATTTTGTAAAATTCGCCAGCACATATCTGCGTCCCCGCCCGTGGTGAGGTGAGGGCGGAAGCCGCCGATGGCTTCAAAACAGTCCCGACGGATGGCGAGGTTGGCGGTTTGGCCGTAGGGCTTGAATGGATGAGCGAGGGTGTGGGTTTGGGATAGGGTGCCTTGGCGATCGGCGTAGCGCTCTAGCCAGTTGTGGCTTTCGAGGGCGATGACTTCCCCGGCAACCCAGCCAAGGCAAGTATCTTGGGTGAAGGGTTTGATCAGGTTAATAAGCCAGTCGGGTTCAGGGCGGCAGTCGGCATCGGTAAAGGCGAGGAAGGGCGACCGGGCCGATCGAATGCCTTCATTTCGGGCCGCGTAGGAGCTTTGAATGGTGGATTCTTGAAGGACTTTGAGGTTGATGGCTTGGGTCTCAAATGCCTGCAAGAGCGCGAAGGTGGCGTCGGTGCTGCCGTTGTCTACGATTAAGTACTCGACGCGATCGCGTGGATAGGTCTGGGCCGTCAAGCAGGCCAATAAACTGGCCAAATCCGCCTCACCGTTATAAATCGGAATGATGACGGAGAGATAGGGAATGGGATTGTGAACGGAATTGTTGTGTAAAGGGTGATTGTGAACGGGCTGGGCGGCGAGGTCAGTCATAGGTGCTTCGATCGGGAGTCGGGTGCTTCGGGGACCGTTCCAGAGATCCCTGCAAGAGATCTCTGGAGGCTTGTCTAGTCTTCCCCTCGGGTCAGATATTCCGCCACAAGCTTGACGATTCGATTGGACGCTTGACCATCACCAAAGGGACTAATGGCACATGCCATCTCTTGATACGCCGCCGCATCGCTGAGGAGTTTCCCGGCCTCAGCCAAAATCCGATCGGAGTCGGTTCCAATCAATTTCGCGGTTCCGGCCATCATGGCTTCAGGACGTTCGGTGTTTTCTCGAAGGACGAGGGCGGGCTTACCTAGGCTCGGTGCTTCTTCCTGAATGCCTCCGGAGTCTGTGAGCAGTAAGTACGATCGTTTCATAGCACCGACCAGTTCGGCATAGTCCAACGGCTCACAAAGAAAAACCCGTGGATGCGCTCCTAGCAGGGCCGTGAGGGGTTCTCGGACGGTGGGGTTGCGGTGCAAAGGCAATAGCAGCGCGGTATCGGGGTAGGCATCTAGGACCTTGAGAAATCCGTTGGCGATGTCCGTAAGCGGTGCGCCCCAATTTTCGCGGCGGTGGACGGTGGCGAGAATGACGCGGGATCTAGACCAGTCCAAGCCAGGGATGTTGCAGGTGGGATTGCGATCGGCAACTTGTAGCAGCGCATCAATAACCGTATTGCCCGTCTGATGAATTTCCCCCAGAACGCCTGATCTTTTCAGGTTGTCTACCGATAGACTCGTGGGGGCAAAGTGGAGCTGCGACACTTGAGACACCAAGCGACGATTCGCTTCCTCTGGGAAGGGATTAAAAATATCCTCAGTGCGGAGTCCAGCCTCAACATGGCCTACGGGGATTTTTTGATAAAACGCGGCCATGGCAGCAGCCAACGCGGTTGTAGTGTCGCCTTGGACCAGCACGATCGCAGGTTTCAAGGTCTGAAACAACTCTTCTAATCCGCGCAAAGCGTTGCAGGTGATGTCGGTCAGACTTTGCTTCGGCTGCATAATCGCCAGATCATAATCAGCCTTTATATCAAAAAGCCGCATAACCTGATCGACCATTTCCCGATGCTGTCCTGTTAAAACGACCTGGGTTTCAAACTGGGTCGATCGTTTAAATGCCTGAATCACTGGGGCCATCTTAATAGCCTCAGGACGAGTTCCCACGGTAATACAGACTCGAATAGGAGGCGTTGACATATGGATTTTTGTTTAATATCGTCGTTTCAATCGTAAACGGACCTGAGTTTTATACCTACAACTCGATCGTTAGGTTGAATGCTTAAGGAACAATTAAAATAATGCTTCGCGATAAATCGCTATGCATCTTGTTATCTATTTAGTTTGTCAATGATCTGTCAATCCCCCGATTGATATAGTCTACAAATCGCAGATAATCAATATGAATAGACAACAAAAAACCCAGCCGAAACTGAGTTTTGAGATAATCTTATTTACAAGTCCATAAACATAAAATTCAACTAAATAAGCAGAAATAGAGATCAGCCTATTAACATTAGCTCAAATTTCAATTTCTACGGTTTTGTCCAATGCATTGCTTACTCGTGAATGTCACAAGTGAGTGGGCAAGATGCAAAGGTTGAAGATGTATCAGGATTTTCATGACCACTGAGCCACCGCAACCATTCCACTTCTTGAGGATGAATGCCCTTGAAGGTCAGGAATGCAGAGGCTGCAATGATGCCCACAATATGGACTCCAAGGAATCCGACGGTGGTGATTAAGATGGCATGAGTTGGCATAATTGCATGGAGCGTAACGGCGACGAGAGACCCTAGGCCAACAACCAACATGAGGACTGGGAAACCAATCACAATCATGCAGACGGTCAATACAAATGACCAAACTGATATACTTATGAGAGTCGAAACCAACTGGAACTGGTTTGGGTTAGAGCTGTTAGCGAGTGTCATGGGGGTCTCCTAGAGTGGGGTTATCCAAACCGATCGAGAAAAGTGCTCGATCGAAATACTGAATAGTATGTATTTGATAAACAGGTGATAACTTGATTCCCAAAAGGCTGATCCTATGATCGATCCCTGCCTTGTTGGTATTGAATTATTAGTATACGGAATAGACCTCTTTACTGAAAGTCTTTTTTAATAAAGTTTACAGTTCTTAAAAACCTTGCGGACGGCCCAAGGGCGGAATTATTAATTGCTTCCTGAATTTTAATTAATGGGCTTTAATCAACTTTAGCTGTCAATCCTAGTAATCGTAGGGGTTGGTGGGTTGGGGGATGGGCTTGATTTGTCGAGATTGAATGACAAGTTGGCGTTTGTTGTCAAGGGTTTCGGTGAGCATGGTGCCTTCGACTTCTAGCCAAATGTCAGGGCTGTAGGACGTGCGATCGCCTTGGCTGAGTTTGACGGGAAAGCTGACGGGATAGGCATCGGCAGCACAGCAGGTGACGATGAAGCGGGTGATGCGGAAGTACTCAGGGGACAATTCTTTGGGGTGGACGACGAAGCCTTGGACTCGGACTTTTTGACCGTTGTAAAGGTCCGGCTCTGGGGAGACCTGAAGGGTGCGCATCCAGTCAATGATGGTGCGTTGCTCGGGTTTAGCGGTAACGCGGAAAGATTGAGGCTTGACTTGGGTCAGGGTAACGATATCGCCGACACCGCGCTGAAGGGCCGTTTGGCTTGCAAAAGCTTTTGGGGTGATGAGCAGTCCGAGAATGGCCACCACCAGTAAAAGCAAACTGCCGATGCCGGGAGGAAGAATACTGAGGTGCTCGACAGCGGGCAAAGGCTGCTTGGATTTGCGAATTTGCAGCAGCGTCCAAATCCGGTAAACGGCGATCGCAATTAGAAGGAACCCAGTGGTGACGGAGAGTGGAATGTAGTTGGGATGAATCAGCAGCGTTAGTTTTTGGTTGATCCAATAGTCTAAAAGCAAGACTCCCCAAGCCGCGATCGCCGCAATATCAATCAGCGCGATCCAATGCGGGGAAAATTGAAGTCGATTCCGAATAGAAGTCATAGACAAAACCTATGCTGGGTCTGCGGGGTTTATTGGGCCGGGTCCTCACTTAGAAGACGTCTACTTTACCGTCATTCCGCAAATACACAGATTGATCGACGGGTTTTTGGGCTGCAAACCGAAGTTCAATAACTAATAGATCCGGTTTCGGTTGAGAAAGCTTGACGCGCAGTGGCGTTTCGGTATTTTCCCATAGGGCAATCGAGGGATTTGGATCCGAACTACCTCCTTTTGCAAATTCGATCGCCTTTAGTCCTGACAACATAACAAGCTTTGCCCCAGCTAGGTTCTCAACAGAAATGACGCGCCTAGTCCGGTTGACGACCCGAACGGTAACGCGTTGTCCTGGTTTAAATTGGATGCCTTTTACCGGGCAAACATCTTTACAGGGGCCGATGTCTGCCGGGAGGGGCATGGTTAGCGGCGCTGCGGCTAGGACGGGGTTTAATGAACTTGTAGCTAGAGCGATCGTTACTGAAGCCGTTGCCACTGAAGCCGTCGCAACTACCGTTAGCCGTCGCCTGAGCCTTTGCCTTATACTACTTCCTCGTTTTGTCATCTCACCTTACACTCCGAGCACATCAAAGAAGGCATCCTCTAATTCATAGCCCAGCATCTGGGTCATGGCTTGGACGCGCGATCGGCCTGGAATCTCCTGCAATTTAAACCATGCCATTAGGACAAAGACCTTTTGCATCACGAAGATTTCTAAGGCTTCTGGGTTGAACTGAATGCCCTCTTTAATATGGAATTGGTGGGGAACCAGCATGGCCACATAGCGCGCTAGTTCTCCCGCTTGCCAGTCCAGCAAAAACGGTAGCCAAGGATATTTTGCGTCTAGACGGATAAACCACAGCCGAACCTCAGGAATCTCCGAAAGTTCCCGTGGGTCAGTGGCCTCACGTTCGAAGGTGATATCAAACTGCACCTTTTTTTCGGAGGTAAGCAATTCATTCATTAGCCGATCGATCGTGGCTTCAGCTTCGATCGTATTGACAGTATGGATTTGTGCGGCTTGGACAGAGATGATAATCGGTTGAGAACTCATTAGACCGCTAGTTAGACAAATGGTAGACAAGCGTTTTTACTTTAGCACTAGCCTGGATTGCGATCTTGGTAAATCGGCAGCATGACATTAAAAATTGACCCTTCCCCCGGACGGCTCTTGACTGAAATCGATCCGCCACATCGCAACAGCAACTGTTGCACAATGGTCAAGCCTAAGCCTGCCCCGCCCAAATCTTCCCCACTCACCTGGCGCACCCGGTAAAAGCGATCGAAAATCTTAGGAATTTCTTGGACCGGAATGCCAATACCCGTATCTTTAATTTCAATCTGAAGAAATTCGCCTTGCTGCTTGGCCTTGACCCACACCTGTCCGCCCATGGGGGTAAATTTGATGCCGTTGTGAAGCAGTCCAATGATGATCTGACGGAGCCAAGGGGTAAGACAGGCAATTTTGGGCATATCCTCGGGAATTGTATAAGCAAGTCTCACGCCTTTTTCTTCTGCTAGGGGCTGATAGGTGCTGACCACTCCCGGCACAATCTCAAACAGGGAAATTGGCTGAAGCGTCTCGCGTCCGGCCATTTGGTCAAGGTTGACGAGATCTAGCAGACTGCCAATCAACGAGCTTTGTCGATTGCATTCTTTGATCAATAGATCCATGTAGCGTTGACGTTGGGGCGGCTTAAGATTGGGCGAATTAAGCAGGGTAAGCGCGGTTTTCATATTGGTCAGGGGCGTCCGCAGCTCTTGGCCGACCGTGTTTAGAAATTCATCCTTCGATCGGACGCTGCGGTTCAGTTCCTCATTTTGCAGTTGGAGCAAGTCGATGGTTTCAGATTGTCTCCGTTGGCTGCTGATGCGCTGCCAGAGGTCTTCTTGACGCTGGATTTGGCGGTGGAACAAACTGGAAGGAAGCGTATTTCCGGTTAGCAAGGTCTGTGACTCTAGCTGTAGATTCCACTGCTCAATTTTGGTTTGCCACAGGCCCAGATAGTGATTGAAATTGGAGGCCGTCAAAACTTCGGGTGAGGCAACGAGTCGATCGCTCTTCTCCGGAACCGCGTCTTCGACATAGGTCTGCATTAGAATTTCGAGCTGCGCTAGAACCAGGCGGACCTGCGCCCAACCCACCTGAAAGGTTGCTGTAAGGGCGTTACGACGTTCAGCCGCTTCGGCGGCATCTAGTCCCTCGTGAGCGCCGCGCTTCGTACGGACTCGTTGGGCCACAATAACGCCACAAAATTCGGGTGACACGACTAAAAAAAAGAATTCTCGGCGCAGTGGCGTGTCGGCACCCAGGTAGCAGGGGGTGGGCTGAAATCCTGAGCTTTGAGAAAGTGATTGCGTCCCGTCGAGAAGAGTCGGGGATACTGGAAGCGGGTCCGAGACTTCATCAGCTAAACTTTTGAGGGCGTAGACGCTTCGAGCGCGGTCTTCTGTAGTGATGGCACACCGGACGAGATCCGAGTGCCAGGTTTCTCCGCGAGGGAGCTTTGCCCAAACGATCGCCTCACTTGTCTGCTCCCCCAACGTATCAATCCAGCTTCCCAAGACGCCTTTAAACGTAGTTGGACTAATCTGTACCGATTCGATGGCTCCGATCGTCCCAGCTTCAACGCTGTGGTTCAACATTTCAAAGAGAGACTGAGTGGGAGTGGGAAGTGAAGTCATGGTGACGTTAGCGTGGGGAGGTGGAAAACTGGGCTGAGTCCTTTGAATCTGAGCACTCTAAATCTGAGTAAAACTTGAGGCTAGGCAGGATGAAGGCTCTCGTGGCTGAACTGATGGACCCGATCGAAGTCACCCAAATTACAGAAAATACGCTTTAGGTCATCTTGGGCTTGCTGGAAGAGCGATAAATCTTCCAATTTTCGCGCAACTTGGAGCCTCATTTCGTACTTCTCAGCGGCCTGATGAACCTGTCCCAGTCCTTCATAAAATACACCCAAACTCCGCAAAGCCTGCTCTTCTCCTCGTAAATCTTTGAGTAGTTTGGAGAGGTTAAGGCGGGCAATCGTGTAATCGATGGCTTTTTCAGGGTTTCCGGTAGAATAACAGGCTGTGCTAAGGTTTTTGAGCACTTGGGCTTCGAGGCGAGGCTGGTTAAGCGATCGGGCCAGATGAAGTCGCCTTTCGTAGTAATAGACAGCTTGGGCGGGTTGCCCCAATGCATAATAGGCGTTCCCTAGATTTTTTAATACTTGAGCTTCAACCGTGCGGTCTTTGAGTTGTTGTGCAAGGTTGAGAGCCTGTTTTTCATTAAGGATAGCTTGATCATAGTCCCGAATTGCTTTGAATGCGAGTCCGAGATTATTGAATGCAGCCATAGCACCCCGTTGGTCTCCGATGTGTTCAGCAAGTGCTCGGCTTTCGTTCTGGTAGTGGATGGCTTGAATAGAGTTTCCAAGGTGACGATAGGCGTTGCCAATGGTCCCGAGAACCTTAACGGCATTAATGTGATTATTAATTTGGCAGGCGAGCTTGAAGCTGCGGGTGCTGTATTCGATCGCGCGGGCATGATCGCCTGCATTGTAACAAGCCAACCCGAGAGACCCGAGGGCACGTTCTTCACCGCCGACATTCTGAATCGCCCGGTAGTGGGTTACTGCATTAAGAAAGTCTTGAATCGCCTGAGCGTAGTCGCCTTGATCTTGATGTTGAAGTCCCGATCGCACAAATGCATCTGCTGCTAGCGCTTCTGCTACCTCTGACTCACACATCTCTGACACAGAGGAACTTTCGAGGTCGAGACGACCCGATCGGCCCAGCAGGTCTCCCTCAGTATCTGCCTCAACACCTGTCTGAGGCATGACGGTCTCCCGAGTTAGCTCAAGGTAATGTGAGTCGATCGCAACGGTGGACTCACACCGACTGTCTTGAGGGAGTATCGAAGGGGGCTTTATGGTTCTCTGATGCTTGCGGGCCGGACCATAAGATACTGGTGATGACTGTTGATGCATGGGAATTCAAAGAACGACACCCAGCCCCAATCTTTGGTCACTGATTCAGGGATGTGATGGCTGAATAGGGGGACTTCCATTCACCGTAGCGTGTTGCAGCTTGGGATCATGCCGTAGAAGTACGGGTCCCAATCCCACAAGTTGAGGGGCATCCGTGCAATTTCTGGGTGCGTCTAGGTGCAGGTTAGCCTCATTTTGGAGAGTGGTCTAGATCGATCGGCAAGATTTTTCAAGAAGGGTATTGACAGTTCGGGAAATATTTGGGATTATGAATCTTGTGCGAAACGTGCTCCAAAAGTAAGTTTCACGAAGCTAGATTTGCGGGTGTGGCTCAGTGGTAGAGCGTCACCTTGCCAAGGTGAATGTCGCGCGTTCGAATCGCGTCACCCGCTTGAAGAGCTGTTGAATTGAGGGCGTATCTTAGGAATAAGGTACGCCCTCAATGTTTTAGATGCTACGATCGGAATATCTGTGGGCTTGTAGGCTACACATTTTCTTTAGGGTTTCAGAGAAACTGCAGATATTTTTCGTGCTTGGAATCATAGGTGAGTCATGCGTTCTTACAAGTCTCCGATTCAAGGTCAGAAGATTGATTTGAAGCTGGATTATCCGTGCCCCTGTCGTAGAAAGGCTCGTTTGATTCCTATCGTGCTGACGGAAGCGTTGGGCTGCGATCGCTGTCCGAATGTATTTGTGGTGAAGGAAGAGGGCGATCAGGTAGAGCAAATTGCTGGACTCCTCTTGTCTAGACGGATTTGGCGCTGGACGGGACAGCAATGGGTGGTTCCGGAGGCAAGCCAGCCCCTCTTCGATCGAGTGTTAGTCTGTGGATTAATTCTTCTTTTAGGATTATTATTGTATTTACCAGGGCAATGGTCAGTATTGGCGGGAGTGCTGGGTGTGCTACTCTGTCCGATGTTGATTGATGCGTTGCGTCAATGGTTCGTGAATCGGTAATTCTTAGGGTGCCTGATGGAACGTGAACTAAGTCTCCAAGCTCCCTTAATCTCGCTGGACCGGATGCTGTCTCACGATCGCGATCGGGCCTTAGGGGCTATTGCGTCTATGTTTTCTCAAAACCATCAATTGTTGTTAGAAGCCAATACGTTAGACCTAGAAGCTTTTCAGGTGCGCGGTGAGGCGGCAGGAAGTGGTCACTCTGTACCTCTAGATTGGTTTCGGTTGACGAAAGAGCAAATCAATCGCTGGATTGGGGCCTTGGAAGCGATGGCGGGGTTGCCAGACCCGTTGAGACAGATGGCTGGGTTTTATAGTCCACGTCAATGTTACTGGATGCCGATCGGGTCGTTGGGGCTAGCCTACGAGGGGCTGCCGGAGGTGGCGGCGATGGCGATTGGGATGAGCTTGAAGACCGCGAATCGGCTGACTTTGCGATCGAGTTCGGATAGCATGCATACCCATGCGGCGATCGTACAACTTTGCCAGGAGACGTTGCAGAGCTGTGGCTTTCCGGACGATACGGTGGTGTCGGAGTCAGGGGATGGGTGGAATTCGTCGGTGCAGCTTTGGATTGCGTATGGACGGCCTAAGTGGCGATCGCAAGTGCGGGCTTCGGTGACGGGTACGGTGCTGGAGTCAGCCATTGGGAATTGCTATCTGTATTGGGCGGCGTCGGGGGCGGTGGACTGTGTGCGGAAGATGCTGCTGGCGAGTCATCGGGGCGAGCCGGACGCGGTGAATGCCATTGAGGCAGTGTTGGTTCATCCGCAGCATGGGGGGTCAAGTTTGGTGCGATTGTGGTCAGATTTGCGATCGAAGGGGTTTGAGATTTATGGGGATGCGGGGATGGTGTTGGAGTTTGCGGAGGTGCCGCTGCTGCCGGAGGCGGATTGGGGTCAGTCGAGTTTTCGGAAGCGGATTGCGTTTCGGCGGGTGGCGGATGTGGATGAGGCGATTGCGGTGATGAATGCCAATAGCAGCGGTCATGCGGATGCTATTGTGACGGAGTCTTATAGTGCGAGTCAGCAGTTTATTCAGCAGGTGCGCAGTACAGCGTTGTATTTAAATGCGGCTCCGAGATTTCAGCGCTGTCGGATGGCGGAGGGGGATGTGGTGCTCGGGACGACGGGGCGATCGGGGTTTGGGGCGATTCGGATGCAGTCGTTACTGACGCCAAAGCGAGTGATTTATGGGAGTTGCTAGCCGAGCTGAAATAGTGCAATTTAAGGAACTAACGGATTGGTAGGAGCACTGTAGGATTCGTCAAAAATAGGGTTTTGATTCCGCTTGGTGGGTTGGGATGTAGCGCTAGTTTTACCCAGGCGCTTGAGTTGATACTGGGCATCTCGATGGCAGCCCGCCATCCCTTGTTCTACGCATAGTTTCATGGCCATTTCTAAATCGGCTATGGCTTCATCAAGGTTGCCATATTTTTCTTGGACTAAGCCGCGCTGATAATAGGCAAAGACATGATCGCTTTTAAATTGAATGGCCGTGTTGAAATCACTGAGTGCTCCGTCTTTGTCTTGAAGGTCCAGCCGAATCAGGCCCCGCTGATAGTAGGAGGTGGCATTTTCGCTGTCGAGCTTGATGGCGACATTGAGGTCGGAAATGGCTCCGCGATAGTTGCCAGCGCGATGATAGGCGAGACCTCGGTTTTGATAGGCCGTGATTAAGTTGGGGTTAATCCCTGTGGCTTCGGTGCAGTCGGAAATGGCACCGGGCTGATCGTTCAGGTTAGACTTGGTTAGGCAGCGGTTGAGAAAGGCGGCGGCGAGGTTAGGGTCTAGGCGAATGGCTTGGCTGTAGCTTTTCAAGGCATTTCCCGATCGACCGAGGGCATTTTCCGCTTGTCCTAGCTGGACAAAAGCACGCGCATCGGTGCTATCCACTTCGATCGCATGGTTGTAATCTCGCACCGCACCTTGAGAATCGCCCAAACTCATCCGGATGTTACCGCGATAAAACAACGATGAAAAGGCCAATGAAGAGGTTGGGTCTAAATTAACCACCTGGGTGAAATCGCTCAGGGATTGGGGGAGATTACGCAATTGATAGTACGCATAGCCCCGCTGAAAAAACGCTGATGAGTTTTCTTTATCCCACCGCAATGATGCATTAAACTGCGCGATCGCGCCTTTATAGAGCGATTGACGACTGCGGTCCCGGCCCTGATTCAAATGGTAAGCCGAAATCGCACCCTGGGGCAGCCGCAGTTGCCAAGCCGTCCAACTCCCCAATGCCGTCAGGAGGCCCAGGGATCCCCACATTCGTTTCGATCTCCAGAAAGAGGGACGATTGACAAAAGGAACCTTTGTGGGAATGACAGACGCAGCAGGCGTGGGCGGAAGCTGTTTGTTTGGACTTTCGTACTCGGGAAGACCGATGCGATCGGCGGGTACAGGCGGTTGGGGCGCAGTGTGCGAAACCGTGGGAATAGATGTCGGAATGAGCACAGTTGGGGTCGAAGGGGCACTGCGAGGGAGGACATTGGACAGTCCTGCGCTCAATTCAACGGTGGATTCATGCAGGAGTCCCATCTCTGCACGATAAATAGTTGTTAATATCGGCGGCGGCGAAACGTGATTTAAACTAGAGGGCAGAGACTTCTCCTCGGCCAAACCCACCCCCAATCGAGAAGCCGATAAGTCAGATCCTGTTTTCGCAGACAAAGTCTTAGCCGATCGGATGGGTTCAAGCATCGAGCCTAATCCTCTTAGAGCCTTAGCCACATCTTGCGCCGTCGCTGGGCGGTCTTTGGGAGAATCTGACAGCAATCGATCGAGCAATCGTGCAAAGTCTCGGCTCATGATCTTTTCATCATCAAGCCTGTGTGACTTCGCCTCCAACAACGATTCGGGGGCAAGCCCGGTTAAGGCTTGAAGCGCCATCATCGCTAGGGAATAAAAATTGCTGCTAAAGACTGGATTTCCTTCCACTTGCTCACGAGGCTGATAGATGGTCGTTAGATTGGGGCGGCTCCCCGTGCGGAGATTGTGCTTCGGGGGTAGCATCAGCAGATTAATCAACACGAGCTTGTCATCGGACTGCCGCCGCACTAAGTTATCCGGACGCAGGCCCCGCAGCACAACCCGATGCTGATGCATAAAACTCAGTATCTCTAACACTTCCTGCATCAGTTCCGTCACCTGAAGCTCCGTCCACGGCTGACCCGGAACTATTTCCTTGCTCAACAGGTGGCCCGACACGATTTCTTCAACTAGATAAATCGCCTGATCGGTTTCAATGAAGTCCAAAACATTCGGAATTTGGCTAAACTTTCCGAGTCTCTCGATCGCCTCGACCCGCTGCTCCAGCATAAGCTTTGCCATAGTCCGGGTCTGCACGCTGCTGCCTTGCCCCTGAATGCGCTGAATCAGACAGAGCGGGTATCCAGGGCGGTACCTATCCTCCGCAACAAGGGTTCGTCCAGCATCCTTAATCTCCTTGATTTCGTAGCGTTCGGCGAGAATTTGCCCAATCATGAGAGTTGCACGCTGCATAGGGTTGTTACACCTAAAATGTTGTCACACCATAAGACGTGGACCGCAATATCTACCGATCCCTGCGATCCACGTCTTATCGCGGTTCTAGAACATACCATCCCTATTTTATAGAGCAATAGTCTAACTTCGTAAACAAAAATATCTTTATCTTCGAGGAATCGGCAAACTTGGGGATTTCTCAGAGTTTGTATTCGTCCGAACTATTTTTTAACTCAATTATCGATAGCATGGAAATGATACTAACAAAAGTGCTTTCCCATGGCTAATCAAAAAAATAGTTGTCTTTTAATGTTAGTTCAGCAAACAATCAAAAGTTATGGGCTTTTAATTTACACTAATTCTACTAATTCTATTTATTTCAGCTTGTTGCCACTAAGCATGAGCTAGACAAAATAGAAAAAGAATTTAAGTTAAGTTTTGAACATTGTCTTTTAATGGATAGTTTGACTTAAATTTCCTGAATTTACATTGATTGGGATTGAGCGTACGGTATGCGAATCTTAGTAGTCGATGATGATGATGTAATCGCTCAGGCACTGGCGCTGGCTCTAGGCGAGCAGCACTATGCCGTAGATTTAGCCTCCGATGGCGACATGGGTTGGAATCACGCAACGACGTGTCAATATGATGCGATCGTACTGGATGTTATGCTGCCGAAGCTAAATGGAATCCAGTTTTGTCAAAGGCTTCGATCAGGTGGAAATCTTACGCCTATTTTACTCCTCACCGCCCATAGTAAAGCATCGCTGCTGATTGAAGGGTTGGACGCGGGCGCGGATGACTATGTAACCAAGCCTTTTGATCTGATGGAACTGTTGGCGCGCCTCCGGGCATTGCTGCGGCGCGGCCAGTCTGCTCTTCCTCCAAAGATTTGTTGGGGGCATCTGAGACTTGATCCTAGCCTGTGCGAGGTGGCCTGGAAGGAGAAGCCTCTGAAATTGACGCCGAAGGAGTACAACTTGATGGAGCTACTTCTGCGCAACCCTCAGCGAATCTATAGTTCTAGCGCTTTGATCGATCATCTTTGGTCGCTCGATTCACCGCCCTCTGAAGACACGATTCGATCGCATGTCAAAGGCTTACGTCAAAAACTCAAGTCTGCGGGCGTTACCGAGGATCCCATCGAAACGGTCTATGGCATTGGTTATCGACTTCGTAAACCGATCGACCCGTCATTAGAATCGCCGAAACTAGACGAGGCTGCCCTGCCCGAGACCCCAATCTCCACCCTATTAATTCCGTCCCCCAACGAATCCCTTATTGCTGATGGAATGGGTCGGCTCTGGAGACAGTCTCAGAGCATGATCAACGCTCGCCTAGTTTGTATCGATCAAGCCTGCTCTGCCGCCAAGCGCAACCAACTTGACCCGACTATTGCTATCAATGCTGAAGCGGCAGCCCACAAACTCGTAGGATCGCTCGGCATGTTTGGCAGCGATCGCGGATCGGTCTTGGCTGGGGAAGTGGAGTGCTGGTTTGAGCAAGTGCGATCGACGACTCCATTATCGGCCACCGTATTAGAGACGCTTCTGATTCAACTGCACCAGGAGATCGATCGGCTTAACAACACGCCTATGGCGACGACGCTGTTGATGGCCCACGGATCTCCGAAGCCTACCTTTGCCGAAGGAGACGTGAAGGGCGCGGAATCCGAAGGGAAAATTATGATCATGAATGACAACGCGGCGCTGCGGCGATCGATTGTTCCGATTTTGAAACCGTGGGGATTTGAAGTCATTTCGCTTCCTGGAAATGCCCATCTCATGGAGGCGCTTCAACTGCATCAGCCAGACTTGCTGATTCTGGATGTTGAGCTGATGCCGCTGAGCGGGATTGCTTTATGCAAAACCCTGAGACGGAGTTCAAGTTGGAGCGATCTGCCAATTTTGTTTCTCACGGCCTTAAACGATAGCGAAACGTTGCATCGAGTCTTTGCTGTTGGAGCCGATGACTGTGTGAGCATTCCGTTTGTGGGGCCTGAACTCGTCACCCGGATTCTCAACCGTCTCGAACGATCGCGTCTCCTGCGTAGCCTTGCCGAAACCGATCCCTTGACCCAAGTCAGGAACCGTCGGACCTTTAGCCGTGAAGCAGAGAACTTTTTACGGATCTGTGAGCGTCAACACAGGCCGCTTTCTCTTGCAATCGTTGAAGTCCATCATCTGAAGCTAATTAATGACCAATATGGCGATCTCATCGGGGATGACGTGCTCAAGTATTGCGCCCAAATGCTGCGATCGGGATTGCGGGAAGAAGACTTGATCGGACGGTGGAGTAATGAGAAATTTGTGGTGGTGATGTATGGGACGGGGATTCAAGGCGTTAGTCAGCGTCTGAGCGATGTCTTAGCTCAACTCCGAGGAAAAAGTTTCCAAGCAGACCAAGGCAATGTGTTTGAGGCCCATTTCCACGTTGGTTTGTCTGAGTATCAAGTCGGTGAAACCTTTCAGGACTTGTACGATCGCACCAAGCAAACCCTTCGGGACAGCGCAGGAACGACGTCTCACTTCTGGAATCGGACCATTCATTCTCCCCGTCTTTATCAAGAATGTTCTGATTAATGTTGCAGGAAAGCGTTTGAATCTATGTCCAAACTGATTGAAACCTTAACGCGGCCTTCGGGCTTTGGACGCTATGTCCCGATCACCTTGGCGCTGGGATTTGGACTCAGTGGCGGCGGGCTATTTTTGCTCGGTGGCTTCTTCGGCGGTGATAAATCAGTATTTCAAGTCATCATTTCAGCCATTCTCACGATCGTGCTTATTGGCCTCTGTTGTGGTTGTGTCTGGCTCATTGAGCGGATCTTAAGGTATTCGAGAATAGCAAACCGCGAACTTGAGTCCTGTTTTGACATCTATCCCAAGCCGCCGATCGCAACCCCGCAAAAAAAAGATGAAAGCGATGCCAGTACTTACTACACTCTAACCATCCAGGATTTGTACAACAATGCGCCCTGTGGCTATCACTCTATTGACGCCAATGGACGCGTCGTCTTAATGAACGATACCGAGCTGAGGATGCTGGGATACGATCGCGACAAAGTGGTAGGCGTCAAGTTGTTTTTTGAGTTTGTGGCACCCGAAAGCGTCGGTCTCTGGATGGATCAGTTTGAAGTCCTCAAAATCCAAGGCTGGGTGAACAATCTCGAAATTAATCTGATCCATCGCGATGGACGACGGTTTCCTGTTTTGGTCAATTCCACCGCCGTCTGGGATCAGGAGGGAAACTATAAAATGAGCCGATCGACCGTCGTTGATGTGAGTCAACACAAGCGGACAGAACACGCCCTTCGTCAAAGTGAGGCCCAGTATCGCGGCATTGTAGAAGACCAGACCGAATTGATTTGTCGGTTTTTGCCGGATGGGCAACTGACGTTTGTCAATCATGCCTACTGTCGCTATTTCGGCGTTAAGGCAGAAGATTTGATTGGACAAACCTTTACGCCGTCGATTCCTGAAGAGGACCGGGCCTACGTTCAAGACCAGTTTTCACAGCTTTGCCCTGAACAGCCCATGGTGCAATATGAGCATCGAGTCATTTTGCCTAATGGAGAAGTGCGGTGGCAAGCCTGGACCGATCGGGCGATGTTTGATGAGTATGGGGTTCTCGTTGAATACCAAGGGGTTGGCCGGGATATTAGTGAGCAATACCTGCACGCTGCTGCCGTCAATAAACTGAGTAAAGCGCTGGAAATGGCAGTGGTTGGGATTGCAGAGGTAAGTCCTGATGGCTATTATGTCCAAGTCAATGCGGCCTATGGTGAGATGTGTGGCTACGACCCTAGTGATCTCATCGGCGAAGAATGGTGGAGCTTGATCAGTCGCAAAGATCGGGCTGCTGCGCTCAGTGCTTATCAAGTGATGATGGATGACGATCGCGCTGAAGTCGAAGTCCGATCGGTTCGGAAACAGGGCAATCGCTTTCACCAAAAAATCGTCCTCGTCAAAGCCTACGACCAGCAGAACCAGTTTGTTGGCCATTATTGCTTTACCCAAGATATTAGTGCTCGCCATGAACTCGACAGGCTCAAAGATGAGTTTGTGTCTATCGTTAGTCATGAATTGCGCACGCCCCTGACCTCCATTGCAGGCGCACTAGACCTCTTAGCCAGTGGGGTTCTCCAAGCCCAACCTGCACAATCTCAGCGGATGATTTTGATCGCTGCGCAAAACACTGAGCGGTTGGTGCGGATGATTAATGACATTTTGGATGTTGAGCGCATTAAGGCGGGCAAAGTGTCGATGAACTATGAACACTGTGCGCTGTCGGACATTTTTGAGCAATCTATTGATGTGATGCAAACCATGGCAGACCAAAATGAGGTAACGCTGAATAGGGATGCCACGGATAGCATTGTTTCCGTCGATCGCGATCGGATCATTCAGGTCATGACCAATCTCCTCAGCAATGGCATCAAGTTCTCTGGACCCCAGACTCAAATTAACATTCACACCGAACACCTTGACCCTCATTTTCTGACCCATCCGGCGAGTATGAGTCTGGATCATCCTGCAATTTTAGTGTCGGTGCAAGACCAAGGCCGTGGGATTCCTGAAGCCAGTCTCGCCACCATCTTTGAACCGTTCCAACAGGTCGATGCGTCGGATTCGCGTCAAAAAGGAGGCACTGGGTTGGGCCTAGCCATCTGTCGCAGCATACTCCAGCAGCATAACGCCCCATTTTGGGTAGAGAGTCAGATCGGCCAAGGGAGCACGTTTTATTTCATGCTGCCTGCCGTCCTCAATTCCTGCACAAGAGAGGTCTAGCATGAGTATCTTAGCTTGGTGCTGTTGATCTATCTTTTATCTCTATACATTTTGATATTGAATTTATGACCAAACATATTTTGATCATTGATGATGAATTGGATATACAGGCCGTTGCACAATTAGCCCTTCAAGCTGTGGCCGGGTGGGATGTGTCTATTGCAGGCTCTGGTTCAGAAGGGGTTGCCATTGCGATTACGACGTCGCCCGATGCGATCTTACTGGATGTGATGATGCCTGATATGGATGGGATTATGACCCTTCAGGCGCTTCAAGCTCATCCCGAAACTGAACGCATTCCAGTGATCTTGATGACAGCAAAAACGCAGCTTGCCGATCGAGAACGCTTTGCAAAACTGGGAATTTCAGGATTGATTAGCAAGCCTTTTAAGGCGATGCAGTTGGCGGATCAGATTTCGATGACGCTATCGTGGGGTGCTGTAGTTTAGCAGTGACGATTCAAGACTCACGCTGCACCACGATCACATGCTCTGTGACTTGCTCGAAGGTATCGTCGTGGCTGATCACGAAGAGCTGACGGAAGGTTTTGATATTGGCAATCGCTTCGGCGAGTTTGACCCGGCGCGGACGGTCCATATTGGTGGTGGGTTCATCGAAGAAGGCAATATTGATATCGGCGAGGACTTTGAGCAGGGCGAGACGGACAGCAAGGGCGGCACACATTTGTTCACCGCCCGATAGCGTAACAAAACGCCGATCGTTGGCTCCTTCTCGGACAATGATTTCATAGTCGCGGGTCCAGTCTAGGGCGACATTAGGGCGGTTAAGCAGTTCACGGAAGAGCTTGTCGGCTTCGTAGGCGATGTTTTGGACGTAGCGTTCGGTGATGCGCGGACCCGCTTCTTTAAACGCTTTGCGGGAAAATTTGATAAATCGATCAGTTTTTTGACGATGTTTGAGATCTTCCTGGGCGTCTTTGAGCTGGTTTTGGACGGATTGCAGCTTTGTGATTTGAGTTGTGTACTCTGCTAGGAGCTTTTGGTTCATGGGGATTTGGGCGGTGAGGGTGGCTTGTTGGTTCCGCGAGGTGGTGAGGTCTTGGGTGAGCTGATGAATGAAGGCAGGATCGAGACCCTGAGAAAGTTCGGTCTGTTGCGATCGAAGCTGGACGAGCTGTGTTTCGAGGGTTTCGGTTTGGTTGGCGAGGTCTTCATGTTGCTGAAACAAAGGACGGTAGCGATTGGCAATTTCGCGATTTTTTAAATAAAGTTCGTAGTCGCCGCGTGAGGATTCGCGATGCTGTTGTTGTTCTCTAATTTGCTGCGGCAGCGTTTCAAAGGTTTGTAAATCTCGATCGATTTGCGCGAGGGTTGCGGTGGTGGTGGTCAATCCGCTGGCAATTGCAGACTGTTGTTGAAGCAGACGAGATCTACCTTGCAACTCCTGCGTCAAGATTCGGCTCCGGGCGCGAGGGTCGCCTAGATCAGTGAGATCGATCGTCACTTCACTGAGCTGTTGTTTGAGTTGAGGTTCACTGGCGAGATGTTTCTGGATGTCGGTTAAATGATTACGAACTTCAATGATTTCGCCCCTTAAGATTACAGCTTCTTGGTGCTTGCTTTCACGGGTGAGAAACTGCTGCTGCTGGAGCCGAAGGGTTTTGATTTGGGCCTGAATCTGGAGGAGCTGCCGCTGCTGGCGATCGCTGTCGGTTTGCTTCGAGAGGTCCGTTAGAATCAATTGCAAATCCTGCATGAGTTCGGCCTGAATCTGGGTGCCCCCGAGCAGCGCCGATCGAATTTTCGCAACGGAATCGGGTCCAATATTAGGCACGTTTTCCAGTTGCTTTAGGGTGGCCGCGATCACACTCACGTCATGGGAATGCTGCGTTCCTCGATCGATCGCCAACGCCATAATCCGTTTCAAATCGAGTTCAAACTGTGAGGCCGCCTCAATGCGACTGAGCTGCTGCTGAATGCGCTGCTGTTGATCTTCAAGTTCGGGAAGCTGTTGGACGGCTTTGCCTAGGGTAGCGAGGCGATCGAGTTCTTGCTGGAGCTGCGAGTCGCGAATCTTAAGCTGCTGCAAACGCCGCTCGTCGCGGGTGATGGCTTGTCTCCAAGTGTTGCAGGTTTGAAGCTGTTCGCGGAGATTTCGTTCTTTGGTTTCGATGATTTCTTGTTGCACTGTGCGATCGCGCAATGGTTGAAGTTCCTGTTCAGATTGATTCAGCCGATCAATTTGAGTTGTAATCGCTGCAAGTCTCGCCTGCTGATCGCTCGTGTTTTGAATCAGCGTTTGTTTTTGTTGAAATAGGCTTTGCTGCTGCGATCGAAACTGCTCTAGTTCTTTTAACGCCGTTTCCGCTAATTGAAACCGACCAAATGCTTCTCGGCGCGAGGTGCAGATTTCGACCGATCGTTGGGCCGATTCCACGTCTTGGTTGAGTTCTATCAGTCGTTTTTGCTGAGACTGAATCTGAATCGTCGCGCGATCAATTTTTTGAGTCATCGCATTGGCCGCTTGGATTTGTACTCCGACTTTTTGCTGTGTTGCTTCAAGTGTAAACAACGCTAGCCGACATTGGGTGAGTTGTTCCGTTAGCGTTGTGATTTCTTGCGTTAATTCATTGCGTTTAGCACTTAAACCATCCCAATCTTGAAGGGCATCTTGACATTGGCTAATCTCTCGATCGACCCGCTCTGACTCGGTTTTAGAATATTTCTCTAAGCTGGCCAACTCTTTCCACGTTTTCTGATATTCTTCGACTTTCAACACTTTATCAAAAATCGGTTTTCGCTTACTGGCTTCAAGCAAGAAATCCGCCGCAAACATTCCCTGCGGCACCCCTATTGTACTACCAAACAAATCCGCCAAATCTGTCCCCGGAGATACGCCCATATGCTGACGTAACCACGGCAATACTTCGTCTTTAATGCGGGTATGACCTAGCTTTTGACCCAACTGCGGATCGTAGATGTTGTACCCCGATCGGGTGCAGCGATTGACTTGATAGGTTCGCTGATCGCGGCTCGAAATCATGCTGACACAAACCTGCGCACTCGCCGTCCCATTCCGAATCAAATCCTCCACTTTATAGTCGCCCTTATAGTCAAATAACGCCCAAGCGATCGCTTCTAGAATGCTCGTTTTCCCCGCCCCGTTTTCCCCACAAATCGCATTCGTTCCCGGCTGAAATTCAAACACCCGATCGCTGTGAGCTTTGAAATTGATCAGCGTGACGGATAGGATTTCCATAGGGATGGAGGATAATAAGTACGATAGAACAATTGTACGTCAAAGCTGGGGATAAGACATTTTCACAAAATTTAGTTGACAACTCGAAGTCATTTCGACTACGCTTTAGTTCATGGGTCAACATTCTCTCTCAAAACCCATTCAGGAGTCCGTATGGCACTAGCAAATCGTGAAGGGCAAAAAGTCCCCAGTGTTACCTTCCGTACCCGTCAAAATGGCGAGTGGGTAGACATCAAGAGCAACGATCTCTTTGGCGGCAAGACGGTCGCCGTGTTCTCGCTCCCTGGCGCATTCACCCCCACCTGTTCTTCCACGCACGTTCCTGGCTACAACCAACTTGCTGGAACTTTACAGGAAAACGGGGTCGATGAGATTGTTTGCGTATCGGTGAATGATGGCTTCATCATGGAAGAATGGGCAAAAGATCAAAAAGCTAAGAACATTAAGTTTATCCCAGATGGAAACGGCGAATTCACCCAGGGCATGGGTCTGTTGGTGGATAAAGCTGACCTCGGCTTCGGCAAGCGGTCGTGGCGTTATTCCATGATTGTCAAAGATGGCACGATTGAAAAAATGTTCATCGAACCTGAAGAACCCGGCGATCCCTTCAAGGTCTCCGATGCGCAAACGATGCTTGACTTCATCAACCCCTCCGCTGAGAAGCCCAAGAGCGTCTTTCTGTTTACGAAAAAAGGCTGTTCCTTCTGCGCCAAGGCTAAAGCTGACTTGCACGATCGCAAAATGACTTACGAAGAAGTAACGGTTGGTGAAGAAGGCGTCAGCCTCGTAGCCCTAAAGGCAGCTACAGGCTCACTTACCGTTCCCCAAATCTTCATCGACGGCCAACTGATCGGTGGGTCGGATGAGCTAACGGCCTACTTCGCTCAGTAATTTAAATTCCCCTCTTATCCCCTCTTAACCTTTTCTTGTATTTAGAAACAGTTAATGGGGGATTTCGACTTTTTGACTATTGCTGAGTTGTGATGTCTAGCACCGCCTCAACAGAAATGGATAACGCAACTGAGACTTGTTCGACTGACAATCCCAACCCTAATAGATTGATTACTGCTGATCGGATTTTCTCATCCAACGCGTTCGCCTGCTGCTCTTGTTGAATCATTTTTTGGTTTATTTCGATCGAACTTAAAAACCGCTGTCCGTCGGGGGTGTAGATTTCTAAGTCACGGTTGCTTTGACTAAACTGGATTCCGAGTAACGGACTCACCCAGCCTTCCATATTCGCGATCGCAATCAACCGCTCCCCGCTGCGAATCCAACCCGTTAACCGAAACCTGTCGGGATCGTAAATGTAGTATTCTTATACGCCATATTTTTCGTAGAAATCTCGTTTCTCGGCCATTTCCCGTTTGGTGTTGCTGGGAGATACTATTTCAAACGCAATTTGGGGAGCGATGCCGCCGACTGTTTGTATATTAATAGCTTAGCGATCATTTCGCACTGGATCACCTGAGCACTGCTTCGGGGAGTAACGTCGGCAAGGTTGTTACAACAAGGGGATGTTCTTGGTACATGATGAGGTCAAACCAGAAGGTAGTCCCTTTACCGACTTCGCTGGTAATACCGATCTTACTGCGATGCTTTTCATAGATGATATTCCGCACAATAGAAAGTCCCAAACCCGTGCCTTCGAGCGTATGGACTCGGTTTTCGACCCGGAAGAAACGCTCGAAAATATTGATTTGATCTTCGGGATCGATGCCGATTCCGGTGTCGCTGATTTCAATGCGAATGAGCGGCGATCGAGTGGCGATGTCGCACTGATGCGTGAGATAGGCTCGCATAGAAATTTGACCACCGGGCGGCGTAAATTTCATGGCATTTCCGACTAGATTTGCAAAGACTTGAAGGAGCAAATCATAGTGTCCGACCACCGAAGGCAGATCGGGTTCAATCTCTTGAACAAGCGTAATTCCTTTATCCCGAGCATTAAGCTGGTAGGTGCGGAGGGTCTGCTCAATCGCCGGAGTCAAGTCCACCGCATCTAGCACATAGGTCCGTGATGATTCGAGGCGAGACAGATCTAGAACATCATTCACGAGGCGAGTAAGCCTATCGGTTTCGCGGTTAGCCGTTTCAAGGAATTCACGCTGTTGGCTAGGTTCGAGGGCGTCGCCGTACTCATAGAGGGTTTCGATGAAGGATTTGATGTTGAATAGCGGCGTGCGGAGTTCATGGGAAATGTTGCTGATGAACTGGCTCTTGGCTTCGTTGAGTTCCGTTTCGCGGGTCACGTCCTGAATCGTCATGGCAATGCCGCGCAGACTGTCTTTTGTGGCATCCAGTACAGTGTTGAGCAAAATCCGGATAGTGCAGTAGTTTGGTTCGGTGAGGGTAATGGTGAACTCGGTCCCTTCTTTGACTTCGCCGCGAATAATTTGATACAGCGTCCGAGTGAGTTCGACTTGGACGGCAGTAGGCAAGACATAGAGCGCATTTTCGCCTTCGACCGGCCCGTCCCAACCGAAGATGCGGCGGGCGGTGGCGTTGACGAGGACGATTTGAAACTCGGTGTCGAGGAGGATGGCTCCATCGGCGATCGTGGCCACGAGGGTTTCTAGCTTGGCTTTTTCAGAGGTCAATTCATCAATGTTTTGCTCTTGGTAGCGCTCTAACCGTTCAGCCATTTCATTGAAGCTTGACATTAAACCCAGAAACTCGCCGCCTAGGGGAAGATCGACTCGCTGCTGGAAGTTGCCCTTGGCGATGTTTTGGACGCCGTTGAGCAGTTCGCGGATGGGTTTAGTAATGGTGAGCGCATTGAACACCGCGCCTAAGATGACCATCACCCAAATGGAAACAAATACGGCAGTAGTGACATCACGGGTGAGATTAGACGAGGCGATCGTCGCGGGGTTAGGGTTGGTGCCGATCGCTAGAACGCCGACGTATTTCCCGTCATAGACCAGTGGAACAAAAACGTCGGTGACTTCCCCGTCGGGGGTGAAATGTTGGCGGACCATGGGGCGATCGAGGCGATCGCTGAAGTTGGCGGGAAGCTGAATGCGACGCTTGATGGTGAGGGAGTTTTGGACTTCGGTGTTGCTGAAGGGAATGCCGAAGTAAATCTCGCCTTCGGGGTTGGCATAGATCATGTAGCGGACGCTGGAGGTGCTGCTGTAGAAACGCTGGGAAAAACTAGCGAGATCGCTTTTACGATCTTCGCCTACCAAGGGTGCAACGTTGGCCGCCAGCAGCAAACCCAGATCGCTACCAAACCGAGTGTCGTTGAGCTGTGCATCAGATTGAATGGTGTTGACTGACCAAAACGTGACCCCGCTCATAGTCAAAGAAACCACGAGGGTCGCGATCGCCATCAGCTTCGTCTGCAAGGTGAAATCAGACCACCAGCGCACTAAGCCATTTTGAAGAGTCTGGAAAAGGGTCACCAAAACAAAACCATTCCTACAAGATTGTCATTTCAGAGAATACCCTAGAGAACAATTAATTCACTGTTCTTAATACATTCCTTTATTATCTTAATGTAACAGTCCTGTCTACCGATCGGGGTCTTAATCCAGCGTCTTATCGTTTTCTTTCGAGAATGTTAAGACCGGGTGTCAGTTTTGGATGAAGCTCTTACACTGTGAGTGACTGCAAATTGATGATCTTATCCAAATATTCTTATCTTCCTTATGCCAACTTCACCTAACACGCCACCCAACACCGCACCAAATACCTCACCGACTGCTGCGATTAATCCCAACACTGCGCCGAAGGGCAACGCGGCGATCGACTATAAGGCACGCGGGCTGATGCTTCAGCGGGGCGGGGAGGAGTTGGTCTTGGAGAAAATCAACGATCGCTTTACCGTCACGGCCAATGCAAAGGATCAAGTCCCGCAGCTTGCGCATCAAGTTTCAGCTCAGGTGAACGCTATCCGGCTGCCGAAAATGACGGAGTTTGTGGTCCCCGCAGGCGATCGCGATGCGGCTATGAAGACGATGCGGCAGTCCGACGCGGTGAAGTATGCCAGCCATGTTTATCAGTTTAAAAATGACCCGGCCTCGCGAATTTATCTTACCGATCGGCTGACGGTGCAGTTTGTGCCTGCCTTGAAGCCCGATGCCATTGAGGCGATTACGAAGCCCTTGGGGATGACCCTGGTTAAGGCTATTGCAGGGTTACCCAATGCGTTTGTTTTTGAGGTGTCCAAAACGTCTCCTGAGAACCCGGTTAAGATCGCCAACGTCCTGATTCAGCGCCCGGATGTCATGGTCGCTGAACCGAATATTGTCGTTGAGACCCAACCTCACTACCGCCCCAAAGACCCGCAGTACCCGAAGCAGTGGCACCTCAACCACACGGGCGGCGAGGAACTCACCCTCGGCTCTCATGTGTTTGCAGAGCTGGCTTGGGACATCACGCGGGGAAGCCGATCGATCGTGGTGGCAGTGACGGATGATGGCATGGACTTGACCCATCCGGATTTTCAGGGAATGGGCAAAATCGTGTCGCCTCGTGACTTTAAGGGCAAGGACTTTCTGCCGCTTCCTGAGGACGCCGACGAAAACCATGGAACGGCCTGTGCGGGAGTGGCCGTAGCAGAGGAAAACGGTAGCAGTGGCGTGGGTATCGCTCCGGGCTGCGCGTTGATGCCGATTCGGACGACGGGGTACCTGGATGATGACTCAATGGAGGAACTGTTTGACTGGTGCGTGGCGCGGGGGGCGGCGGTAATTTCCTGTAGTTGGGGACCGAGTGCAGTATATTTTCCACTTTCACTGCGGCAAAACAATGCGGTGACTCGCGCGGCAACGATGGGACGAAGAGGCAAAGGCTGTATCATCGTCTTCGCGGCAGGCAATGCCAATCGACCGACGGATGGTGTCATCAATGAATCCGGCTGGGAACGAAATGCGATCGCTGGGCCGACGCGCTGGCTCGGCGGATTTACGGTGCATCCCGATGTGATTACTGTGTCTGCCTGCACTAGTCTCAGCACCAAGGCCGCCTATAGCAATTGGGGGGCGCAAGTGTCAGTCTGTGCCCCGAGTAACAATGCTCCTCCCGGCGTGGGTCTGCCCGAACTTGGCTACGTCGCCACACCGCCGGAAGTGAACGTCTATCTTCCGGGTAAGGGCATTGTGACGACCGATCGCATGGGCAGTGACGGATACGATCCGGGCGACACGACCCCTGACTCGGGTCCTGCGGCCTTTGGTGGAACGTCTAGTGCTTGTCCTTTGGTCGCGGGGGTGGCGGCTTTGGTATTATCAGCCAATTCTCGGCTAACTGCTCGTGAAGTTCGCCAAATCCTTGAACAGTCTGCCGACAAGATTGTTGATGCGAATCCTGATCCGCAGTTTGGGTTTCAGAAAGGCACTTATGAGAAAAACGGTCGATCGGACTGGTTTGGCTATGGCAAAGTGAATGCGGCCAATGCGGTGAAAATGGCGATTAAACGTCGTATGGCAGTATCTTTCACGCCGGGACGATGGCTCACTGCTCAATCGAGCAGCGATCAAGCGATTCCTGACAACGATCCCCAAGGCTTAACCGCTGCGGTCCAAATTGCTGAAGCGGTATTGGTGCAAGATATCTCAGTGACGATCGATATTGATCATGGCTACTTAGGGGATCTAGAGATTTCGATCGTGGCTCCGTCTGGTGAGGCGGTGCTGCTCCAAGGTCGCACCCTCGGCGTCAAGAAAAAGCTCCAGACGACGTATTCTATGACGACGACTCCAGCGCTCCAATTGCTGCTTGGTGTGGGCACTCAAGGTCAGTGGCAGTTGCAGGTGGTCGATGCTATTGCGGGCGACACGGGGACACTGAAAAGCTGGCAGTTGAAGCTAGGCGTATAGCTGTTTCTAGGCGTATACTTGTACGTAATATTGTACAAGTATCGCTAATGAAAGTTGTTACTTTTAGTGAGGCTCGCACTAGTCTCAAACGTGTTTTGGATGGCGTGGTTGAAGATGCTGATTACACGATCATTACCCGTCAAGATGCTGACGATACGGTTGTCATGTCCTTAGACCACTTCAATAGCCTCATGGAGACGGTTCATCTGCTCAAGTCGCCAGCAAATGCCGCACATCTCGCCCGATCGATCGCCCAGTTCCAGAGCGGCAAAATCACTGAGCGAGGGTTGCTTGATGAGTAGAAGGCTAGCCTGGACCGATGAGGCATGGCAAAGCTATCTCTACTGGCAAGGACAAGATAAAAAGACGTTGAAACGCATTAACCAACTCATTGACGCGACCTTACGCTTACCCTTTGAAGGGATTGGAAAGCCAGAAGCATTGCGAGAAAACTTATCCGGCTTTTGGTCACGTCGAATTGATGATCAACATCGATTGGTTTATGCAGTTGACGATCGATACTTGACCCTTATCTCTTGTCGTTATCACTATTGACTGCAATGTCCTCGGCTTGGACCTTGTACACTAGAACAGCTAGATTCTTGAGGAGACCTATGCAGACCCGCTTAACGTTACAGGATTCTTACAGTTGCCCGATTTGTCGTCATGGCACGCTGTCGAGCATGGCGATGATGGATGCGTTCTCCTGTAGCTTTTGTCGGCACATTTTTACTGTGGATTTGACGGAACAAGTGTTGCAGGTAGAGGACCAAATTCCTAAAAATGTCTGGCGCTGGCAGGGCGACCGCTGGGGGACGCTAAAGGCACGGGACGTTGACCTTAGCATTCTCGTTTGGGTGATAGGGGTGTTTCTGGTGACGATTCCGTCGGGTGTGATTTGGCTAGGGGCTTATGTGTTTCCGCCGACCGGGGGGCTGATGTGGACGTCGTTCTCTGTGGTGTGGGGAGCGATTACGTTTAGTGCTCATCTTTTGATTGCGGTTTGGTTGCTTTTTGAGCACTATCAGTTGCCGAGTTATGTGGCGGCTCGGATTGTTGTCGATCGATTCCGAGAACGTGTGCGATCGCGTTTTGATTCGGTGATAAATCGTGCGAGATCAACGATATGATGTACTGACTGTTTAATGTCTGTCTAAGCGTTTGTTTAAGCGTTGAGCTATGTTGCGACTTTCCCAAATCAAACTCCCTCTCGATCATGCGCCGGAAGCGATTCAGGCGGCGGTGATCAGTAAGCTAAAAATTGTTCCTAGCGAACTGAAAAGCTATGCCATTTTCAAGCGCAGCTATGACGCTCGGGACAAAAAGAATATTCGGCTGATCTATATCATTGACGTCCACACCACCCGAGATCCGCAGCATCTTCATCGTCTAAAAAAAGATAGTACCGTGACGCTTGCGCCTGACCTCACCTACAAAAACGTGGCTAAAGCGCCTGAAGATTGCACCATCCGTCCGATCGTCATTGGGACAGGGCCGTGTGGAATGTTGACGGGGCTGATGCTGGCGCGGATGGGGTTTAGGCCGATTTTGTTGGAGCGGGGGAAGTCGGTGCGCGATCGGACGGCGGATACGTTTGGCTTCTGGAAAAAGCGAATGCCGTTTAACCCGGAGTCAAATGCGCAGTTTGGTGAAGGCGGGGCGGGAACGTTTTCGGATGGCAAGCTCTACAGTCAGGTGAGCGATCCACAACACTATGGACGTAAAGTAATTAATGAGTTTGTGAACGCTGGCGCAAATCCTGAAATTCGCTACATCAACAAGCCCCACATCGGTACTTTCAAGCTCGTCGGCGTCGTTGAAAAAATCCGAGCAACTATCGAATCCCTCGGCGGCGAAATCCGCTTCCAGAGCCGCGTGGTGGACATTGACATCCAAGACCACCAAGTCCAAGGCGTAGTGCTCGACACGGGCGAATACGTAAAGGGTCAGCACGTTGTCGTCGCAGTCGGACACAGCTCACGCGATACCTTTGAGATGCTGCACGATCGCGGGGTGTACATTGAGCCGAAGCCGTTTTCCATCGGGTTCCGAGTGGAGCATCCGCAGACGATGATCGATCGGGTTCGGTGGGGCGAAAATGCGGGCAACAAAGCGTTGGGCGCAGCGGATTATAAGCTGGTCCATCATTGTAGTAATGGCCGATCGGTCTACAGTTTTTGCATGTGTCCGGGGGGACTGGTGGTGGCGGCGGCGTCTGAACCGGGGCGACTGGTGACCAATGGCATGAGCCAATATTCTCGCAATGAACGCAATGCTAATAGTGCGATCGTGGTGGGCATTACGCCGGATGATTATCCGGGGCATCCCCTTGCTGGGATTGAGTTTCAGCGCACCCTGGAAGAACGGGCGTTTCAGCTCGGGGGCGGCACTTATGAGGCACCGGGTCAGCTTGTCGGCGATTTCATTGCAAACCGGGCGTCTACTGAACTGGGTACGGTGCAGCCATCCTATCAACCGGGCGTCCGATTGGGTGATTTGAATGAGAGTTTGCCGAGCTATGCTATTGATGCTATCCGCGAGGCTCTGACGGCGTTTGCGCAGCAGATTGAAGGGTTTGATATGAATGATGCGATTTTGACGGGAGTTGAAACGCGCACGTCGTCTCCGATTCGGATTTCGCGCAATGAGGATGGGCAAAGTCTGAATACTCAAGGTTTGTATCCGGCGGGGGAAGGTGCGGGCTATGCGGGTGGGATTTTGTCGGCGGGGATTGATGGTGTGAAGATTGCGGAAGCAGTGGCGCTAAATATTTTGAAGGTTCATCACGGTTAGGGATTGGGGGAGATTCACGATCGCTTTATCGATCGGGTCCATAACTTTACTGAATTTTCTGGAATGTGAGAGAAAATTTAGGTAGGATACTTAAGTCTCTGTAAAAAATTATTTATTTTTAATTTAGATTTGTGATTTGCGTCAGTAGGTCACGGGAAAAAGTTGGGTATTGTGTGAGTAATAAATGAATGCTTCTGGTGAGAATTGCCTCATTTAGGAAGCGATTTATATTTTTACAGGGTTCGCCCTTGTCTAGACTTCTTCTTCAATCTGGAGCGTTAACGAGTATGGCAACAACGGCTAGTAAGAAACAACTGACAGTAGTCATGGAAGCTGAAATTCATCGACTTGTAGCATCTCACGGCTACGATGCTGAGATTTTGACAAGCTTTGCAAGCTTTATATTAAATCCTCCAAAGGTCAAACCTCCTAAACCCCTCCCTCTCCCCCAACTTAAAAAAGTTGTTTTTGAACATTTTCAGGTTGAAAATTTGACAGCTCTCAAAAAGTCAGCCAATTTCCAGATGGCAACCAGTGGATTGGGTAAATTAGAGTTTAGTAAAAAGGAAGGATGGGAGACTATCTACCGCAAATTAATTGGGATCCTTCCTGGAGAAGATTCTCAGACGGGAGATGGGTGTATCAATGGAATTAATATATTTAAATACGATATGCCATGGAAAGCCTTTGGACTAGATCCAAAAACTAGTACAACTGATGATATAAAAGCAGCCTATCGACAATTATGTCAAATCTATCACCCTGATAAACCCACCGGAAATTCATCTGTATTCGATCGGCTGACGACTTTCTATAAGAGCCTAACTGAAACTTTCTAGACTTCATTATTTCTGCAATCCATACCTTTACCTGTCAACACTACAATCCAAGGTTGAAAATTTCTCATGGCCGAAACATACATTACGTCTAGAAAACTCATTCAAACTCTAGAAATAAGCAGTGAAACATTAATTGAAGTTGAGAATTTCTTTGACTCTATTCCCGATGATGAATGGGACTTAACATATGGCACGGACTATCGGATTGTTCAATCTAATGGATTAAGAGAATATACTCAATCAGGTGCCTATACGATCGCCCGTTACTTAGAAACGACTCAAAAGCGATCGTTTCTTCAAAGAATTAAAGATATGATTCTCCATACTAAACAGAAGATTCGTCAGGCTTTCATTAGTGATCACATTCTTGAAAATTGTTCTTCTTTAATAAAACGAAATGAACAGTTTTTCATTTCACAGGCTGACGTCGTTAAGATGTTCAAAACAACATCAGTTTATCTTAAAAAAATGCTTGATCTTGCACAAAGGGAGGAGAAGCCGCTCATTCAAGGGGAGCATTACATTGAGATTCTAGATGGTGGTGGATACTACTTCTCTCCCTCAGGAATTAGTAAGTTATCAGCAGTTATGGGAAGCAATCAAACAAAGAAGAACCGTCAAGATTGGTGTTCGGATATAGGAGAAATTATTGCTCCTAAGATTGATGATATTGTTCAGCTAATTATCGATCGGGAAAATGGAATTCAAAAAGCTATGGACACTGTAAAGAACAAGCGAGATAACAAGACTTGTCAAATATCCCGAGAAAAATGGAATAAAGTTAATAAATTGCAACTAGCAGCTCATCATCTTTACTCTAAGAAAGAATATTCTCACCTAGCTAATGTTGAAAATAATCTGATAACATTGACTTGTGAAATTCATAATCAGTTTCATATCTCATATATGGGTGGGACTGCTAAACCCTGTACGATTGATGACTTTATTCAATTTGTTAATGCTTATTATCCAGAAAATAGTAAAGTGAAAACTTGGTTAGTGAGTCAAAAACTTGTTCTTGGTGATCAAGTTGCACAAAAGGCTAAGAACCCCCATGTTCTCTCTTTGCCTGCAAGCAAGGTTTCGTGATGCGTACGATTGTCCCAACAATTGGATACATTTTAGAAAGGGACGATTGCTGGTGTATCACTATAAAATAGTATGCTCTAGAAAAATAAGAATTAGGTTGAAATATCTGACAGAAGATATTAATCTCAATGAACAATACAATGTTTCTATTAAAGTCGTAGGGATATACAAAAATGATTAGAGGTTTAAATGGCTCTCTAGATAAACATATACAAAATTTAGTTGTTTCAGAAGAATCTCTAAATTGTGCTGTTGTAGAGTATAAAATTCCACAGAGATTATCAGCCTCTACAGATTCTGAAGATGATGAAATTAGCAGAGATCTTGATAAAAAAGTAAGGCTTTTACGAATTGATTACCAAAATGATATTGTTTGCATACATCCAAAACGAATGAATCCAGAAAAAAGATACGTATATGAAAAATATGAAAATATTAAAGATATTACATTGATTGGCTGGAAGTTCAACAAATCAAAAGATGGTGTTCTATCATCACTCCCGAGAACAAGTAACGAGGTTATAAAATTCCTAAAAAGGTTGCCTTCAGGATTCATAAGAGATTATGAATATGGCTTGGGTTTTCTCAATAGATATCGGTGCATCATTGATAGCCTAGAAAAAATACCGTATATCCAACATCTTGTCATTAGCTCTATCAGTGAGACTGGGATAGATGAAAGCATTTACACACTTAATATTAATGATTTTCGAGATATGATAAGAAAAATAAATCGTATCTACAGAAGTCATCAAGATGCATGTAGGGAAGAAAGACGTGTAATTTCTCACAATTGTCTTATGCCTCCAATCGACCCATGGGAACATCCAAAGTTACTGCCACCAGCAAAGAAAGATGCCGTATCTAAGCTTATATCAGAGACAAATTTCGCAAGTTTACCTCTATCTAAATTAGACTCTAAAGCTGTGGTTAACTTGGTATCTACTAACATAAAAAATATTTATAAAAATCAGGAGAAGGATTTCTTAAAACTTGGAGAAGATATAGAACTATTAAATCTTGAAGGTCTAATTAGAAAAATGAAAGTATTGCTATTAAAGGATGAATCTAGCGAGGCAGAATGGCAAAAGATAATAAATGACAATCCATTTATTATTTCCATAGTTTTCGGATATCCCGTATTTAAAATTAAAGATCAAGCATCAGTTGGAGGACGTAAGTATTCTGGAGCAGGCGATAAAATAACAGATTTTTTAGTGAAGAATGATTTGACTGATAATACTGCATTAATCGAAATCAAAACTCCTGGAACGCCTCTCCTTAATCTGAGGCCATATCGGGGCGGAGTACATGCCCCTTCTAGTGAACTTTCTGGATCTATCAATCAACTTCTAGATCAAAAATACGTATTTCAAAAAGAAATTACTTTTCTTAGGGGAAGTAATCCCAAAAACTATATGGAGTCATATTCAGTTGAATGTATCTTGATAATTGGTAAGATTCCTAATGAAGAAGAAAAGAAGAAATCTTTTGAATTGTTTAGACATAATTCAAGAGATGTGAAAATTTTCACTTTTGATGAACTTCTTCGTAAGCTGGAAGATATATATTCATTCCTAAAAGAGGAAGACGATCATCATGATATTAATTTTGATGATATTCCTTTCTAAATGTGGCCGATACTTTAATGTGGAACCAAAGGAAACACTTGGAAAGACGATCGCTTTTACTTCCTCCGCGACCTCATCATGTAAGGACGATCGCACATCTAACATCAGCTCGATCGCCTTTGCCATGTGGAAAGGCGATCGCCCTCGCAGAGAGGCTTTATCAACGGTTTATGCCGCGTAACGTTGAATCTCAACTTCAGATCCATTTGCGATCGATCGTTCTGCTCGACTCAGCACCACTGCCGTAACTTCATCACTAAGATAATATTCGCCGCAGTTTTGACAAACATCCGCCGGGACACCTTTAAAAACAAACACCGCCTCATCACGAGTCAATGTTACCGTAACCAAACCTGGAAGCGTTTCACCATGTTTACAAATAACGCACTTCATTCAATTACCTCCAAGTTCTAAAATCATCATTCCACAAACCTAGATTCGGGACATATGCCGTGACCACATAGCAAGTTTGACGTGTCACATCCTGAGAAAGAACAACATGCACAGGCTGTCCTCCCACAAAGTCTAAAATTAAACAGCTTGGAAAAGGCTCATCATCCGGCATCTCTTCAATAATCTCTCCATAGGCAATAACCGCCTTCACGTCTTCACGACTAATTCGTCGAAAGAACATCTGCTGCACTGCATGACTAGAGAAAATAACGATTTTGCAATCCACATCCCGCCTCAAGCACTAATCTATTTACTTTAGCGTAGAACTTAGACAGAATAGTTATGAAATTTAGCATGGAAGCGATCGCTTCTACTTCCTCCGCGACCTTACCTGTGTAAGGACGATCGTACATCTAACATCAGCCCGTTGGCGTTGGCGTAGCCTCTGCCCTAGCAGAAAACCTCTCAGTAATGAGAATCGTCTTTCCAAACGGAACATCCAACGGAAGGACGGTTCTCCTTGTAGAGAGGTTTAACTAGCGGATTGCGGAGAGGCGGTTGGCTATTATATGATCATGTTCTCATCCTGCTAGAGTCTAAATCTTTGACAGACTGTAAGGTAAGTC
>ENA-OFCI01000154-OFCI01000154.1-metagenomes-genome-assembly--contig:-NODE-154-length-45285-cov-22.723745_pt1 | contig 45285 bp, 38 predicted proteins | sample MGYA00153391_OFCI01 | MGnify analysis MGYA00153391
TGCCGTGTCCCTACAATATTATTTTGGGTAGGGACACGGCACTGCCGTCTCCTCTCTCATGTTTGAGTGCAACCGGAATTGATATGAGCTATTGGTTAAAAATAAAATCATCTTAAAAAAAGTTTATAATAAGTAGACAACTCACAGGAAGCACGACCATGACAGCAGTCGTTACCACCCTCAAAACTTCTGAAATCATATATCCTAGCGCTGATGGAGAACCAATAGCAGAAACTTACGACCATCTTGATGCAATCTTAACCACTTTATCAGTCTTGAAACAATACCTCGCAGACCGTCGAGCTACTGTTTTAGCCAACCAATTTTTATACTACGCTCAAGGTTTCCCAAAACTGCGTGTAGCACCGGATGTGATGGTGATTTTTGATGTAGAACCAGGTGGCAGAGATAATTACAAAATCTGGGAAGAAGGGCAAGTGCCGAAAGTAATTTTTGAAATGACATCACCGGGTACAAAGTCGGAAGATATCATCAATAAAAAAGACTTGTATCAGGGGATAGAAGTTGAGGAATACTGGTTATTTGACCCTAGAGGTGAATGGATTCCTGAACAATTGCGCGGGTATCGGCTGGGGGAAGATGGGTATGAATTAATTAGAGATAGTCGCAGCGAGGTATTGCAACTGCGGTTAGAAATAGAAGGAAAATTGATTGGGTTTTATCGGGAAGATAATGGAGAGAAATTATTGATTCCCGATGAATTGGCTTCAGCTTTGCAAGCTGAACGACAACGGGCGGAAGCTGAAAGGCAACGGGCTGAAGCCGAAAGTCAACGGGCGGCTGAACTCGAAGCTTTGTTAGAGCGTTATCGATCGCAGTTTGGAGAATTACCACAGGATAACGCCTAAAGATACAGGGGTGCGATCGCCCTTCACTGAGATCGCACTTCTAAATTCTCGGTTAAATATTGTTGACAAATCTAGATTTTTGTGTTGACAGAATCTCGAATTTTACAACTGATCGTTTTGCGATCAAACTTGGGCATTCTAGATACAGGTGCTTCGTGAGTGCCTGGAAACCGTCTAGGCAAAGGATTGACGATGGAAACTACACAAAAAAAATCTAGTAATATTCCGGTTCGTAAGGGCGATCGTATTAAGCAAATTTTTGCGTTTGTATCAATGGCTGGCTTTGCGGGTTCGGCAATTTTTGGTATGGTAAGTCTGTTCAGCAGCGGTTTGAGCAGCCAGCACCAGCAAAAGCAGGTTGCGGTGGTTGTTTCGCAGGAATCTTTGCTGGCGGCGCAGGAACGGGGTTACGTGGGAGTTTTGCAGCGGGAACCGCTGAATCAGACGGCTCTGGAGGGGTTGGCAAATGTGCGGTTGCAGATGAATAATCGGAAAGGGGCGATCGAGCCTTTGGAGAAGCTGGTGAAGCTGCATGGCGATCGGGCTGATTATAAGGTATTGTTGGGGCAGGCGAAGGGGAAGAAGTAGGCGAAAGGGCGATCGGTAACTCGTTGTTATTACACTAGATTGATAACTTTTAAATTAAATGGTTATTCATAATTCAAATGGCTGACTTACTTTCATAAAAGGATGGAATATGGGCATAGTACGCATGGGGCCGCCGACCGAAATTATATATAAACTGAAAGAAGTTTACGGGATTAATAATTTTATTGAAACCGGAACTTATCAAGGCCATACAGCATACTGGGCCAGCCAACTATTTGAACAAGTTTTTACAATAGAGTATTCTCAAGACATTTATCAAAAAGTTACCGAAAAATACGGTCATATCAAAAACATAGACTTTCTGTACGGCGATACCAGAAACCTTCTTCAAAATACACTATCAAAGCTTGAAAGTCCAAGTTTATTCTGGCTTGACGCTCACTGGAGCGGAGGGATAACTTATGGGGAAAGTGACGAGTGTCCCTTGCTCGCCGAAATCGAAATAATCAACCGCTCCGACTGCGAACACTTTATTTTTATTGATGATGCCCGATTGTTTTTGTCTCCGCCACCGCCGCCCCATTTACCTCAACAATGGCCCGATATTAGCGCTATATTAAATTTATTAAACTCAGTCAAAAACAGCAGGCATATCGTAATTGTTGATGATGTTATTATTGCTGTTCCGGTGTCAGCCAAAGAACTAATTGTTCGGTATTGCCAAGATGCGATCGCAACTTTAGGCAATACAGCCAGCGGTAAACAGGAAGAAAATCATCAAACCGCTGGCGTGTCTGTTAACAATCTTAATAACGGAGAGTCGATCAATAACTATGAATTGAAAATTATCGAAAATTTTATTGCTTCCGGTAATGTGGTTTTCGATATTGGCGCAAACATAGGTAGCTGGACAAATCAAGTATTAAACATCTGCCCCGACGTTCAAATCCATTTGTTTGAGCCAGCACCGCCAATATATCAAACACTTATACAAAACCTAGCTGAACGGATTAAAAGTGGTCAACTCGTGTTAAACAACTTGGCAATAGCACACCAACCGGAAATCAGGGAATTTTATTATTACGAAAAATCTTCAGGGTGGAGTACATTTCACCGACGATTTGAAATCGAAAAACAGTATAATATTCAGTCGCCTCAGCCATTTCAAGTTTTAACAGCTACCCTTGATGATTATATCCAAACAAGGGGTATAAAGCGAATTAATTTCTTAAAAATTGATACAGAAGGCGGGGAACTAGAAGTTCTTCGCGGAGCAACTAACCTCTTGCAAAAAGGCAAAGTAGATTATATTCAGTTTGAGTATGGCGGAACATTTGTCGATGCCAACATCACATTAAAACAAGTATTCGAGCATTTACAAAAATTTCGTTACACCATCTTTAAAATACTGCCCGCTGCTTTACAACCCTTACCCCAGTTTTCACCAGAATATGAGAATTACGAGTATAGCAACTTTTTAGCGGTGAACGAGAGGTTCACAGCTTTGATTTTTAGTGAAGCACCAAAACTGCTCGATTTGCAGCAGCTTTGCGTAAAACATTCTGTTGTACCGCGCGGCATTATTCACATTGGGGCACACGAAGGCAAGGAAATTGCAACATATCAAATGATGGGGGTGGAAAGGGTACTGTTTGTTGAAGCCAACCCTGCTGTTTTTGAACGTTTGCAAACGAATATGGCTGGTTTTCTTAACGTGCTAGCGGTGAATTGTGCAATTAGCAATATCAACGGCACAAGCACATTGCACGTAACTTCTATGGATCAAAGCAGTTCGATTTTACCATTGAAGGAGCATCAAAAGATTTATCCGCAAATCAAGGAAGTTGAGCGTGTAGTTGTGGAGTCGAGAACTCTGGATACGCTTTTAGAAGAACTTCAAGTTAACCCCGCCGATTTTAATATTTTAAACATTGACATTCAAGGCGCAGAGCTGTTGGCTTTGCAGGGAGCAACTAACCTCCTCAAACATATTGAAGCAATTAACACGGAAGTTAATTATGAAGAGCTGTATGAAGGATGTGCTTTAATTGACCAGATAGATGATTTTTTAGAGACGTGCGGCTTCGATCGCACTGCAACTGCAACACCGTACCATCCATCTTGGGGCGATGCTTTTTATGTGAAAAAACCAGTAATTGCAATGTCCACGCTGGGCAGAAACGGGCGGTTTGCCAATCAAATATTTCAGTATGCCTTCTTGGCAATATACGCCAAAGAACATAGCTTGAGAGTAGAGACACCAGCCTGGATTGGCCAGTATCTCTTTGGATGCAACGATTCGCCCATATCTCAGGAGTTACCTGTAGTTAGCGAAGAAACTAATAACCTTTTAGAAGCTCGGATACCTCATGCAAAAGAAACCTTCAAAAATGTGGATTTTTGGGGTTACTTTCAGTACCATACAAAGTATTATGCAGCGCACAAGGAGTATTTTCGATCGCTGTTCAAACCTGTGCCGGCAATAGCAACTAAAATGAAGGAGGCCTTGGATTGTTTGCGATCGCGCGCGCGCGGCAAAACAATCGTCGGCTTGCATTTGCGGCGGGGAGACTACGGCTACAGCGATTTCTTCATCGCGCCGAGCGAATGGTACAGAGAATGGCTAAAAGGTTTGTGGGAAACTCTGGATGAACCGATACTATTTATTGCCAGCGATGAACCGGAAAAAGTTTTAAGTGATTTTGAGGAGTATAATCCCATCACGACTAAAGATTTAGGTTTGGAGTTAGCGCAAGCAGAGTTTTATCCTGATTTTTACTTGTTGAGCCAGTGCGATATTGTCGCAATTTCAAATAGCTCATTTTCATTCGCAGCTTGTATGCTTAACGAAACAGGAAAATCATTTTTTCGTCCGCACTTGTCTGCGGAAAAATTAATCCCATTTGACCCCTGGAATAGCGAACCAATGTTGCGAAATTATATGCCTATTCATTTTTTCACAATAGTTCTCAACGGTGAACCTTTTATCCACTATCACATAGAGGTTTTGCAGCAACTACCTTTTAAATGGCATTGGCATATTATTGAGGGAGTAGCGGATCAAAAGCACGATAGCGCTTGGATGCTTAGCTTGGGCGGAAAAATTACTGACGAACTTCATTGCGGGGGTCGCAGCAAGGATGGTACATCAGACTATATAGATGAAATAGCACGACTATATCCCAAAAATATTACTGTTTATCGCAAGCCTGAAGGTATTTTTTGGGATGGAAAGCGTGAAATGGTAAATGCACCGCTGGAAAATATTAAAGAGGAATGCTTGCTGTGGCAGGTGGATGCAGATGAACTGTGGACAGCCGAACAAATTTGTACTGCGCGGCAGATGTTTATTAATCATCCAGAAAAAACAGCAGCTTTCTATTGGTGCTGGTATTTTGTTGGAGAAAATCTGGTTATTAGCAGTCGCAATTGTTATGCTCAGAATCCTCAACAAGATTGGTTGCGTACTTGGAGATTTAAACCCGGAGCAAGTTGGGCTTCTCACGAACCTCCAAGATTAGTTGAAGCATTGCCAAATAGTGAGTGTCGGGATGTTGCGGCAGTAAACCCTTTTCTGCATGAAGAAACTGAAAAGCAGGGTTTGGTATTTCAACACTTTGCTTATGTGACTCTAGAACAATTGCGATTTAAACAAATATACTACGGTTATAAAAATGCAGTTGTTGAATGGATGGCACTGCAAGCTCAAACAGAATTCCCAGTGCGGTTGGGCAATTATTTTTCGTGGGTTCAAGATGAAACAATGGTTGATTCGGCAGAATCTTTAAGTATCGTACCAATAGCGCAACGAGAAAACGAGAAAAATACGTGGCATTTTGTGCAGCGAGAGAAGCCGGAAAGACAAATACCTAGCGTTGAAAAATTTATGCCAAGAGTTATTGTGGACGGCGTGTTTTTCCAGCTTTACAATACGGGAATTGCTCGCGTGTGGCGATCGCTCTTAGAAGAGTGGGTGCATCAGGATTTTGCCAAACATATTATTGTGCTCGATCGCGCCGGAACAGCACCAAAAATACCGGGTATTACGTATTGTCCCGTGCCTGCTTACGACTATGACAATACGGAAGGCGATCGCGCAATGCTACAGCAAGTTTGCGACGAACTGGAAGCTGACTTATTTATCTCGACTTACTACACAACGCCGCTATCAACACCTTCCGTCTTTATCGCCTATGACATGACTCCTGAAGTATTTGAGGCAAATCTTGATGAACCCATGTGGCGCGAGAAACATTACGGCATCCGCCACGCATCTGCCTACATTACTATCTCCCACAATACAGCATCAGACTTATTAAAGTATTTCCCAGATATTGCCCCAGAGTTAGTAACAGTCGCTCATTGTGGAGTTGCCAAAAATTTATCGCCAGCTAGCCCAGAGGAAATAGAGAATTTTAAGATTAAATACAATCTCTCAAAGCCTTACTTTATGATGGTAGGTGCGGCCGGCGGTCATAAAAATGCACCATTATTCTTACAGGCTTTCGCGCAACTGCCAAACCAACCAGAATTTGATATTGTCTGCACAGCTCACAGCGCTTTAACAAAAGATGAGTTTGAACCTTACACTTCAGGGAGTACAGTGCATAAGCTTCCCCTCACCGATGAAGAGTTGAAAGCAGCTTTTTCAGGTGCTGTTGCGCTGGTTTATCCGTCTCAGTACGAAGGCTTTGGCTTGCCAATTTTAGAGGCAATGGCTTGCGGATGTCCAGTTATTACTTGTCCCAATGCTTCTATACCTGAAGTGGCGGGAGAGGCAGCTTTATATGTTAAGGATGATGATGTTGAAGCAATGGCGATCGCACTTATTAATATTCAAAAGCCGGAAGTGCGCGAAGCTTTGATAGCTGCCGGGCTTGAGCAAGCGAAAAAGTTTTCCTGGTCAAAAATGGCAAAGACGGTTAGTGAGGCTTTATTACTTGCCCTTCCCCTCTATCCTGAAGAAAATTCTGAGATAAGCTGTGGGAAATTAGAGGCTAAATCAATGGATTCTTCTCGCGACTTGAGAGATAAATATATCGACTATATTTATCATAATTGTCCTAGTCTGGATGCAAATTCTCTAGCTCGTATAGCGGCAATTCTTGAAAGCACCTCCTGGGAAGAACCTACCTCTAGCACCGACTTAAACAACGTTGCAGTATTAGCTTTGATCCTAGCAGAACAGTCTGAGGACTTATTAGATCGCCAACTGTACCTGAATATGGCTTTAGAATCCTTAAACCAAGGAATAGAGCAAGATAGCTGTCCTCTCTGTATAGCTCATCTAGCTCTCATCTTGACGATGACTGGAGAAATGTCGCAAGCTATAGAACTTGCTTTTCCTACTTTTCTCAACATAGTCCCTAATGTTTACAGCAATATAGATAAACCTCCATCTGCACTCGTTTACTTACCTTCACCGCGCAACAGTTTGTCTAATACTCTAGCTGAGCAATTGACACATTTACTTCAAGCAAGAGATGCTTGTAATCAGGCATTTTTTCTGTTAAGTGAGGTGCTATGTCGAACTCATATTGTATTTTATGGAGTAGGTGGACTCCGACTACTGAATCTAGCAGAGAACGTTTTACCAGATTCGAGTTTCATCAAGTTTAAACTAGGACTCTCGTGCATGGCTAACAATTTAAGGGAAGGACTTTTATACCTGCACCAAGCCAAGCAGCTAGCGCCACATTCACCACAGATTTTTCAAGCTCTCTACCTCGCTTATAGAGATATACAGGATGGAAATTCAGCTAACTACTGGCTAACTGAGGCTCGTGCATTTCACAATAAATATCCTGCCGATACTGATTGGAAATGGGCACAATTACCCGCAAATTCTTCTGTCACTTACCTACCTATTGAAAAAGATTTATTATTAGCCGTTGATGCAAGTTTTCGGAGTATTGTAACAGGTGTCCTACTGGCAGAGGGGGATTGGTTTGAACATGAAATGGAATTTTGGCGGAACTCTGTTAAAGCAGGCATGACCGTGATAGATATTGGCGCAAATGTCGGGGTTTATACCTTTACTGCTGCGCGACGGGTGGGGACTACAGGCCGTGTACTAGCAGTTGAACCTTTTTCAGGTTGCTTGCGCTGCTTAGAAGAAACCTGTAAAATCAACGAGTTCGATTGGGTAACAATATGCGCTGGAGCTGCTAGCGATCGGGTTGGTACAGCACGATTGCAGCTTTACGCAGCTACCGAATTGAACGAAATTGTTACTGGCGATGCGGCACAATCAATGCAAATTGGTTCCTTTGAAGAAGTCCCGTGTTTTACTTTGGACAGTGTAGTTGAGCAGGAAAACGTCAACCGAGTTGATTACCTTAAAATAGATGCAGAAGGACACGAAATGTCAGTTTTATTAGGTAGTGAAAAAATATTATCGGAATTTTGTCCGATCATCCTCTATGAAAATATCGCTATGAGCAAAGGCAGTAATTTACCTGTTGCTGATTATCTTAAAAGCAAAGGGTATAAGCTCTTTCGTTATCAACCTTATGCCCAGGAACTAATTCCTATAAACTCATCTGATGAGTTGGAGGGAAACCTAAATGTGATCGCTGTTCCTGATAGCAAAATAGATTTCATTTCTCAATCTTAAAAGTACATTTCAATTAATAAACCAAAGGAAAATTCAGGATATGTCAGTATTTCTCCCCAGTTTGAAGAGAAGCGGTCATTTAGATCTGATTCACATGACAGTTTGTAACGTTGGCTCCCGCAAAATTAGCAGTGAAGATGAGTATGGCCAGAAAGGCTGGGAAATATTTGCACCAAATCTGACTATTTATGGATTTGATGCTGATGCTGATGCTTGTGAGGCGAGCAATACTGCTCTGGAAGCTCAACAAATAAATTGGACAGAAAAGCATATTCCTCTAGCGCTAGCAAATTCTGTCGGCGAATCTACACTTTATGTAACTAAGCATCCCATGTGCAGCTCTCTGTACCCACCTAATGAACCTTATCTTGAGCGGTTTTCAGGCTTGTCAGAATTAGTCAACTTAGATTTTTATATGGGAATAGAAACAACTACATTAGATGAGTTTTGCCAAAGTGAAGGGATTGAGGAGATCGACTTTTTGCAAATTGACGTTCAGGGCGCAGAATTACAAGTGTTACAAGGTGCTGCTAAAATCTTGGGACAGTCTATTCTTGCTGTCCAGGCTGAAGTCGAGTTTTCACACCTCTATAAAAATCAGCCTTTATTTGCGGACGTTGATATTTATCTCAGGGAACAAGGATTTACTTTGTTCGATTTAGATCGAGCTTATCGCTTGCGGAGCATATCTCCTATTCGTTCAACAGTTCGCGCTGGACAGTTATTATACGGAGATGCTTTTTACTTGCGGGATCTGATAGAAGATGGTTTGGAAAACTATCTAAAAACACCCGATAAAATTCTCAAATTAGCCTGCATTGCTGATATTCTCAATTTCCCTGACTATACTCTGGAGTTATTAGAGTATTTAACTTTACACTATGGCAACAACCCTGACTATAATTTTGCCAACAATATCGTTGAGAGTTTGGCTCAATTTCCAGAGCTTGTCAATAAAGGAATAACTTCTCTGCCTGCTGTTTCCCGAATTTTGGATTATATTGATGATTGTGATATCGAGTCTCTCATCCCCAGTCAAGCTGACGTTACCATTCAAGACCAGCAGGAACCACAAATCGATCCTATTCAGGTGTTCCACTGCGATGAATATCTGCGACACAACCAGAGAAGATTAGAACATTTAGCAAGCTTAGGACTAGATATTGCAGGGAAAACTGTACTAGAACTTGGAGCAGGAATTGGCGATCATACAAGCTTTTTTCTGGATAGAAACTGTGAAGTAGTTGTCACTGAAGGTAGACTACAAAACTTGGAAATACTTAGATCGCGTTATCCCGATGTTGAGACAATGCAACTAGATTTAGAGAATCCAGATTTAAAAGTAAATCAGCAATTTGATATTGTTTACTGCTACGGGTTGCTGTATCACTTGCAAAAACCCGCTCAAGCTATCGAGTTTATGGCTGGCAGTTGCCAAAAGATGCTGTTGCTGGAGACGTGCGTCTCGTTTGGGGAAGAAGAAGCTATCAATTTGTGCAAAGAAGTAGCAGATTTTCCATCGCAAGCTATATCAGGTAATGGATGCCGACCTACTAGAAAGTGGGTGTACAATCAACTAAAGCAATACTTCGAGTTTGTATATATGCCCATAACCCAACCTAACCACGAACAGTTTCCTATTGATTGGAATTTCTGTTCACCAGAAAAATCATCTCGATCAGTATTTATTGCTTCCCGACAAGAGTTGAACAATCTGCTGTTACTTCAAGATATTCCCTTGAAGCAACAGCGCCATTGAAATTTGAACGTGGATTGTACAGCGTTGATTTTGAATTTGGATACTCGGAGTTGTACGATAATTACTCTACAAAAGCTCCTTACTACTGCTGATAGTTTTCAACATATATCTGCCACATCTGCTCGTAAGCTTTTTCCATCTCTCGCGTAAATTGCTTGCCATTCCACAGCGGAGCAGTTTGTCGAGACTGTCGCAGTTTCCAAGATATCTGCTGCCGCAAAACTGGATCTTTTCCTAACCGAATCCCCCACTCTACATATTCTTCATCTGTCCATGAAATCCCCTCAGTTATGCCTGCATTCATCATCATCCCGTAACTGTTGCGAGCTGAAAACTGCTCGCCCACCCGTGTTACCAGAGGAATGCACATCCATAGAGTTTCTAGAGTAGTAGTCGCTCCATTGTAAGGATAAGTATCGAGTACAACATCAGCAATCCCTAAATTCGCTCGGTGAACTGCCTCTGAAGCAGCATAAGGCAAAAATCGCAAGCGATCCGCACTCAGCCCCTCTGATTCCGCAATCTGAATAAAAAAGTTTTTTAGCGATTCTTGCTCAGCAAACCATTTAGTTACAAAGTAGCTATTCGGGACTGATTTAATAATTTGCATTTGCAGCCGAGCTGTGTTGGGATTGTATTTGTATCCCATCTGGCTACAGTAGTAGATGACGGCATCACTAGGAATATCTAGCGAATCGCGTCGAACCGTCGGCACTCCGACTTCAAAACCATCCACTGCTACATATGTTTCAGGCAATCGCCATATTTTTTCCGCGTAGTAATCCTGTGCTGATTCCGGTAAAACGTAATTATCTGCAATATAGTAATCGGCATTTGGTACGCCCGAAGCATCCCACCCCAGCCAACTAACTTGTACAGGGGCGGGCTTAATTGCCATTACCTCACAGCTAGTATTCATCGTAATGCTATCGAGATCGATCAATATATCTATTTCGTCTTCGTAAATTTTTTCAGCAGCTTCAATACCAGAGATACCTAATTTATAAGCTTTATCAGATTTGCTAATATACCATTGCTGCATGGGATCGTTTGTCAGTTTTGATCCTAGTAAATAAGCAGATATTTCAAAGCGATCGCGGTCGTGATGTTCAAACAGCCACCGCGCCAGCCATCCCACAGAATGGCTACGTAAACAGTAAGATAAATAACCAACTTTATAACGTCTTTTTTGATTGCTTCCCTGAAGCAGGGGCAACGAGCGCTGGCGGCACTTCTCTACTACTGACTTGGCATAATTTTCAACATTTTCTTGAAAAAGATTACCAATTTGGATACGAATTCTCCCGGCTTCTTGAGGTCTATCTTCAAAGTAAGGAAAGAAAAAGAATGAACTCATCAAGCGAACCGCAGCAGTTGAATCCAGATTAGTCGGATATTCCTCAATGAGCGCCCCCATCATTAATTTGTGTGCTTCAAAGGCTGACCAGGCATCTTCCCAATGACCACCAGCGATCATTAGCCCGCGCAGCAGCAAGTGATTGGCAAAAATTTTATCTGCCAACCGTTCCATCAGTGAGGAGCAAAGCTTAGCAGTTTCTATCCCTTTAGCAAAATTTCCGATATCTTGGTAAAAACCAGTCAAGGCACGCAAAATTTCTGGGTGTTTAGCTTCTAACTGCAAGGCAAGTTCCACATAACGAGTCGCTAGGTGAAATTGCTTTCCTGAATATGCAATGTCATAAGCAAAGTAAAGTAAATTTTCAATAACAGGTAGAGGTTCTTTAACGTATTTAAAACAAGCTTCTGTCAATTCAAATGATGAAGGGTGGAAGGGAGCAACATCTAAAACGCTCTTCCAGACTGACAACAACAGGTCAGAGTCCACTGCTATAAGAGGCTCTGACCTCAGAAGCTCGATAATCACCCCCAGAGCGTCTGATTCTTCACCTCTGTAAGTTGTCCGCAGGATGGAAAGTCCCACCGAATGCAACAGGTTGTTAATATCCCCAGGATTGATTTCTCGGATATGCTGCCTAATCGCCCAAGCTAGTTCATAATTTGTCAAATCCAACCGTTGTCGTTCAGCCTCAGCTTCCAGCACTGCCAACAGTTCTGCTGTCCAAAGTTCAATTTCTTCAGAATCGCCCTCAGCCATTGCCAGTAGCCAAGTTGTTTGAGCTTCTGTTTCTTGTTCTTGCAACAGCAATATCAATCCTAAGTGCCAGTAGTAAGACTTCTGGCTTGGTTGCTCCGCAATTGCCTGTTCGTAGAGGATTGCTGCCTGAGCGTAATTTTTTTTAAGAAAGAATTGATCGGCTTTCTCCTGCCAATCGGTCGTCAGCGCCAAGAAATTGTCATAACTCATAGACTCAGCCAATAAAAAGAATTTTCTATCTACACTAAAGCGGGCAGCAGCACATAGCGCTAACCCGCTCTTTGGTCTTTTTTGACAAGGATTGCTTGTGTAGTAAACTGTTATTTAGTAACTAGCGTCATAGCCGTACCACAAACAGTATTGCTACCAGCAAGAGTAATAGGAGGAGGAGCATTAGGAACCGTCGTTTCACAAAGGATTGTCTGTGTGCCTGAAGCCCCTGAAGCATCGGGCGCAGTAACTGCTACAGCTCCTGCATATCCCTTCAGCGAAGCTAAAGTGTCAGCATTAGGAGTTGCTGCTGAAGTTGCTCCGCCTGCGGGAGCCACACCTGCAGGACCAATGGTGTAGTTATAGTTAGTGGTCTGAGTTTTGAGACCAAGACCCAACAAAGCGATATCTGTTGTAAACTTGGTGTTTTCTGCGTAATAAGCTTGTATTCCCTTGTTAATGGAACTGATGTACTGCTTAGCTTCTGTCTGCTTGGCTTTGTTAGCTTGGCTGAGGAAGGAAGGCAAAGCGATCGCAGACAAAATACCGATAATGATAATAACAACCAGCAGTTCAATCAGGGTGAAACCTTCATCCTGTCTTTTTTTGTTGATGTGTTGCAGGAACTTGGCTTTAAATTCAGTCTTCATAAGTCTTTTCTCCTTGAGGGGTGGAACGCTCGATTTCTAACTCTTATCTGTAACTTACCCAGTTATCGGCGCTTTAATATCACCCCAGAGCAATTTTTTTTTCAACTCCTGGCCTTAATGCTCCAAAAGCACATACAGAAAGACTTCCAGCCTGAGCAACAATTCCTTGATTTCCTCAACGGCAGTATGCTCGCTAACAGGCTCTAGGTTAACACCAATCCGGGAGCGGATTTGGAGCCACCGTTCCACGATCGCCACCACAGACTGCGGCCTGTCCCAAAGAGGTAGCAAGCAAGCTGCCATTGTACTCTCGATCGCCACGGGTGTCAAAGTCGGCACAATAATATAACGGCTAATCTCAAACGGCGTTTGGCTGTCAATGCAATTACTCAAGTCTTCCCTAATCTGGGAAGTCCTCAGTTGAGGGTGCAGGTGTACCCGCACTTCCCGCCATTGAGCCTCCGTCCATTCCGCCACGGGTACAAAATCCTGAGCCTGGTTCGGATTGCCGCACCAGAAATCAAACAAACGGTGAAGGGGATGCAATAAGTCAAATAAATGCAGTCGCTCTTCCACAGAAGCTTCTGGCAGACTCATCGCCAAAAACGGAGGCAAATCATCTGCATCTTTGAACAAATCCATCAACTCCCACCGACGCCAAGCCACCATATTGATAAACTCTAAATCAGCACCTCTCAACATTCCGAACACTTCAGGAATGCTACAACCTTTATCACCCACCAATAAATAGTTAGACATAATCCATGACTCATCCTGGGCGCGATCTGAGTTCCAAGTAAATGCCTTAAGCCCTACTCCATCTTCTAATGCTTCCATTGTTTCTCGAACTATTTCTATCTCCACTTCCCCCGGAGATCTATCCATTAATCCCATTGCTTTGAAAACAGCTTGAGCACGAAATACTCCGGCTCTACCATTTGAACTGTGTAGGTTTGTGCGGATGATGCCATCGGGAGCGATAACTGACTTCATCGCTTGCAATCCAGCAATAGCATCGGGCAAGAGATACAGAACTTCGTCAGCATTGATATAGTCAAACTGTAAACCTAAAGTTGGTAAATCTTCTATCTTCAAAGCATAAAATTCTGCATTAGCAACCCCATGATACTGTAAACGTTGCTCAGCTAGTTTCACAGATTCTTCTGATAAATCGATTCCTACTATTTTCGCTCCCGGATTGGCTAGAGCTAAAACCAAGGATTTATAACCAGTGCCGCATCCCGCATCGAGGATAACTTTACCTTCTGTATTGATAATTTTTCTATTTCTGAAGTAGTAAGCAGTTACAAGATTATGAAGGTAGAGCAATTCACAGTTGTCTTTTGGAGATTGTTCCAGCGGGATTCTCGGATAAGGAGTATTATCAAATTGCTGGCGAATGTTTTCTATTAACTCTAAATTTTCGCGATCCATGTTCAATTACGCTCAACGCTGGCAAATTATCCTAGTATCTCAGAAAATAGCCGATCGCCCGCCAAGTCGCAACACATACTTGCCATAATAGTCTCAAACTCCCGCCCTAACCAGAAATCCCCCTCCTAAACTCCCTCATCGCCTCCACACTCGAAGCCATCAGCAAGCAGCGACACAGTAAATTAATGTCTAAATCTGTCAAAATCACACTAGAAGAAATTTTGTCATAACCCTCAGCACCCAAGCGATACATAGCCAATACACCATCCTCCCAGAACCAGACTTCAGCAACTCCCAATACTCGATAGCGCTGCAATTTTTTGACATTACCGCTAGTGAAGACAACTTCGATACATAAATCTGGGGGAGAATTTGGGGTGATGCGTCTGCCAATAAAATAAGATTCATCAGCTTGTGCAGACACTACCCCTTCCTTTTCTTGGGTAAAACTTCCTGTAGGTGCAAACTCAATTTCACTTTCCGCGCAGTAGATAGCCAGCAGCGTACAAATTGTCCGACTGAAAAATTCGTGTTCTGGGGAAACTGCCAAGATTTCTACCTCTCCTTTGTAATAGAATAACCTGATGCCAGGAGAGTCAGAAAAGCCCTGTTCAATTAACTTGAACTGTTGCCAGCTAATCCCGGAGTGAATGAACCTTTGGTCTACTGGCCGTAAGAGTGTCTGTGTCATTGTGGGAACCTCCATCAAGCTTCGGTCTTATTGCCATTATCACTATAGCAATCCTAAATTATTTGTGAATTTCTTACTTTCTCCCCGAACTCGCGGGGAGGGTTGGGGTGGGGTAAAAAAAATTACGACTCATTTAGGATTGCTATACTTCAAAAACTCTATAATCTTGCCCTCAATTCATCAGCCGATAACTGTGGCATTTCTTCCACCAACACTATCAATTCAACCATTGGCAATTCTAGTAAATTGCTAACGGCTGTAGCGAGAATATCTGCTGATTCATTAAAGTACCTTTTCAAGACATATTCCGCCAACAATTTAACCGCTTGTTGCTGTCCTGATTCATCGACTGTCAGCATTGATATCGCCAACAACATTCGAGTAAATTCCGTCGCCGATAACTTGGAGAGAGGGGTTAAAAAAATGCTCATTTTGGGGCTTAACTCTCCGAATTTTCCTGGCATAAAATCTGATAAAATTAACCGTTGTTGTTCTTGTCTGCCTCGTTCTAGCCCTTGTTCTAGCCCGCGTTCTAGACCTCGTTCTAGACCTCGTTCTAGCCCTCGTTCTAGACCTTCTTCCCTAGCTTGTTGCTGTGCTGCTTGTATTTGTTGTTGAAAAAGTGGTGTAATGGCCATAATTAACTCCCGCTCTTCTGATTCTAATTCTTGTGGGATATCGGTCACTAAATTTGACTGTAACCTATACAATAACTCTAACGCAGTAATCCGCAGCGGATCGTTTGTGGCTAAAGCGCTCAATTGAGAAACAGCCCTTTGCTGCACTTTCCCTTTGCCCAAAATCCTCAACCACAGAGTTTCTGGTGTTTCTGGCAACTGGTGAATCACCACAATTGCTCCTTGCTAGTGCTCCGGGAAAAAATAGATGCCCTCCAGCCAATTAGAGGGGTCTGGCATTCCACCAAAACCCGAAACTATTGATTTCGAGGCTGTCGGTGTTAAAATCCACAGGAAGGGCAACTTAGCATCATCATAGCGAGTATTTTCTCTTCTTGCCTGCCGCTCTAATTCTCTTCGCAAATCGAATAACTTACTCGTACAGTTCCATACGTCGCTGACGGCGATCGGATTGCGAAATGGTTCAAATATTGCAGTCGTACAAGCCATTTTTCCCAACAATCCTAGATTTTCTGTATATTCTGGGATTGGGGTGCCGGGAGTGAAATAGACATCGATTTCTCGGACTTCCGAAGTCACATCGCGACCGATATTGACTGTGCCGATGGGAGAGAGCATTTCTTCCAGGTATTCTTTGGCAAAGCGATCGTGAATGAATCGCGTCATAGAATTTATGATTGATTTTTATCACTGCATTGTATCATCATTTAATCCCTGTGCGATCGCGTCATATCAAATCCGGTAGCATCGGAATTATTAGCTGAAATTAGGAGACGGCAGTGCCGTATCCCTACAATTAATCTGGCGTAGGGACACGGCACTGCCGTCTCCTCTATATCATTCCGGCGCAGCCGGAATTGAGATCAGCTCCGGTAAGCTTCAATCTACATAGATAAGCTGTTCTGCATTTAAATTGCATATCAAAAAAAATAAACTATTGTAGGGTTTCCCGCCCGCCCTAAATATACAATTTAAATGTGCGATGGCTTACTAGACTTTCAAGTCGGCATAATGTCGTCGAGTCTCAGTTGCAAATTTGGAAACAGGTAAGAAGAAATAGGATCTCCCAAGCGATATTGTTGCTGCTGGTATACACCATTAACTAACTGGCAGACTGTAAAAGTCGGTTGCTTTGGATTGCCGATAAATTGCCAACCACCCAAGCCCCGAAAGTCCACAATCCAATATTCGGAGATATTCAAAAAAGCATATTCTTCCACTTTTCTGGCATAATCATCTTGCCAATTAGTGCTGACCACTTCAGCAACAAGCTTAATGGTACTACCATTACAAATAACTGGTTCTTTTTGCCAAAGCGGTTCTTGTCTAAGTTCTGCTTGATCTAAAACAACTACGTCAGGGCGCAGCGCTGTGGCTTCTGCGTATAGAGGTTTGATCAGACAGGTTTTTGGCACCAACCAGTTGAAATTATCACGAAAGATTTCGACATAAATTCTACCAGCAACACTCCCAGAAACAGCTTCGTGAGGGCCAGTAGGTTCCATCTCTCTGAGTTCTCCGTCAATTAGTTCATAGCGTGTATTATCCCCATACTGGGCGATAAACTCCTCAAAGTTAAGTAATTTTTGTGTAGTGTAAGTCATAATATTCGGCTAGAATTTCTATTGATCTCAAATCCGGTAGCATCGGAATTATTATTAGAAATTAGGAGACGGCAGTGCCGTGTCCCTACAATATTATTTTGGGTAAGGAAACGGCACTGCCGTCTCCTTTATCATTCCGGTGCAACCGGAATTAATATGATATCAGACACTCCCAGTTCGGGCGATCGATGATTGACTGAATCGCTGTTTCTGAGTTTAAAACAACATTCATCGCCTGTTTCCTATTAAAAACTGTAAGGTACGATCGCCCTCAGAAATATTTCAAGACAACCGACTGCGCCATTGAGCGGGGTTTTGAGAACCGTGGAATACTGCAAAGACAACAACTGCTTCTTCTGTCTCTTCATAAAAAACCGCGTAGGGAAACCGATGCACCAGCGCTCGGCGATAGCTCTCATGCACCATAGGATAAAGCTTAGGGTTGCTAGAAATCCGATCGAAGCAAGCATCAACGCATTCCAGGAATTCTTCTCCTAATCCCTACTGTTGTTCAGAATACCAATCAAACCCAAGGGCAATATCCTCCTCAGCTTCAGACAGGATAATTAGCGATTTTGGCTTCATCTGTTTCTGATTCTTGCTTTAGCTTGTTCCCAAGAGCTACCTATATGGGGATGCTTCAAATAAGCTGTTTTTCGCCGGGCTAGTTCTTGTTTTTGCCATTCCAAAACAGGAAGTTCCTCAGCATTTGAGGCAATGTCATCCCATAACTGCTGAACCAGTTGCAATTTTTCTGCTAAGCCTAACTTGGACAAATGAACTTCAAAGGCATTCATAAATTATTAAATGCTGTTAACGTTATTCCTATGATAAGTTGAGATTGCCTTTTTTGCCAAAAGTTCGTTAGCGAAGCCCTCGAAGAGGATCGCCCTTTCCTTATCTACCCACCCCACACTTAGTCACGGCACAAACTTGCGATAATAGTCTCAATCCCTAATTGTACAATCAACCACCACCTCCATGAACACCAACATCAGCCCGATCGTCAAAGTATTCACCTTCTCCGCCGCCCTTTCCCTCGCCATCAAGTACGCAGGGCCTAGCTTATCCATCCCCTCCACCGACTTCAACGCCCTGATCGCCGTGTTTTCCCCCAGCTTGATTGTAGCGGCTATCCTCGGCTGGCGGGCATGGCAACAAGCAAGATAGGAGATGGAGGTCGATCGACCCCAAAGACAAGTTAAATTAAGCTAGGAACCCTCCATCCCCACCCACATACACGAGACAGACAATCGCATGGATCTAACCACCTTAAATCTGAAACCCTTAAATTTGCTGATTTTTCCTGACTGGAACCAACCAGAAGAATCACTTTATTTAGAGTTAGAACTAATTATTAGGAATCTTGTCAATCATCCCGATCGCGATTTTCTCACTCTTGTAATAGATAGCAGCGAAAATTTAGAAAAATCAGAGTTAGATGCCACTCTAATTATATCAGCAATTGTCCTGAATCTTTTCATGGAAGAAGATTTAGATACTAGCTGCGAACCCGAAATTATTTTATTAGAAAACTTCAATCAAAGCCAGTGGCTGGATATTTTACCACATATTCAATATCGAATTAGGTTGAATGCGGAAAATCATCAAGCAATAGCAGACTCTGGAACCGAAAAAATCCCAGTAGTGGAACTGGAACAACTTAGTAATATCACCCTAGACTCCCAAGCATTAGTGTTGAGAGAATTTGGCAACCAACTCTATCATCAAGGAAGATACGAAGCAGCTATTCAGCACTATCAAAGGTTTTTAGTATCCCAGACAGGAGATATAGAACTGTATTGTAGCTTCAGCGAGTGTTTCAGAAACCTCAACCGAATTGAAGAGGCGATCGCGATTCTTGAACAAGGCATCCGCAATTACCCGACAGCAGGACAACTGCACTTTCACCTTGTAAAAATTTGCCAGCAAAACGGACTCACTCAGCAAGCTATATCAAGTGCAGAAGTAGCAGCGCAAATACTACCCAATGAATATGTTTTTCAACTTCTCAAACACTTGACATTGCCGATTGTTTACGACACATTAGATGAGATTCAGCTTTACAAGGCAAGATTTGTCCGAGAATTAGATAAATTAATTCAGCAAACATCTCTACAAACTCCAGAATCCAAAATCAATGCTTTCCTAGGCTTGAGAAGTTTTACTAATTTTTACCTAGCATATCAGGCTCATAACGTTGTTGAATCTCAATCAAAATATGCCAACTTAGTGCATCAAGTTATGACCGCCAACTATCCCCAGTGGGTGCAACCGCGATCGATGCCTCCACTGCTGGAAAATGGCAAAATCAGAGTCGGTTATATCTCTAGTTATTTGCATTCCTACAGCGGCACTTTATGGCTGACTGGCTGGCTGCGTTATGCCGACACAAAACAATTTGAAATTTACTGTTACTACACGGGTAACGATCCAGATCCAATTACAGAACAATTTCGGCAATATAGCACAGAATTTCGCCACATTCCTCACAACCTAGAAGCCGTATGCCAACAAATTATTGATGATAAATTGCATATTCTTGTCTTCCCCGAAATTGGCATGGATGCACCAACTATCCAAATAGCAGCTTTGCGCCTTGCACCCATACAATGTATAGCGTGGGGACATCCTGTCACCTCTGGTTTACCGACGATTGATTATTTCATTTCCAGTGAATTGATGGAACCAGAAAATGCACGATCGCATTACTCGGAAACCTTAGTTAAGCTGCCGAATATAGGCGTTTCCTACCCAAAACCGATTGTTGGTGAATTAACCCAGACTCGCTCAGATTTTGACCTGCGAGAAGATGCCGTTATTTATTTGTGCTGCCAAGCTCCTTTCAAATACTTACCACAATATGATTTTATTTTAGCAGAAATTGCGCTTCACATTCCGCAAGCTCAGTTTATTTTTCCGCGCGGTCAACTACTGCGGGAACGGCTAAAGCAGGCTTTTGCTGCTATCAATCTCAACAGTGAAGATTACTGTTTGTTCTTAACTATTTCAACTCGACAAGATTACATGGCAATTAACTTTTTGTCTGATGTTTTTTTAGATACTTTTACTTGGTCTGGTGGGAATACGTCATTGGAGGCGATCGCCTGCAATTTACCCATAGTAACTTGTCCGGGAGAATTTATGCGAGGACTTCATGCTGATAGCTTTCTAAAAATGCTGGGAGTGACAGATACGATCGCCAAAAATGAAGTAGAGTATATTGAAATTGCTGTCAAGTTGGGTACAGATTCAGAGTGGCGGCGAGATATTGCAGAACGGATTAGTCATCGACAAGGTAATCTGTTTGACGATCGAGTTTGTGTGACTGCGTTAGAGGCTTTTTATCAACAAGTTGTTCTAGAAAGACTTAAACAGTTGACAGTTGACAATTGACAGTTGGTAGGGGCGGTGCCCCCGTGCCCGCCCTCTTAATTGACAATTGACTGTTACCCTCGATAATCGCCCTGAAAATTCGTCTGACGCACCCTACAAGTTTTATAATATAAGTTCTGGCGATCGCAACCAAACTTGAGGCACTCACCATGATTCAAACCATAACAGAATTAGTAACGTTCGATGAATTCATTGACTGGTATCCTGAAAATTCAGAACACCACTACGAATTACATAACGGAGAAATTGTTGAAATGCCAAAAGCAACAGGCAAACATTCTAAAGTGACTGGTTTTACAAGCGGCTGGTTATTTCTCGAAATAGAACGCTTAAACCTACCCTACTTCATCCCCAAAGAAGCCGTCATCAAACCGATGCGCGAGGAATCAGGGTATGAACCAGATATTATTGTACTCAACGAACAAACTATTGTAAACGAGCCGCGATGGGATAAGTCATCAATTATTACAATGGGTTCATCAGTCCCCCTAATCGTAGAGGTAACTAGCACTAACTGGGGAGATGATTATGCCCTCAAACTAGAAGCATACGAGGCGATGGGTATTCAGGAATATTGGATTATCGACTATCTAGGATTGGGTGGACGACGGTTCATTGGCAATCCCAAACAGCCTACTTTTTCAGTTTACCAACTCGTAGACGGCGAATATCAAGTCAAACTGTTCAGAGGGGGCGATCGCATTCAATCCCCAATTTTTCCAGAATTGAACCTGACACCAGAACAGGTTTTCGCCAAAGGGAAATAGGGAAATGAGGAGGCTGCTTCCTTTGGTGTTAGAGTAGAGATATTTTTGAAAGATGCGATCGCACGCATTTAAGATAAAGCAAATTCCATGTTTATGAAGTATAGTCCAGATCGATCAATCCTCGTAGGGACACTCCAAAAGCCGTGTCCCTACTTGATGAACTTGATGAACCTGAAATAGGCTGTATCTTGGAGAGAAGCGATTTCCAGGCATCTCTCAACTCGCACAGCAAACTCTTATTCCCCAATTTTAAATCTCAAACCAAATGAAGCTAGGACAATGGATAGGCTTATTAGCCCTCATCGCATCTTGTTACATCCTCTGGCAAATCCGGCAAGCCCTATTGCTGTTATTTGCAGCAGTAGTTGTAGCCACATCTTTAAATAGACTAGCACGCTACTTGCAAAAATTTGGGCTCAAAAGACCGATCGCAGTCTTACTTTCAATTAGCTTTCTAATCTTAATTTTCGTAGGCTTATTCCTGATTATTGTACCACCCTTTGCCCAACAATTCCAACAACTGACCCAAAGAGCTCCTCAAGGTATAGCCAAATTAAATCAATGGATTGACTTAATTGAAAGTCGCTTTTCTGAACCAATTGGTCAGCGACTACCCAACCTCGATATTAACTATATTATCCAGCAACTTCGTCCCATATTCAACCAACTTGTCGGCGGTGCAGGAGCCTTTGTTGGCAACACATTAGGTGTTATTCTCAGCTTTTTGCTAGTCCTAGTTTTGACATTGATGACATTAGCAGAACCTCTATCTTACCGCAAAGCATTCATCCAACTATTTCCCTCTTTTTATCGGCGCAGAGTCGATGGCATCTTAGATGAATGCGAAGTGGCTCTCGGCGGATGGGTCATCGGCGCTCTGATTAGCATGAGCGTCATCACTCTTCTGAGTCTAATTGGTTTATCAGTATTGCAAGTTCCCTTACCCCTAGCTCACGGTGTAGTAGCGGGCTTGCTGAACTTAATACCCAATATCGGGCCTGGTTTGAGTGTCATTCCCCCAATGACGATCGCACTTTTAGACTCTCCCTTAAAATCAGGTTTTGTGCTAATCCTATACTTTCTCATCCAACAATTTGAAACTAATATCCTCACACCCTACGTCATGGCACAGCAAGTAGCACTCCTACCTGCTGTCACCTTAATAGCTCAAGTATTCTTCGCCACCTTCTTTGGATTTTTAGGACTATTACTTGCCCTTCCCCTCACCGTTGTTGCTCAAGTTTGGGTGAGAGAAGTCTTAATTAAAGATATTCTCAACCAGTGGCATACCAATCCCAGAAGCCTAGTAGCAATTGACACGGCTATTCATGAGGAGTATGAAGCTATAGGAGTAACACAGAGTCCGCCAGAAAGCAAGCCAGAACCAAAACCAGAAATCTCAAATAATACAGATAATTCCGATGATTCGGCGGTTAAAACTGCTTCTACAGAAACCAAGTCTGCCTCCGCAGACTAAGAGATAGAAGGAGTATTTAAGTATTAGTCCGCGCAGGCGGACTTGGTTTATTCGCTATAACTCACATCTTCTATCATTGTCAGCAACAGGCTCTACGGCCTGTTCCACAAAGAGTTAATTTTCTTGTGGAACAGGCATCTTACCTGTTCATAAAAGGCTGATTGAGAACGATCCAATATCTCAGTTATGATACATTTCTTTTATCTCAAACAATTAGCCCGATCGCCAATCCATCAATCTCAAATCTAAATAAAATAATATTATGCGAACGATCGACGAAATAAACGATAAAATCACTCAGGGCAAAGCCACAGTCTGGACAATCGAAGAACTCAAAAACCGAGTCAAAGAAACCAGCATTACCCAAGCCGCAAAAGAAGTCGATGTGATTACCACCGGCACCTTCGAGCCGATGGAATCATCAGGCGCAATCATCAACCTCGGCCACACAGATCCCCCGATCAAAATCCGCCAGTGCTGGCTAGACGGCGTTTTAGCCTACTCCGGCTTTGGCGCCGTAGACCTGTACCTGGGAGCTACCCAAGTAGCCGAAGACGGCGAAGAATCCCGTGAACGGGGCGGCGGACACGTCATCGAAGATTTGATTGCCGGCAAACCCGTGCAGTTGCGCGCTTTGGGACAAGTCACAGACTGCTATCCCCGTGCTTCCTTTGAAACGACAATTACCCGCGATACCATCAACCAGTTTTATTTATTCAATCCCCGGAACGCATATCAAAACTTTATTGTGGGTGTCAATGGGGGCGATCGACCTTTATTCACCTACCTCGGCCCCCTGCAACCAAACCTCGGCAACGCCGTCTATTCGAGCCTAGGAGCCATGTCTCCCCTACTAAATGACCCTGACCTCGAACTCATCGGCATCGGCACTCGCATCTTCCTAGGAGGCGCTCAGGGCTACATCACTTGGGAAGGAACCCAGCACTTTCCCCTGCAAAAACGGCAGCCCAACCGCACCCCCATCGGCCCCGCCGCCACCCTCGCACTCATCGGCGATGCCAAACAGATGAATTCCAAATGGGTGCGAGGCTGCTACTTCAAAAACTACGGCCCATCCCTGATGCTGGGAGTCGGCATCCCCTTCCCCGTCTTAAACGAAACCGTTGTGGCGCATTGTGCAGTATCAGACAAAAAAATAGTAGCGCCGGTGGTAGATTTCTCCATCCCCCGGCGCGTTCGTCCCACCTTTGGTTTAGTTAGCTATGCCCAATTAAAAACAGGCCGCATCTCGATCGAGGGTAAACCCGTGCGGGTAGCCCCCCTAGCGAGTATGTTTCTTTCCCGACAAGTAGCTTTGGAATTGAAGCAGCAAATTGAAGCTGGTCAATTTACCCTCACGGCCCCAGTTGCTCCTCTGCCAGCAGACAGAGTATTTCTGCCACAGGATGTGTGGGGGGCACAAGTCCGGCTGGAATAGACATCGGTTTATTCTTCGCTGGGCTTAGGCTTCTTAACCGGCTTAGGAAGAGGTTCCTTGGGGACAGGCGGTGCTGCTGCTACTGCTGCGGACTTGATAGTAGGACGCCCTACAGGAGCGCCGTCACCGATCGGCCTAGGAGTAAAGGGACGCTTACCTCCTCCTCCTCTAAAGCCACCGGGTGGCTTGCTACCGGGGGGGAATTTCCGCTTTTTGATCGGTAGGGCGCCAATATTGTTGGCCTGCTGAATCATCAGACTGTCAGCTTGCAATTTGACGTGGAAATCCCAAAAAAACCCGATCGCCTTTGTTGCTAAATCTCCCTTGAGTTTCAGCTTAAAAAACTTCATCTTGTCGTCATTCTTGCGGGGAGCTTGCTTGATTTTGACGATGACATACTTTTCCTCATCTTGCGACTGATAAATCACCTCGCCTCGAATCGAAAAATAGCCATCTTCAACATCAGGTTCCGAGGGCGACAAAGGTGCGATCGATGTTTCGCCGCTAGTCTCAATCTCCCCTGCTTCCTGATTTTCCTCGTCAGAGGAGGGTTCAGCAGGTTTCTTGAGCGTTTCCGGCTCCCAAACTCCCATAATCTGGGCGTGCAAGTTGCCATCTTCTTGTCTGGTGCGGGGATAGACCACCCACAGGTGTTCTTGTTCCAGATCCAGGTGATTTTTGACTAAACTCATGACTCTACCCAGCAAAACTGCGTCGATGGCAGTTCCGTCGGCAGCTATCAGCATACCCCGGGTGAATTGCTCTTCAGATTGCGTGTAGCGACCCCGCACCAAACCAACAGCTCGGTACTGTCTGGGTTCGCTGGGGGGAGGAATCGGATGTTGGCGCATGACGGAGGGTATGTCATCGCCGACCTGACTTTCGTTAGCGGCAGGCTCGGCGACTGCGAGCGCTGGAGTATTGCTAGCAGATGTCGCAGGCGCTGCTTGCTCTGAGAGTACAGGAGCATCACTGAACGCGTCTTTTGGCTTTGTTTTGTCCTTCTTGTCGAGGCCAGAACTGTAGCGTGGTCGTTGCAGCGAGTCCTTGGGCGCTGGGGCGTCCTTGGGCGCTGGGGCGTCCTTGGGCGCTGGTGGTCGATCTTGGTCAACAGATGCAGCCGACACCGAAGGCACCGGACTTTCGTCTGGTGTCTCGGGCGCTGGTGGTCGATCTTGGTCAACAGGTGCAGCCAACGCCGAAGGCACCGGACTTTCGTCTGGTGTCTCGGGCACTCCGGCTGTAGCTGCGGGCTGATTGACGGCCGACTCGATCGGCTGAGCCTTGCGAGTTGAAGTAGATTTGGGCGATTTGGAAGAGCGGTTTGGAGAGGGGTTCATAAAAAACTCCTTGCAGCGGAGACACATCCCTTAAGGGAAATTAGGAATAAACTGAAGAAACTGCTTTAAAAACTACTAGCACCAGACTTGGGGCTTGCGCCGGAAAGTTTGATTCTGACCCATCAACGTCAACCTTCAACGCTACGAGTGCCTTGGGTTCTCCGGCTGCTCTAATCTTTGCTGGCAAGGATTTTGAGAGTTTTTGAATCTAAGGCGGGGAGTCGATATCGCGCAAAAGCTGGCGTTGCTGGCTAATAGGATTTAGGATATTCAGCTTGCCTATTTTACTTAATCCAATTACCTAACGGGCTGATCCGCCATCTTTTGGGTAATTTTTAGCTCAACCAAACTAAATTGGACAGATGCCGCACTCCTTGGGGCTGTGGGTATCAGTGTCCAAAATTGTTTGGCTAGCTTGGAGTTGTGGGTCTGTTACCATATTAGCTGCAACTAAAAGACTGGTTTGTCAATTGGGACTTTGAAATTAAGAACTTTTATGGTTGCATGGATCTAGTTAAATGGCAGACGCCCCCGGGCGATGCGTTAATTCTTAGAAAATAGTAGATTTTAAGTTGGGATAGTTGAATTATGGAAAAAGCAAACAAGCGTCGCGGGTTGATTACTGTCGTAGTGGTGCTGGCGGTCATCGCTTTTGTGGGATTTTCTCTGATTCCGCCAATTTTGGACAGTATTCTCAAGGCCAACCAAGCCCAAAGTCGATCGACTCCAACGCCTACTCAGACGGCGCAGTCTGGGGATAAGCAATCAGAGTTGCTGCAAGCTCAGGCTAAGGGGTACGAATTGGTTTTGCAGCGGGAAGCTGATAATGTAACGGCTCTGCGGGGACTTTTGCAGGTGCGGCTGGAGTTGATCGGGCAAGGAGTGGGGAGCATTAAGGATGCGATCCCACCTTTGGAAAAGTTGGCTGCGCTGAATCCTGAAACTACTGAATACGGGATTTTGCTAGCTCAGGCGAAGGAACGCACGAACGATCGCGAAGGGGCTGCTCAAGCTTACCGGGCAATTTTGGCGTCTAAGCCAGGGGAAATTAAGGCTTTGCAGGGGTTGGTAAATCTGCTGTTGGTACAACAACGGCCCGAAGCTGCGATCGGACTGTTGCAAGATACGCTGAAGGCGGCTCCTGGTGCAAATCAGGCGAAACCGGGAAGTATTGATGTAACTTCGGTGCAGTTGATTTTGGGTCAGGTGTATGCTGTCGGGAAACGTTATCCAGAGGCGATCGCGATTTACGACGAATCGGCTAAGAATAATCCGAAAGATTTTCGCCCCACTTTAGCAAAGGCGATCGTCTTTAAGGAACAGGGCAAAACAGATGAAGCAAAAACACTGTTTGATAAAGCTACTGAGTTAGCTCCTCCTAACTATAAAGACCAAATCAATCAGTTAGCTAGCGGCACTCCTTCGCCTTCTCCGGCGGAAAAAGCGAGTCCCGAATCGGCTGCTTCTCCGAGTCCCGAAGATGCTGCTTCTCCTAGCCCCAAATCGGCGACTTCTCCGAGTCCTAAAGGTGCGCTACCGAAACCTTAAGGAAAGTTTTGAGTTTTGAGTATCCTAATAACTGTAAGGACACAGCAGTGCTGTGTCCCTTCCCATGCGGCGTTCTTTAACCGAGATTTGAGACTAATTATAAAACCTCGGAGGGAATTATGACCCAAAGCATTTTGGTCTTAATAGACTTCATCATGAGAACCCATTTTGAGCAATAAAATAGCTTCCTCCTCATCTTCTGGATCGATCGCAAATTCAAATAAAATCCGATAATCATAATCTATGGAACACGACCAGATACCAGATAAATCTCCTGTCAATTTGTGAGTTCGCAAGCTGGGGTTAAAGCAGTCTTCAGACAAAAGTTCTAGCGTAGCTTTAATTAAAGGGCGAAGCTAAGGATTTTTGCGAACTAACTTTTTGAAAGTACGAATAGATTTGGGAACTCAACCAATTTTCATTAATCATCCAACTCCGCCATAAAATCGGCTACCGAACCAAATTTAACATTTCCCTCAGCATACTTTTGACGAACTTCTGCCACTTCCTTAATTAATTCATTTCGTCGCTGTTGTCGCAGGCGGTTCTGAAGAATATCTAGAAGCATGGCTTGATCTTCTAATGATAAAATTTCTACAGCTTCAAGAGCTTGCTGGAATTGAGATGTCTGTGTCGTTTTACTCATATATTATTTTGAACTGTTTAGAACTACGATATTTTTTATGGTTTTAGCAAGATTTATCCTATGCTATAGCCCAATACGGTTCAGTTAAGGAAAATTGTAGCGAAAATGTTGGGTTTCGTTCCTCAACCCAACCTACGCACTTCCTGAAGATGAATCCTCCAAGATATCTAGTAAACTAAGCTGTATATTTTGGCTGTGAGACGATTTTTTATTTTCCATTTCCTTACCAAAGTATCTGTCTCGCAGTTCTGTATGCCGTGCTAGGAAACGTTCTAATTCTAGCCGAGACCACCAATCTATCTCAATACCTCTGTTACGAGCAACACCTTCTAGCTTGTCATAAAGTGTACTATCAATAACACCGCTGGTCATCACACAGAATCCACCCGCTCCATATTGATCTACTGGATCGGCAACTTGAACCTTGCTTCCCGCCAGTGAACTACCATCTCTAATCAGCTTACACTGTACAATCCATTTTACAGGCGGTTGACCCGCGCGCCCTGCTGTGTGAAATACTATATCTCTACCACCATCGCGGGAGCGAGATTTTCCCATTTTTAAGATTTTAGCGGGTTGATGGCGGTAATTGACAACATCATAACAAAGCTCCTCAAACTGATCGTCATTAAGTTGATCCCAAGAACAGGCGATATCTGTAGTTTGTCCAATGACTGTCCTTAGACTCTCAGATAGCTTGGAAATTGATTCAAGATATTTTTCTACATCTTCTGGTTTAATTTTTTTTAGTGTTTTGGAAAATAATACATACTGCGCCATCATATCTTGTACTATCAAGACATCGCCTTCTATAGATAGTAAGATTTTTTTAATTTGGGTGCGATTTTCTGCTGTATTAGAATAAAACGGTATCGTTGTTATATCTATACCTAGCTTCATAATTTTTCCGCACATATTATCTCGAATTTTCTGGCACTCAGGACTTTCAAACCACATATATTCTGCACATTTCTGAGCTTGATATACCTCTGACTCTGGAAAAATTATCAAATTTTTATTTTGAAAAGCTATGGGTGGGCAATTCAATAGTGACAAATACTCTGCTGCTTCTAAATTAGGGACTTCATTTTTGAAACCACCATATCGCTTGAGCAATTCTTTGATATCTACGCCTAGCGGAACAATCCAAGATTCCTGAGAGACATAAAAGTCGTAACCGATCTCATTACTAAAAAAAGATCGCCAAAAATAATAAATTTCTTCAGGATATTTACTATGTAATTCTATAAAATATTGTGGGTTAGAAGAATAATGATAGGAATCTTCTTGTCCTGCTACACAATTTCCCAGATAGAGATCGCCAAGTTTAGGAAATCTCAGTATACGGTTTTCCAAGTTACCACGAAACTCCTCGTACTCATTGTACAAATCATCCGCGGGGTAGTCATCGTCTAAATCTAAATCACAGAGAGGAAAAAGCCACAATAGCTGTTGTGCTAATCCCGCTATATTGTCTGGTTTAAATACAAAATGAATTGGCTTAGTGTAGTCGTAATTATCTTCATAATGAATCTTTTTACAAAAATCTGCTATATTTTCTCCTATGAATAAAGCATTGTAATAAACTTCTGCTTTATCTAAGAATGATTGGAAATCTCCCATGCCTGGAATTTCTAAAACAATATTTCCTTTAGCGTTTTCAATGATCTGACATAAATCATCACAAGAGTATTGGCTAATTTCGGATGCGTTCAGTTTTATGCTAGCTTCTTTGCTCATATATTCAGCGCCCTAACTACGCAATTAGATTCGTGGATTTTTAAATAGCAAGTTATCTCACTCATTGAAGAGTAAGATAACTACCCTAGCACATTAGCTTAATACTTCCTCTCCTGCGGTTCAAACATCGTAATCGCCACCGGCATATAAGCCAAATCAATCCCCGCCGGCGAATAATAAGCCAGCGTATGTTTCAAGAAATTGCGGTCATCCCGCTGTGGAAAATCTTCCCGCCAATGAGCTCCCCGACTTTCATGGCGATTCAAAGCAGAAGTTAAAATCATTTTTCCGACAATTATCAAACTCCGCAACTCCAAAGCTTCGACAATTTCCGTATTCCACAACGTGCCTTTATCGTCTAAGTAAACCTCCTGATATTGTCGCTCCAATTCCTCCAATTGTGTCAAACCTTCTTGCATCAACTCGGCGCTGCGAAATACGCCGCAATACTCCGTCATCGTATCTTGATACTGCTGCCGGATTTGATTGATGCGGTATTTGCCGGGACGGTCTACAAGTGCTTGAATTTGTTCGCTCGCTTCTTTGATATAATGCTGTTCGTCTACTGTTGGCAACTTACGATTTTGAACGAATTGTGCTATGGTTGCGCCAGTCACTTTGCCATAAACAACGCATTCCAACAGCGAATTGCTGCCCAAACGATTCGCGCCATGAACAGACACGCAAGCTGCTTCCCCGGCTGCAAAAAAACCGTCTACCAAACCCTCGGCACTGCTGCGAACTTGCCCGCTGACATTAGTCGGAATTCCCCCCATTGAATAGTGGACTGTCGGACGCACGGGCATCGGCTGATTTACGGCATCAATTCCTAACAAACGGTGTGCTTCTTCCCAAGCAAAAGGAATTTTGCTCATGATTTTTTCGCGTCCCATGTGCCGCAAATCCATGTAAATAAACGGGCCGCCGGCACTACCGTCAACATTGATTCCTCGACCTGCACGAATTTCTAGGGAGATAGCTCTTGATGTAATATCCCTAGGTGCTAATTCCATTCGTGAGGGGGCATAATTGGCCATGAATCGATCGCCCTCTGAATTGATCAAATAAGCCCCTTCGCCCCGCACAGCCTCCGAAATCAACACTCCCACCGGATACAAACCAGTCGGGTGAAACTGCACAAATTCCATATCTTCCAACGGCAATCCCGCCATAGCAGTCATCGCCAAACCGTCTCCAGTCGAGGCATAATCGTTCGAGGTCGTGTTGTAAACCCGGCCATAACCCCCCGTAGCGAACATCACCGCCTTAGCGCGCACGACCTCAATTCGACCGTCATGGAGGCGGTACATAACTACGCCCTTAGCTTGCCCTTGTTCCAAAATCAGGCGGGTGACGTACCACTCCTCATAGACATGAACTCCGTTACGGCGCAGATTATTGACCAATTCGTGCAGGATGGCATGACCAGTTTTGTCGGCGGCGTAGCAGGTGCGGTTGTGGGAGTGTCCGCCGAATGCGCGCTGGGCAATTCTGCCGTCTGGAAGGCGGGAGAAGAGGACTCCCATGTGTTCTAAGTCGATGACTACACCGGGTGCTTCGCGGGTGAGAATTTCGACTGCATCTTGGTCGGCTAAATAGTCGGAACCTTTTACTGTGTCGAAGGCGTGGGCTTTCCAACTGTCTTCGGGATCGACATTTTGCAGGCTGGAGGCCATGCCGCCTTGGGCTGCGACGGAGTGCGATCGAATCGGGTGAGTTTTGGCAACTATAGCTACCTTTAAGCTGGGGTCAGTCCGGGCAATTTCTACGGCTGCACGGCAACCTGCTAAACCGCCGCCTACAATGATTACGTCGTGTTCTAGCATTTTTTCAATTATTTTGAGTGTTCTCCTTCCATATATTGATACACAAAAAAAGTCCTCACCCAAAGGTAAGGAAGTTTTTAACTTTTGATTGTTAGCTTTAAATTGAATTGAAAATTTCAAATTGGACTAGCCAAGGGTTTCGACAGGCTGCTGATTGGACTGATTTCCCGTTGCAGAAGGTTGAGCTTCGGTGCCGGGCTCTACGGAAAGCACTTGAATGTTATTGAGCAGAGTTGTCACGAAAGCAAACAGCAAGAATGGCAGAGACAGCACTAAAATTAAGCCAACGGTAGCCAAGGCGTAGATTTGGCGGGCGCTGCTCCACAGGGCTAGTGCAGAAGCTAGACTGAGGAAGATGACTATCAGCCAAACAATGATTTGACCGTAAATGTCGCCAAAGGTGAGGGTACATTTAAGGCGATAGTTTTGGATGTTATTCATTTGATGCCTCGGGAGATTGCTATTACGACTTGTTGAAAGATACTTTGACAGTACGTTAATACCGACTGTAAATTTCTAATCTTAGCTGCGGCAACTTTGTTTTGGTGTTGTGTTAAACATTCTTGATACAAGTTGCAACAAGACTTTATCAATTTTTGCTTCTGACTGGGAAATTTTGCCGAAACAAAGGCGTAAGCGGAAAGTCTACTATTTGACGGATCGCATATTTAGTAAAGAAATGTTAAGTTATATGAGGATCGAGTCAGCCTTTATTACGTCGCACTTGTCTTTTTGCCTATGTCGCCCGATCGCACTTTGCTGATTTCACGAGGTTTCCTGGCTGGTTTGGGAACGCAGATGTTTTTACACCGGGAGGATCGCATCCCGCAAGAAAGCCCGGTTCTGGTGGTAAGCAATCACCGCAGTTTCTTAGATCCGGTGCTGCTGACGGCGGCTGTGGGTCGATCGATCCGGTTTGCTTGTCATCACTACATGGGTCAAGTCCCGGTGGTTCGGGAATTGGTAACATCTTTCGGTGCTTTCCCTTTGGCGGCGCCCGAGCACAGACAACAACGTTTTTTTGATCAGGCGACGGCCCTGCTGCAAAATAGAGAGATGGTGGGGGTGTTTCCAGAGGGGGCGGAACCGATGGTGAATTTTACTCAACCGCATACTGTGGGAAAGTTTCAGCGGGGATTTGCTCATTTGGCTTTGCGGGCGGCTGTCCGGGATTTGGCGGTTTTGCCGGTGGCGATTAGTGCTTTTGAGGAAGAGTCGGTACGATCGGGTATACCGTTGAAGTTGTTGAGTTTGTTTGACCCTTCGGAACCGTTGTTCGATCGATCTGGGTGGCATCCTGTGATAGTTTACAAGCGAGTTAATATTTTAGTCGGTCGTCCATACTGGATTACGTGCGATCGACAACAGCAATATCGTGGTAAACAAGCAAAAGCAGTTGTTGCTGAACTCACAAAACATTGTCAGGGAGAAATTGCACAATTACTTCAAGCAGGTTGACGGTTGACGGTTGACTGTTTACGGTTGTCAGATTTTATATCAAATCCGTGAGCATCAAAATTATTGCTCTCTCTTTTCTTCCTCTGTGTTCTCTGCGTCAAGAGCGGTTAAATCATCCCGATCCAACCGGAATTGATATTAAACCTAAAACCTAGTCTTCCTTCTTCCTTCTTCCTTCTTCCTTCGTCCTTCGTCCTTCTTCCTTCGTCCTTCGTCCTTCGTCCTTCTTCCTTATTCCTTCGTCTATAAAATCTAAAATTGATTGACTTTAATTATGCCAAATGCTAACAACAAGGTTCGTTTTCTAACGCCCAAACCGGCGAAAGCCGATCGCCCTTTATTTGTATTTCTGCCTGGTATGGATGGTAGCGGCTTGCTACTACGGCCGCAAATTTCTAAATTAGCTGATGATTTCGACATTCGCTGCTTAACTTTACCTGCGGACGACATGGCTAGTTGGGAGGTACTTGTGAGCGAAACAATTGCCTTAATTGAAGCAGAAAAGGCAGTCGGAAATCAGCAGCGCCAGATTTATCTGTGCGGCGAGTCATTTGGGGGCTGTTTAGCGATGAAAATTGTTTTAGAAGCTCCCCAATTATGCGATCGACTAATTTTAGTCAATCCAGCTTCTTCATTTCGACAGCAGCCTTGGGTGCAGTGGGGTTCTCATCTGACTCAATGGTTGCCTGCCAATCTTTATCCGCTGTCGGTAATCGGTCTCTTGCCGATATTAGCATCGTTAGGAAAGATTGCGCGCGACGATCGCCGTGCTTTGCTAGAAGCGATGCAAGCGGTGCCGCAACATACGTCTGTGTGGAGATTGGCGTTAGTGCGATCGTTTAATGTGGACGAAAATCAGTTGCGGGCGATCGAACAGCCGACGTTGGTAATTGCTAGCTGTGCCGATCGGCTGCTGCCTTCCCTAGCAGAAGCGAGGCTTTTAGTCAAGGTAATTCCCAATGCTGAAATGGTGAGGCTGGCGAATAGCGGTCACGCTTGTTTGTTAGAAACAGATGTTGACCTTCATGGGATTATGCAGGGTCGCAATTTCTTGACAAATAGGTCATTAGTCAGTAGTCATTAGTTATTGGTTATGAGTTATTGGTTATGAGTTATTGGTTATTATGACCAACAAATAACAACCAACAAATAACCAATAACTCATAACTAATTAAGATTTAGCCATTTTTGAGCGTTAAGCCGCTGGACGACCCCAAATACCATGAGGTCTAGAGTCACCTTACGCTCGTCTATCAAAAAAGGCTCCAAAGTGCTGGTTTTGGTATTATTTTCAGCGCAGGAAAAGGCTCTTTGACTTTGAATATTTTCTTGAGGAAAATACAAGTTAAATTGGCGCTGACCTTCTTGAAATTTACCAATTACTTGCCAACAATCTCCGGCGGAACTCATACCAGCAACGGGGAGTTTTTGCTTTGCCAAACTTACCTCTAAATCCTTAACGCCCTGCTTAGTTAAGGCAGTTTGCAAGGCGGGCAAATAATCTTGTTGAATAAATTCTGCAAACGGCTTGTCTTCAACAGCAGGTGCTTTTTCCTTTTTAGCTTTAGCTGGGGGCTTGTCGCCTTCGGCCTTGGCTGCGGGCTTTTTAGCATCCGCTTGAGGCTTGTCAGCGCTGGGAAAGTCGCTTGTCTCGGGTGTATCGGAACTCGGGGCGTTCTCGATCGTCGCAGCAGTGGGAGTTTCCGATTCGCCAGCGGTAGGATTGTTGGGTTCTTCTGACATTAACGCTTCCTGTTAAAAGTGCTCGGTAAGGAGTTGTGATTTGAACTCCGGGCGATCGACTCGATCGATCGCACACACATATTTTATCGAAAACCAACGTGAAAGAATTGCGAGTCAAAGAAATTCGAACTCAAAACACTGTCAGGACGATCGCCCGCTTACCATCACAACTCCGATTATGATTCTAAATCTCAGCGACAGCTCGTTCAATCAAACGGCGGGCGAGAGTTTGAACACCGGTGTGTTCGTAGTAATTGGTGCTCATATCGAGGAATGCGCCCACATAGTCCACCTTATCGGCGGAAATTTCCACGAAACTCTGTAAGTGGCTGAGTACGTTTTCGGGTGTCAAACCTCGATCGCTCACAAAAGAGCCCATCCAGCCAGAAACCGAGTTAAAGCTTTCGCCGATAAAGCCGAGTTGGCCGGCGGGAGAGCCCCCAGGAATCATGCCGCCGATCGACTTGAAGGCCTGATTATCTTGCAAATCGCTAGGAGATAGCTTTTGAATCCAAGACTGAGTGGCGAGGATAAAGTCTGGGCCCAGGGGAATCAAACCATCAAAGCAAACCAAAGCAGCCATCCGCATCAGGGATTCGCCGCCGTAGTCGCCCAAAGCCGCAGCAAAATCGCCGATGCTGTCACCTGGGATGCCATTAATTTGGCAAAAAGCTAGCAACTCGGTGACTAACTTCAAAGAAAGGTCGATCGTTTGAGCTTTTTCGGGCTTGGGAGTGAGGTTGCCAAGCATGGACAAAAACGGCACATTTTGGGCAACTTTGTTAGCCATTGCTGCTGCACCCAAAGCACTACCTGCACTATCGATCGTTTGGTATAACCAGAGAGCGCGCTGGTAGCCTTCCGATTTATCGTTGTAGAGGGTGATAGCCCGATCGCCAACTTGCTGGATCAAGTCTTCGTCAGTTTCGCCAGTAACGGTGCGAATGGTATTTTCAAAGCCAACTAAATTGTTCCACTCGCCGGGAACCACAAAGTCAAGAGCTCGTAGAGCTTTGACAGTCAGGTTGTCTTTAGGCAGTTGATCGACTAATTCAAAGACAGTTTTGCTCATAAAAAACTCCTTATGCTGGAAGGGGAATCAAAGGTATTACTTTTGGCAGATGGCAAAAACTTCACAATCTCATTATTGCAGACGCGAGTTGTGATAGCGCCAGACTGGAGTCGGGCGCGGAGTTTGACAAGAGACATTGCTACTTGACGCGGGCGAGACCGCCGAGGTTAAATTTTGACAGCCAAGCTTCGCGCTCGCTCGCGGTAAAAGAGGGATCGCGGGATTGAACTTTCACCTGATAGCGATTGGCGACGAGAACCGCAGTGATATTAGCACCTTGGGTGACAGCGGGATAGCCGCCGATTTGATTGGTACTTTGCTTAAATTTTGCGCCCGCTGAGGGGTTGCCGGCGATGTCGTTAATTGAGAGCATCGCGACATTTTTACCGCCTTTGTTCAGCTTAGCTTCAGCAAAACCGGATTTTTCTTGAGCGAAGACGCGATCGAATCCACCGCCCGAAGCCGGAAAATATTTATTTAATTTGCTACCTGCAACGGCTTTCTTAGGAAGGTTTGGATTTTGAGCAGTTGATTTATCAGCAGTTGTCTGCTTGGCTTTACCCGGTTTTTGGGTACTTTCCTGCTGAGCTTTGTCCCAGCGGGATGGGGCTTGGGTTTGACCGCAGGCGGTCACTAACAGCAGTACCGACATCAGGAATGGAGCTAAGATTTTGCGCGCGGAGGGTAATTTCATCGCTGTTGCCTCATGAGGGGGTGGACGATCGCAATTATGGCTTAGGATGTGGCAATTTGCCCGCGATCGATCGGATAATTTGTCTTCCTTGCAAAAAAACCTCCGCCTGCACGGCAAGAGGATTTTTTGCAAGGAAGAGGGAAGAAGGCAGAAGATGGAAGAATTAGTTCACAGCTTAATTCTCTTAAGTAGCGTAAACAAATCAACTTTTCTGTTTACCAGCAATCTCAAAACAATTTTTGCTGATGCTCGCTAGATTTACAGCGTATCCCAGGTTTATGAAGTGCTGTAGGGACAAAGGCGAACGCCTTTGTCCCTACTGGGATTTATGCATCCGGGGTGTACTTCATAAACCTAAAATCTGCTGTATCTAAAGGCTTCAAACTAATTATTCATCAACCATCCAACTTCTATAGCAATCCTAAATGATTCATGAGGATTTGTAGGGGTAGTGCCAAGAATGCCTACCCTATCTATCGGGCAACCACGGGGGGATTGCCCCTACAAGAATTATGCAAATGATTTAGGATCGCTATATCTTCCTTGATGGGTAAGAATTAGGCGTCGCTTTCAATGTAGATAAACAGCAAACCCATTACCACAACTGGCATCAGCCAGGTAATTAGCGGAATCAAAATCCAAGGCAAGAAAGAAGCAGCGTAGGAACCTGTCATATCAAATTCTCCAAACTAAAGTTAGTGTGTTCCAACAGAGATATTTCCGAGTGGAGTCTAATTATTGACTAAACCCCGGAAAATGGCATCAACGCCCTTAAAGTTTTCGAGTAAGAAATAGGCAGCAAAGACGCCGCTCATTCCGCCAACAAAGAAACCAGCGGTGAGTTGGCTCCAGCCGTCAGCATTTCTGAGGGAATCGGGAGTCATGGGATTAGCGCTGGGGTAGCTGGTGTTGTCTTGTTTGAAAGAAACCAAACCGTAAGCAGACATACCTAGTGTGCCCAGTAGAACTAAGACCATTGCTGTAACCAATCCACCGAGATTAGCTGCTTCTGGATAGTCCCGCAGTGGTCCTAAGACGATTTCTGGGCCGACAAGGAAATAACCGTGTGCTAAGCCAATTTCTAGACCTCGAACTATGGGCGAGAGTCCTTTGCGGTAGATGGGCAAGTTGCCAATAAATGCTTTTGTAAAATTAGAAGCACTGATCGGGGTTGCTAGATGACCCGTGAATGGGTCGCCGTTAAAGGGTTGAATAAGTTCTGCATTTCTTGGATCGGCCATATCTAGTTCTCCTCGGTATCAAAGAAAGTTGAGGCGTTCAAGTCATATTTTACGCAGGGACGTGTAGCCTATTTACATAATTGACAGTTAGCTTTAGAAAAGTTTACTTTTCTTTAGTTTTTAGAAGAATTTATCTTTTTTCCTCTATACCATTCCCCAAGTCGATCGGGCGATACTCCCAAAAAATAAGCAATAATTACTATTTGATTGATGATAGTGGTTTTGAGTACCCCAACCTGCTGCCAGCGGCGGGCGGAGGTCAGCACAGGCTGGGGTACTATTTCGATGCGGCCTTGTTTTTTCAACCGACGCACAAATTCAAAGTCTTCCATCAGGGGTAAGTCGGGAAAACCGCCGATTTTGTCAAAGGTAGCTGAAAGGAGGAAAATGGCTTGATCCCCATAGGGCATTTGGAAAAAGTGCGATCGCCAGTTTACCCCTATTTCTACCAGCCGTAGACAGAGCCTGCGGGCGTCAATCTTCAGTTCAAATGCTCCCCCTACGGAGGACGGTTTAGCGAGTGCTTGACGGGCGGCAGAGTCGTACCCGCGAGGCAAATGAGTGTCTGCGTGAAGGAACAGCAGGATATCTCCAGTAGCAGCGATCGCACCTGCATTCATTTGGGTGGCGCGACGGGCGGCGGTGGAGAGCACTCGTACGCCCAAAGATTGCGCTATTTCAACAGTACCGTCGCTACTGCCGCCGTCGGCGACAATTATTTCGACATTTTCAGCATTGCGGGCGGTGGAGATGACTGGGGCGATCGTATTCGCTTCGTTTAAGACGGGAATAATAATCGAAATTTTGAGATTGGGAGTTTTTGGCATACAAAATCAAGAACACCGTTAGAGTGGGTTTTGTACAAAGCTTAAGCTGTTATTGTCAATTGCTTCAACTTCACCCGTCCCTAAATTGTTTCTAAATTTAACCCTACATCTAAACAGAAATATATCTGGTATTACTTGTTTTTTCTCGCGCATGAGAGAATTCTCTCAAGCGCTGTCTAACCACTACTGAGATTCAGTATTTGGTTAGACAAATACATTTACTATAGTATGACCTTGCGGTTACACAATCAAGTAATTTTAATAAATTATTCATGATAATTACTGATGAATTACCGTAAATTATAAAGATTTAATTATTGTAAAATATTGATATCTAAACCCAAGAGATCCTCGGGTCGATCGATATCTGCCAAAATAGGAAGAACAGCAATATTTAGACCTAAATTTTGGGCGATTGCCCGCGTAGAAGCAAATACTTCACTGGTTCCCCAGTTAATGCCGTCGAACAATTCCGGTATCGATCTGCGCAGCCCGATTAAGTAATAACCGCCGTCTTTTGCCGGGCCCAAAACTAAATCGCGATCGCTCAGTTCGTCAAAAGCCTGTGCCAAAATTTCTGCTTTCAAATCGGGACAATCAGTGCCGATAATTGCCACTTTGTCAACCCCTGAATCAAAGGAGTTTTGGAACGCCGCTGTCATTCTTGCGCCCAAATCGCCATCTATTTGATTTTGATAAATCAGATCAGTTCCCAACCAGTCTTCCATCTGTTGTTGGCTGCCGCCTGTGTGGTGAATTTCTACCGATAATCGGCGGGATTTTTGGAGAGAGAGCGCGCGGGCGATCGTCCGTTGGGCCATCAAGCGGTGCAGGTTGGCAGCGCCTGCTTTTCCCAGCACCGGAATTAGTCGAGTTTTGGTTATTCCCGGCTCGGGATAGCGGGTGAAAATAATCAGTTTTTCTGAAATCATCGATCTCGATCGTCCATAATTTTGAAAGGAATGACCTAATGCAGGACTTGTGACCGGGCTAAAAGCCTGCTGGTTACTCTTCGATCCTTCGACCGTCAACCGTCAACTGTCAACTATCAACTGTTAACTCATTTCTAGCATTCGCTGGATTGGCTTTGAAGCTGCTATTTGCAGGTCTTGGGGCATGGTAATTTCGGGAGTTTGATTTTTCATAGCTAGATACAATTTTTCCAAGGTATTTAATCTCATGTACGGGCATTCGTTGCAAGCACAACTATTATTGTTACCAGGAGCGGGAATAAAGTGTTTGTGAGGTGATTGCTTTTGCATTTGGTGAATGATTCCCGGTTCAGTCGCGACAATAAAAGCTTGGCTAGAACTGGATTGAGAATATTTGAGCAAAGCAGTGGTGGAGCCGATATAATTGGCGTGGCGAAGTACGGGAGGTTCGCATTCTGGGTGGGCAATTATTTCGGCTTCGGGATTTTCAATTTTGAGTTGAACTATCTTTTTTTCTGAGAAGTTTTCGTGGACAATGCAGGCTCCTTGCCAAATTTCCATGTGTCTACCGCTTTGTTCCATGACGTAGCGGCCGAGATTGCGATCGGGCGCAAAAATGATCGGCTGATTTTCGGGTATTTGATTGACAATTTTGACGGCGTTAGAGCTGGTACAAATTATGTCGCTCATTGCCTTAATTTCAGCGGTACAATTAATGTAGGAAATGACTATGTGTTCTGGTCGATCGGCTTTGAAAGCTGCAAAGGCTTCGGGAGGGCAACTGTCGGCGAGGGAACACCCAGCATTCAAGTCTGGTAACAATACTAATTTGTCGGGATTGAGGATTTTGGCGGTTTCTGCCATGAAATGAACTCCGGCAAAAACTATGACATCAGCGTTGGTGTTGGAGGCTTTGCGGGCAAGTTCTAGGGAATCGCCAATAAAGTCGGCGATATCTTGGATGTCGGAGTCTTGGTAATAATGGGCGAGAATGACGGCGTTTAACTCTTGTTTGAGGGCGTTAATAGCGGCAAACAAGTCGTCGGGCAGTCTGGTTTGGAGCAGGTTTGGAGCAGGTGCGGTGGTAAACACAGTTAGAATATTCCGGGGGGAAGGTGGCGGCTGGACTAAAGTGTATTTTGAATTATAGTTGAATTCACCAAAAAGTGGTGGCTGTTCAGTGAAGCTAATCTAAAATCTAAAATTGTCTGGGGGAGAGTGCAAAAATTGGTCGCTGTTTCTTATCCTGAATAAGAAGGGGCTAGGGATCGATCGCACATAACAAATTAAATGAACAAAGCTAAATCTATCAAAATTGCGGTGGTGGGGGACGTTCACGATCAGTGGGAACCTGAAGACGGCGAGGCGCTGAAGCATCTGGGTGTTGACTTGGTGCTGTTTGTGGGGGATTTTGGGAATGAGTCGGTTGAGGTGGTGCGGGCGATCGCCTCTTTGGACATTCCCAAAGCAGCGGTGTTTGGCAACCACGATGCTTGGTACACGGCGACGGAGTGGGGCCGGAGTCGATGCCCTTACGATCGCACTCAAGAAAATTGGGTAAAACAGCAAATAGACTTAATGGGAGAAGCTCACGTCGGTTACGGGAAACGAGATTTTCCCGAATTGGGCGTAACAGTCGTCGGAGGCCGCCCGTTTACTTGGGGAGGCTCGGATTGGAGATACAACGATTTTTACTCGGAGTGGTTTGGGGTAGAAAGTTTTGAAGAGTCGGCCAGGCGCATTGCAGAGGCTGCGGCAGAGGCAGACTGCGAAAATGTAATTTTTTTGGGTCACACAGGCCCAACAGGCTTGGGAGAGGCTCCGGGCGACCTCTGCGGGCGAGATTGGAAACCGCTGGGAGGGGATTGGGGCGACCCGGATTTTGCTCTGGCGATCGATCAAACTCGGAGTTCTGGTAAGCACATACCTCTGGTAACTTTTGGTCATATGCACCACAAATTGCGGCACACAAAGCAGGACTTGCGGAAATCGCTAAGCGTGAGTGCGGAGGGTACGGTTTATTTGAATGCCGCCAGCGTACCGCGCATTATCGAGAGAGAGTGCTCAAAACTGCGGAATTTCTCGATCGTGCTACTGGAATCTGGAGTAGTCTCGGAAGCGTCTCTGATTTGGGTGGGGGAAAATTTCGCGGTAGAAAGAGAACAAATTCTTTATCGGCGCGCTGAATCTGCGACTATTTGTAGTTAGAGACAATTGCTGGTATGATTAACTCTGTGCACCGGGAGAGGTGGCAGAGTGGTCGAATGCGCTCGACTTGAAATCGAGTGTGGCAGTGATGTCACCGTGGGTTCAAATCCCACCCTCTCCGTTTAACAATTCTCTTGTGCCTTAAGGGTTTTAGATTCGGCAACCTCTCAAAAGTTCCGTTTTCCGCTCATCTTGAGCTCAAACTCTCATCTAAATGGCACAACATACTGCTGCGAGTTTCCAACAAAAAAACACCCCCGCCGGGGTGCTTTTACTTACCAGATAATCTGTCTAGCCAACTGATATCAATTCCGGCTGCGCCGGAATGATATAGAGGACACTGCACGTGCCATGTCCCTACAATTGATAGCGGTAGGGACACGGCAGTGCCGTGTCCTCCGTTTAGATCATTCCGATGCTAACGGATTTGATATGACTCAACTCAAACCGCTTCCTCATCCGCGGGGTCGCCGTAGGGGTCTTCGCTGGCTGGACTGACGTTACCAAACTGTCCGGCATCCGCTACGTACGAGTCTGCCGGGTCGCCGTCGGGGTCTTCGCTGGCCGGGCGCACCTTGCCGAACTGTCCAGCATCGGCGTAGTCTGCCGGATCGCCGTCGGGGTCTTCGCTGGCGGGGCGCACCTTGCCGAACTGTCCGGGATTTGCCCGATCGTCCCTTGGATCTTCATAATTGGCGTCACGATCGACTTGCTCGCTGTCTGGCCCGACGATCGCATCTTTTATTTTTCGCAAAAAACTGTCTACCATGATTGAGCTCCTCTTGTTTTATTTGCTGAAAAAACTGCTGTTTTAGATGGGGAATGCCCGATTTAATTGAAAATGTTCAATCGTCCATCTAAAATCTCAAATAATTTGGTTACTGTGCCGGAACAGCAGTTTTAGCTTCCGGTAAGCTAGTGAGGTCTTTACCTGTAGTTTGGTTGTTGTACCCCTGGAAGTCGCGGTAAGCCGCTGCTTCGGACTCCGGCACTTTAATTCCTTCTGGTGGCGGCGTTACCCAGTGAACCCGTTTATCGGCATCGCGGTAGTAAACGCGACCGTTTTTGGAAAGGTAATGTTTTCCCTGCGGCCCCTGTTCTTGTTTATTTTTGTGCTGATTGTAGATGTAGTAAAGGGCGGCTGCTCCTGCTAAAGTAATCGCTACTTTTTGAGTATTGCTCAATCCTTTTTTTGCTTCGGGCGTTGGACTGGGGCCGCGATTAGTTTGCACTCCCCCAGCCCGAGTCTCGTCAACCGGAGGCAGGGGAGCGGAACTTTCCTTGCTAGAGCCGCAAGCACTCAAAAACGGAAAGGTCAGCAGCGTTGTCAGCAGCAGAGCCATGAAGCGCGATCTTCTGGGTTCGGGTTTGATTGTGTTCATTGCCGCTCCGAATTGTCGGGATTATAGGTAGGGTGTGTTCTGGCGAGGTTGAGAAACCTGAGCTGCTGCCAACTGTTTTGTAAGTAAATTAATTTCTCACAGCAATTTTGACAAAAGTAGTTGCTGAAAACTTACAACAGCACAAGTAAGATATTGCCTTTCTACTTAATCATCCTCAAATATCTCTAAGATTGACTCATTCCAGGGATATAAATAAAATTTCTGTTATTTCAGTCCGCAGGTATATATAAATGCGCGCCCTCGGGTAAAATAAATTCCGTTTGTGGACGGCCTCAGCAGCGAAGTGAAGCAGAGGGAGGTGAGTCCGAAACCCTTTCGCAGCTTTTGAGCGAGAGCAAGGAGGCGGGATTTAATTGCGCCTCCCTGCTTGTCTAAAATGTCAGCAATTTTTTTGTGGAAATTCTGGAGAAGTCGATCGCACTCCTGTATGAATAATTAACCGCGAGAGAAAGCCGCCGGAGCTTTTCGGATATTTATGAAATTTAAAAATTTAGTTACTCTTGGATTGTCGATCGCCGTTGTATTCGCTGCAACCAAATATATACCTGATTCTATTCAACAAAACCAAGTCAAGCAACTGCTGGAAACTAAACAGTGTCCAGAATGTAACCTGAGCAATGTCAACTTAAAGGGAATGGACTTGCAAGGATTTAACTTACAGGGAGCCAACTTAGAAAATGCTGACTTATCAGGAGCAAAAATGGCGAATGCCAACCTAAAAAATGCTAACTTAAACAAAGCCAACCTGACTGGAGCTGATTTGGGATGTAGCGGCATCAGTTTCAACCTTGATGCCAATCAAGAAGCAGCAAATATGGATTTTAAAGTCAGTGCCGTTCCCGAAAAGAATAATCCAGAAAATGCAGTAGCTGGTTTCAATATGAAATCGACAGATCGAGGAACCACAATGCGTTTCAATTTACCGGGATGCGCCGACTTCGAGAATGCTAAATTGCAGGAAACTAAAATGCCCGATGGCAACATTCATCCTTAATTCCTGCAAATATAGCAACCTGCTGTATCATAATTTGTCAACTTTTTTTAATTATTTCTGCTCTCTCTTTGCTCTTTCTCTGTGGCCTCTGTGGTTCATTAAAAAACCGTCGTCTGAATAACAGACAGCGGTTTTTTAAGCAACTAATAATCGCCTAAAATTAGTGAGCAGAACCGTTACCGTGATACTTGTCGCTGTCGTAGAATCCGTTTTTTGTACCGAAGAACAGACAGCACACAGTGAAAACTGCTGTCAAGACTGCTAAAACTAACTTAACGTCCATAATTTACCTTCTCTTGTTCAGTGAGTGGAAATACTCAGATTGTAGAGTCTTTTTGGCTGGCGCGGCCATCTATTAGCGTAGCGTCAGATTTGCTTGGTTGCTGGCTGGTGCGACAGTTTCCCAACGGGGAGACGATTCGGGGAACGATCGTCGAAACCGAAGCCTATGGCCCGGGAGACCCCGCTTGTCACGCTTACACGCGCCGCACTCCCCGCAATCTGGTGATGTTCGGGCCTGCGGGCATGAGTTATGTTTACCTGATCTACGGGATGTATCATTGTTTCAACGTCGTGACGGATGCAGACGGAGTTGCTAGCGGTGTGTTGATCAGAGCTTTACAGCTAGATACTGTTCCTAAACAGTTTTTGGATGTCCCCGAAAAGGTGCGATCGCGCCTCGCCTCTGGGCCTGGGAAACTGTGTAAGGTACTTGAGATCGATCGAACTTTAAACGCTTTACCTTTGGCTGTTGGGGAACCGCTGAGGTTGGAACACCGGAGTTCGGAATTTCAGGAGGCGATCGACTCAGGTACGATTAATATCGTGCAAACTACGCGGATCGGGATTTCTCAAGGGATTGATTTACCTTGGCGTTGGTATATTGGGAACTCTAAGGCTGTGTCACAAATCTAGTAATGTCAAAGGTATCAGTGTAAATTTTGTCGCTTATCTTCCTGAAATTATGGCTTACTCTTCCGAAAACCCGATCGTGCAACTCAAGAAATGCCTAACGATGGCTCAGGATGTTAGCAATCACGCCGAAGCGAACCGCGCCTTCGAGCAATTGTGTGGGATTATCGATGCTGAAAATCCAATGGCGGCACAACTTTTGGAGATGTTGTGGCAAGAGGCGATCATGGCTAGGCGATCGGCTTTATTTTGGCAACAAATGAGCGATGTTGAGAAAGATATGGCTAATAAAATGATGGAAAATATGATGCAGATGCGGCAAAATTATTTGCGGTTGATGCAGGAAATGTAAGATTTGGTAATGGGGAATTGGGCATGGGGCATTGGTAATTGCCCGGACTTTACCAACAGGCGTAGGGTGCGTCAGTCCAGATAAGTAGTTAAGCAAAATTAATTACATAATTATTTCCAAATTCTTTAAGAATTT
>ENA-OFCI01000155-OFCI01000155.1-metagenomes-genome-assembly--contig:-NODE-155-length-44931-cov-5.937517_pt1 | contig 44931 bp, 47 predicted proteins | sample MGYA00153391_OFCI01 | MGnify analysis MGYA00153391
GACTCAGTTGCGACGAGTGAAGTACAACCAGCCGTAGACCACCATCGGGACCGCGAAGAAGGCCGCGATCACTACGACGATCCCGAGCCCGATCCAGATCGATGGTCGTCGGAAGATGCGGTTAATGCGACCACTAGGCCACATCGCCTATCCATGAATGCAAGAAGCCTGAGTGATCCATCTCACACTTCGACAATTGGTTACGCATCATTCCAATGGACCCTTGGTGTAGCAACGGGCGTCGCCATAACTGCGGCCAAAACAAATAATTCCGCAGTCACACAGTCGCCTCGGTCTCAGTTGCGTTCGAACTTGATCGACTCGATGAGCTTGCGCGTCTCTGCCTCGTGCGGGATGACGTGCAATCGAAGGAACGCTTGGGTGTCGATATCGAGCTTGCCGATGTCGGCTTCATAGTCGCGCGAGCCGTGATCTTCGCCGTCCTCTAGGATGGAGACCACCGCGTGCGCGTGGGTTCCCTCGGCAAGGTTGTCGAAGAACTTCACGAGAGCGCCCCACGGACCGGAAGACTGCGGAGCCTGTCCGCCCATCATCACGATGCGCTCGATGAGCTTGGTCACGCGGTGCGCGTGCGATTGACGGCATTGTGTGAGTACGACCTCGAACGGCTTCATCATCGCGTTTGCGAGCGCTCGATCGTACGTCTCGACGGCGCTCATCTCTCCGCGGCAAAACGAGGCGAGCTGGGCGAGCGTGGCGTCGTGCGAATGGGTAGTCCCTGGCATCATGGTGGCTGTCTCCCTCACAGCTTCCCCTGCAGTGCTCGTGCCGCGGGCTTCGCGCCGAATTCGATCTCTGCCTCGACGACACATCACGAGAATTCTCGAGCGCGAGGCCTCGGCGTTGCCTCCGCTCGCGCTCCGTTCATGATGCGCCTGAGAAAGGCCTACACGTCACAACCGGAGGTGAATGCGAAAGCCGAAGTCACACGGCTTCAGGACTCTGCTGCCTGCCTCCGGCTCGAGCGCTCCGCGAACAGGCTGCGTGTTTCGTGCAAATCGTGCGGTCCGATCTCGCCTACGTCGAGCCGAACTACTTGCTCCCTGAGATGTCTGTTCGCCTGAGCGCCGTCGATGGCATACGTCGTGCGCCGCCAGTCTCGCCAAGATGAATGTAAGGGATGCGATGATGGGGAACGTCTCGATCACGTTTCGCTGCACGTCGACCGCGGTGAGACGCTCGTCGTCGTCGGTGACTCCGGCGCGGGAAAGTCGACGCTCATTCGCCCGATCCTGGTCCTCGAGAAGCCCAATTTCGGGACGGCTCGTCAGCGATGGCGTCGGCGCAGCGGACATCTTCGTCACGCCCTACTTGATTGAACTGAATGAGGCGCAGAGTACGTCGGGCACTCTCGCTTACGCGGTCGGCTGCGGCAAAGCGGCTAACTCCGAGTACCGCTACGCGCGAGAATTGCTCGGCGAGGGCAGGGCAGGGGACTGCTTGTACCGAGACGTGTGACTGCGCCGTGTTCTCCCCGCGCATCTCACGAAGGCAAGTTTCATCACTCTATTGTCGTCCTTCAAGCGGGCTCTTTTCAGCAGCCTGCTAGAAACGCAAACGCCGCGCTCCGGCTAAGGAGGCGGCGTCGACGTCAATAGAGTGGCTCGGTCGCCGAGCGACCGAACCGTCGTCGAGCTCAGCTCGGCGGCATGATGACGGTGTCGATCACATGGATCACGCCGTTGGTGCATTCGATGTCGGTCTTGACGACATTCGAAGATCCATTGAGCTTCACGCCACCGGCCGTGGTGACCTTCACCTCGGCGCCGTTGACGGTCTTGGCCGATTTCCCGTCCATCTTGACGACGTCGGCGGCGTGAACTTTCCCCGCGACGACGTGGTACGTGAGGATCGCCTTGAGCTTAGGAATGTCCTTCAGGAGCGCGTCGACGGTGCCCGCCGGGAGCTTCGCGAAGGCTTCGTCGCTGGGCGCGAAGACGGTGAACGGTCCGGCGCCTTTGAGCGTCGAAACGAGACCGGCCGCGCCGAGGGCCGCGGCGAGGGTTTTGAAAGAGCCCGCAGCAACGGCCGTGTCGATGATGTCATGCATGTGAAATTCCTAGATCGGTGGTCAGTGAACCCTGGTTGGAATGAAGCAGGGTGACAGCACGCGCGCTGGAACGAGTTGGGACCGATCTTGCCGATCGGTTTGGCTCTCACTCGCGCTGTGGACGCAGGCTAAGCGTCTTTCGCTGCAGGCAGGCGAGCAAGGCCTTTGCGCTCTGTGCCCGGTATGGTGCGCGCTCGTGAGCTGCAACGTTGAAGGTCACCCGATGCGCCAAGAGGACATTTGATCGGGGCCACAATTTGGCGCCTGCAATCTATTTCGATACGCAGCTGCACTACAGGATCACTCATGAAGAAGATTTTCATCGCCGCAGCACTCGCCGCAACAGCCTTCGCCAGTCAAGCCGCCGACATCGTCGACACAGCTGCAGCCGCAGGGGACTTCAAGACGCTCGTGGCAGCCGTGAAGGCCGCTGGCTTGGTAGACACGTTGAAAGGCAAGGGCCCGTTCACCGTCTTCGCACCGACCGACGAAGCCTTTGCCAAGATTCCGAAGGCCGATCTCGACGCCTTGTTGAAGAACAAGGCCAAGCTCACCGCCGTACTGACCTACCACGTGGTGGCGGGCAAGGTCATGGCCAAGGATGTCAAGGCCGGCAAGGTGAAGACGGTGCAAGGTAGCGAATTGAACATCGCCACCACAGGCGGTGTCACGGTGGACGAAGCGAAGGTCATCAAGACCGACATCGTCGCCGACAACGGGGTCATTCACGTCATCGACAGCGTTCTGATGCCCAAGTGACCTTCGGCCGGCCGCTTCAATTGCGGCCTGTGAGGTGAAGCCGGGCAGCGCCCGGCTTTTTCAATTCTGCGACCTTCGGTTCCCGAGGCTGGTTTGTGAAACCGCGCCGCTGTTTGCGTGATCCAGGGTCAATGCGGTGATTCAGCGACACAGCCGAGAAGCCGCTGCGTGCGCCTCTTTGATGCGGTCCGAGGCCCTTGGCTCGGCTTGCGGCGCCGCGCTCTGGTTCGATGCGGTCATGTCGGACCGCCCCGTTCCAAAGCCGCCCGCGAAGCGCAGTGCGCGAGTGCCCGAAGGTCGAGCACAGCGCTTTTGGCATTTCGGCCACGCGGTCGGCGAGAAGGCCGCGGGCGCAGCCGCAGAAGGCCTGGGCCGGCTGGCACGCGGCCAGCGCGTCGACCTGACGCAGTTGATGTAGACGCCGAGTAACGCGCGTCGGCTTGCCGAACGGCTGTCGCAAATGCGCGGCGCGGCGATGAAAGTAGGCCAGATGATGTCAATGGGCGACCACGGCATGCTGCCGCCGAACTTTGCCGAATTGCTGGGCGAAGTGCGGAATCAGGCCCATGTGATGCCTGCAACCCAGCTCGCCGAGGTGCTCGAGCGCGGGTACGGCAGCGAGTGGCACCAGCGGTTCCGCCGCTTCAGCCACGAGCCGGTCGCCGCCGCATCGATCGGTCAGGTTCATCGCGCTGAGACACACGAAGGACGTGTGCTGGCCGTGAAGATCCAGTACCCGCTGCCGCCGGGTTCCTCGCCGCCGGCGACCCGCCGAAGCAGACGCGCGGCGTCATCGCGATGATGCACATGGCCGGCGAGCCGCCGCGCCATGGCGGCGCCTACGACTTCGGCGCATCGGACCTGTTCGCGCGCGGCTTCGCGCCAGGCCGGGCGCAGTTCTTTGCCGAAGGCTACGCGCGCACGCCACCGTCCGACCTGCTCTTTCTGCAGCGCAGTTCGTCGGCACCTTCATGCTTTCCACCCGTCTGCACGCGCGGGTAGAGCTCGCTGCCGTCTTCGCCGGCGAGCTCTGAGTCGATGCCCTGACGACGCCGCGTACCCGCCTAAGCCCTGCCGCGCGAGCCAGCCACAGCAGCGCGGCAGCTTGCGGCCTGCCCGACCGGAGGTGTCGAGAACGGCGCAGCGTCAGCGATCGGCTTCCTTCTCTGTCGGCACTGTTGCTTCCGCCTGTTTACCCATGTCAACGGGGCACATTTTTGCGCCGTCCCACCGTTGGCCACACCAGCAACGGCCCTCGTCGTCGACGATGCACATGCCGCTGCCGCAGCAGCGTGGGTCTTCGCTCATCCGTTTCTCCTTGACGTTCTCACCATGTTATTTCACGGGGAGTGGGGCGGTGGTCGACGACAAATCGAGCATGCGGAAAAACGACGGCATGTCTTTCTCGTCAAGTGCCAGCCGATGTGACGTCAATGGACTTGCCGGAACATCTCGTTGGTCCCGCCGACAGGAATCGAACCTGTATTTGCCGCTTAGGAGGCGGCCGTTCTATCCGTTGAACTACGGCGAGCAAGGAGGCGCGGCAAGCGCCGGGAATTCTCGCATGTGCCTTTGCAAACTTATCTCCAGCGCCAGGTCCAAATGAGGTCGAGCGAGTTGTCGTCACCCGACTGCGCGCGCAGCGTGAAGCGTTGGGCGATGCGGTAGATCAGCTGGAAGCTGCCGGTGGTGGCGTTGAGCCCGCGCTCGTAGCCCACGTACCAGCGCTTGGACAGTTGCTTGCCGAGACCGATCACGGTTTGGCGCACTTCGCCGTCGGTCTGGCGCACCGAGATGTCGTCGAGGCCGAGCGCCTTGGTCAATTGGTCGGTCGGGCCGCTGCCGCCGTCACCCGCGAGCAGCGCGAGCGCGGCGCGTTGCAGCAGCGCGGTGTCGGTGCGGCCCAGGCCGTCGCTGGCGCGGCCCATCACGAGCCAGCTGAGTTTGTCGATCTCCGAGAGCTCGGGCTCGGAGAACAGCCGCACGCGCGGGTTCGCTGGCGTGCCGCTGATGATTACGCCGACGCGGGTGTCGATGTTCGGGCGCGTGGCTTCGATGTCGAGCCGCGGGTTCTCGACCGCGCCGGCAAAGGTGATCAGGCCGCGGTCGATCGTGAGCTTCTGGCCGTAGGCGGCGTAGGTGCCGTCTTGCGCGCGCACCGTGCCGTTGACGGCCAAGCGCCCGCCCGGCGAGGTGATGCGCAACTCGCCGCGCAGCCCGGCATCGAGCCCGCGGCCGCGCACCCGCAGCTTCTCGCCGAGCGTCACGCGCAGGTCGAGCGCGACGTTGCGCGGCGGCGTGGCCGACACGCTCGGCGCACCCGTCGGTGCTGCCGCTGCTGACGCTGCATCGGCAGGCGAAGGCGCGCCTTTCGCGCGCACGACGACCACATCGTCCGACAAGCTCGGTGCATCGCTGCGCGTGAAATCGATCATGCCTTCGTCGACACCGAACTGCCCGTCGAACGCGAGCGTTTGTTTGTCGAGTTGCAATTGTCCGGCGCCACTCGTGACGATGCGGCGGTCGACGCGGCCGAGCAGCTGAAACTTCTCGGCCGTCAACTTGAGCACCGCTTTCGGCGCTGCGCCCAAGCTCATGTCGCCCTCGACCTTGAGCGTGCCGTTGCCGGCTTTCGCGGTAAAGCGCTCGATGCGTGCGCTGCTTCCCTTGAGCTGGATTGCGACATCGCCGTCACTGACGTTCACGCCTTGCAAAAAGTTGCGGATCGAGAGGCGCGTGCCGTCGATCTGGCCCGTGTATTCGGGCGCGCCGAAGCGCCCGCCGAAGCTCGCGCTGGTGTGCAGCGCGCCGCCGAGTCGCCAGCCCGGCGGCACCCAGTTGCCCCAGGTGCCGAGGTCGTCGACACGCAATTCGAGCACGCCGGTCAGGGGCGCATCGGCGGCAGGCCAGGTCGCCTGCGGTGAGGTGCGCACGACCTCGGCACCGGCGACCACGCCGAGCGCCTTGCCGGCCAGGCCCTGCGTGAAGCTCCAGGTGCCGTTGTCGGCAGTGATGCCCAGGCGCAGGTCGGTCAGACCGAGCGAGCGCGTGCCGATTTCGTCGGTGACGGTCAAGTCGCCGGTGCTGCGCTCGATGACGACATCGGCACTGAAGGTCGACGCGCTGTGCAGCTTGATGCGGCCGGCGATCGTCAGGTCACCGCCCCAGCCGAACGCGGGTTGGGCGCGCGCCAGCAGCGGCGCGATGCGCAGCGGCTCCAGTTCGGCCTCGGCCTCGACCTGCGCGAAGCCGCCGGGTTGCGCAGCGGCCTGCCACGCGATGCGGCTCCACTTGATCGCACCGCCGAGCGCTTCGGCACGGCCGGGCTGCACGGTAACGCGCGGCATGCCGCCGGCCCACAGCGCCTCGATGGCGACGTTGCGCGTGTTCAGCAGCGGCGCGCTGCCGGGGCTGTCACTGCGCAGATCGATCTGCTCGATGGTGCCGCGCCAGCCGGCGAGTGCTGCGGGCGCGATGCCTGCGTCGACCAAGCCGCCTTGCGCCTTGACGGTGGCCACGGTGCGCGATGCCGCGCTGCTCGGCACGTTGCTTGTCGCGTTGTTGGCCACGCTGTTTGCCACGTTGCTCTGCAGCGATTCGGTCCACGCCGGTGGCCGCGATTTCGATTCGGCGCGCAGCCCGAACGAATGCGCGAGGCCGGTGCCTTTGAGCTGCAGCTGCAACGTGTCGAGCGACGGCCCCGGCGCGCCGTTCTGCATGAGGCTCGCCTGCGTCAACGTCGCGCTGGCCTCGATCGGTGCGTTGGCCGAGGTGCCGAGCGCCCAGCGCGCCTGCGCTTTTTGAACGCTGAGCGCACCGGCGCGCAGCGCGTTCGCGTCGAGCTGGCCTTGCGTTGCGAGCGTGGGCCAGCGGCCCGTGACATGCGCTTTCGCGCTCAAGCTGCCGGCGAGCGTGGCATCGGCGCCGGCCGGTTGAAACAGCTTGAAGACGGGCGCAAGTTTGTTCAATGCTGGGCCGTCGACGCTCACGTCCCATGCGTCGGCGCTGCCGTTGCCGGTGGTCGCGAGCCGGCCGTCGGCGCGCAGCGCGTTGCCGTCGGCATCGAGCTTCACGCTGGCGATCGCCTGTGCGCCGGCGGTGCTGCGCAGGCTCGCCTCGCCACTCAGCGGCACGCCGGCGAGCAGGCTCTTGCCGAGCGTGACGACGGCTTGGCCACGCAGTGCCGCGAGCGCGACGGGCAGCGCTTGCGATGTGGCCGCGGTTGTGGTCGTCGCCGGCACGCTGAGATCGATCGTGCCGTTCGCGTTGAGCCGGGTGACGGCTGCGCGCCACGGCGAATCGTCGGCCCCGGGCCACCAGACGGCGGGGTCGAAATCAGCCAGCGTCGCGCGTGCCTTCACGGCCCATGGCGCCTCGGCGGCCGGGTGCGTGACCAGGCCGTCGAGCGACGCGCGCGCACCGCCGGTCGAGGCGATCAATTCGCGCAGCGCGATGCGCTGCGGGCTCACTGTGGCGTCGACCTTCAATTGCACGTTTCGCAGCGCACCACGGTCGGTGATGGCGCCGGTGAGCGCGGCCTTGACGTCGACGCTGGCATCGGCCGGTGCGCCCCCCGCCAACGTCAGCGGCCCGCTCAGCTGCATCGCCGGTGCGCGCGCATCGAGCAGCGCGGGCTGCAGTGCGGTCAGCGTCGCCGCGAGGTTCCAGCCTTGCGGCGACCAGCGGCCTTCGCCGGTGATGCGGCCGGCGCTGGCCTGCGCGGTGCCGAGTTCGGCGCCGAGCGTGCGCAGTGCGAGCTCGGTCGGTTTGTCGGGCTGCGCGGCAAGCTCGAATCGCGCGCTGCGCAATGGCAGGCGGCCCTCGTTCCAGCGGCCGGGCAGGGCGTTGCTCAGCTCGACCGAAACGCTGGCGGGCTGGTCTGCAGCCGTGCTCGTCGCAACCGCCTGCGCTGTCAGCGCGGTCACCGGCGCGGCGCTCGCAAGGGCCGAGAGGTCGAGCGCCTTCGTGCTGACGTGCAGATCGCCGAGCGGCCAGGCTGCGAAAGGGCGAAGCGTGGCGCGCGCGTCGAGCGTCTGTTCGGGGCGTTCGGCGCCTTTCGATGTGACCGGTTCGGCGCGCAGCGTGGTCAGCAGAACAGGCGCCGCCAAAGGGCCGACGAGCGTGGCGCTCGCCCGCCACGCCGGCAGCGATTCGGCAGCTTGGCGGGCCAGCGCGATCGATGCGTCGAGCGCCATCGGCGCGGTGCTGGCGATGCGCGCGTTGGCGCTCGCGGTCAACCGATCCCACGCCAACGAGAGCTGATCGATGCGGTGCTCGGCGCCGCCGTTCATGCCGAGCTGCAGCCTTGCCGTGAGCGCGCGAATCGGCTCGGTGCCGAGCGCCGCGGCGTGCAGTTCGCCGACGCGCAGCGACTGCACATCGAGCTCGATCGGCAGCGTGAGATCGGCTGGCGCCTTCATCGGTACGGTGCTCGTGCTCGGCGCGAGCGCGAGGTCGACGCGCTTCGCCTCGAGTGAGTCGATCGTGATGCGCGCCCAGCGCGGTGAGCCCGCGCGCTCGACGCGCAGCCCGCGCCATGCGAGCTCGCTCAGCGTGACGGTGTCGCTGCCGCCGGGCAACCGGATCGTCATGCGCCGCGCTGAAAAGTCGCCGATCAAGCGACCCTTCGCGCCCTCGACCTGCACACCCGGCAGCCTCGACGCCAGCCACGCGCTGCCGCGTTCGCTGCGCAGTGCCCACCAACCGCTCGCGAGTGCGCCGATCAGCAGCACGAGCACCAGCGACGCCAGCGCGACAGCCACGCGCAGCCCGCTGCGGCGGCGTGGCGGCACGGCCGGCGGCGTGGCGGCGGGCGCGCTCGTCTCGTCCATCAAAACGTGATGCCCACACTGAGGTGCAGGCGCACCTGCTTGACTTTTTGGCCATAGGCCACGTCGACCTTCAACGGCCCGACGGGGCTGCGCCAGCGCAGGCCGACGCCATAGCCGACGGCGGGCTTCAGGTCGCGCCACTGGTCGGCCGCGTTGCCGGCGTCGATGAAGGCGGCCCACCAGTAATCGGCGTACTTCGGTGAAATCGGCCGCGCGACTTCGATGCTGCCGGTCAGCAACGTGCGGCCGCCGACGGTCACGCCTCGGATCTCGGGGCCGAGCGTGCGGAAGCCGTAACCGCGCACCGAATCGTCGCCGCCGGCGCGGAACAGCAGCGTGTCGGGGATGTCGATGGCGCTGTGCGCGAACACTTCGCCGGCCTCGGCGCGCGCGGTGCCGTACCAGCCGTTGCCGAACGGCTCGTACCGGGTCAGCCGTGCATAGGCGCGGGCGAACGGCCCTTTGGCGCTTTCGGGCGGGTCGCCGATGACCGAGCGGCGACCGCGTGCGTAGCCGAGCGCGGCCTGCGCCGAAGTCGTCAGGCCTCGGGTCGGCAGCAGTACGTTGTCGAGGTCACGAAAAATCCACTGGTAGTTGGCCGAGGCGGCATCGCCCTGGCTCGACAGCTCCGAGGTGTCGACCCGCGCATGCACGAGTTCGGCGAAGTACAGGCGCTCGATGCGCGGCGTGTCTTGCGCGCGGCCGATGCGGGCGTTCCAGGCGGTGAGTTGCTGATCGTCGGTGCGAAGTTGCGTGGCGCTGCCGGAGACGAGGTTGCGGTACAGGCCGTCGAGCGGGTACGAGCTGAGCTCGCCCTGCCAAGTCTTGTTGGCGGGGCCGAGCTCGATCTTGTTCTTCGCGATCCAGCGCGTGTTGAACACGCGCCGGTCGGTGTGCTCGACCGAAAGGCGCGGCCCGGTGTTGGCGCTGTAGCCGACGCCGACGGTCGCCTGCTGCTGCGTCAGCTCTTTCACACGCACGCGCACCGGTGCAGCGCCGGCGCTCGTCGGGTCGGCATCGAGCTCGACCGAAGCGCCCTCGAACAGGCCGACCTTCTGCAGCCGGTCTTGAAAGTCGAGCAAGGTCTTCTCGCTGTACGGGTCACCGGGGCCGAAGGTCGAGAGTTGGCGAATGGCTTGCTCGTCGTAGCGCTGCACGCCTTCGATGACGAGCGCGCCGAGCCGGTACAGCGGGCCGCTCTTGAGCACGACCGCGATATCGGCGCGGTTCAGCGGTGCGTCGACACGCGCGTCGGTGCTGCGCCAGGTGGCCGCGGCATAGCCGTCGGCGCGCAGCCGCGCCAGCGTGGTGTTTTTCGCGGCGGCCCACGCGGCTTGTCGGAAGGGGTCACCAGGGCGCAGCGGCCATTGGCTGCGCAGGGTGGCGAGCTCGCGCGTTGGGGCTGCATCACCGCTCGCCGCGGACCGCTGCAGGTCACCCTCGGCCTCGATGCTGAGGGCATTCACCAGCGTGCGCGGGCCCGGGTCGACCGTGATGCGCAGCAGCGGCAGGCCGCCTTGCGATCCGTCGTGCGCGGCACTGACTTCGGCGTTGAAGTAGCCCTCGGTTTCGAGCAGCTCACGAACCTGCGATGGCGCGGCGCGCAGCAGGCGCTCGAGCTCGGTGGCGTCGACGCTCTCGGTCGCGGGGGCGTTTTGAAAGCGTGCCAGATCGAGGTAGTTCAGCAGCAGCGCGCGGAGCGGGTCGGGGGCCTGAACATCGAGCTTGTAGTCGGCGCGGGTCGGCGCGGCGAAGGCGGCATCGGCGGGCGAGGCCGCAGCCGCATCCGATTTGCCGAGGCCGAAAGGCAGGCTTGCGCAACCGTTCAAACCCAAAACGACTGCGCAGGCGGCGACCGCGATCAGCGCGGTGCGCAGCCTGCGGCCCATGGTCATTTGCTCAACAAGCGCATGGCCCCTTCCAGCCCGCCGAGTGTGAGCGGAAACATGCGCTGGTTCATCAGTTGTTGCACGACTGCGATGCTTTGCCGATAGCCCCACACGCCCTGTGGCTCGGGGTTGATCCAGGCGAATTTCGGGAAGGCCTGCGTGAGCCGCGCGAGCCATGCGGCGCCCGGTTCTTCGTTGTTGTATTCGACACTGCCGCCGGGCTGCAAAATTTCGTACGGGCTCATCGTCGCGTCGCCGACGAAGATGAGTTTGTAGTCCCTGTTGTACTTGCGAATGATGTCCATCGTCGGGAACTTCTCGCTGTACCGGCGGCGGTTGTTCTTCCACATGAAGTCGTAGACGCAGTTGTGGAAGTAATAGAACTCCAGGTGCTTGAATTCTGATTTGGCGGCACTGAAGATTTCTTCGACGCGGTGGATGTGCTCGTCCATCGTGCCACCCACGTCCATCAGCAGCAGCACCTTCACCTTGTTGTGGCGCTCGGGCACGAGTTTGATGTCGAGCCAGCCGGCATTCGCGGCGGTGCTGCGGATCGTGTCGTCGAGGTCGAGCTCTTCGGCCGAGCCTTCGCGGGCGAAGCGGCGCAGGCGGCGCAGCGCGACCTTGATGTTGCGCGTGCCGAGCTCCAGCGTGTCGTCGTAGTCCTTGAACTGGCGTTGGTCCCAGACTTTCACCGCGCTCTTGTTGCGCGATTTTTCCTGCCCGATGCGGATGCCTTGCGGGTTGTAGCCGTAGGCGCCGAACGGGCTCGTGCCGCCGGTGCCGATCATCTTGTTGCCGCCTTCGTGACGCTCTTTTTGTTCCTCGAATCGGCGCTTGAGCGTCTCCATCAGTTCGTCCCAGCCCATCTTCTCGATCGCGGCTTTTTCTTCGGCGCTGAGGTCGAGTTGAAGCTTTTTTTGGAGCCAGTCGAGCGGCACTTCTTGCGTGAAGTCGGTCAGCATCTCCACGCCCTTGAAGTAGGCTGCGAAAGCGCGGTCGAACTTGTCGAAATTGGCTTCGTCTTTCACCAGCGAGGTGCGGGCGAGGTAGTAGAACTTGTCCACGGTCGGGCCGCTCGCATCGAACTCGTCCGCATCCATCACGCCGCATTGGATCGCCTCGAGCAGCATCAGGTACTCCTTGACCGAGACCTTGAGCTTGGCGGCGCGCAGCGTGAAGAAAAAGTTGATCAGCATGGTGGCGGCCCGGGTCGCTTCGTGCCCGCGCGAGTGCGCATGCGGGCGAGGGCACGAGCATAGCCGGGAGTGCGGGTGCGGGTGCTGTCCATCCCCACGAGGTGGGATGCGCGGGGCATGTCACCGGGCTCGGCGCGGGCCATACTCCGCGGCGGTGCGACGTGGTCGCGGCGAGGCGCAGTACCCGTCGTCACTTGGAGATTACTGCTTGAACGACACCGCCACCGTGCTGTTACTGATTGCCTTGCAGCAGGGCTTGTTTGCCCTTGGCTGGTGGGTGACCGGGCGCTGGCTCGGGTTGACGAGACTCGTCGCGCTGCAATGGGCCGGCGCGGCGCTGGCTTTCGCGGCGGGGCTCGGGCTGATCTTGCAACGCGGCGCCTTGCCTCCCGTGCTGACCTGGTTCGCGGCCAACCTGCTGGTCTTGCTGGCCTTCGTGCTGATTCGCCGCGGCGTGCAGGTGTTCCTGCGCATTCGCGTCACCGATGTCGAGCACGCAGCGCTGCTCGCGCTCGACGGCGTGTTGCTGACCATCGGCCTCTACGCGGAACACCCGACGTGGGCGGTGATCTGCATCTCGATACCGATCGCGTGGGCGCTGCTGCGCGCCGCGTTCGAAAGCCACCGGCGCCTCGTCGCTGATGACGCGATCGCCGCGGCGCGCACGGTGGCTGCGCCGCTCGCACTGCTCGGCATCACCTTCGCGGCGCGCGCCGTGCTCGGTGCATGGGTGCCTGAACTCGCAGCGCGGCCGCTGCACGAGCCGAGCGGGTTCAACACCGGCATTGCGATGGCCTTCATGATGGGCGGGCTGGTCATCAACATGGTGCTGGCGCTGCTGGTTGTCGCGCGCATGGTGCGGCGTTTGCGTCAGCGCAGCCTGCGCGACGCGCTGACCGGCCTGCTGAACCGCCGCGCGCTGGCGCCGCTGCTGCGCCGCGAGGTCGGGCGCCTGCGCCGCTACGGCGAGACGTTCGCGGTGCTGATGGTCGACGTCGACCACTTCAAGCGCATCAACGATTCGTTCGGCCATGCGGCCGGCGATGCGGCGCTGGTCGAATTGGCGCGGTTGATGCGCGAAGCCGCGCGCGATGTCGACCACATCGTGCGCATGGGCGGCGAAGAGTTCTGCCTGCTCCTGCCGCACACCGATCTCGAGGGCGCGCTCAGGCTCGGCACGCGCTTGCGCGAGGTGGTGCGCAACGCCGATGAAAGCGCGCGCGTGCCGATGACGGTGAGCGTGGGCGTGGCGATCGCGCAGTCGATCGCCGAGCCGGCCTACGCGGTCATCGCCCGCGCCGATGCGGCGCTGTACCGCGCCAAGGCGGCCGGGCGCGATCGGGTCGTGCTGGCCGAGCCGTCCGCGGCGTCTGGCTTGCAGGCGGCCTAGAGTTTTCGGCGTGCTTTTCTGTTCGCGACCGGCCCGGTTTTCACGCCCGGGTCGTGCCACTTGAGCCAGTCGAAAAACTCGCCATACCAAAGCTGCGAGTTGCGGGGCCTGAGCACCCAATGGTTCTCGTCGGGGAACCACAACAAACGCGCGTCGATGCCCTTGGCCTTGAGCGTGTTGTAGTACGCGAGGCCTTGCTGGTCGGGCACGCGGTAGTCGAGTGCGCCGTGGATCACGAGCGTCGGCGTGCTCATTGCCGCGACGTAATGGCTCGGGCTTTGCGACTGGATTTTTGCCGGGTCTTCCCAATACCAGGCGCCGAGTTCCTTGGCGTGCCAGGTGTAGGCGTCGTCGCTGAACATCGCGGTCCAGTCGAAGCAGCCGGCGTGGCAGATGTAGGCGTTGTAGCGGCCTGGCTTCACATGGCCGTTCATCCACGCGACCATGAAGCCACCGTAGCTGCCGCCAGCCGCGAACACGCGCTTGGCGTTGGCCCACGGTTGCGCGAGCAGCCAGTCGGTGCCGGCTTCCACGTCCTGCAGTTCGAGCTCGCCCCAATGGTGCGTGATGCTGTCGAGAAACGCGTGGCCGAAGCCCGACGAACCGTGGTAGTTCACGCAGGCGACGACATAGCCCTGCGCCGCGAACGCGTGCGTGTTCCAGCGGTAGTGGAAGGTGTCGCCGGCGGCGGCATGCGGCCCGCCGTGGATGCTGTGCAGCACCGGGTAATTCGTTTTGCCGCCGCCCGTTTTGCTGCTCGACTTCTTGCGGTCGAAGCCCGGCGGGTAGGTCAGCCACATCTGCACTGGCTCGCCGAGCGCGCCCTCGACCATCACCTCTTCGACTTCGCCCAGCCGCAGGCTTGCGAGCAGCGCATCGTTGAAGGCTTCGATGCGCAGCGGCGCGTGGCCATCGCGCACCGCGTGCACGCGCGCCGGGTGCATCAGCGCATCGGCAACGCTCGCGATCACATCGCTGGCCACGTCGAACGTCTGCACCCAGCCGCCTTGCGCCGCGACGCTCGCAGTGCGGCTCGCGATCGCGTAGCGATACAGGTTGGCGCGGCCACGGTCTTGCGCGGTGAAGTAGAGCGCGCTCGCGTCGCCGGCCCAGCGCAACGCGCTGTCCACCGAGTGATCCCACGTGTCGGTGAGCACTTGCCAGGCGCCGCCGCGCTTGAGCAGCGCAGCGTGGTTGGGCATCGTGTGCTTTTTGCCGGTGTGCGCCGCGGTCATCGCGATGTGCCCGCCGTCGGGGCTGTATCGCGGCATGTCGAAATCCCACTCGGGGTCGTTCGTCAGCGCGGCGAATTTGCCCGAACGCAGCTGCAGCTCGACCAGCACCTTGCGGTTCTCGATGCGCTTCTCGGGCTGCGGGTCGAACGCGAACACGAGGTGGCGGCCGTCGGGCGAAATGTCGAAGCTGTCTTCACTGGCGCCGGCACGCGCGAGCTCGTGCGGCGTGCCCTCGAAGAGGTCGGTGACGCGGCCGCTGGCAAGGTCGAGCAGGTGCAGGTGCAGCACGCGGCCCATCGGCAGGTTCGCGTCCCAGAAGCGGTACTGCGACTCGCTGGTAACGTAGCCGCTGGCTTTGCGCTCCTTGAATTCTTTGTGCTTTTTCGCCTGAGCTTTCGTGCCCTTCAGTTCGGGCCAAACCCAGGCTGCGAACGCGATGCGCTTGCCATCGGGAAACCATTTGAAGGCTTCGATGCCGGGCGCGAAACTGCCGATGCGGCGCGCCTCACCGCCGTCGGGTGCGATCACGTAGAGCTGCGGTGAATCGTCTTTCTTGCCCTGCTGTTCGCGCTTGGCGACGAAGGCGATCTGCTCGCCGGAGGGCGACCACGCGGGCTGGCCGTCCTTCTCGCCGCAACTCGTCAAGCGCCGCGGCTCGCCGCCGAATGTCGAAAGCAGCCACAGGCTCGCGTGGCCCTTGTTCTCGTCCATCGAGAAACTGCTGACCGAGCAGACGGCTTGCGCCCCATCGGGCGCGAGCGAGAGGCTGCCGACACGTTCGAATTGCCAGAGGTCGTCGACGGTCAGGAGTTTTTTCTTGTCGGTCATGCAGAGTTCCGTGGAAAGGTCAACGCGGTTTGGTGAGTTGCCACTGCAAGTGAGACTTCACCGTCGGCCACTCGCTCTCAAGGATGCTGTAGACGCAGGTGTCGCGCAGCGTGCCGTTCGACGCGCGTGAGTGGCTGCGCAAGATGCCGTCGAGCCTGGCGCCGAGGCGCTCGATCGCGCGCCGGCTCTGCTGGTTGAAGAAGTGTGTGCGGAACTCGACTGCGATGCAGCCCAACGCATCGAACGCATGGCCGAGCAGCAGCAGCTTGCACTCGGTGTTGAACGGGCCGCGCTGCGCGCTGGCGGCGGTCCAGGTCGAGCCGATCTCGAGGCGCTTGTGCGCAGCATCGACGTTCATGTAGGTGGTCATGCCGACGACGCGCCCATCGGCGTCGCGCGTCGTGAACGGCAGCATCGAGCCTTTGGCCTGCAGGTCGAGCCGGCGGGCGATCTCGGCGCGCATTGTTTCGGGGCTCGGGATGGCGGTGTACCAAAGCTGCCAGAGCTCGCCGTCGCTCGCGGCGGCGGCGAGCGCATCGTTGTGCGTGAGAGCGAGCGGTTCGAGTGTGCAGTGCGCGCCTTGTAGTTCGACCGGGCTCGGCCAGCTCATCGGTTGTTGCGTTGCATGAACACCAGCTTTTCGAACAGCGACACGTCTTGCTCGTTCTTCAGCAGCGCGCCGACCAGCGGCGGCACCGCGACCCTGTCGTCCTTGCTCTGCAGCACCTCGAGCGGAATGTCTTCGGCGAGCAGCAGCTTGAGCCAGTCGAGCAACTCGGAGGTGCTGGGTTTCTTCTTGAGCCCCGGCAGGTTGCGCACGTCGTAGAAGTTTTTCAGCGCGGCCGACAGCAGCTCTTTCTTCAGGTTCGGAAAGTGCACGCCGACGATGCGTTGCATCGTCTCGGCATCCGGGAACTTGATGTAGTGAAAGAAGCAGCGGCGCAGGAACGCGTCGGGCAATTCCTTCTCGTTGTTCGAAGTGATGAAAACCAGCGGCCGGTGCACTGCCTTGACGAGTTCGCGCGTCTCGTACACATAGAACTCCATGCGGTCGATCTCGCGCAGCAGGTCGTTCGGGAACTCGATGTCGGCCTTGTCGATCTCGTCGATCAACAGCACCACCGGGCGGTCGGCCGTGAACGCCTGCCACAGCACGCCTTTGACGATGTAGTTGCCGATGTCCTTGACCTTCTCGCTGCCTTCTGCACCCGCGAGCTGGCTGTCGCGCAGTCGGCTCACCGCGTCGTATTCGTAAAGGCCTTGTTGCGCTTTGGTGGTCGACTTGATGTGCCACTGCAGCAGCGGCATTTTCAACGCCTGCGCCACCTCTTCGGCCAGCATCGTCTTGCCGGTGCCGGGCTCTCCCTTGACCAGCAGCGGGCGTTTGAGGGTGGCCGCGGCGTTCACCGCGAGCATCAAGTCGGGTGTGGCGACGTAGTTTTCGGAGCCTTGGAACTTCATGGCGAGCGTGCGAGCGCGAGGCCGCAGGGGTATGTTTTGAGGGTGCCGAGGCAGTATAAGTCGGCACCTATAATCGGTAGCTGACCTGAACAAATCGCCTGCTGGAACCATGAAAAACCTCGTCCGTTCGATGATCGCGCTGGTCACTTTCGCTGCTGCGTCGGCGCTGTCGCCGAGCGCTTCGGCGCAAGACGCGAAGGCGGGTGAAAAAAAGGCCCAGATGTGCATCGGCTGCCACGGCATCCCTGATTACAAAGCGAGCTTCCCCGAGGTGTACCGCGTGCCGATGATCGCGGGCCAAAACGCGAAGTACATCGTTTCTGCTCTGACGCAATACAAAAAGGGCGATCGCAAGCACCCGACGATGCGTGGCGTGGCCACCTCGCTCAGCGACCAGGACATGGCCGACCTCGCCGCGTTTTATTCCACCGAAGCCAAGGCCGCCCCGGTGCCCGCGGCACTCGCGACCGCGATGCCGGCCGACGTGACCGCGCTGCTCGCCAAAGGCAATTGCGCGTCGTGCCACGGCGCGAATTTCAGCGCCCCGATCGACCCGAGCTACCCGAAACTTGCCGGTCAGCACGGCGACTACCTCTACGCCGCGCTGCGCGAGTACCAGATCGACAAGAACCCGCAAGTCGGCCGAAACAACGCGATCATGCAGGGAATGTCACGCCAGTTGACCCACGCCGAGGCCAAGACGCTCGCAAGCTATTTCGCGTCGCTGCCCAGCGAGTTGAAAACGGTGCCGCAATCCCGCTGGCGCTGAGGCGCGGCTTACCCTCGCGAAGCCGCTGCGATCCAGCGGCTTCGTTGTTTCTGGCGGGCACGCTTCGGGTTGACGTCGAGGCTTCGCGCCGGCCTGGAATTTGCTCGACCACGAACGCTGCGCGCTGAGGTTTTCCCTGCCCATGCCGCGCGCGGTGCCGGCCCTAAACTGCCGATTTTCCTATTTGCCGGAGCAAGAGAAATGAAACGAGCTTCTTCAGTGGCGGTGGTGGCTGCTGCGACGTTGGGTTTGACCCTGGCCGCGGTTACGGTGCAGGCGCAAACGCTGCGCTGGGCTTCGCAGGGCGATCTGCAGACGCTCGACCCGTACTCGCGCAACGAGTCATTGACGAATTCGATCAACAGCCAGGTTTACGAGTACCTGATCGGCCGCGACAAGCAACTCAACCTCGTGCCGCAGCTCGCAACCGAATGGCAGCAGGCCGGCCCGTTGACATGGCGCTTCAAGTTGCGGCCGAACGTCAAGTTCCACGACGGCACGCCGATGACTGCCGACGACGTGGTCTTCTCGTACAAGCGCGCCGCACAGCCCAGCTCCGACATCAAGGTCTATGCCAACGCGATGGGCGAACCGAAGAAGATCGACAACCTGACGGTCGAGTTCAACCTCAAGGAGGTCAATCCGATTTTCCTGCAGCACGCCAACTCGGTCTTCATCATGAGCAAGGCGTGGGCCGAGAAGAACAACGCCGCGAAGACGCAAGACTTCAATGCCGGCGAGCAGAACTATGCCGCCATGAACGCCAACGGCACCGGCCCGTTCATGGTCGTTTCGCGCCAGCCCGACGTGAAGACCGTCTACAAACGCTTTGCCGGCTGGTGGGGCAAGCCCGAAGGCAATGTGCAGGACGTGATCTACACGCCGATCAAGAGCAACTCGACGCGTGTGGCCGCGCTGATTTCGGGTGAGCTCGACGTCGTCCTCGACCCGCCCCCGACCGACACGCCGCGCCTGCGCAACACGGCGGGTGTAAAGGTGGTCGATGGCCCCGAGAACCGCATCATCTTCATCGGCATGGACCAGGGTCGTGACGAGCTGCTCTACAGCAGCGTAAAGGGCAAGAACCCGTTCAAAGACCAACGCGTGCGCCAGGCGCTGTACCAGGCCGTCGACGAAGAAAGCATCAAGACCAAGCTGATGCGTGGCCAGGCCGCACCCACCGGCGCGACCATGGTGTCGCCGATGGGCACCTTCAACGACCCAGCGCTCGAAAAGCGCCTGCCGTTCGACCTCGACGCCGCGAAGAAGCTGCTCGCCTCGGCTGGCTACCCCGACGGTTTCGAGTTCACGCTCGATTGCCCGAACGACCGTTACGTCAACGACGAAGAGATTTGCAAGACGCTCGTCTCGATGTGGGCGCGGCTCGGCGTGAAGGCGCGGCTGAACGCAATGCCACGCTCGATCTACTTCGCCAAGCTTGGCAACCTCGACACCTCCATGTACATGCTCGGCTGGGGCGGCTCGGTGACCGATGCCGAGACCACGCTCACGCCCATCTACCGCACACGCGGCCCCGGAGGCGTGGGCAGCTTCAACTACGGCCAGGTCAACAACCCGAAGATGGACCAGTTGGCCGCGCAGTCGAGCAAAGAGGCAGATCCGGTCAAGCGCGAGGCGCTGATCAAGGCCGCGATCAAAGAGCACAACGACCAGGTGCACCACATCCCGCTGCACCGGCAGTTCATCCCGTGGGCGATGCGCACGAATGTCGAAGCTGTGCACCGTGCCGACAATTTTCTGGAGTGGTCCTGGATCAAGATCGGCAAGTGACCTGTCATTGACGACCTGACCTCTGCGACGGCTGCTGCGGCTGCCGTCGTCGCCTTCCGCGCAGCATCTTGAAGGCGTGCATCCAGTCGTTGGCCACGAAGCCCGGAATGCACCACAGCATGCACAGCGGCTCGATTGCCCGGGCGGCGATGGCAGGGCCCATGTCGGCGGCCTCCCAACCGAACTGCGTGAGTAGCGTGGTCACCGCCGCCTTGGCGGCCGCATCGTCACCGGCGATGAACATCGTCGGCGGCCCGCCGGTGAACTTTGGATTGACCATGCCCAGCGTGCCGACCGAGCTGAAGGCCTTGACCAGTTTGACCGCCTTGAACTCGCGCTGCAGTTGCTCGAGCAGCGAGTCGTTCGGCCCCGTGAAGTAACTCAGCACGCCGTCAGTCGGTGGCGCATCGGCGATCGGGTTGCAGGTGTCGACCACGGTCTTGCCGGTGAGTTGCGCGGCCACGCCGCGTAACGTCTCGAGCGCCGCGCTGCCTTTCACCGCCAGCACCGCGAGTTCGCCGAAGGCCGCGGCCTCGGCCGTGCTGCCGATGCGCGCCGTCGGGTGGGCGGCCGCGAACTCCGCGAGCTTGGCCACGTCGCGCGTGCCCAGCGCGACGTCGTGACCGTGCTTCAAGAAACCTGCCGCGAGCGTTCGCGCGAGCGTGCCCGAACCGATGATGCCGATCTTCTTGTGTGTTCCTTCGTGCGGAGGCGGTGGCCGAGGTCTCGCAGTCGGCGGCCGAGCCAGTTGGTCTCGTGCGTGTTTCGGTGGGAATCTCGTTCGGGCGGCATTGGGTGCTGCCGGCCTTGCCTGCCTTGATGAATGCGCACCCGGGTCTGCAGATCGAGGTCGACCTCGACAACCGGCCGGTCGACCTGGTCGCCGAAGGCTACGACGTCGGCATCCGCGGCGCGGTGATCGACGCCGGCAGCCTGGTCGCGCGGCGCATCTGCGCGCTGCCGACAGCGCTGTTCGCGAGCCCCGCCTACCTGCGCCGCGCTGGCGTGCCCGAGCGCATCGACGAACTGCCGCAACACCGCTGCGTGCAATGCGGCTTGACCGATGGGTCGCTCTCGCCCTGGGCCTTTCGAGGCAACGGCTCAAAGCGCCGCGCGCCGGTCGCGCTTACGCCGTCGCTCATCGTCAACGACGGCGAGGCCGGCATGGACCTCGCTCTCGCTGGCGCCGGCATCGCGCAGGCCGGCCTGTATCACGCGCTGCCCTACCTGCGTACGGGGCGGCTCAAGCTGGTGCTCACCGACCACCACGACGCCGGCGCGCGCGAGTTCGTGCTGCATTACCCGCACCGCCGCTATCTCGCGCCCCGGGTGCGTGTGGTGGTCGAAGCGCTGCTCGCGCATTTCGCGGCGGCCGATGACCTGCACCTGACAGTGGCCGATCTGCCGGTCGCCTTTCATGCGGCAAAGCGCGTCCGTTGAGCGTGCGCTCAATCACCCACCAGCAACGACACCGCGACGCCCCACATCACCAGTGCGATCAACGCGTCGGTGACCTTCCAGGCCACAGGTCGTGCGAACACGCCGCGCAACGCGCGCGCCCCGAAGCCGAGCGCGAAGAACCAAGCGAAGCTCGCCGCGGTGGCGCCGATGCCGAAGACCGCACGTGAACCCGCGGGCTGCTGGCTCGCGATCGATCCGAGCAGCACGACCGTGTCGAGCCAGCAGTGCGGGTTGAGGTAGGTGAATGCGAGGCACGCGGTGAGGGCTTGCGCGAGGCTCAGCGGTAAGTCGGCTGCTGCGGCCAGCGACTCTGAGTGCCACGCCCGCCGCGCTGCCAGCACCCCGTAGCCGAACAAGAACGCCGCGCCGCCGTAGCGCGCGAGCGTCAGCAGCGTCGGGCTGCTTTGCACGAACGTGCCCAAGCCGGCGACGCCGAGGGTGATCAGCAGCGCGTCCGATGCCGCACACACCAGCACCACAGCGAGCACGTGCTCGCGCTTGATGCCCTGCCTCAGCACGAACGCGTTTTGCGCACCGATCGCGACGATCAGCGCAGCCGAGGTCGCGAAGCCTTTGAAGAATGCAAGTTCCATGCGGCGCGGGGATGACACCAGAGCAGTCGGTCGACTGCCGCCGGGCCGCGCGATGCTACTGGAACTGCTGCAGCATCCGCTCGAGCGCCATCGTGAACGGCACTTGCATCATCGGCAGCGTCAGCAGCATGCCGATCAGGCCGACCGAAACGGTGATCGGAAAGCCGATCGAGAAGATGTTCATCTGCTGCGCGACGCGCGAGATGATGCCCATCACCAAGTTCACGAACAGCAGCATCGCGGTCATCGGCAGTGCGATCCAGAGCCCCAGGCGAAACACCTCGGCGCCCCAAACTTGCGGCTGCACCGCACGCAAGAAGGCGAACGGTTCGGGCCCGACCGGAAAGGCGTAAAAGCTTTGCACCACCGCGGCGATCAGCAGCAGGTGGCCGCCTGTCACGATGAACAGCCAACTCACCACCGTGCCGAAGAAGCGGCTGGTCGCGGTGGCCTCGCCGCCGGTCATCGGGTTGAAAAAGCCGGCGAAGTTCAGGCCCATCTGCAGGCCCACCATCTCACCGGCGAACTCGACCGCGGCGAACACGATGCGCACCGCGAAACCGAGAGAAGCACCGATCAGGATTTGTTGCACGATCGCAAGTACCGCGGCGCCCGAGTCGAGCGCGATCACGGGCATCGCCGGCAAGCTGGCTTGCGCGCAAAACGCGATCAGGAACGCGAGTGCGACCCGTACCCGCGCCGGCACGCCACGCTGCGCAAAGATCGGCAGCGTGCCGAACAGCGCGAGCACGCGCAAAAACGGCCACAGGATCGGCGTGATCCATGCGAGGACTTGCGTGTCGGTGAAGGTGAGCACTAGCCCACCGCCGTCGGTATCGCCTGCAACGTGCGCTGCAGGTACTCGACCAGCGTGGTCAGCATCCACGGCCCGGCGATAGCGAGTACCGCGACCGCGCCGATTACCTTCGGCACGAACGACAACGTGGCCTCGTGGATCTGCGTGGCGGCCTGAAAGATGCTGACGAGCAGGCCGATCGCCAACACGGTGAGCAGGATCGGTGCCGAAACCATCAGCAGCATGTAGAGGCCTTGCTGGCCGACCGTGAAGACTTGGGTTGCGTCCATGATTTCCTTGGGCCCCCGAGACGCCTTCGGCGTCGCCCCCCCGAGGGGGAGTGTTTGCCTTGGGGCGGCCCGGCGGCAAACGCTTACGTCGAAAAGCTGGCGGCCAACGAGCCGAGCAGCAGGTTCCAGCCGTCGGCGAGCACGAACAACATCAGCTTGAACGGCAGCGCGATCAGCACCGGTGACAGCATCATCATTCCGAGCGACATCAACACGCTGGCCACGATCATGTCGATGATCAGGAACGGGATGAAGATCAAAAAGCCGATCTGGAACGCGCTCTTCAACTCGCTCGTCACGAAGGCCGGCACCAGCACCTTGAACGGCACGTCGGCGGTCTTCACGGCCCCATCGACCTTCGCGAGCTTGGCGAACAACATCACATCGGCCTGGCGCGTTTGCTTGAGCATGAAGGCGCGCATCGGCACCTCGCCGCGTTTGAGTGCTTCATCGAACTGGATCTTGTTTTCGGCGTACGGCTGGTACGCGTCGGCATACACCTTGTCGATCGTCGGGCTCATCACGAAAAACGTGAGGAACAGGCTCAGGCCGACGACCACCTGGTTCGGCGGCGCGGCTTGCGTGCCCATCGCCTGGCGCAGCAGGCTCAGCACGATCACGATGCGCGTGAAGCCGGTCATGAGCAACAGAACAGCGGGCAGGAACGACAGCGCGGTGAAGAACAGCAGCGTCTGAATCGGCACCGAATAGCTGGTGCCGCCCGCGCCCTGCGCGATCATCAGCGGGAGTTCAGCGGCCATCACGGGCTCCGGCGTCACCGCGGAGCTTGCCCAGAAGTTGCGCGAACGGCGTCGTCGACGGCGTGGTGCTCGTCGTGGTCTCGGTCTGCGGCGCCATCGTGTGCAAGGTGGTGATGCTTTGCGCGGTCACGCCTAACACCAGCCAGCGGCGCTCGTCGCCCTGGCCGACCTCGACCGTGACGATGCGCTGGGTCGCCGACAACGGCAGCGCCGCGACGCTGCGCATCACGTTGCCGCTCGCGCCGCCACCCATCGGCGTGCGCTTGAGCAGCCACAGCGCAACCGGAATCATCGCGATGATCGCGATGAACCACAGCAGCGAACTCATGCCGTTCGAGACCATTTCAGTTCCGGCCGGGCCGCCCCAAGGCAACTGGCGCCCACTCGGGGGGAAGTGAGCGAAGCGAGCGTGGGGACTTCATCTTCAACCCTTGCTCAACCGACGCATGCGCTCGCTCGGCGTCACGATGTCGGTGAGGCGAATACCGAACTTGTCGTTGACGACCACGACCTCGCCCTGCGCGATCAGGTAGCCGTTGACCAGCACGTCCATCGGCTCGCCGGCCATCGCCTCCAGCTCGACAACCGAGCCTTGCGCCAGTTGCAGGATGTGCTTGATCGGGATGCGCGTGCGACCCAGCTCCACGGTCAATTGCACCGGGATGTCGAGGATCATGTTGATGTCGTTGCCGGCCGTGCTCGCGCCGGTGGGCGCGAAGTTCTGGAACGACGCGGGCGAGATCTGGTCGGCTGGCGCATGCACTTCCGAGGCCGTCTCGGGTTTGGTTTCGGCGAGCGCGGCGGCCCACTCGGCGGCCATCGCGTCTGCGTCTTCTGCAGGCGCGGTATTTTCTTCAGCTGACATTGCGTTCTCCCAGCCAACCCGTCTCGGCGTTGGTCAACAGTTGATTGACCTTGAGTGCGTACTTGCCGTTCGAGGTGCCGTAGTGGCAGTCGAACACCGGCACGCCGACCACTTTGGCCTGGATGGCCTGGTGCAAATCGAGTTCGATGAAATCGCCGACCTTGAACGACAGCAATTGCTCGACCGTGGCCGGCGCCTGCGCGAGCTCGGCCACGAGCTCGACCTGCGCCGACTGGATTTGCTGCTTCATCAGGTTGACCCAGCGCTTGTCGGGCTCGGTCGAGTCGCCCTGGATGGTCGAATACAGCACGTCGCGAATCGGCTCTAGCGTCGCGTACGGAATGCAGAAGTGGATCGTGCCGCTGGTGTCGCCGATCTCGAGCGTGAAGCTGGTCGCAACCACGATCTCGCTTGGCGTGGCGATGTTGGCGAACTGCGGTTGCATCTCCGAGCGCTGGTATTCGAGCTCGAGCGGGTAGATGCCTTGCCAAGCCTTCTTGTACTCGCCGGTGATCACATCGACCAGCCGGCCGATGATGCGTTGCTCGGTCGGCGAGAAGTCGCGGCCTTCGATGCGCGTGTGGTACTTGCCGGCGCCGCCGAACAGCGCGTCGATCACCGCGAACACGAGTGCCGGGTCGCACACGATCAGACCCGAGCCGCGCAGCGGGCGCACGCTGACGATATTGAAGTTGGTCGGCACCACGATCTCGCGCAAGAAGGCGCTGTACTTTTGCACCTTGATGCTGCCGATCGAGATCTCCGGGCTCTTGCGAATGAAGTTGAACAAGCCGAGCCGCATGTTGCGTGCGAAGCGTTCGTTGATGATCTCCATCGTGGGCATGCGCCCGCGCACGATCCGCTCCTGGCTCGCCAGGTCGTAGTTGCGGACGGCGCCCTCTTCGACCTGCTCCTGATCGAGTTTCTGGCTTTCGCCGGTGATGCCCTGCAGCAGCGCGTCGACTTCGTCTTGCGAAAGAATCTGCTGGTTCATGTCTGCCCCTCGACCGACGGGTACGTCGATCGATCCCCCGAGGGGATCGGGCCTTGCTTGGGGCGGCCCGGCGCGGCGGCCCGCGCGCTTTGGGTGAGGTCGCGCTTCATTGGACGATGAAGTTCGAGAAGTGAACGTGCTTGATCGGATTCGGCTCGACCGGCGCCTTCGCCTTCTTCGCTTTCTCCTTCTTCTTGGTCGGCTTCGCGTCTTCCTCGTCGGCGGCCGGCTTGTCTGTCTCGGCCTCGGCCAGCTTCTCGACGAGGACTGCCGGTTCCGCGACCTCGATGCCCATCGTGCGGGCCGATTCGCGCAGGATCTCGCCAGCGAGTTGCTCCTTGCCGGCGCGGTCGAGCAGGTCTTTCGAGGACTTGTGCGACAGGATCATCAGAATGCCGTTGCGGATCGCCGGCATGAAGGCCTTCATCGAGTCAGCGAACTTCGTGTCTTCGACCTCGAAGGTGATGCCGATTTGCGCATAGCGGTCGGCTTCCTTGTCGGCGAGGTTCACGACGAAGGGGTCGATCGGCAAGAAGGTCGGCGGGTGCTTGAGGTCGGGCTTGCTGCCGTGCTGCTCGGCGCTGGCGCTTGTAGACGCATCGTCGCCCTCGGCGGCCGCGGCGGCTTTTTTCTTGAGCAAGAACACGGCTGCACCGCCGCCGATCACCAACAGCAACAGCACGGCCGCCACGATGATGATCAGCTTCTTTTTGCCCTTCTTCGCAGGCACGACGGCACCGTCGGTGGCAGGGGCAGCAGCAGCGGCAGCAGACATCGTCACTCCTTCATTTTTCGGGGCCATCGGTCGCCGCACGGCGCCCGACGTCATGAAGGAAATTGTGGAATCGATGCGCCGAACTGAAGCGGCGATAAGCAGGGGGTTCAGCGGCCAGTAACGCGCTCGGCGAGGCTACGCGAAGACGTCGACGCCGCCCTGCGTCACGACGCGGCGCGCGGCGGTTGCAACACGTTTCGTGTCGTCATCTGTGCCGATGTGGCGCTGGCGCGTGCCGCCCGACGTACCCGAATCGCCGCGCCCGCCGTGCCCACCACCGTGCTGCGAAACGCCGCCCCCGGCGAGCGTGAAGCCGGCGTCGGCAAGTGCGCTCGCGAGTTCGGGCAGGCCGGCTTCGATGGCTTGCCGCGTGGCGGCCATGTCGGCGCCGAAATCGATGCGGGCTTGCGTGCCGTCCATCACGATTTGCACCGAGACCGGGCCCATGTCGGCAGGGTTCAGGTGCAGCTCGGCGGTCTGCACGCCGTCTTTGGCGAGCACGCTCAGGCGCAGGCCGAGCTGCTGCGCGAAGTCGGGTGCATCGAGCGGTGTGGTGATGACCACGGCGGCGGGTGCGAGCGCCTCGGTGCCAGGGATCGGGGCCGACACCACGGCGCTCGCGGCTGCTGCCGCAGTCGCCGCGTCGACGTTCGTGCGGGCGACGGCAGAAGTCGTCGGGGCCATCGGCTTTTCGCCGATCCGCTGCTCGGCGAGCACACCGGCGAACTCGCGCGCGTCGGCAGCACCGGCGCGTTGCGCCTTGCCTTGTGCCGCCTTGTCTTTGAGCTCGGTATCGGCCTTGAGGTCGGCGGCGCGCAGGCCCTTGGCGGTGCCGCGCGTGTCGGCGGCCGAGCCGGTGTTGTTGTCGGTGACGGCGTTGGCATCGGTGGCGGTGTCGGTGCTGGCTGCGGCGTCGCTCGCTTGTTCAGTGGCCGCACGTTGCAGGCCGGCGAGCCAGTGCATCACGCTCGGGTCGATCGGCAAGGTGGCGGGGTCCGGCGCGGCGCGCGGTTGCGCGTTGCTCGATGCATCGGTCGCAGCGTCACTCGCGTCGGCTGGCGCTGCCTCGGCTGCAGGTTGGGTACCGGTCGGGGTGGGCGTCGCATCGTCCACGGCCCGCATTTTGGTCTTGAGCAAGGCGCGCGCGCGGTTGACCGTGTCGGTCGATGCTTGTGGCGGCTCGGTGTCGTTCGTGGCCTCGTCGGGTGGGGTCGATTCGTGCGCCGCCGGTTTCGGTGGCGGCGCGGCGGTCAGCGCGATGGTCGGCATCGGCATCGGCGCGGGCGCGGCGTGCGTTTGCCGCAGCAGTGAAGCGAAGCCGGCGGGGTCGTTCGGCGTGCGTTTCGACGCTGTGCCCGCGGCCGTGGCGGCGTCGCCTGACGGGGCGCGCAGCGAAGAAGGTTGGATCGTCGTCATGCAGTTTTCTCCATGTCACATCAGCGGCGCTGGCCGCGTCGAGCCCAAGCGGTTCCAGGCTGCGCGCGAGGCGGCCTCGTCGGTTTGTTTTTGGTCGCGGCGGTCGGCGCTCAGGCGCTGCTCGGCCTGGCGCCGCTCGATCAGCTTGCGCACCGAGGCGCAGCGCAGTTCGGTGTCGCGCAAGGTGGCGAGCGCGTGTTGAACTTGCTGACCCGCGTTTTCGGCCACGCGCACTTGCTGCTCTACCGCCTGCGTCAACCGCTCCATGAAGCTTTGGTAGCAGTGCACGAGTTCGATCTTGCCTTCGCGACAGAACTGCAAGCGCCAGCGCTGCTCGTACTCGCGGCGGTAGGTGCGCAGTTGCTCGGCCTGGCCGAGCGCGGCCTCGGCGGCGGTTTGGGCGCGCTGGTGCGCAGTGAATGCGACGTCGCGTTGGCGCTCGTTCTGGCCGAGCAAGATGGTCAGTGTTTCGATACCGGTCATGCGGAAATCTGCAGAGGTCAACCGGCGATCGAGGCCAGGAGTTGCTCGACGCTGCCGCCCATCGCCGCACTCTCGTGCATGCTTTGTTGCAGCATCGCGACCATCGGGTCGTGCAGGCGCACGGCGGTGTCGAGTTCGGTGTCGTGGCCGGGCGAGTAGGCGCCGAGCTGAATCAAATCGCGCGCCTTGTTGTGGCGCGCATGCAGTTGCCGAAAGCGCCGCGCCGCCTCGAGGTGCTCGCGGCTCGCGACGCTCGTCATCACGCGCGAGACCGATTTTTCGATGTCGATCGCAGGGTAGTGGCCGGCTTCGGCCAGCTCGCGCGAGAGCACGATGTGGCCGTCGAGAATGCCGCGCGCCGCATCGGCGATCGGGTCTTGCTGGTCGTCGCCTTCGCTGAGCACGGTGTAGAACGCGGTGATCGAGCCGCCGCCGCCTTCTTGATCGGCAGCCTTGCCGTTGCCGCTGCGCTCGACCAGTTGCGGCAGCTTCGCGAAGCAGCTCGGCGGGTAGCCCTTGGTGGCAGGCGGTTCGCCGATCGCGAGCGCGATCTCGCGCTGCGCCATCGCGTAACGCGTGAGCGAATCCATCAGCAGCAGCACGCTCTGGCCGCGGTCGCGAAAGTGCTCGGCGATCACGGTTGCATAGTTCGCGCCCTGCATGCGCACCAGCGGCGGCGCGTCGGCCGTGGCCACCACGACAACGGCGCGGCGCATGCCTTCTTCGCCCAGAATGTCTTCGATGAATTCCTTCACTTCACGGCCGCGCTCGCCGATCAGGCCGACCACGATCACATCGGCCGCGGTGTAGCGCGCCATCATCCCGAGCAGCACCGACTTGCCGACGCCGGTGCCGGCAAAAAGGCCGATGCGCTGGCCGCGGCCGACGGTCAGCATCGCGTTGATCGCGCGCACGCCGGTGTCGAGCGGGGTGCGCACCGGGTCGCGGTCCATCGCGTTGATCGGGCGGCGCGTGAGCGGCTCTTTGTGCACGTGCTCGATCGGGCCTTTGCGGTCCATCGGGTGGCCGTGTGAATCGACGACGCGGCCGAGCAAACCGTCACCCACCGGCAGGTGCAGCGTGCGGTCTTCATTGCGGCGCCACGGGTGGCGCGCCGCGCCGAGCTTCATCGGCACGACCGGCGAGGCCCTGGGCACCACGCGCGCACCACTCGCGAGGCCGGCCACATCGCTGGTGGGCATCAGGTAAGCGCGGTCGCCCGAGAACCCGACGACCTCGGCGATCACCGGCGACTGCCCTTCCATGCGAATTTCACACACCGAGCCGACCGGCACGCGCAAGCCCGCCGCTTCGAGCACGAGGCCGTTGACGCGCACCAGCTGGCCCTGCGTTTCCAACGGCAGCTTGTCGGCCGAGAAGCTGCGCATGTCGGCGAGGTAGCGTCTCCACTTGTCCGGGGTCGTCAGCGGTGAGGTGTCGGTCTTCGGGATCATTCGGCAGTGCCCGAGTCGTCGGCGCCGGCTGGCCCGTTGTCGGTCCACCCTTCGTCGCAGCCGAGCGAAGCCGCAGCGCGCCGCCAGCGGGCTTCCAGGCTCGCATCGATCACGCCGATGTCGGACTCGACCAGCACGCCGCCGCGTGACATCGATGCATCGGCAAGCAGGCGTGCACCGCGTGCCACGAGCACATCGGCCGCGCCTGCTGCGACGAACGGGTGATCGTCGGGGTGCACGCGCAGCGTGATGTGCTTGGCACTGAGCAGCAGCGTGTCGATCGCTTCTTGCGCGACGGTTGCCACCAGCGCCGGGTTAATTGCGAGCTCGCTGCGCACGATCTGTCGCGCGAGGTGCGTGGCGGCTATCGCGAGCGTGCGCGCCATGTCTTGTTGCAGCCCGCCGAGCTCGTCACCGAGCGACTGCACGAGCGCGCCGATCTGCGCAGTGGTTTGCGCCGCGAAGCTCTGCTTGAAGCCGTCGAGCGCGACCAAGCCGTCGCGGTAGCCGTCTTGGTAGCCGGCTTGCCGTGCGGCGCGCAGTTGTGCCGCGAGCTGCGCGGCCAAGTCGATCTTCGGCGCTTCGTCGGTGGCGCGGTGGATGTTGGCTTGCGGCATTGGGCCACCGGCGATGTCGCCGGGGTTCCATGCCTTGACGTCGCTCAGCTCTTCGCGCGGAATGAAGCGTGCATAGGCACGCGCAGCGTCGTTGGGCGACGCGATATTTTTGGGTGCGCGAAATGAGGCTTCCCTGTCGCTTCGCTCTTGCCCCCAAGGGGCGCTGTCCGCCTTGGGGCGGCCCGGCGGCGGACTGAGTGCCTCACGCAAATCGCGCGGATCGCGCACATCACGCGGATCAGAGGAAGTCATCGTCGCTCCCGCCACTCAACACGATCTGGCCTTCGTCGGCCAGGCGGCGCACGACCTTGAGCATTTCCTTCTGCTCGGCCTCGACTTCCGAAACGCGCACCGGCCCGCGCGACTCCAGGTCTTCGCGCAGCGTCTCGGCGGCGCGGGTCGACATGTTCTTGAACACCTTCTCGCGCATCTCCGGTGTCGCGCCCTTGAGCGCGATCACCAGCGACTCGCTCTGCACTTCTTTGAGGAGCGCCTGGATGCCCTTGTCGTCGATCTTGCCCAGATCGTCGAACGTGAACATGTTGTCCATGATCTTCTGTGCGAGGTCGTTGTCGGCTTCACGGATGTAGTCGAGTACCGAGGTCTCCACGCTCGTGCCCATCAGGTTGATCATCTCGGCCGCCGCCTTCACGCCGCCCAGCTTGGTCTTGCGGCTGCGTTCACCGCCAGCGAGCACGCGGCCCATCACTTCGTTGAGGTCTTTCAGCGCCGAAGGCTGGATGCCGTCGAGCGTGGCCACGCGCACCAACACCTCGTTGCGCTGGCGCTCCGAGAAAGTTTTCAGCACGTCGGCGGCTTGGTCGAAATCGAGGTGCACCAGGATCGCTGCGACGATCTGCGGGTGCTCGATGCGCAGCAGCTCGCCGACCGATGCCGGGTCCATCCACTTCAGGCTCTCGATGCCCGCGGTGTCGCCGCCTTGCATGATCCGGTCGATCAGCAGGTTGGCCCTGTCGTCGCCGAGCGCCTTGCGCAGCACGGCCCTCACGTACTCATCGGTGTCGCTCACCAGCATGCTCTGGTCGGCCGTGGTGGCGTTGAACAGTTCGAGCACGCCGTCGACCCGCTCGCGCGAGATCGATTTCATTTTCTGGATCGTTTCGCCCAGCCCCTGCACCTCTTTCGGCGTCAGGTGCTTGAAGACGCCGGCAGCTTCTTCCTCGCCGAGCGACATCAGCAGGATCGCTGCATTTTCCAAACCCGTTTCGTCCACGTGCGGTTCCTCGATGTTCTTTTAGGGTCGGGCGGTCAGGCCTTGGCGCCGACGGCGTCGCCGTGCGCCTCACCATTCACCCAACCGCGCACGATGCCCGCCACGGCGGCGGGGTTCTCCTTCGCGAGGGCCTTGGCTTGCGCCAGGTGTTGGACGCTTTTCGGCGCCGGCAGCGCGGGCAGAACCTGCTGGTCGTCGACGATGGCCGTCAGCGTGGCGCCGGGCACCGCGGGGGTCGGCGCGAGTGCCGCTCTGAGCGCAGGGCGCACGAGGCCGAAGAACACCAGCACGCCGATCAGCACCAGGCCGGCCGGCACCGCGAGGCTGCGCAGCATGTCGATCACATCGGGGTTCTTCCAGAGCGGCACGTCGACGACGGTGATGGGCTCGACCTTGAACGGCGCGTTGATCACCTTGACCGAATCGCCGCGCTCCTTATTGAAGCCGATGCCCTCGCGCACCAGCGCGGTCAGTTTGTCGATCTCGTCGACCGAGAGCGGCACCTGCGTCGTCTTGCCCTTGGCATCGGTCACCGAGCGGTTGTTGACGACGACCGCAGCGTTGAGCCGCTTGACGTTGCCGCTCGCATTGCGCGTGACGCGCACGGTCTTGTCGACCTCGTAGTTCGTGGTCGCATCGCGGCGGCCGCTGGCACCCGAGGTGCCCGAGCCGCCTTGCGCGGTTTGCAAGGGCTGCGATGCGCCGACCAATGGCGCTGTCGCGGCGATCGGCGGCTGGTTCGAGGCCGCGCCCGGCACGCCGCTCGGCTGCGCGCCGGCGCCACCGGGTTGGTCCGACACCTGCTGGCTGCGGATCGACACTTTCGCCTCCGCGCCCTGGTTCGGTCTGAACTCTTCCGAGGTGGCCTCGGTCTGCGAGAAGTCGATGTCGGCTGCCACCGTGGCGCGCAGGTTGTCGCGGCCGACGATTGGTTCCAACAGCGCCAGAACGCGCTTCGCGTAGCCGGTCTCGACCTGGTTCACGTACTGCAGTTGCTGCGCGTCGAGCCCGGCGCTGGGCTGGCCATCGCCGCCGCCGCTGGTGAGCAGCGCGCCGGTCTGGTCGAGCACGCTGACAGCCTTCGGGTCGAGCTCGGGCACGCTGCTCGAAACAAGGTGCACGATGCCGGCTACCTGGGCGCGGTCGAGCGCGCGGCCCGGGTGCAAAGTGAGCAGCACCGAGGCGCTGGGCTTTTGCTGCTCGCGAAAGAAGCCGTTTTGATTCGGCAGCGCGAGGTGCACGCGGGCGTTGCTCACCGCGGCCATCGAGGTGATCGAGCGGGTGAGTTCGCCCTCGAGCCCGCGCTGTGCGGTCAACCGCTCCTGGAACTGCGTTTGGCCGAAGCGCGCGCTGTCCATCAGCTCGTAGCCCGAGACCGAACCCTTCGGCAGCCCGGCGGTCGCGAGCTTCAGGCGCAGGTCGTGCACCTGCAGCGCGGGCACGAGAATCGCGGCGCCACCTTCGCTCATGCGGTAGGGCACGTTCATCTGCGAGAGCTGCGCAATCACGGCGCCGCCGTCTTTGTCGGACAGGTTCGCGTACAGCACCTTGAAGTCGCCCTTGCTGCTCCACAACGTCATCGCCAGCACCACGCCGGCGAGTGCGGCCACGCCGAGCGCCATGCTGAGCTTGCTGCGCATCGGCAACGCGGCCATGCGGCCGGCGAAGCTGGCGGGTTCGACGAACGGTAGAGCGGAGTTGATCGCGACTGCGTCGTTCATGGGTCGTCGGTTTCGTTCGAGGGCGGCATTGCCCTCAGTTGAAAGCGATTGTTCGGGAACTTGAATTTCCGAAAGAGGCGAACAGCCGGACAAAGCCGCATCAGTTCGCGCCTTGCCCGCGCAGCGTTGTGCCTACGATGGCGCCACGCCCTCACTGCGAGCCCGCTCCATGAACGTGACCCTCAAACCTTTCGATTTCGCCCAGGCCGTGGCCCGCGCCGGCCTGGCCACGAACGGTCAGCCGCTGCAGAAAAGCGGGCCGGTCGAGGGCGCAGGTTTTCAGCAGGCCCTCACGCAAGCGCTCGGTGCCGTGAGCAAATCACAGCTGGATGCGAGCGCGATGCAGCGTGAAGTGCAGATGGACAGCCCGACCGTCAGCATCGAGCAAACCATGGTGGCGATGCAGAAGGCGCAAATCGGCTTTCAGGCCACGCTGCAGGTGCGCAACAAGATGGTCCAGGCCTACTCGGACATCATGTCGATGCAGGTGTAGCAAGCAGCGGCGCGTTGAGCCGCGAGCGCTGGCAATCCGAAGTTGGTTCGCGAACGCCCGCAGAGCGCGGAATTTCGCACGAACCAAAAGTTTCACAAACCGCAGAATCCAGCAGCCGCACGGCAGTGCGCCGATCCCTCGCCGCTCCCGGCCTTTCATGCACTTCGACATCGCCTCACTTTTGCTTGCCATGACCGTCGCGATGCTGACGATCGCGATCGTGCTGCCGGCGGTGATGGGCGAGGTCAACGCGCCGGCGCGGCGCGCCCAGATCGGGGTGATGCTGCAGGCCGCCGGGTGGTCGCTGCTGTTGCTCTCGGGCATTGTCGAGAGTGGTTCGCTCGCCGACCGCACGCTTTCGACATTCGCGATGGCCGGCATCGCCGGCGGCATGGCCTTCAATGCCATCGCGTTCGACCTGTGGTGCGGGCGCGTTGCGCACGACCGTGCGCCAGCGCTGATCGCGCTCGTGCTGCCAGTCGGCTACGCGATCGGATTTTCGAGCTACGCGTTTCGCGTCGGCTGGGCCAACGGCCTGTTCACGTTGCAGATGGCGATGGTGGCCGCCTCGCTCTGGCGCAAGCCCGAAGTGCCGGTGGGCAAATGGCGCGGGCTGCTCGTCATCAGCCTGCTGCTGCAGATGGTGGTCACGGCATGGCGCGGCGTACTCGGCGCGTTTTTCACCGAGAGTTACCCGTCGTTTTTGGCACCGCACCCGGTGAATCTGGCGTTCGCCGTGATGGGCAATGCGACAGCGGTGCTGTCGCTGGTCGCGATTCTGCTGGCGCATCGCGACGAGGCGGCACGCGAGCTCATGCGGCTCGCCACGATCGACGGCTTGACCGGCGTTTTCAATCGCCGCGCCTGGCTCGCGAAGGCGAACACCGATCTGGCCGTCAGCGTGCGCTACAGCCACCCGGTGGCGGTCGTGATGATCGACCTCGATCACTTCAAGCAGGTCAACGACAGCCGCGGCCACGATGCCGGCGACCGGGCATTGCAGTTCGTCGCCGAGGCCTTGCGTTCGGCGGTTCGCGCCGGTGATGTGGTGGGCCGCTACGGCGGCGAGGAGTTCTGCGTGTTGATGACCTACGCCGATCAAGCAGCGGCCAATGCGTTCGATCGCCGCCTGCGCCAACGACTGACGGATAACGCGCTCGACCAGCTCGGTTTCGAGGTGACCTACAGCGCCGGCATCGCGATGCGAACCTCGCCGCTCGACACCCTCGACGCCTTGATAAAACGCGCCGACGCCACCCTCTACCGCGCCAAAAACCAAGGCCGCGCACGAACGCTGGATGCGGGTGGGCTGGTGTTGCTGCCGGTGGGGTAATCGAACGCCGCACAGCACATCGATGTTGGCTTGAACATCAACTTTTCACAGGCGCTAGAAGGGCGAGCGGGGCCGCAGCACCAAATTAACAGCGTTGTGCCAGGCACTCACCGATAAAACGCCTCGACCCTGCCTTTGAGTTTGATTAGAAGCGGCTTGCCTTTGCGGTCGAGCGCTTTGCCGGCGGGCACTTTGACCCAGCCTTCGCTGATGCAATATTCCTCCACGTCGAAGCGCTCTTTGTCGTTCACGCGGATGCCGATCTCGCGTTCGAAGACGGCGGCAATGTGATGCGGGCTGCGGGGGTCGACCGAAAGTCGGTCGGGGATCGCGGGGGTCGCAGGAACGGATGCGGCGTCGGCGGGGGTGGTCTCGGTCATGCGCGGTTCTCTCTTTCGATCCGGGCGGATCAGCTGTCGTCCCGCATTCTCCCGGATGCGCCGCAACCGCCCGCGATCAAACCGCCCGGTCGACGTTGTCGCCGAGGATCGGCGCCGACGGGAATGCAGCCTTTTGCTTCGCGACCGGTTCGAGTTGCTGCGACAGCCGGCTCAGCCACGGGAACCGCGGTGGCACGGGCAATTGCGTGACCTGGTCGATCTCGACCTCGACCGCGGGCGCGAACGCGCCTTGGCGGGCCGCGATGGCAGGTGCCGGGAGATATGCGGTCGACGGACCGATTCGGGTGATTGCTGTGACGCCAGGGATGTTCATCTGCGCTCCTTGCTGTTGCACGAAGGTGGCTGGTCAGTGAGCTATCGGCAGCACCTGCAAAAACCTGAGGAGCGATCGAAGAAAAAGACGCAGGAAAAAAGCGCCTGTTCAGTTGATCGACAGCAGCTTGCCGCGCTTTTGGGTCAGGTCGATGAAGCGCTGCAGCGTGCGCAACGCGTTCGAATCGGCGCGCACGAACTCGCACCCGAGGCGCACGCCGCGCGACTCGCTGTTGAGCAAGGTCACATGCTGGAGCCGCAGGTTGACGTGAAAGCGCGTGTCGGCGTCGAGGTCGATCTGTACCTGGTTGACCACGCCGCCCACTTGCATCGGCGGTACGTCGTCGGGCAAAAAGAGGGCGCAGCCGCCGATGCTCACGTCGAGCACGCGCAGGCTCAATTGCATGTCGGCGATGTCGGTGTGGCGCACGCGCGCGTATGGCACGCTGCGCAGCAACGGCCGCACGCGGTAGGCATTGCGGCGCTGGAAGCGGAAGGCCTCGCGCGGGTAATTGCAAGTGAGCACGCTCGCGCGCGCGCCGCGCACCAGCACGAGGTTGCTGACGTCGAACTGCAGCTTGACGCTTTCGAGGTAGCCGACGACGACGCAGTCGTCGCTCTCCATCAGCGCGTGCAGCGCCGGGTCGCCCGGGTCGATGTTGAAGCCGATCTCGCCGCGCTCGGCGCTCATCGTCCAGACCGTCGCGCTGACGACGCTGCCGTCGCTCGCGTTCAGGTTCATCTGCACGCTGCCGTCGCAGAGCAAGCGCAGCATGGCCGCGATCTCGCGCGGGGAGGTGATGCGGAACTCGTCCAGACCGCCGGGCGCAGCGCCCAGCGCGTCCAACGGCATCGGCATGGTTTCCATCGTTTGACGACCTTCAGTCCGAGATCAATGGATGGTCTTCGGGCGGCCGGCGAGGAGCTGGTCGAGGTCGTCGAGCCACGGCTCGGCGAGCTGGCGGATCTCGGCGTCGTTGATCAGGATGCGCTGCATGATGCGCGACTTGAATTGCGCCTCTTGGTCGCCGAGGGGGTTGCCCGAGGCGGTTTGCTTGAGTTGCGAGATCAGCAGCGCACACGCGCCTTCGAGCTTGAGCACGTGATCCCAATTGCCGGTGCGGGCCGCGTCGAGCATGTCTTGGCTGGCTTTCTCGATCGCTTGGTAGCAGTTGAGCAGGGGGGTGTTCATGTGTGCTCCGTATTCGCAAGTGCGGGGCATTTACTGGGCTTTCGCGCTTGGGATCGCGGCCGGGCCGATGGCGACCCAGGCTGACCGCAGCGGCTCCATCAGGCGCACGCACTCGTCGAGCGCGGCCGAATCGTTGCGAGCGTTCGCGTGTGTCAAGCGCCGTGTCACGTAGCTGTACAGGGCCATCAGGTCGTCGGCGATCTTGCCGCCGGCTTCGAGGTCCAACGGTGCCAGCAGACCTTCCTCGACGATGCATACGGCGCGGACGATTGCCTTGCCCTTCGCTTCGATCTGACCGTTCAGCATGGCCAGGCGAGCCTGGGATACGGCATCGCTGAAGCCGTCGAAGAGCATCGTGACGAGCTGATGCGGCGAGGCGCTAGGCACGCCGGTTTCGATGCCGATTTGGCGATAGGCGCCGGCAAAGGTCTTGGAGGCGGTGGGGTACACGGCGTTGAGGGCAAACATGGTGCTGTCGCTTTCCTGGGGTGGGCTTGCCGTGAATATCGGTTTCGGCGGCGTCGACTTGAGTCACCAAAGCGCAGTTCAGCCAGTGCTCTTGTTGTACTGCGCGATTTGCTGGGTCACGTAGCTGTTCACGCTGTTGAGCTTGGCCATCGTCGCGTCCAGCGCCGTGTACTGGCTCCGCAGGCGCTTCTCGGTGGCGGCGAGCCGATTGTTGAAGTTGTCTTGGTCTTTTTGGTTTCGCGTAAGCGCGGCGCTGAGCCCGTCGGTGCGCGTGACGAGCGTGCCGGTGGTCGCCAGCATGGCGTTCGTCAGCACCTTGAAGCGCTTTGCGAATCCGTCCGCGCTCGGGTCGGTCGAGTTCGAGGCCGAGAACATCTTCTTTAGTTCGGGAAGATTCGCCAGCGCGTTGTCAAGCTTGGTCGCGTTGACGGTCATGGAGCCGTCACTCTGCAGCTCGAAACCGGCATCAGACAGCCGCCCGAAAGTCGCGGAGGCGCCCGACATCGCACCAGCCAGTGCACGCATCTGACGCTGGATGCCGGTGGCGGCGCTGTCACCCTGCAACGGGCCGGCCTTTTTCGTCGCGGGCTCGTATTTCGTGTCCGCGGTGATGAGCTTGACGAGGTCGGTGTACGCAGCGGCGAACGCGGTCATCGTCGCCTTCAACGAGTCCTTGTCGGTCACGACACTGACGGTCACTGGCGTGGTGGTCACGGCCCCGAGGTTCAGCGTCAGGCCATCGACGACGCTGCCCAGCGTGTTCGTGGTCGAGCTGACGGCGATGCCGTTCAGGGTGGCGGCGGCGTTGGTTGCCGCCTGGCTCTGCGTCATCACCTTGCTGCCAATGTCGAAGCTCAGGGCCGACAGGCCCGAGGCGTCGCTGTTCCCGCCGTCCGCATCGGCAACGCTGGTCCGAAACCCGTTTTCCGCGCCTGTGGTGTTAGAGCGCAGCAGCAGGCGCGAACCGTTGGCGTCGGTCATGATCATCGCGGTCACGCCGCTGCCCGTGGCGTTGATCTTGTCGCGCACGTTGGCGAGGGTGTCGGTCGCGTCGACCGTGACGTCGACCGCCGTGGCGCCGCTCTTGGGTGTGAATGCGGTTTGAGCGGCGCCCCACGTACCGAGTTCGATGTGCAAGGTGCCGGCACCCAATGTCGTCGTGGTGGCGGCATACAGGCCGCTCGCCAGCGTCTGAGAGCTTGCCAAGCTCTGGACCTCGACCGAGTAGGTGCCAGCGACCGCGCCGTTGGTGGCTGCGGTCACTGCGGTCGGGCTCGACGAGGTGCTGACCGTCTGCGCCCAAGGCGTAAAGCCGGCGAGCTTGGTCGAGAGATCCCGCAGGGTCGAGACGGCGCTCTTGATCTTGCCGTACTCGGAAACGGTGCTTTGCAGCACCGACGCCTTGGTCGTCAGGACCTTCAAAGGCTCCTTCTCGATCGCCATGAGCTGCGTGATGATCGAGTTGACATCCAGCCCGCTGCCGATGCCTGCCGAACTGACGATTGCCATGAATTGCTCCTGTGGAAGTGTGCGTGGCGCCACAGCGAAGCCGGGAGGGCTTTGCTATGGCGCCACGACGAAAGCCTGCGCTCTGAGCCGGGCCGATGGACTGAATGTCGGTCGATCCGGTCCGGACTTGAGACTTGGGCTTGTGTCCGGAAGCTTCGGCGCCGCGCTCAGTTGCGCAGCAGTGCCATGACCTGTTGCGGCAGCTGATTGGCTTGCGCCACCATGGCATTGCCAGCTTGCTGCAGGATGTTGGCGCGCGAGAGGTTCGCGGTTTCCGCGGCGAAGTCGGCGTCCATGATGCGGCTGCGCGCGGCCGACTGGTTCTCCGAGCCGATCTGCAAGTTCGAGATCGTGAACGAGAACCGGTTCATCGCCGCGCCGTAGGTGGCGCGGTCGGTGTTGATCGTGTCCAGCTTGGCATCGATCGCGGCCAGTGCGGTGTTCGCCGTTGCGGCGGTCGTCAGGCCGCCGCCCACCGTGGCGATCGCGTTCGTCGTGACGGTCAGCGTGTCGCCGACGTTCGCGCCGACCTGGAAAATTTGGGCGCCAGCGCCAGGGGCGACCAGGATGGCCGTGCCGTTGAACTTGGTCTGGGTCCCGATGTCGGTGATCTGCGAGGCCAGTTGCTGGAATTCCGTGTCAAGGTTGGCGCGGTCGCCCGTGCTGTTCGAGCCGTTGGCGGATTGCACGGCCAGTTCACGCATGCGCTGCAGGGCGTCCGACACCGTGGCCAGGGCGCCGTCGGCGGTCTGGGCCAGGGAGATGCCGTCGTTCGCGTTGCGGGCGGCGACGTTCATGCCGCGGGCTTGTGCATCCATCCGCTGGCCGATGGCCAGGCCGGCGGCGTCGTCCTTGGCCGAGTTGACGCGCAGGCCGCTGGAAAGCCGCTGCATCGCGGTCGACAAAGCGTTCTGGCTCGTTGACGTGTTGCGTTGGGCGTTCAGTGACGCCAGATTGGTGTTGATCGTCTGGGCCATGGAGGCACTCCTCAAGAATTCATAAAACTCCGGCAGGTGTGCCGGGACTCAAGGAATCGACGCGTCGTCCCTTGATGAATTCTTGCCCCGATGGCGCGGCGCCAATCCCCGAAACAGCGGGCGAACTTCGGCCCAGATGCGCGCCTCGCGGCGCGGCCGGCCACCCCGAACAGAAACGGCCGCCCGAAGGCGGCCGAGGGGTGACTCACGCGCCGGCAGACTTGCCTGCCGGCGCTTGCAGCGTGTCGATCAGCCGCGCAGCAGCGTCATCACTTGCTGCGGCAACTGGTTGGCTTGGGCCACCATCGCGTTGCCGGCCTGTTGCAGGATCTGGGCACGCGACAAGTTCGCGGTTTCCGATGCGAAGTCGGCGTCCATGATCCGGCTGCGGGCGGCCGACTGGTTCTCCGACGAGATCTGCAGGTTCGAGCTGGTAAATGCCAAGCGGTTCATTGCCGCACCGTAGGTGGCGCGGTCGGTATTGATCGCGTCCAGTTTGGTGTCGATCGCGGCCAGCGCAGTGTTCGCCGCTGCCACGGTCGTCAGGCCGCCACCGACCGTGACGACGGCGTTGGTCGTGACCGTCAGCGTGTCGCCGACGTTCGCGCCGACTTGGAATGCCTGGGCGCCTGCGCCGGTGTTCAGGATGTCCTTGCCGTTGAACTTGGTCTGGGCCGCGATGTCGGTGATCTGCGCGGCCAGTTGCTGGTATTCCGTGTCGAGGTTGGCGCGGTCGGTCGTGCCGTTCGAGCCGTTGGCGGCCTGCACCGAGAGTTCACGCATGCGCTGAAGGGCGTCCGACACGGTGGCCAGCGCGCCGTCGGCGGTCTGGGTCAGCGAGATGCCGTCGTTGGCGTTGCGGATCGCGACGTTCATGCCGCGGGCCTGTGCATCCATCCGCTGGCCGATGGCCAGGCCGGCAGCGTCGTCCTTGGCCGAATTGACGCGAAGGCCGCTGGACAGCCGCTGCATTGCGGTCGACAGAGCGCCTTGGCTCGTCGTCGTGTTGCGCTGGGCGTTCATCGACGCGAGGTTGGTGTTGATCATCATGGGCATTTGAGTATCTCCTGAAGGGTTGAAGTGACTTCCGGCTTGAGCGCCGGCATCGCCTAGTCGGTCGATCCGTTCTTGCTGTCGCTTTGGTTGGCGTGGGTTCGATTCGTCCGACTTGAACTGCCGCGGGCGGTAAAGCCCGTGGCCTGCTGCGCCCGGCGTGAGTCACCCTCGGATTGCGCCTCGGGGCGGGCCCCAGGGCGGATCGTCGGCCGGCTCCTCCGGACCCCGGTTCCGATTTCTCGTCCCCGTTGAATTCGTTATCGACGGGGTCGATTTGCAACTTGAGCGCTTTTGTCAATGAAAATTTGCCGTGCGAAACCGGGTCTTTTCTGCCATTGCGTTCCCGCTTGATTTTTTCGGCCAATGGCCTCGGCGCTTGAGTCCGGTCGAGCGGCTGTTCGTGCAAGATCGGTCAATTGCCCATCACCGCGAGAAATCTCCGCCCGACCTGCATGTACCGAATCGCTCTCGTTCTCATTGCGCGCAATGAATCCGCCAGCATCGGCCGCTGCCTGGCCAGCGTTCGCCCTTGGGTCGACGACCTGCTGGTGCTCGACACGGGTTCGATCGACGGCACCGTTGCAGCAGCGCAGGCAGTTGGCGCGCGCGTCGACCACTTCATCTGGGTCGACGATTTCGCGGCAGCACGCAACCGTGCGCTCGCGCTCGCGGATGCCGACTGGAACCTGGTGCTTGATGGCGACGAATGGTTGAGAGACGGGGCCGATTCGATCGCTGCGTTGCGCCAAAAGGCGCCGGACTTCGTCGGTGCGATTCGTGTCGACAGCGACTTCGGCGCAGCCGGCAGCACGGCCTGCGCTTCGAGTTGGATCTCGCGCGTGTTGCCGCGCGGCGTGCGCTACGAGGGCCGCATCCACGAGCAGCCGGTGCATGACATGCCGGTGCGCCGCCTGGCCGTGCACGCCGGTCACGATGGCTATCTGCCGCACGCGCTGGCCGCAAAGCGCGGCCGTAACGCTGCCTTGCTCGCGCTGGCTTTGCGCGATGCGCCGGACGACGGTTACCTGCTCTATCAATCGGGCAAGGACCACGCGGTCTACGAGAGGTTCGCCGCCGCCGCCGACTGCTTCGAGCGCGCCGCGGCGGTGCTGGGCGAGGCCAGCCCCATCGCCCACGATCTGCTGGTGCGCCGACTGTTCGCGCTGAAGCGCTGCGGCCGCCACGAAGTGGCTGTGCAGCTGGCGGAGTCGCAGCGCCTGCGCTGGGACGGTTCGCCGGACTACTGGTTTACGCTCGGCGACCTGCTGCTCGACTGGGCAACCACTGTGCCGCAGCGCGCCGGCGAGCTGCTGCCCATGATCGAGGCCTGCTGGCAGCGCTGCCGGGCCCTTGGCGAGCGCCCCGACCTGGAAGGCGCGGTGCACGGGCGCGGCAGCTTCCTGGCGGCGGCCAATCTGGTTGTGCTTTATGAAGGCACGGGCCGGCACGCAGAAGCGGCTGCAATGCGCACTTGGGTCGGGTCAGAGCCTTTGTAGGTGTTTGCCTGACAAGCCCCACAGAAAAACCGGGACTCAAGCCACAGAGATGGCCTGATGTTGCGAGCCTGATCGGCTCTTCACAATCCATTTCACGTTGAAACACATCGCAACGCCGACCAGACAACCAGTCAACAAAAAGCCCGGAGCAGACCATGAACGCAGACCAAATCCTCACCGAGATTCGCGAAGCCAATCTTTCGTACCTGATGCTCGCACAAAGCCTGATCCGCGCCGACAAGGAACAAGCGCTGTTCCGCCTCGGCGTCAGCGAAGAAAGCGCGACGATGATCGGCCTGCTGACGCCGGCGCAGATGATGAAGATCGCCTCCGGCAACACGCTGCTGTGCCGCTTTCGGACCGATGACGACATGGTCTGGGGCTTGCTGACCAACCACGGCAAGGGCGCCGCGAACGACACCACCTCGCGCCTGCATGCCTCGATCCTGATGGCCGGCCGCCATCAAGAGGCAGCTTGAAATGGCGCGCATCAAAAGCATCCTGACCGAAGCGAGGCAGATCGAGCGTGCCGTCACGCTGATCAACCTGGGCGCGCGCCTGCAGGTGCTGGAGTCGGAAACCGACATGTCGTACGAGCGGCTGCTGCGGCTCTACAAAGAGGTATCGGGCAAGTCACCGAGCAAGGGCCAGCTGCCGTTCTCGACCGACTGGTTCATGACCTGGCAGCCCAACATCCATGCCTCGCTGTTCTTGAACATCCACGAGTACCTGAACAAGGTCGCCGAGATGGACGAGATCGACGCCGTCATCAAGGCCTACCAGCTTTACCAGGAGCAGACCACGGCTCAGGGCCTGGAGGCGCTGCTCTCGGTCACGCGCGCCTGGCGCCTTGTCAAGTTCATCGACAACGGCATGCTGACGATGACCAAGTGCTCACGCTGCAACGGCCACTTCGTGACCCACCCGCACGAGATCGCCAGGCACTATGTGTGCGGCCTGTGCAGCCCGCCGGCGCGTGCCGGCAAGGGCAAGGCGGCCGGTGGCATCCAGATGCATTGATCGCTCAAGTGGTCGGTCGCGCTGCCGATAAGGCAGGTGACGGCAACGTTTTTATTGCTTGTCTCCTCTTGGCACATTCGATGTGTCTTTGAACGGGTCCTTCGGGGTCCGTTTTTTTATTTAGGCGGGCCGAATCTCAAGACAAGCTGCACCGGGCCGATAAATGGCAAGGCAGGGCGCACCGACGGTGGGGCGCCCACCAACACACGGACCTTCACACCATGTTCGTTCTCGTCGGCTGGGCTTTGGCCATGGTCTGCATCTTCGGGGTCTACATCTTCCACGGGGGCAACATCTCGGTGGTGCTGCACGCGTTGCCGTTCGAGCTGATCACGATCCTCGGTGCGGCGATGGGTGCTTTTCTTGCGAACAACCAGATGAAGGTGATCAAGGCCACGATCGCCGGCCTGGGCAAATGCTTCAAGAGCAGCAAGTACAGCAAGGCGCGCTACATGGAGCTGATGGCGCTGCTCTACGACATTTTGCAAAAGGCCCGCAAGGAAGGCCTGATGTCGATCGAGAAAGATGTCGAAGAACCGCACAGCTCGGCGATCTTTCAGAAGTACGCGGTCGTCGGCAACGACCACCACGTGGTCGAGTTCATCACCGACTACCTGCGCATGATGGTCTCGGGCAACCTCAACGCGCATGAGATCGAAAGCCTGATGGACAGCGAGATCGACACCCACCATGCCGAGGAGCACGCCGCCGTCGCGGCGATCGCGCGGCTGGCCGGTGGCCTGCCGGCCTTCGGCATCGTCGCGGCGGTGCTGGGGGTGGTCAACACGATGGGCTCGGTCGGCCAGGCGCCCGCGATTCTCGGCGGCATGATCGCCTCGGCGCTGGTCGGCACCTTCCTCGGCATCTTGCTGGCCTACGGTTTCGTCGAGCCACTCGGCGGCTTGCTCGAACAGAAGGTCGAAGACGCCGGCAAGGAGCTGCAATGCATCAAGACCACGCTGCTCGCCAGCATGCAGGGCTACGCGCCGCAAGTGGCGGTCGAGTTCGGGCGCAAAGTTTTGTATTCGGGTGACCGGCCGACCTTCGCCGAACTCGAAGGCCATGTGAAGGGCAGAAAATAATGTCTGGGGATTCCAAAAAGCTCCAGCCCATCATCATCAAGCGGGTGAAGAAGACCGCGCATGCGCATCACGGCGGCGCCTGGAAAATCGCCTACGCCGACTTCGTGACCGCGATGATGGCGTTCTTCTTGCTGATGTGGCTGCTCGGCTCCACGGCCGAGGGCGACAAGAAGGGCATCGCCGATTACTTCAATTCGCCGATGAAAGTAGCACTCGGCGGCGGTTCCGGCTCGGGCGACTCGTCCAGCGTCGTCAAAGGTGGGGGAGCCGACCTGACACGCACCGCCGGTCAGGTCAAAAGAGGCGACATCGAGGCCGAGAAGAAGACGCTGCAACTCAAGGCACTGAAGGCCGAACAACGGCGTGCCGAAGTTGCCAGGCTCCAGGCGCTGAAAAAGAAGGTCGAGGACATGATTGCGGCCAACCCCAAGCTGGCCGCGATGAAATCGCAAATTCGCCTGGAAATGACCCGCGACGGCCTGCGCATTCAAATCGTCGACGAGCAGAATCGGCCGATGTTCGACAGCGGCAGTGCGATCGTGAAGCCCTACATGCGCGAGTTGCTGCATGAGGTCGGCAGCGTGCTGGCCGAGGTGCCGAACCGCCTGACCCTGGAAGGCCACACCGATGCGCAGACCTTCGGCGCCGGGGAGCGCGGCTACAGCAACTGGGAACTTTCGAGCGACCGCGCCAACGCCTCGCGGCGCGCATTGAACGCCGGCGGTCTGCCAGAAGACCGGATGCTGCTGGTGCAAGGCATGGCGTCGAGCGTGCTGTTCGATCCCAAAGACCCCCAGAGCCCGGTCAACCGGCGTATCAGCATCATCGTGATGAACCGCGACGCCGAAGACCGCCTGCTGCGCACGCCTCCTGACATGAGCGCCGAGACGGAGGCCGACAAAAATTCCG
>ENA-OFCI01000161-OFCI01000161.1-metagenomes-genome-assembly--contig:-NODE-161-length-44362-cov-5.858961_pt1 | contig 44362 bp, 46 predicted proteins | sample MGYA00153391_OFCI01 | MGnify analysis MGYA00153391
TTGGCCAGTCCGTTTTGAAGGAGGCACGCAAGCAGATCACCGTGCAACGCCCTGACGTGCAAATTGTGGGTGACGAGCACTGCGGCGATCGTGTCACTCGCACTGATCTCGACCATGAGATCGATGATCGCCGCGCGGCCACCGACGTCCACGCCGGCGGTGGGTTCGTCCAAGATGATGAGCTCTGGTTTGGTCACGAGCGCGCGCGCCAAGAACACACGCTGCGTTTCGCCGCCCGATAGATCGCGCATCTGCGCCTTGGCGAGCTTGCTCGCGCCGGTTCGTTTGAGCGCCTCCATAGCGATTGCCCGCTCGTCGTCGGTGATGCGCATCGGCCACCGCCCGCGCAAATTGGCCACGATGACCTCGAGGGGCGTCGCGGGAAAATCGCGATCGAAGCTCTTTCGTTGAGGCACATAACCGATGAGCCTCCGCCCACGGATGGGGTCCTCGCCGCGCACCAACACGGCACCCGTGTCTGGCTTCACCAACCCCAATATCACCTTGAGCAAGGTCGACTTGCCCGAGCCTGTGGCGCCGATGACGGCGATGGTCTGGCCGGGTTCGATGCGCAGGTTGATGTCGCGCAGCGCTGGCACCGCCGCGCCCGGATACTGGAAGCTGACGCCGTTGAACTGAAGGCCACGCCCAGCCTGGTCCTTGCCGGCCTTCGCTCCGGGCACGGCCCTGGGGACCACCTTGGGCAGGTCTTTCGGTAAGTCCTTTGGTGAAAGCGGCTCGGCGACCGAGGACGGTGTGGCCAAGACCTCTTCGATCCGCCTGGCACAGACCAGTGCGCGTGGCAGGATCGCGAACAACAGCGCCGCCATCATCACCGACATCAGGATCTGCGCGACATACGCAAGAAACGCGATCAACGACCCCACCTGCATCGTGCCCTCACCGATGCGCCCTGCCGCCAACCAGACCAGTGCGATGGTGGACCACTGCATCACCAGAACCGCCATCGGGATCATGGCCGCCATCAATCGACCGGTGTGCAGGGCCGTGTCGGTCAGCGTGTCGTTGGCCACCGCAAAGCGGGCGCGTTCGGACGTATCACGCACGAAGGCCCGGATCACGCGCAGGCCGGTGATCTGCTCGCGCAGGATCTGGTTCAGGCGGTCGATCTGCCCCTGCATCTTATGAAAGTAAGGAATGGTGCGCGACATCAGCAGCGCCACGGCCAGCAGCATCAGCGGCATGCTGACGGCCAGCAGGAGCGACAGGTGTGCGTCCTGCCGCACCGCCATCACCACGCCGCCCACCGCCATCAGAGGCGCGCTGACGATCATCGTCAGGATCATCAGCAGGGCCGTCTGCAACTGCAGCACATCGTTCGTGCTGCGCGTGATCAGCGACGGGGTGCCGAAGCGGTTCATCTCGTGCAGCGAAAAACTCTGCACGTGCGAGAACACCTGTGCCCGAAGGTCACGCCCATAGCGCATGGCCAAGCGCGAGCCGAGCACCGTGGCGCCGATCGCGAAAGCCACCTGCACCAGCGACAGGACCAACATCACGCTGCCCATGCGCATCACGTAGGCGCGGTCACCGCGCGCCACGCCGAGGTCAATCACATCGGCGCTCAGATGGGGCAACAGCAGCGTCGACAGTGCCTGTGCGACCTGCAGCACCAGAAGCAAGGCCACGCCGCGCCACTGCGGTTGAAGGCAACGGGCAACCAGTCCGCTGCCAAGGCTGACGCGCTCCTTCGCAGTTTCACCATTCTTGGCGCCGGCGGTGTCAGCCACAGGAAGGCTGCCGACCGCCAAGGGTGAAAGCGAGCGCCTGGACGGCGTTCAGGCGGTCAGCGCTTCCTTGGTCAGGTTCCAGGCCTGCGCCAGTTTGGCACCGCGTGCGTGGTACGCGCTCTTGACCCGCTTCATGCGGTCTTCGATTCGCGCCTTGACATCGCCCTTGGCCTGGCTCAGTTGCAGCTTCAGCGACTCGGCCTTGGCATCGGCCTCCTGTTTCAGCGTGTCGACCCGCTTCTGTGCGCGATGCACGGCGCCATCCAGGTCAGCTTTCGCGGTAGCGAGCTTGCCCTGCAGCTTGGTCTTGGCGGCACCACTGGCGTGCGACGCCTCTGTTTCCAGTTCCTTGATCTCGGACTTGAAGGCCGCGATGTCGTGGTCGAACTGCGCTTCTGCCACTTCGGTGCGGCTACGCCGAAAGACCTTGCCACCCGCCGCTTCCAATGCCAGGTCAACCGGGATCACCCACTCTTCTTCGATCTCGGCCACCAGCGCCACCTTGCCGGGCTGAAGATGCTGGGTGGCCGCTTCGATGAAGTCCAGGCCCACACCCGCCACCCAGAAGTCGCGGACAGCCCCGGCAGCGGTTCCGGCGACGGCACCGATGGCCACACCGACCGGTCCTCCGAGCAGGCCGATCAAGCTGCCGACAGCCAGACCCGTGACCGTACCGGCGGGGCCGGAGTCCATGGACTTCTTGATGCTGACCGCCCCTTTGGGGTCCCGTGCGAGCACGCCAGTGGCATACAGCGTGATATCGCCTGCAGCGTGCAGGGCACGGAGGGCATTCAGCCCGGCGTCCGCAGCCGTTTCATTGTCGAAGACCGCGACCAGGAGCTTGTTCATGTGAGATCCATTTCAGATTATTTGAGACCGACCACGCGAAGGCACATTGGCTTCAGCCAAGGGCCTTTTCGGTCGACTTGCGGAGTCGGGCCGTGGCAGCACTGACGTCCGCCTCGAATTCCTTCCAGCGAACCGCAGTGGCCTGCTTCATCTCGGACAGCTTGGTCTCGGCCGAATTCACGTCCGATTGCAGGGCGGTGATGTCCGCGTCGATCTTGCTCTTGGCACCGGCGACGGCCACTCCTGCCTTCCTCTCGAGACTCGCGACCGCGGCCTTGCCATCTACGATGTCCTTGTCAGCCGCTGCGACGAAGGCGTCGCGTCTGGTGGTGTCGGTGGTGGCGGTGGCATAAGTGAACGTTGGCATGGCCTTGATCGAGTCCTTGGTCGCGCCTGCCATCACCAGCTTGCCGGCCTTGTCCTGGATCTGGGTCACCGGAATCGCCACGTCGTGGCGTCCGATGCCGACAAAGCCACCGGCACCGACGATGACGTAGGACACGTTCTTGTCGGGCGAGATGATCAGGTCTTCCACCTTGCCCACCTTCACGCCGGCGTCGTTGTAGATGGTCTTGCCCATCAGCGTCTTCTTGACGCTCCAGCCCATGGCCAGCTTGGTGGATTCGGTGACGCTGGCTTCGACGGTGGTCGTGCCTCCGGCAACCTGTGCCGCGACGGGCCCTGCAATGCAAAGCGCGCCGACGACGGTGAGCGCTGCAAGGGCGACGCTGGAAAGGTTCTTCTTCATGATTCGGATCCTCGTGTGGTGTTGCCACCCAGGAATGGATGGCGCATCTCTGGTCACGACGGTTGTAGGGGCACCCGGCCGGCGCGTCTGTTCGACAGCGCACGCGACAGCGCGGTTTGCTGGGCAATTGGCGGCATCGAAATTCGGGTGCACGGGTCTATGCTCGACCGATGAACGATCGAATCAACCACATCCTGAACCAGATGGCTGCACTTGAGGCGGAACTGCGCACCGCAGTGCACGATCAGGAAAGCCGCATGTTCTTCCAGATCAAGGGCAAGCGCGTCGAGTTCGAGCGCTCGGTCAGGGAGGCCCATCGCAAGCTCAAGACCAACTTCTTCCGCTGGCTGGTGACCGATCGGCCGCAGAACCTGATCACCGGCCCGCTCATCTACGGGATGGTGATTCCGCTGCTCTTGCTCGATGCCTGCGTCAGCTTCTACCAGTGGACCTGTTTCCCGATCTACGGCATCACCAAGGTCCGGCGCAGCGATTACCTTGTGTTCGACCGCCGCCACCTCGGCTACCTCAACTTCATCGAGAAGTTCCACTGCACCTATTGCGAATACGGCAACGGACTGATGGGCTACATGGCCGAGGTCCTGGCCCGCACCGAACAGTACTTCTGCCCGATCAAACACGCCCACAAGATCCTCGGCACGCACGCACGCTACAACCGCTTCCTCGACTACGGCGAGGCGGACGCTTACGAGGCCAAGCTGGAGGCGTTCCGCGTGGCGCTTGGCAAGGTCGAATGAAGGCGGTGCCGCAGTGGTTCTTGCCGATCACGGCCGGCGCGAATCAAGGTGCTGGGGTCTGGCATGTAGCTCGAATCGATGCTGGTGTGAACCTGCTCCAGCGTCATGCCCATGGCCTGCCGCCCGTCCGGAAACACGACATCCGCAGCAGCGCCTGGCTGGTCGATGGTGGCCACTATGTAGCCGTGTGAGACCAACTCCTCGACCTGGAAGGTATTCATTTGGCGAAAGCCGGTCACCCCTTCCAGAAACATCAGGACCGGATAGGCGGCCTGAGCCTCGGCCACTGCGGCCGACGGCAGGGCGTTGGTGGTGACGTATTTCAGGTGCCCGAACACAAACGCCGGCTTGTGGTGAATTTGCGCCAAGGCCGAGGTCACGTCGTCGGCGTCTTGCATGTACGGGGCACGTCGTGAAGATGGGTCTGCCTTCGCAGGGTACCAAATCTGCACCATGAGTTCCCGCGGGTCCTGTCGATCCTGCCTCCCCTGGCGATTAGTGCCGAACACCTCCACCCGGGAGGCGTCGATCCAGTGGTACGTCAAGGTGCCGATCGCGTAAGGCCCAGTCGGCGGTGGAAATCGGAACACGGGGAGGACGCTCGGTAGAGCGATGGAGACGGCCATGGCGATTGCGCCCAGCCCAACGGCGGCGCCGGCAACAAGCCGGTGGCTTCGCGCTGGGGTTCGCCCCGTCTGTCCAGTCGCAGCAGTGCGCCACAGCCAGATCAGCAAGAGCAGCCCGGTCAGTGCATACGCCGGCATCATTTGCCAGCGCGGCCCCTCCGTCACGAGTTGCGCGCCGGCGGCCAGCAGCGCAACAGGCGCCGAGAAGAGCATCCACCGGATCGCGCGAGGCAGCGGCAGCACCAGGCCCACAAACGCCAGCAGGTTGGAAAGCAGCAGCAGGGCCTCGAAGGGCCTCATGGCTGCGGCCAGACCACCACGACCGTCGCAGCAATGAGGGCCAGGATCGGGCCGGCGAGACGCAGATCGAAAGACGAGCCGTGGATCGGGAAGAGCATCCAGCTCAGGTTCAGCATGGTGTGGAACAAGGCCGCTGCAAACACGCTCTGGCCCGTGTTGTTGAAGAGCCAGACGATCAGTACGCGCGCCGCGACGGCGTACAGACACCACCAGGCCATCCACGCCACGTGCCGGTGCGCCTGCACCAGCGGCACGATGTGCCACAGGGCTGTGACCATCCCCAGCAGAACGCTGGCCTGCAGGGCGCCCCAACGCGCCTGCATCGGGCCGATGGCGTAGCCCGACCAGCCCAGTTCCTCGCCCAGGGCGGCCGCAAAAAACCCCAGAAACATGAACAGCGTTGCCAACACAGAAAACTGCGGTGCGGGAACCGACATGCCCATCCAGCGCATGAGTCCATACACCAGCACGCTCACGCCGGGCATCAGCAGCACGATGGGGACGTACCACCTCTTGCGGCCTATCCGCCTGAAGTCGAACGACCGCTTCAGAAGCGCCACCACGCCCGCAGTCTTGCGCTCCCCGAAGACGAGCACCAGTGCCGCCAACATGGGGCAGAAGGCCCCAAGCGCACTGAGCGGCAGACCGGGCAACAACTCCACATCCACCGTGGCGCCGAGCAGCCAGACCGGGACGGAAAAGGCGAAGACCAGCAGGAAGAACTTGGGCGGCGACCTGGGCACCTGCGTTTGTGCAGCGCTCATCCGGCCAGCCGCCGCAGCAGCGACCGGTCGATGGCCGCTGCCGCGAGCAGGCCGCTCATGCTCGCCGCCTGGATGCCGGGGCCCGATACGTCCTGCCCGGCCAGCAGCAAGCCCGGCACGGGCGTGCGTACATCGAGCGCGTCCGAGCCCAGCCGTTGCGCACTCATCTCGATGCCATACATCGCGCCATCGGGCGAACGCACGAAGTGATGCTGCGTGACGGGCGTCGACAGCTCATGAAACCGCAGCATCGGTGCCAGCGCCGGGAAGTGGCGAACAAACTGCCCCAGCATCCGCTCTTCGACCCGAGCCTTCAGCGCCAAGTACGCCTGCGGCCTTTGGCCGTCAGCGAAATGCAGCCAGGGTTTGAAGGCCCTGGCGTCGCACAGCGCCACCACCTCGGCAGTGTGCTTGCCCGTGTAGGTGGGATCCTTCAGCGAAGGGAACGAGACGAACAGCCCGGGCGCATCGAGTTCTGCCGGCGCCTGCCAGACACGGCCGACATCGCTACCTTCATAGATCCACACATTGGCTGCCGTTGCTCCGGCAGCGGCGATGTCGCCCTCAAAGCCCAGGTACAGAGCCAGGTATGACAGCCCGGGCCGCAAGGCCTGAACGGTGTCATGCCAGGCGGGCGCAACTTGTGCATCGAGGCAGGCGACGGTGTTGGTGACCCCCATGGCCGAGACGATGCGAACGCCCTGCTCGGTGTGCTCCGCGCCCTGCTGTTCGAACACGACCGCGCTGGCACGGCCGTGCGCGACGACGATCTGCTTGACGTCGGCGCCCAGGCGCACCTGGCCGCCGGCCGCTTCGACCACCGGCAGCAGCGTCTGCGCAAATCGCGCCGGGCCGCCGACGGGATAGTAGGCACCGCTGTCGTAGGCTCCGGTGACGAGTGCATGTTCGAGCAGCGGTGCTGTGTCTGGCGCGGCCCCGTAGTCGCCCCAGCGGGCACCGAGCACGGCACGCAGTTGCGGATCGTCGATGGCGGTCAGGGCCTGCGCGAGCGTCTGCTCCGAGAAACGGCGGACCTCGGCGCCGCGCCACAGGCGCCAACCCCAGGCCAGCCACGCCGGCAGGCCGCGCATCACGAGCAGCGAACGTGCCGACTGGCTCGCCGCATCCAACTGTTCGAACCAGGCCGTGATCACCGCCTGCTTCGCTGGAAAACGCGCCTGCAGTGCCCCGCGGAAAGCGGCCTGCGGATGCTCGATGCCGAACTCGAACCCGGGCAGCCGCACGATGTCGTACGGGTTGCGGCAAGGGACGAACTGCAGGGCGCCGTCGCTCAGCCAATGCAGCATGCGGCCGAACTGGCCGTCGGGGCCGGCAGCGGGGCCGACGCCGCTGACGTAGTGGACGCCGGTGGCGAAGGTCCAATCGTGCCGCTGGAAGGTCTGCGTCAGTCCGCCAGCCACGCTGTGCTGCTCGAGCACCAGCACGCGCTGGCCGCAGCGTGCCAATGCGGCGGCCGCCGTCAGCCCGCCGATGCCCGAGCCCAAAACGATGGTGTCCCACATGGCTGCTGTCTCCGGTTGAACTGAGTTGGAACCTCTCGTCACGGCCTGGCCAGCGGAGCGAGCAACTTGACGATCTCCGCCATCACTTCGTCCTCGTGCCCGACCCACAGGTGCCCGCCTTGCTCGAAGCCAAGGAACTTCGCGCCAATGATTCCACTGGCGGTGTATTGCGCGCCGGCATAGGTGCCGTAGCCGTCGTCACGCGTGCTGATGACGAGCGTCGGAACGTGCACGGACTTGAGTGGCGCCGGCGCCAGTGGCTGGCCCATCGTCGAGTCGTGCGCCATGCCCGCGTAGCGAGCGGACACCGGCAGGATGTTGTCGAGCATCGAAGCGACACGCTCGCGTTCGTGTTGACTGGCGGTTTTCAGCAACTCAGGCGGCGTGCCCAGCACGAACTTGATCACCTGGTCGCGCGCCACGTGAAGTGCGGTCCAGAACACGAAGTCCGATCCGACCAGGCGCTGAATCACTTCCCTGATCCATGCCTGCATCGGCGGGGCGGATTCCCCCTGCGTCGGTGGCTTGTAGGCCAGCGGCACCAGCAGGATCAGCGCGCTGACCCGATCTGGGTGGCGTATCGCCATCTGCAGCGCCGATGGCGCACCGGCCGAGCCGCCCATGACGGCGGCACGCTGGATGCCCAGGGCATCGAGCAGACACACATGCGCATCGGCCTGTGCTTCGGCCGATGCGTCGGCCGGCATCGGCGTGCGCAGGTAGCCGAAGCGCGACATCGCGATGACGCGGATGCCGTGCTGCGCCAGCGTCCCCGCGAACGCCATGCCCTGGTCGTGGCCGCCGCCGCTGCCATGTACCACCAGCAGCGGCATACCGGCCCCGGCCTGCTGGACCTCGATGGGCCCACAGCGCGTGGCGATCAGTGTGCTGCCTTGCGCGCTGCGCGCGCGGGCCAGATGGATGTCCTGCTCGAATCGCCACCAGATCAACAGGGCTGCGACCGCCAAGACCACGCTGACCGCAGTAGCGACCGCAGCGGCATTGGTCAGTTGGCGTGTCACGGCGCGAACTCGTACGTCAAGGCAGTGACAGTGCCAATGAAATACGGCTTGCGCCCTTCAGGCCGCACCCATGCCACTTCGCCGGTGAAGGGCACCTGTATGCCGTCGCGCGTCTGGTAGTTCGACCAGATGCCTTCCCAGGGCGCCATGACCATCTTCTCGCCCACCATGCCGCCCCGCGCCTCGGCGCGGAACGAACCGAGCAGGCTGGCGTCGTTGAACCTGAACAGCAGAGTCAAGGCGAGCGGGCCATCCACCACGGTGGCATTCGCCGAATGGTCGTCGACCGCCTCCCAGCGCACACCCTGGCTGGGCAGCAACGCGGTCGGGTACCAGGCCACTTCAGCGAACCAGCGCATGAATTCACCGCGGGCAATCTCGCCTTCTCCTCGCATCTCGGCAACAGTGAAAAGACCCTGGATCGTCGCGTGCAAAAGGCCCAAGCCAGCGATGTAGCTGTCGACCACACGCACCTTCAGTCCGGGCGCCATCGCGATGCTGGCGTCCCACAGAAAGCCAGGGCGACGCGTGGTGACACGCTGCCGCGACGTGAACGGCTTCCACTGCTCGCCGGTGGCCGACATGTTGAACGTGCCGGCCATGTCGATCGTGACGGCAGTGATGATGGGCTGGCCGTCCTTGAGCACGGCGCGGAAGTAGCGTTGCACCGGCGCCGGCAGGCCCTCAAGTTCGCGCGCGTCGTAGCGCTGCGGCAGCGGCTTCTCGTCACGCTTGCCGTCGATGCGTCCTGCTTCCAGCTTGCCCCACGGCAGCTGCGCGGCATCTGTCCAACGACGATCTCCGTACACAGAGAGGCCGACTGCTGCAACCGTCACCAGGCACAGGATCGAACCGAGCCAGAGCAGCCATGTCATGTGGATTCCTCCTGGACTGCGCACGGGCTTCAGGCCATCACGGACTCGACTGGCCGGCGCAGCGACGGTGGCAGGCTCGGCCCGCGACCGAAGCGCACCACCAGGTCCGGCCGCTGGCCCGTGAGCCCGAGCGCGGCGGCGAACGGCGAGCGCACCGCAGCCACCTCCACCGGTTGATTCAGGAAGGCGTTGCGGATGCCGAGTGCCGTGGCCTGCAGCGCAAAGCGTTCGTAGGCCCGGCCCACTTCCACCCAGTGGGCCTTGTCGGCCACCTCGCCGACGAACACCGCAATGCCCGCAGAGTTGCGGATCTGGCGCACATATTTTTCGTTCTCACCCTTGGGTGTGAAGACCCAGCGAAACGCCAGATCGCCGATCCAGGTTGGTATGGCGGGGTTGCCCGAGGCTGCGCTGTACAAGCCGTCTCCTGTGCGGACGGCCTCGGCGCCGTTGAAGCGGATCCAGGTCCTGAGTTCCTTGACGAACGCCGGGTCGGCCATTTGCGCGGTGTTGCCTTGAATCACGAAGTCCAGCACGCGTTCCATGGCCGGGCGATCGGTCAACAGCAGCATGCGCACACCGTTCGACGTGGCCGCGCGTTCCAGCAGCTTCAGTTCCTCGCTGGACAGCGCCTTGCCGTCGTAATCTCCCCGCGTGCATTGCCGCGCGGCAATGGCCTGGAACAGCGGCGAAGCTTGCGCCGGCGTGGGTGCCAGCGCCACGTGGATGGCGTTGCGCGTGGCATCGAAGCGGGCCTCGGCATGCAGCCCGTGGGCCAGCGCAGCGTGCGCCAGATTCTCGACGGCGCAGCCCAGGGTCACGAAGACGTGATGGTCGTCCGGGTCGACCGCTGGGCAGCGCCGCGACAGGTCGGGCAGGATGGTGATGCCCAGCCCTTGCTGCGCAAACTTCCAGCATTGGGTGTTGTGGCTGGATGGTGCCAAAGTCGCGAACCTCACCAGTTCGCTCACCAACTCACGGGGCAGTTCCTGGCCTATGGCCGCCCCTTCGACGCCGACCGCGACGTCCGCTCGCCGAATTCGCGCGGCGACCGACTCGTAGCTCCCGGGATCCGATGCTTGTGAGCAAGCCGACAGTGTCGACGCGCCAAGCAGCACGGACGGTGCGGCTGCAACGAACGAGCGTCGCCGGATGACTCCGGCTCCGACACGTGAAGAAGGAACGGGTTTGACGGCCATCCTCATGCGCTCAGCGACAAGGGCTCGGCAGGACGTGGCGTCGGCGGGGTCGGCGCTGGTGTCGCGCCCGGGGCCGCCGGCAAAGGCGACCAGGCCGGACGCTCAGCCGCCTGTGAATCGACGATGACCATCTTGCGGCCCGGCCAAGGGATGGTCTGGCGATGCGCTTTGAGTATCCAGAGCTTTTCACCGTTGGCAACGGCTGCTTCGTAGTCGGCGTCGAGCACACCGTGAACGTCCAGGAAGACGTTGAGCGTGGCCGGTATGCGGATGCAGCCTTCCGATGCGACCCGGCCCAGCCGAGGTTCGAGCACCCGGGGATCGGTGGCATGCATCTGCAGCCGCATCTTGCTCGTTCCGCCATTGCCCCAGCCGCGTTCGGCGAGCTGCCAGCCGAAGTCGAACACGCGCTTGCCGCGCAGGCCGTAGCCACGGATGTGGTTCTTGTTGAAGGTGCCCTCGGCACGAAAGTCCGGGTTGTCCAAGGTGTGCGCGAAGACACCCAAGGGCGTGAGGAAGTGTTCGAACGTGCCCGTCTTCCCGGTGGAGACCGCCGTGGCGCCGATCCAGTGCCAGCCGCCAGCCTGTGTTCGCACCAGCACCATGGCGGCCTGAACTTGCGGGCTGCGATCGACAAGGACGAAGGACTGCCCTGCCAGATCGGCGAGCGTGTCGTCGGCCAAAGCCTGCTGCAGCGCAAGGAAGTAGCGTTGCTGATCAACTGGCGGCACGTCGAGCCGATGGTCGACCTCGCGGGCGAACTGTTCGGTCCAACGCGACAGCGCTTGATCGTCGGCATCGGACTGCTCTGCGGCGACGCTGCGTCCGAGCATCGCACCGCCAGCAAACAGGCAGAACGCCCTCCGGCTGCCGCTTGTCGGCGGCCTCACCCGACTTGCGCCGGCTTGATCGCGCCCACCGTCTGCGAGAGCAGCAATTGATGATCAGCCTGCAGCCCCATGGCAAGCGCCAACGCATCGCGGTTGAACCAGGCGCGGATCACCGTGGCCAGGCCTTGCGAAGCGCAGTACAGGTACGCGTTCTGCGCCATCGCGCCGGCCGTCGCGTGGGCGTAGGCCTCGCGCTGGGCCACCGGCACGAGCTTCATGCGCGCATGGTCGGCCACGAAGACCAAGTCCAATGGCGCGGTGTCCACGAAGTCCTGGTTGCCTGTCACCCGCCGCACGTCACTGGCCACGACCAAGCGCAAGGCGTGCGGCTTGGGTTCGTAGAGGAAGAGGCCCTGCGGCATCGCCACGTACAGCAGCACTTCCTGCGCGTTCATCGCACTCGGTGCGGTGCGACCGTCGACATCGTGGCGGTTGATGCCCCCGGCTGCCCACAGCAGGTCGGACAGGATCTGGTCGGGCAAAGGCTCAGGCGCGAACTCACGCAGCGATTGCCGGCTGGACAGCGCCGACATCAACGGCATGCCGCCGCTCAGAGAAGGTGACAGCAGCGCCTGCAATGGCGTCGCATCTCCAACAGGCGGCAAGGGTTTGAATTGCCCGATGAGCCCGAGTGCGAGTTTGGTCAGTGTGTTCATCGTCAAGTGCCTGCTTTGAGCTTGTCTGCGTGGAGCGCCTGAAGCACACGTTCGGGCAGCAGGGGCAATCTGAATAGCTGCACACCCGTGGCGTCGAACAGCGCATTGGCGATCACCGCCCCCGTGGTCGTGATGGCCGGCTCGCCACCGCCTTGCGGCGCCAGCTCATCGTTCTTCACGAGAATGGCCGTGACGCGCGGCACCGAGCCCAAACGTGGGATCTCGTAGGAATCGAAGTTGCGGTCGAGAATCTCGCCCCCGCGAAATCGCAGCTCCTCGCTCAAGGTGTAGCCCAGGCCCATCGTCAGCCCGCCTTCGATCTGCATCCTGGCGCCTTCGGGGTTGACGACGACGCCCATGTCCTGGGCGCAGACGATGCGCAGCACCGTGATCTTTCCGGTCGCAGGATCGACCTGCACTTCAGCCATCGTCGCGACATAGCTCCCGGCGTCGATCACGCAGGCCAGGCCGTGGCCGCGGCCCGCGCCACGCGTTTGCGGCTTGGATGCAGGCGTCCACCCGAACGCACGGGCCACCGCCTGCAGCACCCGGCGCATGCGTGCATCGCCGAGGTTGTGCAGCCGGAACGCCAGCGGGTCCATGCCTGCGGCCGTTGCCATTTGGTCGATCTGCGATTCGATGGCGAACACGTTCATGTTCGCGCCCGGCCCGCGCCACGAGCCGACGGCGAAGGGGTGGACGCTGGTGCCCGCCGCCTGATCGCCGTAGGACGGGCGCCCCGCCGAACGGATGCGCGCGTTCGGCAGGTCATAGAAAGCGGTGGCGGCGCGTTCACCGGCGGCAAAGACCGCGTAGTCCCAGAGTGTGATCTTGCCGCCGGGGCCGATCGCCGACGTGATCTTGACCACGGAGGCCGGGTCGAAGGTGTCGTTGAAGAATTCTTCCTCGCGCGTCCAGGCCACCTGCACCGGTTGACCGGTGATCTGGGCCAGGCGCGCCGCTTCGATGGCCTGGCCGTCCGCGCTCTTGCCACCGAAGCCGCCGCCCAACAGCGGCGTGATCACACGCACCTTCGAGCCGTCGATCCCGAGCACCTTGGCAATCCGGTCGCGGGTGGGAAACGGCGTCTGGGTCGAGGCCCAGACGGTCATGCGGCCGTCCTTCATTTGCGCCAGCGCTGCATGGGTTTCAAGCGCGGCGTGTGCTACGTAGCCCTTCCGGTAGGTCGACTCGAACAGCCGTTGCGAACCGGCAATTGCAGCAGCGCGCGCGGCAGCCAGATCGCCGCGATTCAGCACCTCCTTGGGCGCCGCCGAAAGCGCAACGATGTGCTCAAAGATGGTGTCGGGGCTCAGCGCGCCGGCCGGGCCCGGTTCGGGCAGCTTCCACTGGGCATCGAGCCGGCCAAGCAAGGTCGCCGCCATCTCCGGTTCGGCGTGAAGCACGGCAACCAGGCCCTCACGCTCGACCACCGTGACGCCCGGCCTTTGTGCCACACCCGAGACGTCGAGCTTCAACAGCGCGGCGCCGTGCATCGGGGGGCGCAGGACGCGGGCGTAAAGCATGCCGGGCAACCGCAGATCGGCGGCGTACTTCGCGCTGCCGGTGACCTTCTCGATGGCGTCCAGGCGCTGAACCGACGCGCCCATGACGCTGAAGGCCGCGACCGGGCGTAAACCCGCTGCGGCTGCGCCATCGACCACCTGCGTGATCCGCGCACCCTTCGACAACGCGCCGAAGCTGACGCTGCGTTGCGGCTCGCCCACCACGCTGACGATCCCATTCCTCACCAGCAGCCTGTCGGCCGGAACGCCCAGCTGCCGTGCCGCCAGCGTCGTCAGCACCCCGCGCGCCTTGGCTGCCGCCGTGCGCAATGCCGGGCCGAAGACGCGGGTGGTCATGGAGCCGAAGGTGCCCATGTCCCAGGGGCAGTGATCGGTGTCGCCCAGGACCATGTCGATGGCGGCGAGCTCGACGCCGAGTTCCTCGGCCACCATCTGCGCCTGTGAGGTCATGGCGCCCTGCCCCATCTCGATCTTCCCCGAGAACACCGTGACGCGCCCGTCGACCCCGATCACCAGGTAGGCGTTGAAGTCCTCGGGGTACAGGCGCCCGCCTTGCTGGGCCAGCAAGGCTGCCGGCCCGCTGGAAACCAGCACCACAACACCGCCGCCCACGCGCTTGAAGAAGCTGCGACGGTCCAGGCCGGGCGAAGGCTTCATGCGGTAGCCGCGGCCTTGAGCGCCACCGCCTCAATGGCATCGACGATGCGATGGTGCGCGCCGCAACGGCACAGGTTGCGCGCCATGTGCGACTCGATAGCCGCACGCGAGGCCTTGGGGTTGTCGCGCAGAAACGCGGCAGCCATCATCAGCATCCCCGATGTGCAATAGCCGCACTGGAAAGCGCCGTGATCGATGAAGGCCTGCTGCAGCGGGTGGAGCAATTCGCCTGTTGCGGCCACGGCGGCCAAGCCTTCGATCGTGACGACCTGTTTGCCCGCCACGCCTTTGAGCGATGTCTTGCACGAGCGCACGGCCTTGCCATCGACCATCACCGTGCAGGCGCCGCAGATGCCCTCGCCGCAGCCGTACTTGGACCCGGTCAGCTCCAGCTCCGTGCGCAACACCCACAGCAGCAGTCGGTCGTCGTCGATGTCCAGACTGGCGGGCTTGCCGTTCAGACCGAAATCGATCTTTCGCTTCATGGCTCCGGCGGGTTGAGCCGGTCCATGTCGTGGATCTCGCGCTCGTAAGCCGTCGGCCCGTCGAGGACGATGGTCTTGCGAGCGCCGACGTAGTCGGCGACGACGAACTGGCGGTCCGGCAAGTGCCCGTGGATCGAGGGAAACAGCGCGAAAACCTGGTCACCAGCATGCAGCGCATCCACGGCCGCAGCGACGGGCACCACGACCTCCGGTGTTGCCCAAGCGTTCTTGCCCGTATCCACCTGGCCCCAGAGCACGGCCGTGATACGCCCGCCCGGATCCAGCCCGACCTTGGACACCGCGAAGGTCTTCATGCAGCGACGGGCGAGTAGCCGGCTCGCTTGATTGCGTCGCTGAGTTGCCGTGCTGTCGCGCTGCTGGGTTCGATCTCGACGGTGAACGTCGCCAAGTCAACCCGCACCAATGCAGAATGGTCGACGGCTTTGAGGGCCTTCGTCACGACTCCCGCACAACGCGCAGAAGTCATGTCACTGACCTGGAACGCGATCATGGATGATCAGTCATCAAGGTTGCCCATGTTTGTGACGTTCCGGCCAGGTGACGGCCCACCGTCGAAGGCGATGCACTCCCTGCCATCGTCGTGCTCGACCACAACAAATATGCGTTCTGGAAGCGGGTCTTTGGACGAAAAGACAGCCGTAACCTGGGCGCCGTCGTGAATGGCGTCCACGACCTCAGCTGCCGTTGCTACGACGCGAGCGCCCACCACCCGATCCGAGCCGGCGTCCACTTCACCCCACAGCACATCGCTGACGTGGCCGTCGGGGCCGATGCGCACCTTCGAAACCTCGAAGCATCGCCCGTTTTCGGTGGTCATCGGACGTGCACGTTCACCCTGGTAGGTCATGGCGCTGGCTCCTTGCCAAATGAAGTGGTGCTGCCGATATGGCGCGAGCGGTGATCGGTTTCAAAGGCATGGCGAGTGCATGGCCGTGTCTTCGTCGGCATGCGTACTGGGGAGCGTGGTCTTGATCTTGGCGAGCCGAGGCAGCACCTGACGGGCGGTTCTCGCCAGCGCCGCGAAAATCGACAAGCCCACGCGGCCGCGCTCACGCGACCGGGAAGACAATCGATCTGAATTCAAAGTTGCGCGCGGCACGTTCATGAGCGAGTCTGCGCTGGCGAGCCTCACGACATCTGTTCGTTGGCGCACCGAATGGCCCCTTTCATGGACAGCCTTTCGTGTGCTTCAGGCGCGTGCCCCTTGGGACGGTGTCCAACGACCGCGAAACGTCAGAGGCAGGCCGCATCCGGCAGAACAGACCGATGGCCGAGACAGCCAACAAAGCCGCCAGCCCGAATGCCCAGCGCGGATCGATGGTCCACAAGGCACCAGCCACCAGCGACGCGGGCAGGTAAATCACGCCAGTGACGAAGTTGTAGGCCCCGACCGCAGTCGCGCGCCGCTCAGGTTCGAGGTCGGCGATGAATGCCTTGCTCTGCGACTCGTCGATGGCAAAGAAGACACCGTACAGCGCGAACAGTGCAATCAACTGCCAGCCTTGACTCGCCCAAACAAGCGCGAGATTGATCGCTCCATACAGGCCGTACCCGAGCAACACGATGCGGCTGCGGCCGGTCGCGTCGCCCTGGCGGCCCACCAGCGGTGCGGCGACGACACACACCGCGTTGAACAGCGCGTAGAGCAGCACCGTGTCGGTCACGCTGAAGCCCACCGCGTGCGCCTTCAGCAGCAGAAAGCCCAGGCTGTAGTAGGCCAGTGCGAACACGCCCGCCGGCACGAGGAAGCGCTTGAAGCCGGGGCTCAGCGCGTGCCAGTTGGCGTCGACACCTTCACGCTCGTGAGGCTTGCCGGGCTGGTCCTTCATCCAGGCCAGGACCACGACGCTGAGCACCGCCGGAACGAAGGCCACCCAGAACAAGGTGCGATAGGCCCCGGCCGACTCGCCCAGCCAACGCAGCAGGCCATAGGCCAACAAGGGGCCGAACACCGCGCCGGCCTTGTCCAGTGCCTTGTGCACGCCGAACGAATAGCCCCGGGTGGCGGGGTCGGCCAGCGACGAGAGCCAGGCGTCGCGCGGAGGCCCGCGGAAGCCCTTGCCCAGTCGCTCGATCACGCGGAACGCGCCCAGGCCGGCGATGGACGTGGACACCAGCAGGATGGTCTTGGCCAGCGTCGAGAAGCCGTAGCCCGCCAACGCGAACACCTTGCGCTTGCCGCTGCGATCGGACAGCCAGCCGGCCAGGTAGTTCAGCGATGACGCCGAGAAGTCCGCCAGGCCCTCGACTAGACCCAGCAAGGCACTCGATGCACCGGCGACCGTGGTGAAGAACACCGCGAACACCGAGAAGATGGCTTCCGAACTGAGGTCGGTCAAAAAGCTGACGAGGCCGAGCTTGAGAACTTCGGGGTTCAGCTTCGCAGGCTTCTGCGGTTCTACCTGCACCGCGCCGGCTTGTGCTGCCCGTTGCGCCGCGCGCCTGGATTGCTTCATGAAGGCCCCCGGGCTGGCCGGGGCCGGGCACCCCACACGGGGATCAGGGAAGGTGGTGAAGCCACAGTTTCCTGAACGGACTCTTGCTCAGCCGCGACGGTCACTCGTCCGTCGATCACTTCGATGGTCCTGTCGCAGCGCTCGGACAGGGCCACGTTGTGCGTGACGAACAAGACCGTGGTGCCGTGCTCGGTGTTGAAGCGACGCAGCAGCGCGAACACCTCGTCGGCGCTCTTCGTGTCCAGGTTGCCCGTCGGCTCGTCGGCCAGCAGCAGGGCCGGGCCCATGGCCAAGGCCCTGGCGATGGCCACGCGTTGCTGCTGTCCGCCGCTGAGCTTGCCCGCACCGTTGTCCTTCCACGGCGTGAGGCCCACGCTGGCGATCAAGGCTTCAGCACGGGCACGCATCGCGTCGTTGGCGAATTCCTCCGCCCCCAGCATCGGCATCATCACGTTCTCCAACGCCGTGAAGGCGGTGATGAGGTGGTGGTACTGGAACACGAAGCCGATGCTGTGGCCGCGCAGGCGCGTCAGGGCACGGTCGTCCAGTTCCGTCGTCTGCTCACTGCAAACTTCGACCGTGCCCGACGTCGGCCGGTCGAGCAGGCCGACGATGTTGAGCAGCGTGCTCTTGCCCGAACCCGAAGGGCCGACGACGGCGCAGAACTCACCGTGCCGCACCGTGAGGTCGATGCCGTGCAGCACCTCGGTTTCGAACCCGGTGCCCACGTTGTAGGCCTTGCGCACGCCACGCAACTGCACGACAACGGGATGCGCGACGGGGTCAGCCACGGATCGCCACCACCGGGTCCAGCCGCGCGGCGCGGCGCGCCGGCGCCAACGCTGCCAGCAGCCCGGTCACTGTCGCCAGCGCGAGGGCCAGGGTGAACAGCGACGGCTCAAGCACCAGCGCAAAGAGCGGCGTGCCGTCGGCGCTGCGCGCCGAGCGTTGCCACAGCGCCAGCACGCCCGCGCCGAGGGCGCTGCCCGCCACCGAGCCCGCCAGGGCCAGCAGCCCGCCCTGCAACAGGAACACCCGCATCACCTGCCCCTGCGAGATGCCCATCGCACGCAGGATGCCGATCTCGCGCGACTTCTGCACCACCACCACGGCCAGCACGCTGGCAATGCCGAAGGCCACCGACAAACCGACGAAGAAGCGGATCGCGTTGTTCGACGTGTTCTGCGCCGCAATGGCGGTGAACAGCTCGGCGTTGGTCTTGATCCAGCTGTCGGCTTCGACGCCGGTGGCCGCGGTGATGCGCTGCGCCACGGCCTCGGCGGCATAGACATCGCGCACCGTCACGTCCAGGCTGGTCACGCCGCCGGGAAGCGCCAGCAGGCTCTGCGCGGTGCGCAGCGCCACGAAGGTGCTGCGCTCGTTGGCCGCCTTGTTGCCGAGGTCGAAGATGCCGGCGATCGTCAGCGTGGTGTCGGCACCCGCAGTTGTGGAGCTCGCCGTGGTCAGTCGCAGCTTGTCGCCGACGCTCACGCCCAGATCGGTGGCCAGTTCGGTGCCGACGAGGATGTCGCTGCCTTTCAGGTCGGCACCGCCTTGAACGATCTTGTCCGGCAAGGTGACGATGCGGTAGTACAGCGCCGGGTCGATGCCGGCCACCGTGATGGCCCGGCTGGCGACGCCACGCACCACCAGCGCGGAGCCGCCCGCCAGCGGCGACACCACCACCACCTCGGGAATGGCACGGATCTGCTTGGCCACGGCCTGCCACTGGTCGATCGATTTCAGGCGCTGCAGCGGCACCTGCACGATGGCCGCCTCCACTTCGCCAGCGCTGGCGTACACGCCCAGCCGCAGCGGCCGTGTCACTTCCTTCGGCGGCAGCAGCTGGATGTGGCCCTGCGCCGACAAGACGCGGCGGATGAAGTTCATCTGCAGCCCTGTCATCAGCGCCGACATGAAGACGATCACCGCCACGCCCAGGGCCACGCCGGCGACGATGAACAGGGTCTGCAGGCGACCCTCGCGAAGGAAGCGGATCGCCACGATCCATTCGAAGGGGAGCCAGGTCTTGAACATCGCGCGCGACGCTTCGCCTCACTTGGGCGCTACGGAAGCGTCCGACGCGGCCACCGGCGTGGCCGCCGTTATGGCTCTCACCCGAGCACCCGCCTTGACGGAGGCCGAGCCAGCCAGCACGGCGTCACCTTCGGCCAGACCGCCAAGCACCTCAGCCAGCCCGCCGCTGCGCAGGCCGAGCTGTACCGGCCGGCGTACCGCATGCCGGCCGTCCAGCCGCAACACCCGGGGCGCAGCATCAACGTCGTGAACGGCAGACAGGGGCACGATCAGCGCCTGCGCACGGCGGGCCACTTCGATGTCCACCGACACGGTCATGTCCTGCTTCAGCACTGCAGGCGGCGCCGCAACGTCGAACTTGACCTCGACCGCACCGGTGGTCGCGTTGACGCCGGGGTTGATGTAGGCGAGCGTCGCAGCAAAGCGCTGGGTCGGGTAGGCATCGGCCGAGACCAGTGCCTGCTGCCTCAGCGCCAGCAGCGCGAGGTTCTTCTCGTCGATGGCCACCACCAGTTGCGTTCGGCCCTGGGGTGACAGTGTCATCAGCACCTTGCCCGGCTGCACCACGTCGCCCACCTCCACGTTGCGGGCGATCAGCGTGCCGGCCACGGGCGCCTTGACCGCGGCGTAGCCAGTGCGCGCGCGAGCGGCCTGCGCACTGGCCTGGGCGCCGGCCACGTTGGCCAGGGCCAGCGCGCGGTCGCTGCCGGTCGGCGTCGTGGTCTCGAGTTGCTTCTGTGCCGCCCGCACCTCGGCGTCGGCCAGTTCCGCAGTCTTTCGCACGTCGTCGAGTGCCGCCTGGCCGATGAAGCCCTGGCCGAACAGTTCCTGGCTACGGGCCAGCGCGGCGCGGGCATTCGTCAGGCTGGACTGGGCCTGGCGCAGGGTCTGCGCCGCGACGGGGCCCTGCACTTCCTGGAGCTGCCGCAACTTCGCCTGTGCCTGCACCACGCCCACGTCGGCCTGGCGGCCCGTGGCGTTCAGTTCGGCGGCCTCCAACTCGACCAGCAAGTCGCCCGCGTCGACGACCTGGCCTTCGATGACCGGAACGCGCAGTACCGTGCCTGTGATCTGCACGCCGACATCCAGCCGATGCGGCGCCTCGACATGGCCGCTGGCCACCACGGTCTGCACGAAGTCGCGCCGGATCACGGATTCGGTACCCACCTGGGGCCCCAGCCACCAGCGAACCCCCAGCGTACCGGTGCCGATCAGGACGGCGACAGCTACGAGCGCCTGCCAGCGATGCGATCGAAGGTATGACGGCAGGAACGAGGCCTGGTCCTTGCTCGCTGGCGACCCTAGCGTGGGTGCCGGTGCAGCCTGGGGCGCCTCAGGCAAGGCCCGAGCATCTATAGCTGGTCCCACGACCGCAGCGGCCGGGACGGCCTCTGCGCCGGGGACCGAGTCCCGTTTCACACGTGCGCGGCGACTTCGTGCGCCCGTCGTACGAGCGGAGCCGAGAATTCATCGACCGATTCCAGCGAATGTGCGGCCTGCACGACCGCTTCCAGGTCCGAGTCAAGCCTGTCGGCAGGACTGCGGCCATCCAGTCGCGCATTCGGAGTCGCAAACCAGCTTGCAACATTCCAACCCAACCACACCGCAGGCAGTACCGCCCGAACGCTTTGCGCGCTGGCCTTCAAAACCAGGTCGTTGGCATCGAACTGGAACATCGGTATCCACAGGCTGTCGCGCCATTCGAACCCGAATGCCTGACCTGTGTAGATGAGCTTGGCCAGGCTGATCGCGTTGCCGACCTGATATTCCTCCAACAAGCGGCCCACGATCTCGCCGGGCGCGGTGCCTCCCGTCGCCCGGAAGCCTTCCAGCAGTGCGATGAAGCCGCGGCCGCTGGGCACGTCGAAGTCAGCGCCCAACTCTCGTTGACCTTGTTGGACGAAAGTTCTCATACCGCGCTCTTGTGCGAGCCGTCGCACAGCGGCTGGTTGCGAGTGGCCTTGCAGCCGCAGAAGTACACCGTAGAGGTGACTTCGGCGCTGAACTTGACGGGAGCGAACTCCCCCGCAGCTTTGTGCGAGCCATCGCAGAAGGGCTGGGCCTTGCTCTGGCCGCAGGCGCACCACCAGTAGTCCTTGCCTTGCTCGACGTCGACGGCAAAGGGTGTGTCGGACGCTCGAACGGGTGATGTCATGCTTGACCTCTCAAAGGATCCAGGTGGGGCGGCGACCCGGGAAACAAGGGTTGGCTTACCTTGCGCCCTTGTGATCCTTCTGACCCGTGTTCTTGTGTCGGCCCAACACCTCGATGGGCTCGGCTGGCGGCAACTGCGGGTTCGGTGGTGTCGGAATCGAAGAACGGCCCGGGACGGGCGTCGACACCGGGCTTTGATTCTTTTGAGGCGTCTTTTGGGACATTCGTAACTCCGGTCGGTAAGGGCAACAAGTCGTGCTGAATCGACTGCGCCGAAGCGAATAGCGTACGCACAACGTGACCTTCAGACGGTGCGGCAGCGAACACCCACAACCTGAAATGTTTCCTCGGTGCGGGTTCGCTGTCGCACAGACCGGCTGGCCGCGACAGCGCAGGCTCTGACTTCCTCAACGAACCGGAACCACGACCATGAAGACTGATTCGCAACTGCAGCAAGACGTAATGGCTGAACTGAAGTGGGAACCGGCGGTGCATGCCGAGCAGATCGGCGTCGAGGTGAAGAACGGCGTCGTGACGCTGGCCGGTGAGGTCAGCAGCTACACCGAGAAGTTGAATGCCGAGCGCGCTGCTCAGCGCGTCAACGGCGTCAAAGCCCTAGCCGTCGAGATGAAGATCAAGCTGTCGGAATTCGGCAAGCGCACCGACGCCGACATTGCCGAGTCGGCCAAGAACATCCTGGGCTGGACCAGTTCCCTGCCGGCCGACGCCGTCAAGGTGATGGTCGAAGGCGGCTGGCTGACCTTGTCGGGCGACGTGGAGTGGCAGTACCAGCGCCAGGACGCGGCTGACAGCGTGCGCTACCTATCGGGCGTCACCGGGGTCAGCAACCAGATCGCGATCAAGCCGTCCCTTTCCGCCACGGTCGTCAAGTCGGACATCGAAGCCGCCCTCAAGCGCCGTGCCGCCGCCGACGCGAAGACCATTGCCGTCGAAGTCAAGGGTGCCGATGTGACCTTGACTGGCACCGTGCACAGTTGGTCCGAACGTGACCTGGCGACGCGATCAGCCTGGGGCAGTTCAGGCGTGCGCAACGTCGTGGACAAGATGAACCTCGTCTACTGAGCCGGGAGCAGATCATGAGCAATCCTGACTCCGCCTTCTTCGTCTTCGACACCCACGCCGCCGCCGAGGAAGCCATCCGCACCCTCGGCCAGTCCGGCTTCGACATGAAGAAGCTGTCGCTGGTGGGCAAGGGCTATCACAGCGAAGAAAAGCCGATGGGCTTCTACACCGCGGGCGACCGCATCAAGGCCTGGGGTGGCACCGGCGCGTTCTGGGGCGGCATCTAGGGCCTGCTGCTGGCGCCTGCGGTGTTTGTCTTGCCGGGGCTCGGCGTGGTCGGCATGGCGGGCCCCATCGTGGCAACGCTGGTCAGCGCACTGGAAGGTGCCGTCGTCGTCGGTGGTCTGTCGGCGCTGGGTGCGGCGTTGACGCAGATCGGCGTGCCCAAGGACCAGGTCATCAAGTACGAGGCGGCCTTGAAGGTCGACAAGTACCTGCTGGTCGTGCACGGCGGCGCTGAAGACCAGGAAAAGGCCCGCAGCGTGTTGGCCCAGGTGAAGACGACGGTCGCTGCCTAGAACCAGAGCCGCGCCCGCGCGAACCGCGTCGCCCGAAACGGCGACACGGCGCTTCTCGAATCACACCGGGTGCCAAGCCCGCAAGGACTGGTCATGGACATCACGACGCACCGCGCACGCATCACAGGCCCAGTCTCCTACCTGTCCGGCAGTGGTCGGAAGCAGAACATCCCCATCGGCCCCTGCCTCGTCGAGAGTCTTGGCGGGCGGTCGATCGACATCATCTGGGGGAGCGCGCGGACAGAGTTCCGTGGCACTTCCCGTCGAAGAGATCGAAGCGGCCCAGGATCACGGGCATCTGGTGCTCTTGGACTGAGCCCGGACGCATGGGGCCCGGAAGGCGCCATGCGCCTGGCGAAGGCCCGAGCGCGAATTCGCGCGCGAGGGCTGACGAAGATGCTGATCCTTCACGCCTGCCGCGCGACTGGGCGCAGCAGGTCGAACTGCGCCAGGGTGGCCACATAGACCGCTGTCGCAGCCCGATCCAGGTTCTCCGGACTGAGGGCCTCAGCGGCTGAAGTCTCGTGACAGGCGCGCCCGAGCACATCGCCGGCCAGACCATCCGACGCCACATCGCCGCAGGCGTCGAGCAGGCGGATGTCCAGCGCGGCGCAGGGCCCCTGGCCGACGGCCATGCCATCGACCAACGTCATGTCGATGATGCAGATCAGGCCGCGTTGGCCGACCAGGGCCAGGAAGGTCGACAGCCCGCGTGGCGTTTGCCGAACCTGCGTGTCACTGCCCAGGCCAATGGCCCGGAAGCGGCGGGCCAGATCTTGCGCACATGCCTCGACTTGCGGTCGCACGGCCCGCGTCAGACGCGTGACGGTGATGTCCCACGCGGGCGGGCCGGGTGGTGTGGGGATGGCGTTTGCTTGGGACATGGAAAACACAGTGTCCAGCGCCCGGGCCGAGGCCATGCCCGAAACAGGCCGGTGATTGCCTGCCATCAGCACCCATGTGCATCTGCTGATCTGCCAATACACGTGGCTAAACAGGTCTGTCGGACGTACGCAGACGCACAGACCCGTTGCGCACAACGGGTCAAGCTGGCGGTCCCCACAAACAGTCAGGAACAGCCACCATGAAGACCGACAGCCAACTGCAACAGGACGTCAGCGCAGAACTCAAATGGGAACCTTCGATTCATGCCGCGCGCATAGGCGTCGAGGTGAAGGATGGCGTCGTGACGCTGGCCGGTCAGGTCGATAGCTATTCGGAAAAGTGGAACGCCGAGCGCGCCGCGCAGCGCGTGGCCGGTGTGAAAGCCATGACCACCGAATTGAAGGTGCATCTCACGGGCTTGAGCAAGCGCACGGACGCCGATGTCGCAGAAGCAGTCGAGAACGTGCTGGAGTGGACTTCGTCGCTGCCCGCCGGTGCCATCAAGGTGATGGTCGAGGGCGGCTGGGTCACGCTGTCCGGCGACGTCGACTGGCAATACCAGCGGCAGGCGGCTACAGACAGCGTGCGCTACCTGATGGGCGTGACGGGCGTCAGCGACCGGATCAGCATCAAACCATCGCTGCCCCTGGTCACCGCCACGGCCGTGAAGTCCGACATCGAAGCGGCTCTGAAACGCACGTCGATTGCGGATGCCAAGAAGATCTCGGTCGCAGTGCATGGCAGTGATGTCACGCTGTCTGGCACTGTGCACAGCTGGGACGAGCGCGATACCGCGACCAACTCGGCCTGGGGAACGCCGGGCGTGCGCAACGTGGTCGACATGATGACCTTGGCCTACTGACCCTGACCCACCGGGCCTCGGCTGAATCCCCAGGCTTGGTTTCTGAGCGCCCGTACACCGGAGGAATACATGATGCTGAAGAACAAAGTGGCGCTTGTCACCGGAGCCTCATCGGGCATCGGGCGCGCAGTGGCCCTCGTGTGGGCGCGAGAAGGTGCCCGGGTGGTTGTGTCGGACATGAACCGCATTGGCGGCGAAGAGACTGTGGCACTCGTGCGTGCGAAGGGCGGCGATGCCATCTTCCTGGCGGCCGACGTGGGCCAGCCGAAGGATGCACAGTCACTGGTGGAGCAGACCGTAGCCCACTATGGGCGGCTTGACGTGGCGTGCAACAACGCCGGCATCGGCGGCCCTAGTGCGCCGATTGCCGACTACCCGCTGGACGGTTGGGCGCAGGTCATCAACATCAACCTGTCCGGCGTGTTCTACGGCATGCAGCAGCAGATTGCTGCCATGCTCAAGACCGGCGGGGGCTCCATCGTCAACATGGCATCGGTGCTGGGTGCCGTGGGCTTTGCCACCAACTCGGCCTACACCGCGGCCAAGCACGGCGTGGTGGGGCTGACGCAGGTGGCCGCGCTGGAGTACAGCGCCAAGGGCATCCGCATCAACGCGGTCGGGCCGGGCTTCATCCACACGCCCATGGTCAGCCGACTGGAGGCCGACGTCGCGCGCATGGCGGCGCTTGTGGCGGCGCACCCCCTGGGCCGCCTGGGGAGACCCGAAGAAGTGGCGGAACTTGTCGCGTGGCTTTCGTCGGACAAGGCATCCTTCGTTACCGGCGCGTACTACCCTGTAGACGGAGGGTTCTTGGCGCGGTAGCGCATTCGCGAACGGTCACGCGGTCGCAGCCAAATCAAGATACCCCGAGCAGCGTCGGCGAGACGGCCACCGCGATAGCGAGGTTGGTCTTGGACGCTCGAGTTCTCCTGTCCCCGCCGAAAGCCCGAGCTGCCGAGCGAGTTGCAGCGCAACCTCTCGATTGGGCTCTGTCAGCCGATGCTCATCGTTCGGCCTTGCGATCCAGAACGAGCGCATGGCGATCACAGTCGCCCCACTGGCTGACAGCGACCGTTCCAGCATTCGTTGGGACCTGCCTGTCGCTCCGGCGCCGGCGATCACACCCACGGTGGGTATGCGATCGAGCCTGGCGCGCTTCAGATACCGCAGGGTCGGCAGGTCCGGCGTCCAGAAGTACGTGTTGCTGACAACAACGAGTAGGCGATAGCCTTTGGGCTGATGGGGCGTCGTGCCGGTCAAGGTTTCACGGTCGACGGCGTAGCCGGCAGCCTTCAGGCCTTCCGCCACGGCAAGCGAAAGCTCGTCAGTGAAGTGGGCGTCACGGCTGGGGTGGTACAGGATCAAGGCCTTGGGCTCGCCCTCGCCGCCGAGCGACTGCAGCGTGTAGTCGGCCTCCCGCTCGACGAAGACCGTCACGATCGCCAGCCCGCAGAGCAAGAAGCCCGCTGCCACCAGCAGGATCAGCTTCCACCACCGGAATCTGCGTGTCGCGGCCATCGTGCAAGCGGGCGTGTGTGCCGGCGGGCGGTCAAGGCTGCACGGCCAGGCGCAGCCAGATCTCGTTGCGGCGCATGAACCAAGGCGTAAACGGCGCGTCGTAGCGTGAGTACACCGGAGCACCGTCCCACGCGAGATCGGCTGCGCGCAGCGCCGCCTGCAACTTGACCAGATGCTCGGTGTAGTTCGATTCCGACCAGAAGCCCGAGTAGCGGATCACGGCGACCCGGTCGGGCGGCACATCGCGAAGTTGAACGCGCGCATCGAGAGGCTCCGGTGCGCCAGCCGCTGTCACGCCCTTGGGCAACACGAACTGCACCAGGAATCCGCCGGGCGCGGCCGTCTGGGTGACCGGCGCGGTCATCTCCAACTTCACCGGCACAGCGGCCTGCGTCACCGGCGCCGTCATCGCGAACTTCCGCTCGCCCTTGTTCTTGCCGAAGATGTAGCCCGCCAGGATGGGGAAGGCCTGGTTGCCGGCCTCGCCCGCAGGGCCAGGCACCACGACCTCGGCCACCGCGTAGGCAGCGTACTGCCGCAACTCGATGTCCGCGAGTTGGCGCACGACCTCGTACGCAGGCTCTTCGGTGGCGTGACTGGGCATGTGGAAGGCGGTCAGTACAAGTGTCGAAAACAGGACGGCGCCAAACGCCATGCGGGGGCGGAACGGCTTGAAGCCTTGACGGAATTGCATCGACGGATGGTCTCATCAGCGGCTGCTTTTGTCCGTGCTCTGACGAACATCAGCCGTCGAACAATTGGGCATCGATGTGTGAGGTGTGTGTTGCGATATAGACCTCGGATAGAAAGCCGACGGGCCGGCTGTTCCCCGGCACCATGGAGGCAATGAGTCGCCTCGCGACGTTTTAGGGTGAAAACGTGCGCGGACCGGTGGTTCAAGTCGTGCAGACCGGACAGTTCACGAGCAGAGATGCTGTCCTTGGGCCAGAGTCGCCAGCGGGCACGCGGAAACGCGGCCTAAGGCTTGCCAGCCAGCGACATGGAAACCCCGACCGCCGCCGCACTCGCGTTGGAAATCGGGTCTTCAGCTGGCAACCCCGCTCTGACAACAGCGCAAAGCAGGAGGACCACCGTCGTCGACGCAGCGACCGCCCCACGAACATGAATGCCCGTGCGTTCACGAAGGTCTGCACGTGCCCCGGGAAGGCACACGATGGCCGCCGTCAGGCAGAACACGGCCGCCGGCAGGTCATGCGAGACGAGCAGAAGACTGCAGCCATACAGCAGCGCCGCCGCGAGCCGCCATATCGCAGCGCCGAGGAGCGAGGGGGCCATTGCAGCGCGCTTCAGGGTTGGTGCAGCCATGGACGCGGTTGTACCGAACTCGTCCACAGGCGTCCGTGCGTTTGCGAACTCCCGGCATCGATGAAGCGCGCCATAAGGCGCCCGCGAACTGGATGTGCTTTGGCCTCTATGTTCGCCCGCGCCCGGACGCCCCGTGGCGCCACATGCAAACTTCCCCGACGCTGGCAGGTCAGCGCGCAATACGAGGTGGCAGTCATGTCGGAAAGCACTGAATCCTTCATCAAAGCTGAAGAGGCAGGGTTCACCTGGGAACGCCGCTCGCCGCGTCCCGAGGATGACCATGTGCTGGGCCATACCGACAACTGGCTCAATGCGCTCCCGATAGGCATCCGTCCGGTTCACCTGCAGCAGGACTTTCCGCGCATCGCCAACGATCTGGCACGGCTGTGGGCACAGACGCCAGCCCTCGACCTGTACTTCGAGGAAATGGAGTTCAGCCGTCGCGACGACCGTCGCGGATTCCCGCCGCTCATCAAGGAAGAATTGCTGGCGATGCACCTCTACTCCCTGCGCAACCGACCAGTTTCGTACGAGGAACGAGCTCAGCAACGAATGGCACTGCTGGGTTGACCTGGGAGCCGCCCCTACCGCGGCATTGCCAGAAGCGCAAACGAATCGACCATATCGCGGTACGCCTGCCCGAGCCGCGCCAGCGTACCCTCTTCCCGGTGCAGGTTGCGCAGGCCGTGCAGGTCCCCCATCGAGTACAAGGTGACAGCGCGTCGCCCAGGCGAGATGCCGTCGCAATCCAGGACTTCGGACAGCGTTTGCCACTGCGACAGTTGGCCCGCTGCAAACACGCCGTTCCCGGTGAGAGCGTCGAGTCTGTCGCAATACTCGAGCAGGCCATACAGCTCGCCAACCGTGAGTGGTGGCAGGTCAAAACCGTACCGCACGAGAATGCGGCGCATCGCCACGAAGGACGTCCCCTTGAACGTCAACTCGCTCAGGCAGCCGCCCGCGCCATCGGCCGGGCCAAACTCCCGGACCAAGTCAGAGAAGGCAGGATTCAGGTACTGCGGCTGACCGATTGAATGGGGCGCCGCGTGTTCCGATGAGGCAACGACCAAGACGAAATCTGGCGCGTCTACAAGGATGAAATTCATAGTCTCGAGTTCACCGGGTGGTCATGGTCGTCAACGCCGAACATGGGCAGAAGCCGGCTTCATGGCGTCCTTGGCCAAGCCGGGCCAGCCTGCAGAAATGGGCGCGTGTTTGCAGCAATGGTGCGGCGTTCACTTGGAACCGCTTCAGCACTGCGGTTGACGACCATAGGCGGGAATTCTGCCTCGCTGCTGTGCGCGAGCGCACAGACTGCCGGCGCGTTCCGGCCCGACATTGCTGGATGGTGCTTTCAAATGCCCTCGCGTCAGAGTCGTTCCCTCCTTTCCCCGGCCAGAGAACCTGGGCATGAACGGCTGCTCCCCTTGCACGGCCGGCAAGCCATGATCCCGCCAAATCACGGCCGACCTCTGACGCGCGCAACGAAGCTTCTGATGGTGGCGCACATCGACCTGTTCGTCGCCGTCGGCTGAATGAGCAAGCCGGTCATCACGATCGACGGTACCGGGTTCACCGATCTCGAGGGCTTCTTCGACCACTTTCAGCACCGCGCTCTGCTGGGGACCGAGTGGGGTCACAACCTCGATGCCTTCAACGACGTGCTGCGCGGCGGCTTTGGCACGCCCGAAGGTGGCTTCGTGCTGGTCTGGCAGCACCATGCCTTGTCCCGGCAGCGCCTGGGCTATGCCGAAACCGCGCGCCAATTGCAGCGGACGCTGGCAACCTGCGACTCGCACAACGTGGCGTCTGTCCGCACGGACATTGCTGAGGCCTTGTCCAATAAGGGCAGCACGGTCTACGACTGGTTGCTGGACATCATCCGCGAGCACGGCCCGGGCGGCGCGGAGGCCGAGGACGCCGTCGAGTTGCGGCTCGAGTAGTCCCGCGCAGAAGGTCACGCATTGCCCGGGACGGCGACACGTCAACGCTTAGTCCCGCCTCGCCCCGCGAACAGCTCGCGCCAGCCCGCCTCGTGCAATTCCACGCCGTACAGGCTTGCGGCCGCCTCGATGCGCCGCCAGGCTGCGTCGCGCTCGTCGTCGCTCACGCCCTGCACCTGATCGAAGCGCGCGATGGCGTTGCGAACGTGGCTGGCGTTTTCCAGGGGCTCCTTGCGTTGCGCAGGAAATGCGAACTGACGGGCAGGCAGTGCGTTTCTCTCTTGCGTGGACAGCTTCGGCATGAGCAGTTCCCTTGGTTCAGTAAGGCGGCGAAACAGATTCGGCCATGGCTGGTGAATCGCGTCGGTCTGTCGCCGCACAGACTCGTGCACCTGCGCGCGTTACCTTTCTCGTCTGCTTTCCATTTCGAGTCCATTGGATGCCAACCGCAACCCACCTTTCGCAGGATCAACGTGTCGTGCTGGCCAAGCTGTTGGAATCCCGACTCGTTGAACTGGAGCGCGAGCGCGAATCGCAGCTGCAAGGCCAGTCGCAGGTGGAATCGGCGCGCCAGACGCTGCTTCAGGATGCCGACGACGCGTCCCAGCGGTCTGGCGAGCATGAAGTCGAAGGCATCGTTTCGGACATCGACAGCGATGAGTTCAACGCCATCAGCGACGCCCTGCAACGCGTCCACCACGCTGACTATGGCCTGTGCATCGATTGCCAGCTTGCCATCCCTTTCGATCGGCTGCAGCTGGAACCACAGGCCCTGCGCTGCGCCGCATGCCAGACCCTTAACGAACGGAAATCCTTCCCATGAGCCTGTATCACGCGGTTGCCTTCGTCGATCATCAGTCTGCAGAAGTTCTGCAATTCGCATCCGAACATGTGGTGGAGCACAAGGTGCACCAGCACCTGAAGTTCACCCGCGAACACCACAGCGGCGTGCGCACTGAACACGAATTCTTCGGCCAGGTCTGCGATGCACTCGATGGCATCGCCGAAGTGCTGGTCACAGGCGGGCACACCGGGCTCGCCGACTTCCGTCACTACGTGGACAAGCACCGGCCGCTGACGGCTGCGCGCATCGTGGGCTACGAGGTGGTGGACTACCCGACCGAAAACCAACTCGTCGCGCTGGCCCGCAAGCACTTCGTCAAGTACCACCAGTTCGTTGGCATCCGGGTCCCGACCTGAGCCGACCTGGCTTCATGGAACCAGCACGGCAGCCCCTTCGAATCGGCCGGCACGCAGATCGGCAAGGGCCTGATTGGCCTGCTGCATGGGGTAGCGCGTGGTCTTCGTCACGATGCCCATCTGCGGCACTTGGCGCAGGAAGTCGAGCCCATCCTGGCGCGTGAGGTTGGCGACCGACAGCAACTGGCGTTCTTCCCACAGAAGGCTGTAGGGGAAGCTTGGGATGTCGCTCATGTGGATGCCGGCGCAGACCACTCGGCCGCCCTTGCGCACCGCCTTCAGTGCCATCGGCACGAGGCCACCGACGGTGGCGAAGATGATGGCCGCATCCAGCAACTGCGGCGGCATCTCGTCGGAACCACCGGCCCACACCGCACCCAGGCTGCGCGCGAATTCCTGTGTCGCATGGTCGCCAGGCCGGGTGAAGGCGAACACCGAGCGCCCTTGCCAGCGCGCCACTTGCGCAAGGATGTGAGCGGCGGCACCAAACCCGTACAAGCCGAGGTTCTTCGCGTCGCCCGCGATGCCGAGTGCGCGCCAGCCGATCAGGCCCGCGCAGAGCAAGGGCGCCAGCGATTCGTCGCTGCCCTCCTCACCCAGAGGAAACGCGAAACGCGCATCGGCGACGGTGGCCGTGGCGAAGCCGCCATCGCGCGTGTAGCCTGTGAACAGCGGGCGGTCACACAGGTTTTCTCGCTGCATCTTGCAGTAGGTGCAGACGCCGCAGGTGTGGCCCAGCCACGGGATGCCGACGCGCTGGCCAAGCGTCAGCCCTTCGACGCCAGAACCGATGGCATCGATGCGGCCGACGATCTCATGGCCCGGGATGATGGGAACCTGTGGATGCGGGAGTTCGCCATCGACGACATGCAGATCAGTGCGACACACGCCGCAAGCCGACACCTTGACGCGAATCTCGCCCGGCCCGGGCTGCCTGTCGGGCAGTTCGGTCCACTGCAGAGGACTGCCCACTTGCTTCAACACCATCGCATGCATGGCGCGCCCTCAGTTGGCGTCGTTGAAGCCGGACGAGACATGCGAGCCATCGCAAAACGGCTTGTTGCCCGACGCGCCGCAGCGGCACAGCGCGACGCGGTTTCGAACCTCATAAGCGCTGCCATCGGCGCTGAACACCTCGACGCCGCCGCGCACCCACAGTGGCCCGCTGACGTTCTTGGCGGTGTCTTGCACCAGGCCGATGGAGGGCTCGAAGTGCGGCTCGACGGCGTGGCCGCCAGACTGCGCTTGCGCACGTTGGCGGGCGCGCAGGCGACCGCCGGGGCAATCGCCGATCTGCTGCTCGACGAGAACGGCCGCGGCGGGCTGGTCGCTTTCGAGCACGAGGTGCCACACCTGCCCCTTGGGGTCGCAGAAGCGCGCAAACGCGCACAGCGCCTTCGCGTCGTCGAGTACCAGGGTCGGACCTTCGATGTGCTCGGCCTGGACGTCGTAAGGCTCGCGGCTCGCCACCTCGGTCCCATCGAAGCCGACTCGCTGGTGCGCGCCGTCGCAGAACGGCTTGGTGGCTGACTGGCCGCAGCGACACAAGGCATAACGATCGGTGGCCGGCGCTGCGACGGTCTTGCCTTCACGCCAGGACAGCGACTCGCCCTGCGGATTGGTGACGATGTGCTGGTGGGCCAGCGGCATCGCGCCCTGCACGAGGTAGGGGCCGTTCAAGGTGATGGTGATCTTGTTCATCGGGTGCTTGCGTTCGAATCGTGGGGTGACTGAGTGACCCTGGGAGTCGCATTGCGCACAGCGGCTTCTCTGGCCAGACGGCGAAAGACGGCCGGCAAGCGGTCGGGCAGGTCCTCCGCCAACAGGCCGGGGCCGAAGTGCGCTGCTGCCGCGCCGTGCAGCCACACCGCAGCGGCTGCGGCCAGGAATGGCTCCATCCCCTGCGCCAGCAAGCCCAGCAGCATGCCCGCCAGCACGTCGCCCGCGCCGGCGGTGGCCAGGGTTGGCGGCGCGTTGGCGTTGATGATGGCGCGGCCATCGGGCGCGGCGATCACGGTGTCGCTGCCCTTGAGCACAACGATGACACCGCTGGCACGCGCGGCAGCGCGGGCGCGGGTGAGTTTGTCGCTACGCGTGTCGACGACACCTTCGAACAGCCGGGCAAATTCGCCTTCGTGCGGGGTCAACACACAAGCGCCGGCGCGGCTTTCAGTGACGGCGCTGAACAGCGCACGCGGGTCGTCCTTGAAGGTCGACAGCGCATCGGCATCGAGCACGGTCGCTCGTCCGGTCTTCAGCATCGCGAACACACGCGCACGGGTGTCCGGCCCGAGGCCTGCGCCCGGGCCAATCAGCAGCCCTGTGATGCGGCTGTCAGCCAGCAATTTCTCGAGGTCTTCGGGCCTTCCGACCGGGCTCACCATCACGCTGGTCAGCGCTGCGGCGTAGACCGGCAGCGCAGCCTCGGGCACGGCGACGGTGGTCAGGCCGGCACCCACCCTTGCGGCTGCGCGGGCGGCCATGCGCGCCGCGCCTGTCGTCGGCCATCCGCCCCAGACCAGCGCATGTCCGCGGCTGTATTTGTTGCCATCTGCCTGCAGCGCCGGTAGCGCGTCGAGCCACAGCGCGGGATCGTTCTCGAAGGTGTCGGGCCGGACCTCGTCGAACACCGATGCGGGCGTGCCGATATCAGCCACGATCAGTTCGCCGCACAGGCATCTGCCCGGTTGCAGCAGATGGCCGGGCTTCTTGCGGAAGCAGGTCACTGTCAGCACGCAGGGCACGGCACCCACATTGGCGCCCGTGTCACCCATCAGGCCACTCGGGACATCGACGGCGACGATTGTCATCTTCCGCGCTGCAGCTTCGGCCAGCGTCTGTGCTGCTGCGCCTTCCAGGGCTCTGCTCAGACCCGCGCCGAAGATCGCATCGACGACCACCTGGGCCCCGTCCAGCGCCGCGGAAGTCAACGGCTCGACCGGCCCGCGCCACAGCGCTGCGTGATGCGCCGCTTCGCCTCGCAGGTTCTCGCGCGGCACCAGCAAGGCCACCCGCACCGGCCAGTCGGCTTCCGCCAGGCGGCGCGCCACCACGAAGCCATCGCCGCCGTTGCTGCCAGGGCCGCACAGCACCAGCACCGGGCGCGGCGTCCAACGTTGCATGATGGCCAGCGCCACGGGGCGACCGGCGTTTTCCATCAGCGCGGTGCCGCTGATCCCGGACGCCAAGGTCAATCGATCCGCTTGCGCCATCTGCTTGGCGGTGAGCAGGGCCGTGCGGCAGTCGAGCATGGCCTTCGTCGAGTCAGTCAAGCGAAGCTCCGCTCGGTCATCACTGGCGCTGCCGCCCAACGCATGCCCGTCAAGCTCTCGGAGACCGCCCAGAGCTTGGCGGCCATGGCCTGATCCCGGGCGCCCGGCGCCACCGTGGCTTCGCCAACGGGGCCCTTGAATTCCATGAACCCGGTGGGGCCGTAGTAGCCCGCACGCGCGGCGTCTGGCGAGGTGGCCGCGTACAGCGTGGGCAGCGCGCCATCGCTGGCCGACTGCGCCAGCACCGATGGCATCCAGCTGCTGAAGGTCTCGATCCATCCCGCCTTGCCCTTGTCCTTGCTGTTACCGCCCAGGCGTTGCCCGTTTTGCAGCAGTGCCGTCGCGGCCAGGCCAGGATGTGCGGCCAGGCTGAGCAACCCCCACCCGTGCTCATCGCTGCGGCGCTGCAACTCGAACGTGAACATCAGCATCGCCAGCTTGGACTGGCCGTAGGCCGCGAAGGCTCTGTAGCCGTGCTGCCAGTTCAGATCGTCGAAGTGGATGGCCGCCCCAAAGCGATGGGCCATGCTGCTCAGGTTGACCACCCGCGCGCGCCGGCCCTGCGTCAGCAGCGGCAGGAGTTGCGCGGTCAAGGCGAAGTGGCTGAGGTAGTTCGTGCCGAACTGCAACTCGAAGCCATCGGCCGTCACCCGTCGCGTGGGCGGTGCCATGACGCCACCGTTGTTGACGAGGATGTCCAGTGCGTCGTGCTGGCGCTTGAAGCGCTCGGCGAAGTCCTGGATCGACGCCAGGCTGGCGAGGTCCAGCGTGTCGTAGCGGATGTCAGCGCCGGCGTGAACAGCACGGATGCGCTGCAACGCGGCTGCGCCCTTGGATGGGTTGCGCCCGGTCAGGACGACCCGCGCACCGGCACCCGCCAATGCCAAGGCCGTCTCGTAGCCCAGGCCGCCAGTTGCACCCGTGATGACCGCCAGACGCCCTTGCTGCGAGGCCATCTCCCGAATCGTCCAGTTCTTCATGCAGCCGACTCCAGGCAAGGGCTGCAGGCTCAGGCCAGGGCGGCCGCTTTCGCCTTCGGGAAATCGGCGGCACGCGCAACGGCCTCTCCGGCTGCGAAGTCCTTGCGCAACTCGTCGAGCTTGGCCATCGCGCCGTCGAAGGCGTCGTTGCCAAGCAGCAGGTGGTGCGGCGGGGTGCCCGAAGCCACCGCCTTGACGACCGCCTTGGCCGCTCGAAGCGGGTCGCCGGCCTGCTTGCCGGATACCGCCCGTAGGCCAGCACGAACGTTGCCGGCCGTAGCCATGTAGTCGTCGATCTGACGCGCGCTTTCATTGGCCGAACGCCCGGCCCAGTCGGTGCGGAAGCCGCTGGGCTCGACCAGCGTCACGCGGATGCCCAAGGGCTCGACTTCCTGCCACAAGGCTTCGGACAAGCCTTCCACCGCGAATTTGGTCGCGTTGTAGTGGCCGAGGGCCGGAAAGGCCTTGATGCCGCCGATCGACGAGAAGTTGACGATGCAGCCGCTGCGCCGCTTGCGCATGCCGGGCAGCACGGTCTGGATCATGCGATTCAGACCGAACACGTTGACCTCGAACATCTTGCGCACCTCGGCCTCTTCGCCTTCCTCGATGGCGGCAAAGTAGCCGATGCCGGCGTTGTTCACCAGCACGTCGATGGCACCGAAGCGCGCCTCGGCCGCCTTGACGGCTGCGGCGACCTGATCCGGCTGGGTCACGTCGAGCTTCAGCACGAGAACGTTGTCGGTCGCGCCGTAGCCTTCGAGCTTGGCTGGATCGCGTGCGGTCATCACCGTGCGATAGCCGTGTTCGATGGCCTGCTTGGCCAGTTCCAGGCCGAAGCCGGTGGAGCAGCCGGTGATGAACCAGACCGGCGGTTCGGTAACGATGGAATTGCTGACTTTGGTGTTCATGGAGGTTCCTTGGAATTCAGACCGGCGCAGCGATGTGCCCGGTGCGAACGAGCTTCTTGTTGACGAACTCCTGGATGCCCATGTTGCCCAGTTCGCGGCCGTAGCCCGAGTACTTGATGCCGCCGAAAGGCAGCTCGGCATCGGCCCAGTCGATGTTGTTGACGAACATCATCCCGGCGTCGACCCGGCTGGCCACGCGCTTGCCACGCGCTTCGTCCTTGGTCCACACCGAGCCGCCCAGGCCGAAGTCGGAGTCGTTGGCCAGTGCGATGGCCTCGTCTTCGCTCTTCACGCGGTAGAACGACACCACCGGGCCGAAGAACTCGTCGCGGAAGGCTGGATTGCCCGGCTTGATGTCGGTGAGGATCGTGGTCTGCATGAACGATCCCGGTCGATCGATGCGCTTGCCGCCCATCAGCAGCTTGGCACCGCCCTTCACGGCAGCATCGACTTGCGCGAGAAGCTGAATCAGCGCGGCTTCGGTGGAGAGTGGGCCGTGCGTGGTCTTCTCGTCCATCGGATCGCCTGGCTTCAGGGCTTCCAGCGCAGTCTTGAACTTCGCCAGGAACTTGTCGGCGATCGAATCGAGCACGATGAATCGCTTGGCCGCGCAGCAGGTCTGGCCGCCGTTGAACATGCGGCCCCAGACGGCCCACGGAATGGTCTTTTCGAGGTCGGCATCGTCGAGCACGATGAAGGCGTCGCTGCCGCCGAGTTCCATGGTGGACTTCTTCAGGTTCTGGCCGGCACGGGCCGCCACGCTGCGACCGGCGGCGACGCTGCCGGTCAGGGCCACGCCCTTGATGCGCGGGTCATCGATCACACGGTCGGACTGTTCGTAGGAAATGAGCAGGTTGGTGTATGCACCGACCGGCGCGCCAGCGTCGAGCAACAGCTTCTCGAAGGCGATGGCGCATTGCGGCACGCAGCCGGCGTGCTTGACCACCAGCACGTTGCCCGCCATCAGCTGCGGGCCGGCCACGCGGGCCAGTTGGTAGTACGGGAAGTTCCAGGGCTCGATGCAGAACAGCACGCCGGTGGGTGAGCTTTCCATGTGGGCCTCGCCGACCTTGGGGTGCAGCTTGGCGGGCGCCAGGAAAGACTCGGCATGCCGGGCGTAATAGGCCAGGATGTCGCCGCTGAATCCGACTTCACCCCGCGCCTCATTGATGCGCTTGCCCATCTCCAAGGTTTCAAGTCTGGCGAAATCATCGACATGGGCGTGCAGCAGCGCCGCGGCCTTGTTGACGATGACGGCGCGCTCGGCGTAACTCTTGTGCTTCCAGGTCTGGAAGCAGGTCTCAGCCGCCGTCAGCGCCTGATCGAGTTCGATGTTGCTCATGTGCTCGAAGCTCTTGAGCAGCTTGCCGTCGTTGGGGTTGACGCTTTGATAGGCCATGGTGATGTGTCCTTTGGTGTTCGTGAGTCAGGCCGCAAGAGCGGGATAGTCCGTGTAGCCCTTGGCGCCGGGCACGTAGAAAGTGGCCATGTCCGGCGCGTTCAGCGGCGCGTCCTTGCGCATGCGCGCGACGAGATCCGGGTTGGCCAGGAACGGGCGACCGAAGGCGATCAGGTCGCCGCGCTTCTCAAGCAAGGCCTTCTCCGCGCTCGCATGGTCGAAGCCCCCTGAAAGGATGAACAGACCGTCGAAGGCTGCGCGCAGCTTCAGCTTGAAATCAGCCGGTACCGGCGGTGCACCCATGGCCGAGTGATCGACCAGGTGCAGATAGATCAGGCCGAGCGCCGACAGCTCCTTGGCCAGCGCCAGGTATTGCGTTTGCACCTCGGGAAACTCGCCGGTGCCGTTGAACACGCCGTAGGGAGAGAGCCGGATCCCGACCCGGTCGCGGCCGATGGCCGAAACCGTGGCACGTGCGATCTCCAGCGCCAGGCGGTTGCGGGCGTCGATGCTGCCGCCGTATCCGTCGGTCCGCGTATTGATGAGCGGGTTCAGGAACTGCTCGATCAGGTAGCCGTTGGCGCCGTGCAACTCGACGCCGTCGAATCCGGCATCCAGCGCAAGCTTCGCGGCCGTCACGTGCTCCTTCACGACATGCGCGATGTCGGCATCGAGCATCGCGCGCGGCGGGCTGTAGGGCTGCATGCCCAAGGTGTCGGTGTACATCTCGCCCGGGCATACCGCCGTGCCCGGCCCGAGCACCTCGGCACCCTTCGGCAGATTGGCAACGTGCGCCACGCGGCCGCAGTGCATGAACTGCACGAAGATCTTGCCACCTTGCGCGTGGACAGCCGCGGTCGTGTCCCTCCAGGCGCTGACCTGCGCTGCGTCGTACAGCCCGGGAATGCGTGGGTAGCCCAGGCCGTTGGGGCTGGGCGATGTGCCTTCGGTGATGATCAGACCGGCCGTCGCACGCTGGCCGTAGTAGGTCGCCATCAATGCATCCGGCGTGTGTGCGGGTGTCGCCCGGCTGCGCGTCATTGGCGCCATCACCATGTGGTTGGCCAAGTGCAGCGAGCGGGCAGAGAACTTGTCGAAGAGCATCGGATGGACTCCTGAAATGGATCGGCCCTGCAGGCTGCGATGGACATGCGCAGCCGGCAAGGCCTGGGTTGTCTGGAAGACGCAGCCTGCGCGCTGTGGTTCATCAGGTCTGTTCGATGGCGCACCCTGAGCTGCGCTGACCATGAGATTTCATGTCGCCGTTCCAGTGCCTGCGGCCGGAGTGCGGCAGCGCACCGAACAAAGAGCCAAGCCGTGTCATGGTGCGGTACGCCGGCTGCTCCTCAAAGGCATGGCCGCGCTCGACAAGTCGTTGCGCGCATCCCCCTGCAGGTCTCGCCGTGCTCGCCTTTCTCGATACCGAATTCACCGACCTCGTCATCCGGCCCCGACTGCTCTCCGTCGGCGTGGTGGCTGAACGTGGGATCAGTCGGGAGTTCTATGCAGAAGTCACGGATCCTGATCGTGTCCACGCCACCGGTTGGTTCGGCCTGGGTGCCGTGCTCCCGCAGTTCGGCAAGATCGCTGGTGCCGCATGCAGCTATGCAGAGCTGGGCGGCCGCCTTCTATCGTTCCTGGGCCACTTGGCGGCGGGCCTGGACGCCGGCGAGTTCGTCGAGCTCGCCTACGGCTACGAGCTCGACTGGGAACTCGTGGACATGGCCGTCAAAGACACCGGGGCCATCGGGGCGTCAGGCTGGGAATCGATACGGCGCCGCATCCACCCGGTGAACGTCTACGGAATCACGGGCTTCGATGCCGGCAAACTCGCAGCCGAGGCCTATTACAAGGCTCAGGCTCAAGCGCCGATAGGCCACCACCATGCGCTGTGCGACGCGCGCGCCCTGCGCGTGGCCTTTGAGGCCGCCGAACGCGTGCCCTTAGAGCCGGGCCACCCAATGCTGCCGTCTGACGGACAGACTCAGCGGATCGTCGCCGCATGACCTGCGCGCGGAACACTGCGATGCGCCGTCCGCCACTGCCGCAGGTGAGTGGTCGCCGTGGGCACTGAGGTTCCCCTTCACCCTGGCTTCAAGTCCGGCGCAGGCTCACGACGGGTGCTCTACGTGGCCATCGCAGGTGATGTGGCGATTGCAGTAGCCAAGTTCCTCGTCGCCGCCATCACCGGCAGTTCGGCCATGCTGACCGAGGGCGTGCATTCGCTCGTCGACACCGGCAACGAACTGCTGCTGTTGTATGGCGTGCGAAGCAGCCAACGCGCCGTTGACGAGTGGCATCCCTTCGGCTACGGCAAGACGACCTACGTGTGGTCGCTGATCGTGGCGCTGTCGGTCTTCTCGATCGGCGGTGGTGTCTCCGTCTATGAAGGCATCATCAGCCTGACCGAACCGCCTGTGCTCGCCGATCCGACATGGAACTACATCGTGCTGGCTGTCGCAGCGGTGTTCCAGGGCTACAGCTGGCGCGTGTCGCAGAAGGAACTCGACAGACATCGGCGTGCCGGTGAAAGTCTGTGGCGTGCCTCGCAGCGCGACATGGACGTTCTGGTGTTCACCGTGTTCGTCGAAGACTCCGCCGCCTTGATCGGCATTGCCATCGCAGCCTTGGGTGTGGGTTTCAGCCATGCCTTTCAGAACCCGTACTTCGACCCTGCGGCCTCGGTTCTGATCGGGCTGGTTCTGATCGCCTCGGCTGGCTTGCTGGCTCGCAAAAGCGTCAGCCTGCTGGTCGGCGCCAGCCTCGACCGGGACCAACTCGCTTTGTTACGCAAGATCCTCGCCGCAGACCCGGCCGTCGAAAGCGTCGGTCACCTGCTGACGATGCGGCTGGGCCCGGACAGGGTGCTCTTGACGGCTGCCGTGCGGTTCCAGCGCCAACTCAATCTGGACCAGGTCGAGCAAGCCATCGAGCGCCTCGAGCGGGCGATCAAGGTGCCCTACCCATCCATCCTGCACCTTTACCTGGAATCGGGAGCGCTGAAGCAGGCAGCGCATTCGGCTGGACAGGTGGTTGCACACGAGCCGGCGCAGGGCGCACCGACAGCCACAGTTCCCTGAGGCCAGGACGGATCGCTGCACGGGTATGTGCGGTGTCGAACGGAATCTTTCGACCCGCGAGCGTAAAAGCACCTCATGCAATGGACGCGTCGTGTCCCTATCTGCCGGCTTCGCGAATCGTCATGAAAGCTCACATTCGATGCTCACCACGGTGCCGACAACGAGCAAACATCCTTCCGGCGCCGGAAAACACGCCGGCCTCCCTGATGCTTCCGGCGAAGCGTTGCGCGACTCGGAAATCCGTTACCGGCGTCTGTTCGAGGCAGCGCAGGATGGCATCCTGCTGATCAACGCCAAGTCAGGGCAGATCGAGGATGCAAACCCCTACCTGACGACGATGCTGGGCTACTCGCATAACGAGTTGCTGGGCAAGAAGTTGTGGGATGTTGGCGCCTTCGTCGACATCGAGAAGAGTACCGAGATGTTCGAACGGCTGCAGGTGGAAGGCTACGTCCGTCACCACGATCTGCCGCTCAAGACCCAGACAGGCGCGCTCATCAGCGTCGAGTTCGTCAGCAACGCCTATGACTGTGCCGGTGTGCGCGTCATCCAGTGCAACATCCGCAACTTCACCGAGCAGCGGATGGCAGAGGACCAGGTTCGCAAGCTGTCGCTGGTGGTTGAGCAGAGCCCGGTGGCGATCGTCATTGCGAACCTGGCCGACGAGATCGAATATGTCAATGCGGCACTGCTGCACAACAGCGGTTACAGCTCGGGCGAACTGCTGGGTCGCCAGACTCAGATGCTGCAATCCGGCGCGAGCGATCCCGGCACGATGGCCGACCTCAGGGCCACGGTAGCGCAAGGCAAAACCTGGCGAGGCGAGTTCTGCAGCCTGCGCAAGGACGGGAGCGAATATGTGGAATCCGCGATCGTCGCTCCCATCCGCCGAACCGATGGCACTGTGACTCACCATGTGACGATCACCGAGGACATCACGGATCGAAAGCGGGATGCGCTCGAACTCGACCGGCACCGCCATGCCTTGGAGGCGCTCGTCGATACCCGCACGCAGGAATTGGCAGCCGCCAAGCAGGCTGCCGAGGCTGCAAACGTTGCCAAGAGCGCCTTCCTGGCGAACATGTCGCACGAGATCCGCACGCCACTCGGCGCCATCACCGGGCTGACGTACCTGATCGGGCGCACGCAGGTGACGCCGCAACAGGCGGCCTGGCTTGCCAAACTGGACGTGGCGGGTGCGCATTTGCTGGAGTTGATCGACGCCATCCTCGACCTGTCGCGGATCGAGGCCGGCAAGCTCGCACTCGAATCCACACAGGTCAACGCTGGCGGCATCGCTGCCGGCGTCGTCTCCATCTTGTCCGAACGTGCGTTCGCCAAGCACCTGAAGCTGTTGGTCGAACGACATCCGCTGCCGCAGGGGCTCGTGGGCGACCCAACGCGGCTGCAGCAGGCGCTTCTCAACTACGCCGCAAACGCCGTCAAGTTCACTGCAGCAGGCAGCGTCACCCTGCGTACCGTGTGCGTGGAGGAAACGGCTGACACGGCATTGCTCCGCTTCGAGGTGCAAGACACGGGAGCGGGCATCGCGCCGGACGCACTGGCGCGGCTGTTTGTGCCCTTCGAGCAGGTTGACAACTCAACGACGCGGCAGCACGGCGGAACCGGCCTGGGGCTGGTGATCGTGCGGCAGTTGGCGCGCCTGATGGGCGGAGAGGCTGGTGCGCAGAGCACTGTCGGTGTGGGCAGCACCTTCTGGTTCACGGCCCGCTTGCACAAGGATGTTCAACCGGATGCTGCTCACACCTTCAAGGCCGGATCGCCCGAAGCCACACTGGCGCGCGACCATGCGGATGCGCGCGTGCTGGTGGTCGACGACGAGCCCGTCAACTGTGAAGTTGCCACGGCCATTTTGCAGGGCGTGTTCGACAAGGTCGACGTCGCCCGCGACGGCAACGAGGCAGTTCGCATGGCTGGGCAAAACGCCTATCAACTGATCCTGATGGACCTGCAGATGCCCGGCATTGGCGGCCTGGAGGCGACGCGCCAGATTCGCCTGTTGCCTGGCGGCACGGACAGCGTCATCGTGGCGCTGACCGCCAACGCCTTTGCTGAAGACAAGGCCGCCTGTTTCGCGGCAGGAATGGACGATTTCCTGGCCAAGCCGGTCAAGATGGATGCGCTGTTCGATACCTTGCTGAGTGGGCTTCTGCGCCAACGGCAGCGACTGCCGACACCACAGTCTGGAGCCGACAGGTCGGGTCGCACGGTGCCGGCGCAGTAGCTGCCAACGAGCAGCACAGACGCAGACACCGGGGCGAGTCCCTGCGCAGACTGATCACCTCATCCTGGACGCCAGCTTGATCGTCTCGCCCGCCACCATGAAGACCCCATACCCCCGGTGGTGCAAGGTCCGCGGCGTCTTGTTGGACGGATCGATCCAGGCCTTGACCACCTCCAACACGAAGAAGTTGTAGCGGTTCTTCATGCGTGTGTCGACGACACGGCATTCGAGATTGGCGTAGCACTCAGCGATCAGCGGCACCGCGATCAAGCTGGCAGGCGCTTGCGGCAGGCCGAACTTGGCGAATTTGTCCACCTGCGCTCCGGATGCATTGCCGCAGCCAACCACCTGGGACGCCAGTTCGACGGTCGGAATGTTCAGCGCACATTGGCGGGTGGCGTTCAGCGCTTTGAAGCTGAAATCGTTCTGGCTGACGACGCAGCCCACCAGCGGGGGCTCGAACTCCATCATCGTGTGCCAGGACATCGTCATCACGTTGGCGACACCCTTGTGCGAGGTGGTGAGCAGCACCACCGGCCCGGGCTCGAGCAGCCGGTAGACCTTGGACAGCGCCAGCGAGCGCTTGTTTGGCTTTTGGGGTGGCGCCGGCATGTCTTCAGCGCTTCGACGGCGGTGCGTCGGACAGTCCGAAGGCAGGCCGCAGCCGCAGCCCCGCCCAGGTCCCGAGCAAGGCGAACACGATCCACAACCAGCCGTGCAGACTGCCCGAGGCGATGCCACTGAAGAAGGCACCGATGTTGCAGCCGTAGGCCAGACGCGCTCCGTAGCCCAGCAACAACCCGCCCACCACCGACGCCGCGAAGTGGCTGCGCGAGATGCGCCAGATCGGCTTGAACTTGCCGGCTGCCCCGGCAGCCAGCAGCGCGCCCAGGATGATTCCGAAGTCCATCACCGACGTGATGTCTGCAAGCGCGCCTTGTCGCAGCGCGGCCTGCATCTCGGGCGAGGAATAGCCCGACCAAGCGGTGACGGGTAGGCCGGCCGACTGAAGCAGCATGCCGCCCCAAAGCCCATAGGCCGAGGTGATGCCCCACGGCCGGCCCGCGAGACTGAGCGTGACGAAGTTCAGCAGCGCCAACGCCAACGCACCAGCCAGCAACGGCCAGGGTTCGCGCAGCCAGGACCATCTGACGGTCTGGACTTCGCCTTGGACCGTTTCGGACGCAGCGTTCAAGGCAGGCCGGCGGTGGATGGCAGCGATGGTGCCGTGGCGTGCCCGCTCCAGGTGCGCCACGAATGTGTACGCCGCTGCAAACACGGCCAGGTTCAGCCCCAAGGCCCATGGCCAACCCAGACCGCTGATCAGCGACACCGGTCCTATGGAGGGCAATTGCTCCCACCATGCCAAGTGCGTGACGCCCACGACCGATCCAACGATGAAAAACAGCAAGGTGATCAGCATGCGCGTGCTGCCGCCGCCCAGCGCATACAGGGTGCCGGATGCACAGCCGCCGCCCAGTTGCATGCCGATACCGAAGATGAACGCGCCAAACATGACCGACACACCGACAGGCGACACGAAGCCGACAACCGGCTGGCCCCACAGCGTGCCGCTGGCAAGTGCCGGGAAGAACAACAGGCACGCAGCGCCGAGCATGACCATCTGCGCGCGGAACCCGGCGCTGCGCCTGTCGGCCAGCAGCACGCGGAAGGCTGAGGTGAAGCCGAACACCGATCGGTACAGCACCGCGCCGAGGGCAGTGCCCGTGAGAAACAGCAGCACATGCCTGGCGGGTGCGATAGACCCAACGGCGATGCAAAGCAGGATGGCGACCGCAAGCGCGGTCAGCAGCACGCGGCGCTGTGGCGCCAGCAAAGGACG
>ENA-OFCI01000164-OFCI01000164.1-metagenomes-genome-assembly--contig:-NODE-164-length-43889-cov-5.498586_pt1 | contig 43889 bp, 31 predicted proteins | sample MGYA00153391_OFCI01 | MGnify analysis MGYA00153391
GCTTCACCGGTTCGATGGGCACGCTGGTCGTCACGACCGACACCGCCGTGCTGTTCGCCGACAGCCGCTACTGGGTGCAGGCCGAGGCCGAACTCGCAGGCACCGGCACCGAACTCGTGAGAATAGCGACCGGCAACGCGAGCGACCACGTCGAGTGGCTCGCGCGCCATGTGCCGGCGGGCGCGACGGTCGGGGTCGACGGCAGCGTGCTCGGCCTCGCAGCGGCGCAGTTGCTGCAGGCCACGCTCACGAAAGCCGGCATCACATTGCGCACCGATTTCGACGCGCTCGCCGCCGCCTGGCCCGAGCGCCCCGGCCTGCCGGGCGCGGCTGTCTACGAGCACCTCGCACCGCAGGCGCCGCTGGCGCGTGCCGCCAAGCTCGCAAAGGTGCGTGAAGTGGTCGCGCAGCGCGGCGCCACGCACCACTTCATCTCGACCGTCGACGACATCGCGTGGCTTTTCAACCTGCGCGGCGCCGACGTGAGCTTCAACCCGGTGTTCCTCGCGCATGCATTGCTCGACGTGAACGGTGTGACGCTCTTCGTCGCCGAGGGCAAGGTCGGCGCGCCGTTGCAGGCCACGCTCTCGCGAGACGGCGTGTGCGTCGCACCCTACGCCGAGGCCGGCGCGGCGCTGGCGGCATTGCCCACCGACGCGGTGCTGCTGATCGACCCGAAGCGCGTCACCTTCGGGTTGCGGGCCAACGTGACCGCGCGCGTGGTCGAAGCGATCAATCCGAGCACGCTGTTCAAGAGCCGCAAGACCGACGCCGAGGCCGCTCGTGTGCGCGAGGCGATGGCGCAAGACGGCGCCGCGATGTGCGAGTTCTATGCGTGGTTCGAGGCCGCGCTCGGGAAGCAAAGAATCACCGAGCTGACGATCGACCAGCAACTCAGCGCCGCCCGCGCCAAGCGCCCCGGCTTCAAGGGCCTGAGCTTCAACACGATCGCCGCCTACAACCCGAACGGCGCGATGCCGCACTACCACGCGACGCCCGAGTCGCACGCGGTCATCGAAGGCGATGGATTGCTGTTGATCGATTCCGGCGGCCAGTACCTCGGGGGCACGACCGACATCACCCGCGTTTGGCCGATCGGCACCATCACCGCACAGCATCGCCGCGACTACACGCTGGTGCTCAAGGGCACGATCGCACTCAGCCGCACGCGCTTTCCGCGCGGCACGCTCTCGCCGATGCTGGACGCGATCGCGCGTGCGCCGCTGTGGCAACACGGGCTCGACTACGGCCACGGCACCGGCCACGGCGTGGGCTACTTTCTCAACGTGCACGAAGGCCCGCAAAGCATCTCGAAGGCGATCCCCGACGCCACCATGGCGATGGAGCCCGGCATGATCACCAGCATCGAGCCTGGCTTGTACCGGCCGGGAAAGTGGGGCATCCGGATCGAGAACCTGGTATTGAACGTGCCGGTGGCCTCGGCCGCGCACGATGGGTCGAACGAGTTCGGCGAGTTCCTCGAATTCGAGACGCTCACGCTCTGCCCGATCGACACGCGCTGCATCGACCGCGCGCTGCTGCGGCAAGACGAGATCGACTGGCTCAACGCCTACCACGCCACGGTACGCGAGCGCCTCGCTCTGCTGGTCGCGGGTGATGCGCTCGCCTGGCTGACGACCCGCACCCAGCCGATCTGATCGACCGCCGCGGGCTGCGCGCGGAAGCGATTCGTCCGCGCTGAACGCAGTTCATCCGCGTCTCGGCGCGGCTCGTCGCACATCGGTTTGCAGGCCGCACGGCGGCTCCTAGAGTTCACTTCACCGCAGCACGAAACGCCGCGCAACGAACCCCCAGGAGCCACACCATGATCAGCCGCCTCACCACCCTCGCCGCCACCTTCGCCATCCTCGCCACCGCCTCGCTCGCCTATGCGGCGAGCGCGCACCACGCGCCGACAGCCGCGCCGGCCGCGGCCGGCAAACAAGTGCGCGTCGTTCAACTCGAACGCGTCGTGGTCACCGCGAAACGTGCGGACTACGCTGCACGCTGAGCCGGCCGCGCAGCGCTGCTACGCTTCGCTTCCATGTCCGACCCCATTGCGTCTTCAGCCCTGCAACCCGCCATCGGCGTCGACCTCGGTGGCACCAAGATCGAAGCCGCCGTGCTCGACGGCGCCGGCGCCGACCTCTGGCGCGAACGCGTCGCCACACCGGCCGGCGACTACCGTGCAATCCTCGACACCGTGGCGGCACTCATCGCGCGCGCCGAGTCCGATCTCGGCCTGACGGGCTGCACGGTCGGCGTCGGCACACCAGGCACGCTGACGGCCGCCGGACTGATCAAGAACGCGAACTCCACCTGCCTGAACGGCCAGCCGCTGCAGCGTGATCTGGCCGAGGCGCTGCAACGGCCAGTGCGTGTGGCCAACGATGCGAACTGCCTCGCGTTGTCCGAAGCCACCGACGGCGCGGCAGCCGGCACAGCTGTGTCGTTCTCGGTGATTCTGGGCACCGGCATCGGTGCCGGCATCGTCGTCGACGGGCGCTTGCTCGGTGGCCCCAATGGCCTGGCCGGCGAGTGGGGCCACAACCCGTTGCCCTGGGCATCGGACGACGAACGCATCGGCCCGCGCTGCTACTGCGGCCAACGCGGCTGCGCCGAGACTTGGCTCAGCGGCCCCGGCCTCGCGCGCGACCACGCCGCGCATGGCGGCGAGGCACTCACCGCGCAGCAGATCGGTGCACGCGCCTCGCAAGGCGACGCGGCGTGCGAAGCCAGCCTGCAGCGCTACGAATCGCGCCTCGCGCGCTGCCTCGCGCAGGTGATCAACCTGCTCGACCCCGAGGTGATCGTGCTGGCCGGTGGCGTCTCGCAGATGACACGGCTGCAAGTCAACGTGCCGCGCCTCTGGGGCGCGTTCGTCTTCAGCGGCGGGCTCGAGGACACGGTGCGCACGAAGCTCGTGCAAAGCCTGCACGGCGACTCCTCGGGCGTGCGCGGTGCGGCGTGGCTTTGGCGCACCGAGCGAGGGTCTGACAGTTCTTCGAATTGACTCCCTCTCCCTTTGGGAGAGGGCTGGGGTGAGGGCATGGACCCGCCGTCAAGCCGGCCGGACAATCCGGGCCGACAAGGCTTGCGACAACGAATCGGCGCTGTCTTGCAAATGCGCCCGTGTGTCGGCCGTCAGGCCACGGCGCTGCGAAGCGGCAGTGAGGCGCGCCAGCAGCGCCTGCGCCTGCACACGCACGAGGCTGCGGGCGTCGGCACGGCCGAAACCTCCGGGGCGCAGCAGCATCGCCGACACGCGGTTCAGGTGCTCGCGTTGCAGTGCGCGGCGCGGCGCCGGGATGTCGACCGCGCGGCTGCCGCCTTGGCCGTCGATCTCGCTCCAGATGTCGCGCCCGAGCCGTGCATAGAGCTCCGCCAACTGCAGCGCCTCGGTGCCCTGTGCCGCCTTGCCTTGGCTGTCGATGATGCGGGCCGCGACCTCATCGCCCATCAACTGGTTGAGCAGCGTGCGCTGCACGCCGAGCAGTCGGTCTGTGACAGAAAAGTCGGTGACGACCGGTGTGCCGATGTTCAGCGCATCGGCGCGTTCCTGGAAGTCGGGCGCGAGGCGCCGCTGCAGCGCGGGTGAGACCGAAAGGCTGTCGGCCGCGAACAGGCCGCGTGAAATCTGGTCGAGCGCGTCACGCTGCGCAACGGCCGAAACCGGCTGCAGCGGGTCGCGCCCCGAACCGGGGAAGTCGCGCAACGTGCGCACGCCGCCGATCTGGCGCGCCAGCACGCCGACCGAGCGCGCCACGTCGTTCACCGCGAAGTTGAGCGAACGGCGCAGTACCGCGTAGTCGCGGTCGGGTGAGAGCGTGCGCGTTTCCTGGCGCTTGAACAGGTCGCGCGCGATCGCCAAGCGCTTGGCGGCAAATGCGAGCGGGTCGCTGCCGAGGTCGAACTGCAGCGCGTCGGGATCGATGCCGAGGAAGTTGTCTTCGTCGGTGCCGAAGGCCAGCTCGGGCTCGCTGCTCCGCGCAGCGATGCGCTCGAGTGCGGCCCTCTCGCCGGTCGGCTCGAGCGGGCGGTAGGCGTACTCGATGGCCCAATCGTCGTAAGGGCCGAGCGTGGTCTGGAACGGCGCTACGGCAGGCGCACCCGGGCTCGCGATGTTGACGGACGCGTACTCCATCACCGAGCCGGTGATGGCATGGGTGCGCGTGAACTCGGGGTTGGAAATCTGCTTGTCGGAGTAGATGCGCGAGGCGCGGAAGTTGTGCCGCAGCCCGAGCGTGTGGCCGACCTCGTGCATGGTCACGTCTTTCAAATACGCCAGCACGAAGGCCTGCGCCTCGGCGCTGTCGGGGTCGAGCTCGCCGCGCGCGGCAAGCACGTCGAGCGCATAGCCGAGCTGGTCGGCGGCTTGCTCGGCGTTGTGGCAATCGTGTTGTTCGAACGCTTCGCCGCTGGCGGCGCCGCCGAACTGCATCAACCGGGCCATGTCGGCTGCGGTGCCGTTCAAGATCTGCGCGCGCGAGGCGCGCTGGTTGCGCGACGACAGGCTCTCCATGCCGATGTTGGCCGCCAGAATTTCGCCACTGCGCGGGTCGACATGGCTCGGCCCGATCGCGCCGAAGCTGGGCGCGGCATTCGTCATCCAGCGCACCGAGGCGCCGCCGTCGAGCGTGTCGAAATCGGCGTCGTCGGGCTGCACCTTGACCTCGATCGCGCCCTTGATGCCGATCTTCTCGAACGCCTTGTTCCACTCGAGAATACCGGCCGCGATCGTGTCGCGGTACTTCAGCGGGATCGTCCGGTCGAGCCAGTAGACGATCGGCTTGACCGGCTCCGAGAGCGCCGCGGCCGGGTCTTTCTTATCGAGCCGCCAACGGTTCACGTTGCGCACGATCGGCGTGCGCGCGAGGTCGTCGCTGAAGTCCCAGTACGGCACCGTGAAATAGCCGACGCGTGAATCCGCGGGGCGCGCATGCATAGGTTCTGCGGGCAGCGTCGAGATCGAATATTGCGCGGTCACGAACATGCTGCGCGGGTCGACCAACGTGGTCGGCACGGTCGGCACCGGCGCGCCGGGCGGCGTGTTCGGCTGGCGCACCGCGATCGTGGCGGTCGAGAAATGCTGCATCACTTCGATCGACACGCCCTCGGGCTTGACCCGCAGCGCGGTGATCGCCGAGTTGCGGCCGTCGAACGCATAGCCTTGGCGGTAGCTGCGCTGCAGCTGCATGCCGATGCCGAGCATGTCGTTGATGAACAGCGCGTTCGCGTCGACCAGCACCGACAGACGCTCGGGCTGCGGCTGGCTCGCGACCACCGTGCTCGCGAGCAGGCTGGGCGAGAACGCCGCGGCCACCGCACGGCCTTCGGGTGTGCCCGCGCGGGCCGTGAAGTCGGTGTTGCGCGCGATCATCTGCACCTGGTTGTGGATGCGCCGGAACTCGATCACCATCGCCTGGTCCATCAGCCCGCCGAACACCCGCGCCTCGCCGATGCCGGTGGCGATCTTGGGCGACAAGAAGAACGGCTTGTTGAAGTCGCCCGGCTTCAACTCGATCCAGACCTTCTCGTCTTTTTGGTAGAGCGTGAACATCCCGTCGCTCTTTTTTGCATCGCGGATCACCGTGGCGAACACCGGCGGGCTGCCGGGTGGCGGCGGTGTGAGCTGCGGCGTACCGGGCGCCACGCCCGAGGCACTCGGCGCGGCAGCAGCGACCGGGCCCGCAGCAGGCCGCGGCGCGCTCGTCGCGGTCGATGAACTTGCCGAACTTGCCGAACTCGCCGGCCCCGCCACCGCGACGGCACTGCCGCCGCCGGCTGGGTTCAGCGAAGCGCAACCGCCCAGCAGCGCAAGGGTCAACGTGGCCAACACGGGCCGGGCGAAGGGAGACGCGGTGGAATTCATCTTGATGCTCACTTCAAAGCTTTGTAGCGCAGCCGATGCGGGCGCGCGCCTTCTTCGCCGAGGCGCTTCTTCTTATCGGCCTCGTATTCCTGGTAGTTGCCGTCGAAGAAGACCCATTTCGAGTCGCCCTCGCAGGCCAGGATGTGGGTGGCGATGCGGTCGAGAAACCAGCGGTCGTGGCTGATGACCATCAGCGAGCCGGCGAATTCGAGCAGCGCGTCTTCGAGCGCGCGCAGGGTTTCCACGTCGAGGTCGTTCGACGGTTCGTCGAGCATCAACACGTTGCCGCCCTGCGCCAGCGTCTTGGCCAAATGCAGCCGGCCGCGCTCGCCGCCCGAGAGACTGCCGACGAGCTTTTGCTGGTCGTTGCCCTTGAAGTTGAACTTGCCGATGTAGGCGCGCGACGGCATCACGAACTTGCCGACCACGATGTTGTCGAGCCCGCCCGAAACATCCTGCCAAACGGTCTTGTCGGCTTCCAGCGATTCGCGGCTCTGGTCGACGAATGCCATCTTCACTGTCGGCCCGATCTTGACGGTGCCCGCATCGGGCTGCTCTTTGCCTGCGATCATGCGAAACAGCGTCGACTTGCCCGCGCCGTTCGGGCCGATGATGCCGACGATCGCGCCGGCCGGCACCTTGAAGCTCAGGTTGTCGATCAGCACGCGCTCGCCGAAGCTCTTGGTCACGCCCTCGAACTCGAGCACCTCGTGGCCGAGCCGGTCGCCGACCGGAATGAAGATCTCGTTCGTCTCATTGCGCTTTTGGTAGTCGACGTCACTCAATTCCTCGAATCGCGCCAGACGCGCCTTGCTCTTTACCTGACGACCTTTCGGGTTCGCGCGCACCCATTCGAGCTCTTTCTTCATTGCGCGGGTGCGCGCGTCTTCGGTCTTTTGCTCGAGTTCGATGCGGGCTTCTTTCTGCTCCAGCCAGGTGCTGTAGTTGCCCTTGTACGGAATGCCGCGCCCGCGGTCGAGCTCCAAAATCCACTCGGCCGCGTTGTCGAGAAAGTACCGGTCGTGGGTGATCGCGACCACGGTTCCCGGGTAGCGTTGCAAGAACTGCTCCAACCAATCGACGCTTTCGGCATCCAGGTGGTTGGTCGGCTCGTCGAGCAGCAGCATGTCGGGCTTGCTCAGCAGCAGGCGGCACAACGCGACCCGGCGCTTCTCACCACCCGACAAATTGCCGACGACGGCCTCCCACGGCGGCAGGCGCAACGCATCGGCGGCGATCTCCAACTGCTGGTCGGAGTTCTCGCTGCCCGAGGCAGCAATGATCGCTTCGAGATCGGCCTGCTCGGCGGCGAGCTTGTCGAAATCGGCATCGGCCTCGCCGTATTCGGCATACACCTCGTCGAGCCGCTTCTTCGCGGCGAGCGCGCCGCCGATGCCTTCTTCGACGGCCTCGCGCACGGTCTGGTCGGCGTTCATCACCGGCTCCTGCGGCAGGTAGCCGATCTTCAGGTCGGGCATCGGCGTGGCTTCGCCTTCGATGTCCTTGTCGATGCCGGCCATGATCTTGAGCAGCGTCGACTTGCCCGAGCCGTTGGTGCCGAGCACGCCGATCTTGGCGCCGGGGAAAAAGCTGAGGGAAATGTCTTTGAGGATCTGCCGCTTCGGCGGCACGATCTTGCCGACGCGGTTCATCGTGAAAACGTATTGCGCCATGGGCTACCTTTGGGCTGAGTGGATACGAGAAAATGCAGACGAACAGGCGTCGCGAGCGGCGAGCGATCACCCGGCGGTGCGTTCGCGCGGCGCGAGGCCGGAAATGGGCACCCGCAGCGATTGCGGCAATTATCCCGGACGATCGGCGCCGCCGGTTTTCGGCCCACGGGGCAGCCCCTGGCGCGCCGCGGCCGACACTGGATCACCCACGGTTCGCCTGCGTTCCTACACGCGGGGCACGTGCCGGGTGCTAGCGTGAGCCATGCCTTCGACACGACCGCCGATCACCCGACCCGCCGCGCTCAAAGTCACCGATCGGAGTGCCTCACAGCGCCACCAGTGGACCGACGCCGACTCGTACCTGTTTCGCGAGGGCACGCACACGCACTTGGCCGACAAACTCGGTTGCCAGCTTTCGAGCGCCTCGGGTGGCGCGGGCTTCGCGGTCTGGGCGCCGAATGCGAGCTCGGTCGCGGTGGTCGCCGACTGGAACGGTTGGGACGAATCGGCCGCGCCGATGACCGCACGCAGCGATGGCACCGGCATCTGGGAAACCTTCATCCCCGCCGCACCGCACGGGCAGACCTACAAGTACCGCATCCGCTCGGCGCACGGCGCGGTGCTCGACAAGGCCGACCCGTTCGCGTTCGCGACCGAAGGCCCGCCGGCCACGGCGTCGCGGGTCTGGGATTTGCAGCATGACTGGAAGGACACCGGCTGGATGCAAACGCGCGCGGCCCGCAACGCGCTCGACGCGCCGATTTCGATTTACGAGGTGCACCTCGGCTCGTGGCGGCGGCGCGATGGCGAGCTCATGAACTACGGCGAGCTCGCGGTGCCGCTGGCCGACTACGTGCTCGACATGGGCTTCACCCACGTCGAGCTGATGCCGATCACCGAGCATCCCTTCTACGGCTCATGGGGTTACCAGACCACCGGTTACTTCGCGCCCACGGCCCGCTACGGCACGCCGCAGGACTTCATGGCCTTCGTCGAATACCTGCACCGGCGCGGCATCGGCGTGCTGCTCGACTGGGTGCCCTCGCACTTCCCGACCGACGCGCACGGTCTGGCGCAATTCGACGGCACGCACCTGTACGAGCACGCTGACCCGCGCCAGGGTTTTCACCCCGAATGGCAGTCGGCGATCTTCAACTACGGCCGCAGCGAGGTGCGCAGTTTCTTGCTGTCGTCGGCGCTGTTCTGGCTCGAGCGCTACCACCTCGACGGCCTGCGCGTCGACGGCGTGGCCTCGATGCTCTACCTCGACTACTCGCGCAAGGCGGGCGAGTGGATTCCCAATTGCCACGGCGGCCGCGAGAACCTGGAGGCCACGCAATTCCTGCAGGAACTCAACCGCGCCGCCTACCGCGAGCACCCCGATGCGATGACGATCGCCGAAGAATCGACCGCGTGGCCGATGGTCTCGCGGCCGACCGACATGGGCGGCCTCGGCTTCGGCATGAAATGGAACATGGGCTGGATGCACGACACGCTCGCGTACTTCGCCGAAGACCCGATCAACCGCAAGTACCACCACAACCAGATCACGTTCTCGATGGTCTATGCCTTCAACGAAAACTTCGTGCTGCCGCTTTCGCACGACGAAGTCGTCTACGGCAAGGGCTCGCTGCTCGGCAAGATGCCGGGCGACGATTGGCAGAAGTTCGCGAACCTGCGCGCGCTCCTCGGCTTCATGTGGGCGCACCCGGGCAAGAAGCTGCTGTTCATGGGCGGCGAGTTCGGCCAGCGGCGCGAGTGGACGCACGAAGGCGAACTCGAATGGTGGGTCACCGCCCTGCCCGAACACGCCGGCGTGCAGCGCTTCGTGCGCGAACTCAACCGCGTGTATTGCGCCGAGCCCGCGCTGCACCGAATCGACTTTTCGCCCGAAGGTTTCGAGTGGATCGTGGGTGGCGATGCCGAGTCGAGCGTGCTGGTGTTCTTGCGCAAGGACGGTGCCGGACACGCGCTCGTGGTCGCGTGCAATTTCACGCCGCTGCCGCGCGAGAACTACATCGTCGGCGTGCCGCAGGGCGGCATCTGGCGCGAGCTGCTCAACAGCGATGCGGCCGAGTATGGCGGCGCGGGCTGGGGCAACTTGGGCCATGTCGAAGCGGCGCCGCTGGCGTCGCATGGCAAACACCATTCAATCAGCCTGACGCTGCCGCCGCTCGCGGTCGTCGTGCTCAAACACGAGCCGCGCCATGACTGACGCACGCGAGATTCCGCGGCCCGAAGACGGCCGCGTTCGTGCCGTTGTCGACGCGGTGATGCCCTGCATCGATGGCGGCCGCTTCGCAGTCAAATGCATAGCCGGCGAGCGCTTCGCGGTGCAAGCCGATTGCTTCGCCGACGGCCATGACGTGTTGCGGGTCGTGCTGCGCTGGCGAGCCGAAGACGGCGCCGATTGGCACGAAGAGCCGATGCGATCGACCGGCAACGACCGCTGGCTGGCCTGGTTCACGCCGCCCGTCCCAGGGTGCTATCGCTACACCGTGACGGCATGGGTCGATGGGTTCGACTCGTGGCGGCATGAGCTCTCGCGACGCGTCGATGCGGCAGACATCCGCATCGCCGCGCAGGTAGGTGCCACGCTGCTGGGCGCTGCCGCGGCGCGCGCGACTGGCGCCGATCGCGAATCGCTCGCCTCAGCGGCCGAAGCACTGGCCCGGGCCGCTGCCGATTCGACCCTCGATGCCGCGCATCTGAAATCGCTCGCACTCGACGCCGAAACAGCCCGCACCGCGGCGCGCCATCCCGACCGCAGCATGCAAGCCGGTTACGGTTTCGAGCTGCCGCTGACCGCCGACCGCGATCGCGCCCGCTTCAGCACCTGGTATGAACTGTTCCCGCGCTCGGCATCGCCCGAAGCCGGGCGTCACGGCACCTTCGCCGATGTCGAGGCGCGCCTGCCCGCGATCGCCGCGATGGGTTTCGACGTGCTGTACCTGCCGCCCATCCACCCGATCGGTCGCGTGCAGCGCAAGGGGCGAAACAACGCGCTCGCAGCCGGGTCCGGCGACACCGGCAGCCCGTGGGCGATCGGCGCTGCAGAAGGTGGCCACAAGAGCATCCTACCGGCCCTTGGCACCGCCGCCGACTTCGCGAGCCTCGTGGCGCGTGCAGCGAGTCTGGGCCTCGACATGGCGCTCGACATCGCCTTCCAGTGCGCGCCCGATCACCCGTATGTCAAGGCCCACCCGAGCTGGTTCAAACACCTGCCCGATGGCAGCGTGCAGTACGCCGAGAACCCGCCGAAGAAGTACCAGGACATCTACCCGTTCAACTTCGAGACCGACGACTGGCGCGCGCTCTGGGGCGAGCTCAAGAGCGTGTTCGACCACTGGATCGCGCAGGGCGTGACGATGTTCCGCGTCGACAACCCGCACACCAAGGCGTTCGGCTTCTGGGAGTGGGTGATCGGTGCGATCAAGCGCGAGCACCCGGGCGTAATCTTTCTCGCCGAAGCTTTCACCCGGCCGAAGGTGATGCACCGATTGGCCAAGCTCGGCTTCTCGCAGTCATACACCTACTTCACCTGGCGCCAGACCAAGTACGAACTGACGACTTACTTCACCGAGTTGTCGCAGGGCCCGGGCAAGGATTACTTTCGGCCGAATGCCTGGCCGACGACGCCCGACATCCTCACCGAGCAGTTGCACGGCGGCGAACGCGCGGTGTTCATGGCGCGGCTCGTGCTGGCCGCCACGCTGTCGGCCAACTACGGGCTCTACGGGCCGGCCTACGAATTGATGGAACACGTGCCGCGCGAGCCGGGCAGCGAGGAGTTTCACGACTCCGAGAAGTACCAGCAGCGCACCTGGAACCTGAACCGCGACGACAGCCTCGCGCCGTTCATCGCCCGCGTCAACCGCATTCGCCGCGACAACCGCGCGTTGCAATCCGATCGCAGCCTGCGCTTTTTCGACACCGACAACGAACAACTGATCGCGTATGCCAAAACGCACCGAAACGACAGCGACGGCGCCGCGCCGGGCGCCGGCATCGACAACGTCGTGCTCACCATCGTCAACCTCGACCCGCACAACCCGCAATCGGGCTGGGTAGACCTCGATGCCGACGTGATGGGCATCGACGACCAGCAGGCCTACCAGATGCACGACGAACTCAGCGACCAGCGATTCCGCTGGCAAGGCCTGCGCAAGTTCGTCTTGCTCGATCCGCAGCGTTCGCCGGCCCATGTGTTCGTGTTGCGGCGCCGCCAGCGCAGCGAACGCGACTTCGACTACTTCCTCTGATGAACCCACGCCAACCCGCTGCCTTGCCGGTCGCAGCCCAGCCGGCCATGGACCTCGAACAGTCCGACATCGACATCGCCAACGACCCGTTGTGGTACCGCGACGCGGTGATCTACCAGCTCAACGTCAAGGCATTCTTCGACTCGAACGGTGACGGCGTGGGGGACTTCCAAGGCGTGACCTCCAAGCTCGATTACGTGCGCGATCTGGGCGTCAACACGATCTGGCTGATGCCGTTCTACCCGTCGCCATTGCGCGACGACGGCTACGACATCTCGCACTACGACGACGTGCACCCACAGTACGGCAGCCTGGACGACTTTCGCGAGATGCTGGGCGAGGCGCACAAGCGCGGGCTGAAGGTGATCACCGAGCTCGTCATCAACCACACGTCGGACGCGCACCCGTGGTTCCAAGCCGCGCGCAAGGCACCGGCCGGCTCGCCCGAACGCGACTTCTACGTCTGGAGCGACACCGACCAGAAGTACCTCGGCACACGCATCATCTTCACCGACACCGAGACCTCGAACTGGACTTGGGACCCTGTGGCCAAGGCCTACTTCTGGCACCGCTTCTTCGGCCACCAGCCCGATCTGAACTACGACAATCCGCTGGTGCTGGAGGCGATCTTCAAGACCATGCGCTTCTGGCTCGACATGGGCGTCGACGGCTTCCGGCTCGATGCGATTCCCTACCTCGTGGAGCGCGACGGCACGAGCAACGAGAACCTGCCCGAGACCCACGGCGTCATCAAGAAACTGCGCGCTGCGATCGATGCGAGCTACCAGAACCGCTTCTTGCTCGCCGAGGCCAACATGTGGCCGGAAGACGTGCGCGAATACTTCGGTGACGGTGACGAATGCCACATGGCGTATCACTTCCCGCTGATGCCGCGCATGTACATGGCGATCGCGCAAGAAGACCGCGACCCGATCGTCGAAATCATGCAGCAGACGCCGGAAATTCCGGAGGGCTGCCAGTGGGCGATCTTCTTGCGCAACCACGACGAGCTCACGCTTGAGATGGTGACGAGCAAGGAGCGCGACTACATGTACCGCATGTACGCCGCCGACCCGCGCGCGCGCATCAATCTCGGCATCCGCCGTCGCCTCGCCCCGCTGATGGAAAACGACACCGACCGCATCAAGCTGATGAACAGCCTGTTGCTGTCGATGCCGGGCTCGCCGATCATCTACTACGGCGACGAGATCGGCATGGGCGACAACGTGTTCGTCGGCGACCGCAACGGCGTGCGCACGCCGATGCAATGGAGCCCCGACCGCAACGCCGGCTTCTCGCGTGCCGACCCGCAGCGCCTCTATTTGCAGCCGATCATGGACCCGGTCTACGGCTACGAGGCACTCAACGTCGAGGCGCAAACGCGCGAGGCGAGTTCGCTGCTGAACTGGACCCGCCGGATGCTCGCAGTGCGGAACACCAGCCGCGCCTTCGGCCGCGGCAAGCGCAGCTTCCTCAAGCCCGCGAATCGCAAGATCCTGGCCTACGTCAGCGAGTACGAAGACGAAGCTTTTTTGTTCGTCGCCAACCTGTCGCGCTCGGCGCAGCCGGTCGAACTGAACCTCGCGGCGTTCAAGGGCCGCGTGCCGGTCGAGATGCTGGGCCGCACGCCGTTCCCGCCGATCGCCGACGCGTCTTACGTGCTCACGATCGCCGCCTACGGCTTCTATTGGTTTCGCCTCGATGTCCATGCCGACGTGCCCGCCGGTCACCTCGAACCGGTGCCGCTCGAAGACCGGCCCGTGCTGGTGCTGTTCGACGGCTGGACCAGCCTGTTCCGCGAGCAAGTAATGCCGTGGCGCATGGGCATGGCCGAGCGCATGCGCACGCAGTTCGAGACCGACACCTTGCCGCGCCACATCGAAACCCAACGCTGGTACGCCGACAAGGGCACCGATGTCACACGCGCGCGCTTGGCCGACCACGCTGTCTGGTCGCGTGACGGCTTTCACTGGATGCTGCCGGTGCTCACGCTCGACGGGCCGCCCGAGCCATCGAGCTATTTCGTGCCGCTCGCGCTCGCCTGGGAAGACCAGGAGGAAGAGCGCGTCAAGGGACTGATGCAGGGCGCGGTCGCCAAGGTGCGACAGCAGGCCAACGTCGGCGTGATGGGCGATGCGTTTTGCGACGAGGCCTTTTGCCGCGCCGTGGTGCTGGCGATCGGCGCGAACGAAGTGGTTGCGACCGCGGCGGCAGGCCGCTTGCAATTCAAGCCCACCGCCGTCTTCGCCGACCTGGCCGCTGGTGTCGGCGAGCTGGCCGTGAGCCGGCCGCAGGCGCAGAGCAGCAACACCATCGTCACGCTCGGCGAACAGCTGTTCCTCAAAGGCTACCGGCGACTGCGGCCGGGCATCAACCCCGAGCTCGAGATCGGCCGGTACCTGACCGAAGTGGCGCGTTTCGCGCACTGCGTGCCGGTCGCGGGCGCACTCGAGCACATTGCGGCCGACGGCACGGTGATGACACTCGCTTTGGTGCAGGCCTTCGCCGCGAACCAGGGTGATGGCTGGGCCTACACGCTCGACTACCTGGAGCGTCACCTCGAGCAATACCGCGGCGCCATCGATGCGATTCCCGCCGACGTGCACGGCGGCTACCTCGCGCTGGTGCAAACGCTCGGCCTGCGCACCGCGCAGCTCCACGCCGCGTTCGGGATGATGACCGGTGACCCGGCGTTCGATCCGGAACCGGCCGGCCCGGCCGATGTGGTCGCCGATTTGACCCGCGCACGGGCTGGCGCGCTTGCCAGCTTCGAGATGCTGGCCGCGCGGCTCGATTCATTGCAGCCCGCGGCCCGCGAAGAAGCGCAAGCCCTGCTGGCGCAACGCGAGGCCCTGCTCGCGCGACTCGAGGCGTGTGCCGCGGCGGCTGACCCGACCACCAAGACCCGCATGCATGGCGACTACCACCTCGGGCAGGTGCTGGTCGCCCGCAACGACTTCGTCATCATCGACTTCGAGGGCGAGCCTGCGCGCACCTTCGAAGAGCGCCGCGCGAAGGGCTCGCCGTTGCGCGACGTGGCCGGCATGCTGCGCTCGTTCAGTTACGCGCACTGGAGCGCACTGCGCCGCACCGCGCAAAGCGCCGATGAGCTCGACAAGCTCGCGCCGCTGAGCCAGGCCTGGGAGGCGCAGGTGCGACCGGCCTTCATGAGCGCCTACCGAGAAGGTTTGGGCGCATCGTCGGACGACGCCGGCATCGCGCTGCTCCACCTGTTCGAACTCGAAAAAGCGCTCTACGAATTGCGCTACGAACTCGGCAACCGGCCCGACTGGGTGCGCGTGCCCTTGCGTGGCCTGGCCGAGCTGCTCGCGCGGCCGGCACCGGCCCGCTGACCGAAGGAACCAACACCATGCAAAGCGTCGACGTCTTGTTGGAGCCCGTGCGCGCGTTCCTGTCGCAGATCGGATTTTTTTTGCCGCGGCTGCTGCTCGCCGTGCTCGTGCTGATCGGCGGTTGGCTGCTGGCCAAAGTGGCGCGGTTCACCGTGGCCAAGGCACTGCGCGCGATCAACTTCAACGTGCTCACCGCCAGATCGGGGCTCGACGGCTTCTTGCGCCAGGGCGGGCTGCAAACCGACACCTCCGGCGTGTTCGCACTCGTCGTGTATTGGCTCGTGATCCTGGCCGCGCTGATCATCGCGTTCAACAGCCTCGGGTTGACCTACATCACCGACCTGCTCGGCCGCGTGGTCTGGTTCGTTCCGAAGGTGTTGGTGGCCCTCGTGATCCTCGCCTTCGGCGCGTACTTCGCACGCTTCATCGGCGACACGGTGCTCGCCTACTGCCGCAACATCAAGCTGCAAGACGCCGACCTGATCTCCAAGCTCGCGCGCTACGCGATCCTTGCATTCGTGGTGCTGATCGCGCTCGATCACCTGAGCATCGGCGGCGAGATCGTGCGCGACAGTTTTCTGATCGTGCTCGGCGGCTTCGTCTTCGCTGTCGCGCTCGCGTTCGGCCTCGGCGGCAAGCACTGGGCGGCCGAGCGCATCGAGCAGTGGTGGCCGAGCAGCAAGCCGCCGGGCAGCGACCGGCCCGGCCCCACAGCCCGCACGGACCACACGAGCGACAAGCTGCCTTGACGACCACGATGAAGCGGCTTCATGCGATGCCCTTCGGCGCGACGCTGCTCGACAGTGGCGGCACCCGCTTCGCGCTGTGGGCGCCCGGCCTGCCCGAGGTGACGTTGGAGTTGCAGGCCGATGCCGCGTGGCGCCGCCTGCCGATGGCCGCGCTCGACCACGGCTGGCACCGGCTCGATGTGGCAAAGGCCCACGCCGGCACCCGCTACCGCTATGTGATGCCCGACGGCCTGCAGGTGCCCGACCCGGCCTCCCGCGCCAACCCCGACGATGTGCACGGCGCGAGCATGGTCGTCGACCCGCGGGCCTACGACTGGGGCGACGCAAATTGGCGCGGCCGGCCCTGGCACGAGGCGGTGATCTATGAATTGCATGTCGGCACCTTCACGCCCGAGGGCAGCTACGCCGCGGCGCAAGCGCGCCTGCCGGCGCTCGCCGAATTCGGCATCACGGCCGTCGAGCTGATGCCGGTGGCAGAGTTTCCCGGTCGGCGCAATTGGGGCTACGACGGCGTGTTGCCGTTCGCGCCCGAGTCTTCTTACGGCACGCCGGACGAACTCAAATCGCTGATCGACACGGCACACCGGCTCGGCCTGATGGTGCTGCTCGATGTCGTCTACAACCACTTCGGTCCCGAAGGCAATTACCTGCACGCGTACGCCGGAGCATTCTTTAACCCGGCACACCAAACGCCGTGGGGCGCGGCGATCAATTTCGATGGCCACGAGAACCGCACCGTGCGTGATTTCTTCATCCACAACGCGCTCTACTGGGCTGAAGAATTCCACATCGACGGCTTGCGGCTCGACGCGGTGCACGCGATCCGCGACGAGACCGAAACCGACATCGTGACCGAGATCGCGCACGCGCTGCGTGCCGGCTTGGGGCCCGACCGGCCGTTCCACCTCGTCCTCGAAAACGACGCGAACGAGGCGCGGCGCCTCGGGCGCGACGCGGCCGGCGTGCCCCGTGAAGCGAGCGCGCAGTGGAACGACGACCTGCACCACGCCGCGCACGTGCTCGTCAGCGGCGAGACCGACGGCTACTACGCCGACTATGCGGACGAGCCGCTGCGCGCCTTCGGCCGGGCGCTCGCCGAAGGCTTCGTCTACCAAGGCCAGGCCTCGGCCTTTCGCCAGCTCGACGCCCGCGGCGAGGCCAGCGGCCACTTGCCGTCGAGCGCGTTCGTGTCGTTCCTGCAAACCCACGACCAGGTCGGCAACCGGGCCTTCGGCGAGCGCCTGCACAGCCTCGCCGAGCCGGCCCTGCTGCGCGCGGCCTGGGCCTGCCTGCTGCTCTCGCCGCACATCCCGATGTTCTTCATGGGCGACGAGTTCGCCGCATCGACACCGTTCCTGTACTTCTGCGAATTCGGCCCCGAACTCGCGGCCGCCGTCTCGGCCGGCCGGCGTGCCGAGTTCGGTGCGTTCGAGGCGTTCAACACCGAGGCCGCACTGGCCGCGATCCCCGACCCGAACGCCGCCGCGACCTTCGCCGCCTCGACGCTGCGTTGGCGCGAGCGCACCGAATCGCCGCACCGCGAGGTGCTCGCCGACATGGGCACGTTGCTGGCACTGCGGCATCGCCATCTCGTGCCGCGCATGGCCGCGCTGCAACGCGGCGGCGTGCATTCCGCGGCCGACGGCGTGTTGCGCGTGAGCTGGCCGGTGAGCGGCGGGCAGTGGCATTTGCTCGCGAATTTCGGCAGCGGCACGGCCGATGGCCTTGTCGCGCCCGCGGGCGAGGTGGTTTACCGGCACGGCACGCAACCCGCGGCGGTGGGCGTCGACCTCGCGCGCGGCGGGGTGGTCGTCAGGTTCGAGCCGGTCAGTTTCGAGCCTGGTTGAACACGCCATGACTGACCCGCGCAAAGAGGCCCGCATCCCGCGCGCCACCTACCGCCTGCAGTTCCACCGCGAGTTCGACTTCGACGCCGCGGTGCGCATCGTCCCGTACCTCGCGCGGCTCGGCATCAGCCACGTGTACTGCTCACCGATCAGCCGCGCGCGGCCCGGCAGCACACACGGCTACGACGTTGTCGCGCACGACGAGATCAACCCCGAGCTCGGCGGGCCAGCGGGCCACGCACGTTTCAGCGCAGCTTTGCAAGCGCACGGCATGGGCCAGATCCTCGACATGGTGCCCAACCACATGGGCGTGCTCGGTGGCGACAACGCGTGGTGGAGCGACGTGCTGGAGAACGGCCCGGCCTCGGCCTACGCGCTCTACTTCGACATCGACTGGAATCCGCTCGACGAGGCGCTGCAAGGCAAGGTGTTGCTGCCGGTGCTCGGTGACCACTACGGCCACGTGCTCGCTGCGGGCGACTTGCAAATCGGCTTCGAGCCCGCGGTCGGCGCCTTCGTGTTGCGCTATCACGAACACCATTTTCCGATCGACCCGCGCAGCTTCGCCGCGGTGCTCGAGCCTGCCGCCGCGGCCTGCAGCGATGCGCGGGCACGCGACACGCTGATGCGGCTGGCGGGCGAATTCGCGCTGTTGCCGGCACGCAGCGCGACCGAGCCCGAAGCGATCGCCCGGCGTGAGCACGACAAGGCCGCGCACCGCATGGCTCTCGCCAAATTGGCCGCTGCCGATCCCGCCGCGATGGAGGCGATCGAGGCGGCCCTGCACGCCTTCAACGCCGACGGCCCGCGCGATGCATTGCACCAGCTGCTTGACGCGCAGGCGTATCGCCTCGCTTTCTGGCGCGTCGCCGCCGACGAGATCAACTACAGGCGCTTCTTCGACATCAACGAGCTCGCGGCAGTGCGCGTTGAACACGCGCCGGTATTCGAGGCCACACAAGGCATGGCGCTCGACCTGGCCGCACGTGGCGTGGTCGACGGCCTGCGCATCGACCACCCCGACGGCTTGCACGACCCGGCCCAGTATTTCGAGCGCCTGCAGCACGGCTTCGCCGCGCGCGCCGGCATCACGCTGCCGGCAGCGGCCGACGACAGCCGCCCGCCGCGCCCGCTCTACGTGGTGGCCGAGAAGATCGCCGCGACGCACGAGTCGTTGCCCGAGGATTGGTCGGTGCACGGCACGACCGGCTACCGCTTCGCGACCGAAGTGAACGGCGTGCTGATCGACACAACTGCCCGCGCGAAATTCGATCGCATCTGGCACCGCTTCACCGACGAAGACACCGATTTCGAGGTGCTTGCGTATCAAGGCAAGCGCGCCGTGATGCGCCACGCGCTGGCCTCGGAGCTGACCGTGCTCGCGACCCAATTGCTGCGCATCGCGCGCTCTGACCGGCGCACGCGTGACCACACCTACAACTCGCTGCGCGGCGCCGTGGCCGAGGTCGCGGCATGCCTGCCGGTCTACCGCACCTACCTGGTCGAGCAGGCCTCGGTGCAAGACCGGCGCTACATCGACTGGGCCGTGGCGCACGCGCGCCAGCGGAGCCCCGGCGCCGATGCGTCGGTATTCGACTTCGTGCGCCGCTGCCTGCTCGGCGAAGCGCCGCTGGATGCGCCTGCGGGCGTGGCCGAGGCCGCGCTGCGCTTTGCCATGCGCTTTCAGCAGTTCAGCGCACCGGTGGCGGCCAAGGGCGTCGAAGACACGGCGTTCTACCTCGACACGCGGCTCGCATCGCTCAACGAAGTGGGCGGCGACCCGGCTCACTTCGGCATGACGCTGCGCACTTTTCACCGCGCCAGCGCAGCGCGCGCGGCACGCTGGCCGCACACGATGCTGGCCACGTCGACCCACGACAACAAGCGCTCCGAAGACGTGCGCCACCGCATCGACGTGCTCTCCGAAGTGCCCGCCGCGTGGCGGCTCGCGACGAGCCGCTGGCAGCGCCTGAACCGCAGCCTGCACGCGCCGCGCGTCGAAGGCAGCGGGGTCGCACCCGAAACCCGCGCAGCGCCTTCGGCCGCCGGCGAGTACCTGCTCTACCAAACGCTGCTCGGCACCCTGCCCGCCGAAGGCCTGACCGATACCACGCTCGGCGCCTACCGCGAGCGCATCGAGGCCTACATGCTGAAAGCGGCGCGCGAGTCCAAGGCCCACACGAGTTGGGTCGCGCCGAACCCCGACTACGAAGCCGCGCTCTCGCGCTTCGTCGGTGCCTTGCTGGCGCGCGTGCAGCCGAACCCGTTCCTGACCGACCTGCAGGCCCAGGCCGGCGTGCTCGCCTGGTTCGGTGCGCTCAACAGCCTGACGATGGCGCTCGTGAAGTACAGCTCGCCCGGCGTGCCCGACCTGTACCAGGGCAACGAACTGATGGACCTGAGCCTCGTCGATCCCGACAACCGCCGGCCGGTCGACTACGAACTGCGGGCACGGCATCTCGACGAGCTCCAGGCGATCGCCAGCGGCACGGGCATCGCGGACGCCGTCAGCGCGTTGGCCGCGTCCCCGCACGACGGACGCGCCAAGCTTTGGTTCATCTGGCGTCTGCTCACATTGCGCCGCGAGTGCCCGGCGCTGTTCGAGCGCGGCGGCTACACCGCGCTGGCGGTGCGCGGCCCGCAGGCCTCTAACGTGATCGCTTTCGAGCGCCGCCACGGCAACGAGACGTTGGTGGTGATCGCCGGCCGGCTGTTCGCCGGCCTGGGCTTGCCGGCGGGGCAACTGCCGCTCGGTGAAGCGGCTTGGCGCGACACCGTTGTCGCCCTGCCCGGCTGCGCCGAGGGCGCGCGGCTCGTCGATCGGCTGAGCGGGCAAACGCTGCGCGTGCACCGCGGCGCAGTGCGTGTGGCCGATGCGTTCAACGCGTTGCCGGGGGCCGCGCTGGTGGCCGAAGACGCCCCCGTTGCGACCGCGACCACCGGGTGACACGGTGTTCATGGCTCGTTGATGATCACCGGGTCGAGCTCGATCAACTGGCCATTGGCAACGCGCTGCACCGTCACCGTGAACTTGAAGTTGCTCGCTTTGCTGTTGTGATCGTAGAGCGTGGCCTTGGTGGGCTCCTTGTGCAGCGTGCGCGACGGAAACGGGAACTGCTTGCCCGGCTTGTCGACCTTCACCGCGCCTTCTTTCGGGAACACGCAGCCGGCGGTCTTGAGCGTGAACTTCAGCACCGCGTCGCAGCCTTTCACGGTCAGGTGCTCCGGCACGCAGGCGACGCCTCCGGCAGCATCGACCGTGACGGTCACCTGGTTGGATTTGATGGCACTCATGCTTTCACCTCGTGTAGTCATGGACGGCCCCGCTCGGCCCCCGCCGCGGCGGCCAGACGTTGACGAAGATCGGCATAGGCGGGGTGCCAATACGGAGACTCTTCGACGCGCACTGCGAGCGCGCGGGCTTCTTCGGTCGCGCCCAGCCGCAACCGGCCCTGCGCCAACAAGGTCATCGCCGGCGGCTCGCCCTTGGCGGCGCGCGACTGCACGCGTTCGGCCGCGGCCTGCCAATGGGCGCGGGCCGCGTCGGGCTGCGAATCGTTGGCGAACAGGTCGCCCAATGCGAGCTCGACGGCCGATGCGATGCGCGTTTGCTCGGCATCGAGCAGCTTGCTGCCCACCGCGGCGCTTTTTACCGTCGCCACGAAGGCATCGACCTCCGCACGAGGCGGGGCGGGTGTGTCGGTCAGCGCCATGCGATTGAGCAGCAGGCTGCCGGCAAGCGCGACATTCCATTTGTTGCGCGTGGCATCGGTCGAAAGCAGTCTGGTCACGTCGCGCGCCGCGCGTTCGAGGTTCGCGCCGGCCGCGGCCTGCTTGTTCAATGCGGTCTCGCTCTCGGCCAGGCCGAGCCGCGCGAAGATCATGTGCGCCAGCCGCTCGGTGTTGCTGCTGGCGAGGTCGACCGGCGCGGTGATTCGGGTGAGCGAGTCTTGCGCCATCTGCCGCGCCGGGTCGTACCGGCCGAGCATCAACTGCAAGCGCACGAGCTCGTAGATGGCGTTGGCGAGCAGTTGCTGCGCGCGGCGGTCTTCGTCGACCTCGGGCAGTTTGCCCAGCACCTCGATGTTGGTGCACTGCGCCTCGATCGCCGCCTCGAAGTCGCCTTTGGCTTCGCGCACCTTGGCGATCCAGCCCCAGTTGCCGGCGAGTTCGAAACGCATTTCTGGCCACGCTTCGGCGATGCTGAGCGCGGCAGCATCGAGCACGTCGAGACGGCCCACGGGCTGGAGCTTTTTGCGCAGGTCGGCGAGCATGAACTCGATCAGGTCCTCGGCTTGGGCACGTTGCTGCTTGGCCTCGTTCGCCTCCCGCAGCGCCACGCCCGCGCCGATCGTCAGCGCTGCGACGACGACACCGCTCGCGACCACGCCCAGGCGATGGCGCCTGACGAATTTGGCGACGCGGTAACCCAGTGCATCGGGCCGCGCGGTGACCGGCTAGTCATCAAGGTAGCGGCGCAGGTCGTCGGCGAGCAGCGCTACATTGGCATAGCGCTCAGCGAGCGACTTCTTCAGCGCTTTCACGACGATGTTGTCGAGGTCGCCGCGCAGTGCCCGTGAGAGCTTGAGCTTGGCCGCCGCCGACCCGGCGTTGCCGCCGCGCAGCACGGCGTCCGACAGGCGCTTGGGCTCGGTCTCGATTAACGCGCGCATCTGGTCGAGCGCTGCGGTCGTGCCGCCCGCCGTCGGGTGCACGCCACCGAGCACCACAAAGAGCAGCATGCCTACCGTACACATCGGTCGCCGTGGTGACATCACCGCCCTGCAGTTGCTCCGGCGCCGCGTACTGCAGCGTGAAGGCTTGCCCGCCGATCTGCGTGAGCTCAGTGGCGACCGTTGACCCGGTCGCGTCGTCGAGCAGCTTGGCGATGCCGAAGTCGAGCAGCTTGACCTCACCTGTGACGGATACGAGGACGTTCGACGGCTTCAGGTCGCGGTGCAGGATCAGCCGGTTGTGCGCATGCACCACGGCGGCGAGCACGTCGAGGAACAGCCGCACGCGGGCCGCGAGGCCGAGGGCATGTTGCTCGCAGTAGCGCTTGATCGGCAGGCCGTCGATGTACTCGAGCACGAGGTAGGGCTGCGCCCCGTCGGCCGTGATGCCGGCGTCGAGCAGGTGCGCGATGTTCGGGTGCGCGAGCCGCGCGAGAAAGTTGCCGTCGCGCGCAAAGCGATCCCGATCGCGGTGTGACACCAGGCCGGCGTTCAAGAACTTGATCGCCGCATGGCCTTCGGAGCGGCCGTCGCTGCGGCGCGCGAGCCAGACGCTGCCCATGCCGCCCTGCCCCAACTCGCGCTCGACCGTGTAGGCGCCGATGACCCGGCCGGCCATGCCGACGTCAGACGGCACCGCGGTGCGCTCGGGCTCCGCGCCGCGCGCAGCCACAAGCGGCGACGAGCCGACGTTCGGCAAATCAGTCTTGATCACCGTCATGGCCGTCATGGCCGTTGTGGCCCCTCCATGCTGCGCGGTCTTTGCGCGCGAGTCTCGGTGCGTGGTTTTCGTAATCGCGTGTCTTGCAGCGCGCGAGTGGCGTATTTCGACATGGCGATCGAGCCGCGCTGGGGCGGGTCAATGGCAGTGCTGTTCGGCGCTTGCGAATCGATGCGACAAATGGAAGCACCGGTTAGAATGGTGCCATCGGCGCAGTCACCAGTCACTGCGCCGTCGTCATTTCTGACTGAGCCAACGTCTCCCTGACGCGGCGCTCGCCACACCCCTCTGCCTGCGACTGGCGCCCGATTCAAGAGCGACAGGCCGACCTCTCCGCTTGGAATCCCATGACTTTTGACGAACTCGGCCTCGCCGAGCCACTGCTGCGCGCCGTGAACGAATACGGCTACACCACGCCGACGCCGATTCAGGCGCAGGCGATCCCGATCGTGCTCTCGGGCGCCGACCTGATGGGTGGCGCGCAAACCGGCACCGGCAAGACCGCCGGCTTCACGCTGCCGATGCTGCACCGGCTGATGGCCAAGCCCGCGGTGCGCGACGCGAAAGGCAAGTTGCCGATCCGCGCACTGATCCTCACGCCGACGCGCGAGCTCGCCGCACAGGTCGAAGAAAGCGTTCGCACCTACGGCAAGTACAGCAAGCTCACCAGCGCTGTGATCTTCGGCGGTGTCGGCATGCAGCCGCAGATCGACAAACTGCGGCGCGGCATCGACATCCTCGTCGCCACGCCGGGCCGCCTGCTCGACCACCTGCAGCAGCGCACGATGGACCTGAGTCACATCGAAATTTTCGTGCTCGACGAGGCCGACCGCATGCTCGACATGGGCTTCATCCACGACATCAAGAAGGTGCTCGCGGTGCTGCCGGCGCAAAAGCAGAGCCTGCTGTTCAGCGCGACCTTCAGCGACGAGATCAAGGCGCTCGCCGATCGCCTGCTGAACAAGCCGGTGTTGATCGAAGTGGCGCGCCGCAACCAGACTGCCGAGACGATCGCGCAGAAAGTTCATCCGGTCGGCCGCGAGATGAAGAAGGATTTGCTGATCCACCTCATCAAGGAAAACGACTGGGACCAGGTGCTGGTGTTCACGCGCATGAAGCACGGCGCGAATCGTCTGGTCGAGCATTTGCTCAAGGCCGACATCAGCGCGATGGCAATCCACGGCAACAAGAGCCAGACCGCGCGCACCAAGGCGCTGGCCGAGTTCAAGACCGGTGACCTGACCGTGCTTGTCGCAACAGACATCGCCGCCCGCGGCATCGACATCGACATGCTGCCGCACGTGGTGAACTACGAGCTGCCCAACGTGCCCGAAGACTACGTGCACCGCATCGGCCGCACCGGCCGCGCCGGTGCCAAGGGCGAGGCGGTCTCGCTCGTCTGCGTCGACGAGAACGGCTTCTTGCGTGACATCGAGCGTTTGATCAAGCGCGAGATTCCGAAAGAAATCGTCCCCGGCTTCGAGCCGCACCCGAGCGAAAAAGCCGAGCCGATCGTGCTCGGTCGCATGGTGATCGGTGAAGGCGCTGGCCGTGGTGGCATGCGCCACCACGCGGGTGGCGGTGGCGGTGGCCGGGGCGGCAACAACGGTGGCGGTGGTGGCGGACGCGGCGGCAACGGCGGTGGTTCGGGCGGATCACGTTCGGGCGCACCGGCACGGCCGCAAGGCGCGCGCCCTGCCGGTGGCGGCGGTGGCCGGCCGCCCGCGCGTTCGGGCCCGCCGAAACGCTGATCCGAGCCCGACCTGCGCCTCGGCCAGCGGCACAGGTACAGTGACCTGATGGGTGTCAGTTCTGATTCGTCCGGGCGCACCACGCTGCTCGCCGGCGCGACCGGCCTGATCGGCAGCGCGCTGCTGCCACTGCTGCAGGCCAGCCCGTCGTATGCGCGCACGCACGTGCTCGCGCGGCGTGCGTCGGTGGGTGCTGCGGCCGACGCGCGCACCACTTTTCACGTCGTCGATTTCGCCCAGCTGCCCGAGCTGCCGGCGGTCGACGATTGCTACATCGCGCTCGGCACCACGATCCAAAACGCCGGCTCGCAAGCGGCGTTCCGCACAGTCGATTTCGACTTCGTCGTGAACACCGCACGCGCTGCGCGAGCCGCTGGCGCCACGCGCCTCGCAGTCGTCTCCGCGCTCGGCGCAGAACCCTGTGCTGCGACTTTCTACAACCGCGTGAAGGGCGAAATGCAGGCCGCCGTCGGCGCGCTCGGCTTCGAGTCGGTCGTGATCGCGCAACCTTCGCTGCTGCTCGGCAACCGCGCCGCGCTCGGTCAGCCAACGCGCAATGTCGAGGTGTGGGCAGCACGCCTGCTCACCCCGGCGATGTGGCTCGTGCCGCGCGCCGTGCGGCCGATCGCCGCGATCAAAGTCGCCGCGGCGCTGCTCGCTGCCACGCTGGATGCGCGGCCTGGCGTGCGCGTGCTCAGCTCGTCGCAAATGCAGGGGTAGCCGATCCGAATTTCGCCGGTGCTACGATGCCTCGCATGATCGATTGGCCGACCTGTACAGCTGCTGAGCGCGACCCCGAGGGCGTCAACGTGACCGGGGTGTTCCGCGGCTCGCGCGTGCCGATTGGGGCATTGTTCGAGAACCTGGAAGACGGTGTTGCCGTCGGTGAATTCGCACAGTTGTTCCCCGGCGCCACGCTGGCCCAAGCGCGTGCAGTACGCGAGCACGCAGCACACAGTGCCCTTGCGATCGCATAGGTGCGCGTCCTCTTCGACCAGGGCACTCCTGCTGAGGGTCTGAGAGTTTTTCGCGCAGTCCCTGAAAGATCCGTTCGGGCTGAGCCACTTCGACAAGCTCAGGACAGGCTTGTCGAAGCCACGCCACAGGGTATGCAGGCACTTCGACAGGCCTGTCCTGAGCCTCGTCGAAGGGCTCAGTGCGAACGGTGGGGTCGGCAATCGAAAAGCTCTTACTCGCTGAGTCGATCGGCCTTTCTTCGACGCAGTGCCCGACGCGGCCTCCAGTCATGAGACTTTCTGTACCTGCCAATCGAGTCGTCGGTGACTGACACCTCGACGGCTCCCCTCTTCGGCTTCCGCGCCTTCATGCGCCTCTGGTACTCGCGCCTCGCGAGCACCAGCGCGAACCAGATGTTGATGGTCGCCATCGGCTGGCAGATGTACGACCTGACCGGCAGCGCTTGGGCTCTCGGCCTCGTCGGGCTGCTCCAGTTCCTGCCCGCGCTGCTGCTGGTGCTGGTCGCCGGCCACGTGGTCGACCGCTACCACCGTGCGCGCATCGTCGGCCTGTGCATGCTGGCGCAGACGGCCATCGCGCTGTTGCTCGCGGCGAGCGCGCACCTGCACGCGGCCAGCCGCGACTTGCTGTTCGTGATGTCGGTGCTGCTCGGTTTGGTGAAGGCGTTCCAGATGCCGGCGCAGCAAGCGCTGACGCCTGCGCTCGTGCCGTCCGAGGTACTGCCGCGCGCGCTCGCCTTCGCCTCGATGGGTTCGCAGGGCGCGATCGTCGCCGGGCCGGCGCTCGGCGGCTTCATCTACGTGGCCGGGCCGCAGGCGGTGTACGGCGTTTGCGCGCTCCTGTTCGCGCTCGCGGGCGTGCTTGCCGCGGGCGTTCGCTACGCTCATGTGAAGGCGGCCGCGCGCAACATGAACCTCGACACGTTGCTCGCCGGCGTGCGCTTCGTGCGTCACCGGCCGGTCGTGCTCGGCGCGATCTCGCTCGACCTGTTCGCGGTGCTGCTCGGCGGCGCGACCGCGCTGCTGCCGATCTTCGCGAAAGACATTCTGCACACCGGGCCGTGGGGCCTCGGGCTGCTGCGCGCGGCGCCTGCCGTCGGCGCGATCGTGCTGTCGCTGCTGTTGACGCGATTCCCGATCACGCGCCATGCCGGACGCGTGCTGCTCGGTGCCGTCGCGGTCTACGGTGTCGCAACGATCGCCTTCGGCTTCTCGACTTCGTTCCTCGTTTCGCTGATCGCCTTGACCGTGGCCGGCGCGGGCGACATGGTCAGCGTCGTGATCCGCCAGTCGCTGGTGCAACTCGACACGCCCGACGACATGCGCGGGCGCGTCAGCGCAGTCAACTCGGTGTTCATCGGCGCCTCGAACCAGCTCGGCGAGTTCGAGTCGGGCGCGACGGCCGCGCTGCTCGGGCCGGTCGGCTCAGTGGTACTCGGCGGGCTCGGCACACTGCTCGTTGCGGGGCTGTGGTTCAGGCTCTTCCCGCCGCTCGCGAACCGGGACGCATTGACGGCGCCACGCCGATGACAAGCGGCTTCGAGCTCGTGCATGTCGACGCGCATTGCCTCGTCGCGATCAAGCCGAGCGGCCTGCTCTCGGTGCCGGGCCGCGGTGAACGTGGCCAGGATTGCCTGATCGCGCACGTGCAGACAGCGTTCGCCGATGCGCTGGTCGTGCACCGGCTCGACATGTCGACCTCGGGGCTGATGTTGTTCGCCCGCGGCGCTGCGGCGCAGCGCGTGCTGAGTGCGGCATTCGCGGCGCGCGAGGTGCACAAGCGTTATGTCGCCGTCGTGCATGGCGAACTCGATTCGGAGCGCGGCGAGATCGACCTGCCACTCGCCGCCGACTGGCCGAATCGCCCGAAGCAGAAGGTCGACCGCGCGGCCGGCAAACCGTCGCTGACGCGCTGGCGCGTGCTCGCGTTCGACGCCGCGCGCAACGCGTCGCGGCTCGAACTCGAGCCCGTGACCGGCCGCGCGCACCAGTTGCGCGTGCACCTGCTCGCGATCGGCCACCCGATCCTCGGCGATGCGCTGTATGCGCCGCCGCACATGCTCGCGCGGGCCGATCGGTTGCTGCTGCATGCGTCGTCGCTGAGCTTCGCGCACCCGAGCACCGGCGAGCCGATCACGGTCGAATCCGCGGCGCCGTTCTGAGCCGATCAAGCCTCGTCGCGCTTGTGCTTCAACCGATCGCGCCCGGCCCGCCCGCGCGCCTTCCACACCGCCACTTGCTGCTGGCGTTCGAGCACGCTCATGGTGTCGCGGCGCGCCTCGCGCAACAGCTTGTGATGATTTTTGACGCGGTCGGCCGGCACGCCTGCGCGCACGGCGCAGCCGGGTTCGTCGACATGCCTGCAGTCGCGAAAACGGCATTGCCCCGCGAGCGTTTCGATGTCGCCAAAGGCGGCCGCGAGCGTCGCCTCGTCGACATCGGGGCGGAGTGCGCGCAGCCCCGGCGTGTCGATGATGCAAGCGCCGCCTGGCAGGCGGTGCAGCGAGCGCGAGGTGGTCGTGTGCTTGCCGCGGCTGTCGTGCGCGCGCACCGCGCCGGTGTCTTGCGTGGCGCGACCGAGCAGCGTGTTCGTCAACGTCGACTTGCCAGCGCCCGACGAGCCGAGTACGACCAGCGTCTGACCGGCGCCGAGGCAGGCCTGAAGCTGCTGCACCGTGTGCGGGTCGGTGCCGTCGATCGCAAACAGATTGATGCTCGCCGGCACGCGACCGCGCAAGGCCTCGATGCGCTCGGCGAGCAGGCCGGGCACTTTCGCGATCACGTCGGCTTTGGTGAGCACGACGGCGGGCGCGATGGCGCTGATCCCGCCTCCGTTCGCGCTCGCTTGCACGAGCGCGAGGTAACGCTCGAGCCGGCGCGGGTTGAAGTCATCGTCGAGGCCCATCACCAGCAGCGCGGTGTCGACGTTGGCGACGACCGTGTGGCGCCGGCCGTCGGCATCGCGCCGGTTGATGTGAGTGCGCGGCGGCACGCGTGCATGAACCCAGATCTGGCCGTGCGCATCGGTCGCGGCCAGCAGCCAGTCACCGACGGCGAGCATCGCGCCCTCGGCGGCGAGTGCGCGGGTCAGGCGTGGCAGCACGCGTGCGGTCAACTCGTCGGCGCCGTCGTGCAGGCGCACGGCATCGCGGTGCACTTCGGTCAGGCGCAGCAGTTCGAGCGGTGGTGAATCGGGCGACGCGGCGGCGTGTTCGGTCGCCGCACGGGCCGCGCGATCGGCCAGTGCAGGTGTGAGGCCCAGCGTGCGCAGGCGCTCGTGGTGAATGTCGATCATGGTGGGGTCTGGACTTTCGTATCTCGCAGCGCGCGCCGCGAACGGCACACGCGAATCGACCTCGCGAACGCAAGCGCGTGCACAGGTAAGCGGAGTGGAAACGTCGGTCGCGCGTGGCGCGAAGGTCAGACCCGAGTGGGCGTGTGCGAAAACTCGAAGGTGAGTGCAGCGCAAGTCAGGCAGCGGCCGACGAAAGGAAGCGGGCAATGCTCGATGGATTCATGGCGGCACCTCCTGAGAATCGGGCGCGAGGCCGGGTGCCTGCGCAAGGGGCGCAGGTTGCGCGCGGCCGTGGCGTGCGTCAATCGGCGCGGCGCAGCGGCTTGTGTTTTCGCAACGAAGCCGCAGATGCAGAAAGTCGAGCTAAAGGCCCGCGTGAAGAGAAGTCAACAGGGTCATTCGGGCCTCGTATGATTCGGGCGCCCTCGGTGTTCAATGCCCTGCCAACCGACTTGCAACCAGAAGGAACCGACCGATGAAATCCCTGATCCTTGCCCTCTCGTTCGCCGTGATGTCCGCCGGCGTGGTCGCGCCGTTCGAGGCCGAAGCCAAGCGCATGGGCGGCGGCTCGTCGTCCGGCATGCAGCGCAGCGTGCCCGCGCGCCCACCAGCGCCCGCCACCCCGGCACAGCCCGCGCAAGCCGCACCGACCACGCCCGCCATGGCAGGCGCGGCCGCAGCCGCTGCGCCCAAGCGCTCGTGGATGGGCCCGCTCGCCGGCCTCGCCGCAGGGTTGGGCATCGCCGCGCTGATGAGCCACCTCGGCATGGGCGCCGGGATGGGCAACATCCTGACGATGGTGCTGATCGCAGCGGCCGCGTTTTTCGCGATCCGCTTCCTGATGAATCGCTTCGGGCGCAACAACGGGCCGGCGATGGCCACGCCCAATGGCATGCAATTCAACAGCGCGCCGGCCGATGCGCCGAAGCCGCTGAACAACGCATCACCGTGGTCGCAACCTGCCGCCGGTACCGCCGGTGCAGCACTGCTGCCGGCTGCCGCAGTCGCGACCACAGCAACCGCCGCAGCCACGCTGCCCGCCGGCTTCGATGCTCCCGGTTTCGAGCGCATCGCGAAGATGATCTTCATTCGCATGCAAGCCGCGAACGACACGGCCGACCTGAACGACTTGCGCGCATTCACCACGCCCGAAATGTTCGCTTCGGTCAAGCTCGAGTTGCAGGAGCGTGGCAGCGCAGCGCAAACGACCGACGTGGTTCGCATCGATGCCGAAGTGCTCGATGTCGTCAGCGAAGCCGAGCGCCAGATCGTCAGCGTGCGCTTCCATGGCCTGATCCGCGAAGAGAAGGATGGCGCAGCCGCACCGTTCGACGAAGTCTGGCATTTGGTGAAGCCGGCCGACGGCAGCCGCGAGTGGGCGATCGCAGGGATTCAGCAAGCCCAGGCAGCCTGACCTGCCGCGATGGCGAAGAAGCTGTTCGTCATCACCGGCGCCTCTCGCGGCATGGGCGCGGCGATGGCCGAGCAGCTGTTGGCGCCCGATCATGTGCTGCTGTGCATCTCGCGCCTGCGCAACGATGCGCTGTCCGCGAAGGCTGAAGCAGCGAGTGCGGCGTGCGAGCAATGGTCGCTCGACCTTTCGCAGCCGAGCGAAGCCGCTCTGAAACTGCAGGCCTGGCTCGCGAGCCTCGACGGCGCATCGTTCGAATTTGCCGCGTTGATCAACAACGCCGCGGCGCTGACCCGCATCGGCCCGATCGACGACTGCGGCGATGGCGAGCTGGCCTCAGCGCTGCGCGTCGGCCTCGAGGCGCCGCTGCTGTTGAGCGCGGCCTTCTTGCGCGCCACGCGCTCTTGGGCCGCCGACAAGCGCGTGCTCAACATTTCATCGGGCCTCGGGCGCCGCGCGATGGCCGGCCAAGCTTCGTATTGCGCCACGAAGGCCGGCCTGGACCACCTTACCCGCGCGATGGCGCTCGATGAAGCGATGCGGCCCAACGGCGCGAAGCTGGTCTCGCTCGCACCCGGCGTGATCGATACCGACATGCAAGTGCACCTGCGCGCGGGCGAGTCGGCGGGCTTCCCCGAGAAAGCCAACTTCATCGGCATGAAAGAAAAAGGCCAGCTGAGCTCGGCCCCCGACGCCGCGGCCCGCGTGCTGGCCTACCTGGCACGCGACGATTTCGGCGCCAGCGCAGTGGCCGACGTGCGCGACACCTGATCGGCTCGCAGCTCGGTCGGCGCGCACTCGGCACAATCGCGCCTCACCCACCTGCCCCGCGGTCACGAGCCGCGCACCTCCGAATGAAACACTTCGCCTCCGCGGCCACGCTGACCGCACTCGCTTCGCTGCTGATCGCCTGCAGCACGCCACCGTCGACAACCGCCGCAGCACCGGGAGGCACGCCGGGTGCATCGTCACCGACGACGATCGCGCCCAACGCCAACCTCGTCGCGCAAGGCATCCCGCCGATCCCGACGAGCCTTGCCGAGCAGGTCGCGAAGTACACCGACTTTCGCGGCCACGCATTCGTCAACTGGCACCCTACGCGCCGCGAGATGCTGGTCTCGCACCTGAAGGCCGGCGCGAGCACACCGCAACTCTTCCGCATCGGCGAGCCGATGGCCGAGCCCGAGCAACTCACCGACACGACCGACCCGGTGCGCGAGGCGAGCTACGAGCCGCGCGACGGCAAATACATCGTGTTCGCGCGCGGGAGCGGCGGCAACGAACAAGACAAGCTCTATCGGCTCGACCTGCCCGGCAAAGAAGTCACGCTGCTGACCGACACGCCCGAGCGCCACAGCATGGAAGGCTGGCTCCACAAGAGTGCCCGCATGCTGACGCTATCGACCCCGCTCGACCGCACTGCCGAAGGCGGCTCGCGCGCCTCGATCACGCAGAGCCTGCGCCTGATCGACCCACTGCAGCCGCAAGCCGGCGTCAAGCTGGCCGAATTGCCCGGTGGCGGCTGGGGCGTGGGCAGCGTCTCTTGGAGCGACAAGCGCGTCGCGCTCACGCGTTACCTCTCGGCCAGCGAGTCGCAGGTCTGGATGCTCGATATCGTGAGCCGCCAGCTGACACAACTGTTGCCGGCGCCTCGCGGCGGCGGCGCCGTTGCCCAAAAAGCGAGCTGGTTCGCCGGTGAGTTCAAGCGCGATGACAGCGGCCTGTTCTTGCTCAGCGATCGCGGCGGCGAATTCCGCGAACTGATGGTTTATTCGTTCGCGCAGCGCCGCATCACGCCGATCACGCACGGTACCCCGTGGGACATCAGCGGCCCGACCGGCAACGCGCTCGGCACGCTGGTCGCTGCGCAAGCCAACGTCGACGGTCGCGACGAACTGCGGCTGTTCGATGCGCGCACGTTCAAGCCGCTCGCCGTGCCGAAGGTGCCGGCCGGCAGCATCGGTTCGACCCACTTCCACGCGAAGCTGGCCGACCTCGAGTTCTCGCTCGACAGCGCACAAGGCCCGAGCCAGGTTTGGTCGATGAACCCCGCGACCGGCGCGGTCGAACAATGGACGCGCGCTGCTGCCGCGCCCGGCGTCGACACCGCCAGCTTCACCGACCAGCAAATCGTGCGTTGGAAGAGCTTCGATGGCCGCACGATCTCGGGCATCGTCAACCTGCCGCCCGCGCGCTTCACCGGCAAACGACCGGTGCTGATCGCGATCCACGGCGGGCCCGAAGGCCAGGCCACCTTCGGTTTCTTGGGCCGCACGAACTACTACGTCAACGAGCTCGGCATCGCCGTGATCCAGCCGAACGTGCGCGGCTCGAGCGGCTACGGCAAGACCTTTCTCTCACTCGATGACGGCTTCAAGCGCGAAGATTCGGTCAAGGACATCGGCAGCCTGCTCGACTGGATCGCCAAGCAGCCCGAACTCGATGCCTCGCGTGTCGCCGTCACCGGCGGCAGCTACGGCGGCTACATGAGCTTGGCGGTCGCGACGACATATTCCGAGCGCATCGCCAGCGCGATCGACATCGTCGGCATCTCGAACTTCCTGACCTTTCTGCAGAACACCGAGAGCTACCGACGCGACCTGCGGCGCGTCGAGTACGGTGACGAGCGCGAGCCAGCGATGCGCGCCCACCTCGAGAAAATCTCGCCGCTGACAAATGCCGGCAACATCAAGAAGCCGCTGTTCGTCGTGCAAGGCAAGAACGACCCGCGCGTGCCCTTCACCGAGGCCGAGCAGATGGTCGCGAAGGTGCGCGCGAACGGCTCACCGGTCTGGTACCTGCGCGGCGAGAACGAAGGCCACGGCTTCGCGCGGCGCGAGAACGCCGACTTCCAGTTCTACGCGACGGTGATGTTCTTGCAGCAGACGTTAGGGTTGCAGTAGGCGGTCTGGCGCCGCGTCTGTGCATTGACTGTGGCCGACGCGTGCTTTCGACCCATTGCAGACCTCCGTTTCCGCAAACTCGACGCTCCAAAGCAGACAGGGTTCGAACGCTTGCCATCGGCCTTCCTGCCGGCAGTATCAGTTGAGTAGCCGCCGAAGCGCATTCGGTAAATCTTTCAAGCCATGAACTCGTTTCGCGGCGTTGCCTCCCAAGGTCCGCACGGCGTCGCGGCTCGCGTCGGGCTCGAAAACCAGGCAACCCGTTCGTATCCCTTGACGGCGGGCAGCAGCCAGAGCGTGCCGGGCATCGTCGATCAAGTACGCCGGGTCGTGGACATCGATGTCGTGCGGGCTGCCGTCAGACAGAAGGACCACCCAGCGCTGCGCGCCGCGCTGAGCGGCCAGCCGCTTGGTCGCGTGGCGCAGCACAGCGCCCAGCCGCGTCGAGCCCTCGGGTCGCAGGGCCTGCAATCGGCCGGTCAACGCTTCGTCCACCGGCTGGGTGAACGACTTCATGATCTTCCAACGCACCGCATGCCGCCCGTTCGAGCAGAAGGCCGCGATGCCAAACGTGACACCACGGGCCTTCAACGCGAGCCCGAGCGCGAGCGCCGTTTGCGCGGCCAGATTCAGCGCACCACCGTCGACAGAACGCGCGGTGGTCGCGGTCGATGCCGAGTGATCGATCAACAACCACAGCGCCGTGCGCGCAGCCACGTTGCGAGTCTCTCGGTAGACGCGGGGCGACGTTGGCCGGCGCAGGCGATGGCCAAGCTGCCAGTGCACCAGTGCATCGAGGTCGAAGGCGTCGCCGGTGTCGCCGCAACCGGGCCGCGCAGCGCGGCACGCCAACTCGTGCACCGGTCCGTGTAGCTGCCGGGCGGCCGCCCGCGTGGTGTCGGCGATAGCGAGGGACGCGGCGCCAGGTGCATCGGTCTCGACGACGCGGCACCAGTTCGGTCGCAGCCGGGCGATGAGCCGGTCCCACTCCGGGTGCCAGGTGACGATCGGGTCGTCGACGGGCGATTCGTCGGGCTTGTTCGGATCCGGCTCGGCCGAGCCGAGCGAATGCGGTGTTGCGTTCATCAGCACGTCAGCAACCCACATCCAGCGGTTGTCGTCGCGGTAGGCGGGCAAGGGCAGCACGGCCTTGCCGTTGAAGGGCAGCCGCATCTGCCCGATGTCGTGACCGAGACGGGTCGCTACCTCGCGCACTTCGGTCGGGGTGCGCAACGCGCAGACACCGAGAGTCAGGTCAAGAAAGCACAGATCACGGCCCTTGCGCACCCACGGGTCAGGGTCGTCGTAGGCCGGATCGCACAGGCTGCGCGCGAGGCGCATCGCGAGTCCCTCGAATCCGACCCCGGCGTCGGGTGTGGCGGTATGCAGCGGCCGCCACAAGCGGGCCAGGCCGGGCAGCTCGCGCACGGCAAGCGCCTCGACGCGAGCGTCCTCGAGCAGCGCCACCAGGGTGCGCGCGATCGGCCCCAACCCGGCGCCGTCGAAGCGCGGCGGTGAATAGACGAGGTGTGCCGCCGCGTGTGCTGTGGCGGCGGTGTGGTGTTGCCATGGTGTGCGCGCTGGCAGGTGGATAGCGCCGCCAGCGATGTACGCGCATTCGCTGTCGAAGGCGAGCGGTGGCGTGAGGCCCCAGAGCAGGCGCAACCAGTGGGTCAGCGGCGCGTGCATTCGGGTCTGTGTGCGCGGGTCAGAAGGCCGCGTCGAGCGCCGAGCGCAGCGCCACGCGAATATCGGCGTCGTCGCTGAGTGCGTCCACGATCGCGAGCTGGCACGCCTTGGTGATCGCGAGCCCATGCGCCGTCAGCAGTGCGGCATGCACCAGCATGCGGGTGGACGCGCCCTCGTCGAGGCCGAAACCCTCCAGCCTCCGGGTCCGCAGACCGAAGGCGACGATCGCGGCGGCGCGCGAGAGGTCCAGCCCCGCTTCCTTCGCGACGATGCCGGCCTCTCGCTCGGGGTTCGGGTAGCCGAACTCGATTGCGCAAAACCGCTGGCGAGTCGACGCCTTCATCTCGCGCGCCGAGGACGAAGGGTTGTACGAGACGACAAGCTGAAAGTCCGGATGCGCGTGCAGCAACTCGTTGCGCTGGGCCAGCGGCAGCTGCCGGCGCGTGTCGGTGAGAGGGTGGATGACAACGAGCGTGTCGGCTCTTGCCTCGATCAGCTCGTCGAGATAGCACAGGCCACCGTGCCGCACCGCCTGGGTCAGCGGTCCATCCTGCCAACGTGTGCCATCGCTGTCGAGCAACCAGCGACCGACCAAGTCGCCCGCGGTCAGCTCTTCGTGGCAGGCGACCGTGACCAGAGGTCTCTCAAGCCTCCACGCGACGTGCTCGACGAAGCGGGTCTTGCCGCTACCGGTGGGCCCTTTCAAAACCAGCGGCAGGCGGCGCGCGTGCGCAGCCTCGAACAGCTCCAGCTCATCACCGCCGGGCTGGTAGTGCGGCTCGCGCAGCACGCGGTAGGCCGCCAGGGGGTGGTGCGATTCCGGTGTCATGGTGGGTTCGCTGGCACGGCTTCAGTGGGCCAGCAGTTCCTTGAGTTGGTCATCGATGAACTTCGTGTCCACGGGGTTCGCGCCGCCGCCGGCGAAGTGGCCCCACACGCCCGGGATCGGCCTGCAGACCGCGTTCGGCATGTGCGAGACCTCGACTTCGTTGTCGACGACCGGGAAGTACAGGTCCATCTCGCCCGGCATCACGACGGCGCGCGCCTTGATCGCGCCGAGCGCCTTCTTGAAGTCGCCCTGGAATACCGGGTTGTCGCTGATATCACCGTGCTGCCATGACCACAGCATCGCAAGCAGGTTGTTCGCGTCCTTGGGCAGGAAGAAACCTTCCCAGAATGCGACGAGAAAGTCTTCGAGCGAGCTGTAGCCAAGGCTGCGCCACAGCTCCTGCATGTAGAAGGGTTGTGAAAGCCCCCAGCCTGCATACACGCGGCCCACGCCGCGCAAGCCCTTGGTCGGCGGCTTGTCGTACCAGCCGTTGTTCCAGGCCACGTCGTTCGTCAGCGCGGCCTTCACGCCCTCGAGGAAAACGAAGTTGTGCGGCGCGGTCTTCGCCGATCCGCAGAAGGGTGCGATGCGCTCGACCATCTCAGGGTACAGACAGCCCCACTGGTTGGTCTGCTGCGCCCCCATCGACCAGCCGACCACCAGCTTCACTTTTGTGATGCCGAACTTCTCGGTCACGAGCCGATGCTGCAGCGTGACGTTGTCGTACAGCGTGACGTTGGGGAAGCGCGCGCGGTCGTACGGCTCGGGTGTGTTGCTCGGCGACGATGACAGGCCGTTGCCGAGCATGTTGGGCACGATGATGAAGTATTGGGCCGGGTCCAGCGCCATGCCGGGGCCGATCAGCCACTCGTTGTCCGGGTGCTGGCCGGAGTACCAGGTCGGGTAGACGATGACGTTGCTCTTGTTGGCGTTCAGCGTGCCGTATGTCTTGTAGGCCAGCCTGGCACTGCGCAGCGTCGCGCCACGCTGCAGCTTGACGTCGCCGAGGTCGAAGATTTCGTAATCCATGGTGTCTCTCAAAGTAGTAGGGCGACTAGGCCTTGACCGCGGCCGAGCGTGCGACGGGTTCCCGGCCGGCGCCGAGCGCGAAGTAGCAGATGCCAGCGGCGACAAACGCTGAGACGGCAGTGGAGAACTGCGGTGCGAAGGTCTCGACGCCATAGGCGACCAGCGAGCCGAACACCCAGGCCATGAACGCCTTTGGTCGCCAATCGGCAGCGATCCCGGCGCCCGGCCGCACGAAGTACAGGTCCGCGATCATCACCGCGCCGATCGGCGGCACCAGGATGCCCAGCAGCGAGAGCCAGGGGATGAACAGCGCCCACACATTGGCCGCTGCGATCACGATGCCCACCGCGGCCAGGCCGACCGCAAACAACCGCATCCGCCCGCGGCCGATGCGCGACCAGCCTACCGCCGAGTTGTACAGGCAGTGCGCGCACACCGAACCGAGGTTGCAGAACAGGAAGACGAAGGCGACCACCGACAGCCACGGCGTCTTCTGTGCGAGCAGGTAACCGAACATGTTGTCGAGCCCGAACGGCTGCGGATTCGGCAGCGCCAGCGCGGCGGTCATTACACCGCCGACGAGCATTGCCACCAGGTTCGCGAACGGAAAAGCGCACGCGGTGGCGATCAGCGAACTGCGCGTGTCGGCGGCCCAGCGGTTGAAGTCGGCGGTCACGGTGCCCGCATCGACAAACAGCGTGATGACGATCGTGAGGCCAATGCCGAAGGCCATCGGCATGTCGGGCTTGGTGCCTGCATAGGCCAGCACGTTCGGCCAACCGGCGATGGCCGCCGAGTCGAGCGCGACCCAGCCGCCGAGCACCACGAACAGCGGCACCGAGACGATGCCGATCCAGTGCAGCCCGCGGATGCCGACGTAGGTTATCAGGAGGTACAGCGCACCGGCGATCACCGTCATCGTGAGGTAGTTCAGGTTGAACGCGGTGTGGATCAGGTTGCCGGTGATGCCGGTTTGCACCGCGTACCAGCCGAGCAGCAGCGTCGAGAGCAGGCCGGACGCAAACACGTAGCCCTTGCGACCGAAGGTGGCGCTGGCCAGCAGAGCGAAGTTGAACCCGCGCGCGGTGCCGAGCGTGCCCAGCGCGCCGACGTAGGCAAACATCAGCAGGTTGCCGAGGACCATCGCGATCAGGGCCGACTTGAAGCCCATGCCGGCCACCAGGATCGAGCCGGTCATCGCGCCGGTGATGATCATCGGGAAGCCGAGCCACACCATCGAGACCGAGAAGGTGCTGCGGCGCGCCTTGGGCGGCACCGGCTCGTGTTCGTATTCCTCGCCGAGGGCTTCGTGTTCTTGCGGCTTTGTGACCATCGAGCGTTACTCCTGTGCTGTTTGCTGTGTGAATCAATGGCCGACGGCGCAGTGCGCCGCCCGCCCAGTCGGTGCGTCAAAGCGGTGACGCCGGGTGCTGCGCATGCCGCGATGGATGTCGTCAGCGGTGACCGACCGTCGACGCGTTCGGGATGCCCTCGATCGGCGCTTCGTCGGTGCCGACGGTGTCGCGCGTGAAGGCTTCGACGCGCTTGCGCATCGCTTCCGGATCCTTGATCCAGTCGCTGTAGAAGTCGTACGGGCATGCCGCCACGCCGTGGTCGCCCTCGCGCGAGTTGATGAGGCCGGTGTAGCCGCGGTGCAGCAACTTGAACAGGTGGTTCTCGCTCTGCCCGTTCTTGCGGAAGTCGCGAATCAGGTGCTTGGACAGCGCCGCGTACTGCACGCCCATGTCTTCTTCGCCGCATTCGCCGAGCGTGCGGCCGTCGAAGCCGATGATCGCGCTGTGGCCGAAGTACGAGTACACGCCGTCGAAGCCGGCCGCGTTCGCCACCGCCACATAGGTGTTGTTGGCGAAGGCCATCGCCTTGGAGATCATGATCTGCTGCTCCTTGGCCGGGTACATGTAGCCTTGGCAGCGCACGATCAGTTCGGCGCCCTTCATCGCGCAGTCGCGCCAAATCTCGGGGTAGTTGCCGTCGTCGCAGATGATCAGGCTGACCTTCATGCCCTTCGGTCCGTCGGACACGTAGGTGCAGTTGCCCGGGTACCAGCCCTCGATCGGCACCCAAGGCATGATCTTGCGGTACTTCTGGACGATCTCGCCCTGGTCGTTCATCAGGATCAACGTGTTGTACGGCGCCTTGTTCGGGTGCTCCTCGTGGCGCTCGCCGGTCAGCGAGAACACGCCCCATACCTTCGCCTTGCGGCAGGCCTCGGCGAAGATCTCGGTCTCGAAGCCGGGCACCGTGGCGGCGTTTTCGTACATCTCCTTCGAGTCGTACATGATCCCGTGGGTGCTGTACTCGGGGAAGATCACCAGGTCCATCCCCGGCAGGCCCTGCTTCATGCCCACCACCATGCTGGCGATGTTCTTCGCGTTGGCGAGCACTTCTGCCTTGCTGTGCAGGCGCGGCATCTTGTAGTTGACTACTGCCACGCCGACCGTGTCCTTGCTGCTTGATATGTCACCGTGATGCATTCGAGGTCTCCTGGTTTCGTGAAGGGTTCGGATGGCGGCCGTCAGTGGCTGATCATCCAGGGGCGCTTGCTCGGAAAGGCCTTGTTGCCGTTTGCGCCGGTGAGCGTCGCGCCCCGTTTGACGGTGCCGCAGCATCCGCAACCGGCTGGATGCTTGAGGCGTGCGTATTCACGCGAGCTCTTCGGTTCGTGGCGGGCGCGTTCGTTGGTGGCGAGCGCGCTGCGCGTGCCGCCGTCCATCAGCGCCAATTGCGGCGCGGTGACGAAGACGCGCGGCGCCACCGCGCCGCAGTCAGGACAGGCCGCGGGCTCGTCGCGTGTGCTAACCGAGCGGATCGCGTCGAAGCCGCCGCAGCCGGCGCAGGCGTAGTCGTAGGTCGGCATGGGGGCGCTCCGATCAGACGACGTCTTGCGACAGCGGCATCACGACCGAGCCGTCGAGGAACTTCGTCGGCCCGCTCGCGTTCGGGTTGATGTCGAAGTCGAAAATCTGGGTCGGCAGCCACAGCGTTGCGCAGGCGTTCGGCACATCCACCACGCCGCTGATGTGGCCCTGCACCGGCGCCGTGCCGAGGATCGAGTAGGCCTGCGCGCCCGAGTAGCCAAACTTCTTTAGATACTCGATCGCGTTCAGGCACGCCTGTCGGTAGGCGACGTTGACGTCGAGGTAGTACTGCTTGCCGCTTTCGTCGACCGAGATGCCTTCGAAGATCAGGTAGTCGTTGTAGTTCGGCGTGATCGGGCTGGGCTTGAAGATCGGGTTCTTGATGCCGTACTTGGCCATGCCGCCCTTGATCAGCGTGACGCGCATGTGCACCCAGCCGGCCATCTCGATCGCGCCGCAGAAGGTGATTTCGCCGTCGCCCTGACTGAAGTGCAGGTCGCCCACCGACAGGCCGGCGCCATCCACGTAGACCGGGAAGAACACCTTGGAGCCGCGCGACAGGTCCTTGATGTCGCAGTTGCCGCCGTGCTCGCGCGGGGGCACGGTGCGTGCGCCCTCGGCTGCCGCTGTCGCCCGGGCCTCGCCGGTCAGGCGGCCCATGTGGGCAGTGCCGGCGAACGGCGGGTTGGCCAGACCGGGCACGCGCGTCGGGTCGGTCGCGATGAAGTCGATCTCGCGCTTGTTCCACATGTCGAGCATCGGCTTGTCGGGCAGGCATCCGATCAGGCCGGGATGGATCAGCCCGGCAAAGTTCACGCCCGGCACATGCCGGGAAGAGGTGAACATGCCGTGGAAGTCCCAGATGGATTTTTGGGCCTGCGGGAAATGGTCGGTCAGGAACCCGCCGCCGTTGCGCGTCGCGAACACCCCGGTGTAGCCCCAGCCCTGCCCGGAGATGCCATCGGTGTTCTCTTCGTCGCATGGGCCGATGTCCAGGATGTCCACGACCAGAAGGTCGCCAGGCTTGGCTCCCTCTACGCGGAAGGGCCCGCTCAGGACGTGGACTCCCGCCAGTGGGGCGTCGCGAACGTCATCGGCGGAGTCGTTGTTGCGGATGGCGCCGTCGAACCACTCTCTGCAGTCTGCCCGGAATGTGTCTCCGGCCTTGACTGTCACGTTGGCGGGCACGTCGGGGTGCCAACGATTGTGGCCGACGTATTGCTGGTTCGTGAAGGACTTGGTGTTGTCTAGCGGAAACAGATTCTTGGGCATAGCCCATCCTTTGTCTCGGTCGAACGCTGTGGATGGGCGCCGTGACGCCTCGCGGCGTCGTCCTGGGCTGTCGCATCCGGACGAAAAGCGCACCGGACACGACCACCGCGAAGGCCGTCAGGATCGTCACGAACGGATTGGCGCTGATGATCAGGTAGGTCGGTGTGAGGATCTGCAGAAATCCCACACAGACGCTGAGCGGCGCTACCGACATCCCGTCAACCCAGCCAGGCAACATCGTGCCGTTTGTGAACAAGATGGCTCCGCCAAGAGCCCGACAGCCGCCATGTGGCTCCCCCTTTCGGGTAGCGCCGGGGGGCAGAGAGCCGCGCGGCCCAGCCCACGCGCCACTGATCATGAGCTGCCGAGCGAGCGTGCTCCTGCGGGAGGGCTTGGTCAAGAGATCCGCAGATCTGGTGATCAGCATGACATCGGTGCACGACACGCCGGCGAGTCCCTGCAGCAATGTCCTGTTGATCATGAGACGGGGGCCCGCAAGGGGTGCGGTTTCGAGGCGCCGGTTGCCCGCTGACGTATCAGGGCGCACCCACGCAGATCTAGCTTTCCAGGGGGCCATTGGTCGGCGCTGCTGCGACGACGAGGCGAACGGGCGGGTGCGTTGACGAACTTCGTGATCAGGAACCAGACGCCGCAGCACGTCGAGCTGCACGGTGTGGACGACGACGACATCCTCAAGCTCTCGCCGCTGCAGGTCCGGCGGCTCGGCAGCCACCCCACTCGGCTGTACGGCGACGCGGCCACAGCCGCCCGGCAGGATCAAGCTGTCGACTGGGAGCCCGAACCGACCCAGAGCATGATCGTGCAGGTCGCGTCGGTGTTCGCTGCCATCGGCATGCTCGCCGGCCTCGTCGCAGTTGCGGCGCTCCTGGGCCGAAACGTCGTTGCGGCGATGGCGATCACCGGGTTCGCGAGCCTGTGCCTGCTGGCTGCCGCGCTGGCGATCCGGCGCGCCCGGGGAAGGTTGCTGCACGGCGTGGACCGGCTGGATCGCGAGCTCGAGCCGGCCCGCGAGGCTGCCGGCCTCGTGGAGTTGCTGCGCGACCTGGTGATCTCCTCGTTCCAGTACTCCGCGCTGGTGGTACTCGTCGTCGTGGGCGTCTCGGCGCCCGCTGCCGCGCTGTACTTCGGCACCGACCTCGCCCAGGCGGTGACGTTCGACGGCCTGCGGCCCACCGTGATCGGCGGTGACGTGGCGCATCACGTGCTCGTAGTGCGCTCCCTACAGCTGGTGCTGGTGATCCTGATCTCGCTCGTCCCGGCGCTGATGTATTTCCAGTTCGACCGGGAGAAGCTGACCACGCTGGTCGACCGGTGGCTTCATGTGATCTTCCGGCTCGACCCGACGCTGCGGACCATCGCTGATGTGGACGCCAAGTACGGCCGGCGGGTCGAGGAGTTCCTCGGCGCCTCACTCGGGCTCGGAGTCGACACGACCAGGCAGCGATTGCGTGACCGATCGCCGGTCGTGCTGTCCACGTTGCTCATCGCGATCGGCTGGATCGTCGTCGTGCTGAGCGTGCCCGACAACGGTCCGGACGGCGCACCGGCCACCGTGCCCGAGATGTTCCATCCCAAGCTCACGCCGGTCACGATGGCGTTCCTGGGGGCCTACTTCCTGTCCGTGCAGGTCGCGTTGCGGGGTTTCGTCCGCGGCGACCTCAAGCCCAAGACGTACAACGTCATCACCGTACGGATCCTGATGGCCGTCGTCCTCGCGTGGTCCGTCCAGGGGATCATCGGCGACGGTCCCAGCACGCTTGCAATCTCGTTCCTGGCCGGAGTTGTCCCCAACACCGTGCTGTTGACCATCCGCACCCTCACCGGGAGCAAGGCCACCACGGACGACGAGCTGGATCGCCGCTCGCCGCTGACCCAGATCGACGAGATCGACGTCTACGAGCGCACCCGCCTCGAGGAGGAGGGCATCACCAGCGTCCAGGCGTTGGCCCGGCACGATCTGGTGGACCTGATGCTCAGCTCCCGGATCCCCGCCCCCCGGTTGATCGACTGGGTCGACCAGGCGATGCTCCAGCAGCACACGAGTGCGGAGGCCACCATGGCTCTGCGCGCCAACGGGGTGCGGTCCGCCACCGACCTGCTGCAGGTCTGCGCGGACGAGGACGCCCTCGCCGAGCTGACCAAGGTGCTCGACGGACGGTGCAGCCCGACCCTGCTGCGGGTCGTGCTCGCCAAGGACGAGTGGCTGACCTACGTCACGAACTGGCGGCAGCACGAGGACGCCCACGCGAGCAGGGTCGTTGTCTACCACGCCGACCGGCCTGCCGTCGGCGGGATCGACCTTGCCGCGCACATCCATCGGCAACCCATCGCGACCTCCACCGAGCCGCGTCAACTGAGCGACACACCCACGACCGGGAGGCACCATGTCCGAGCCCGTTGATGACCCTGCCGGACTGCCGGGTCTGATCCCGCCAGCGCGTACGCCGGGGCAGGCATCCGCCGCCGCGCCGCCGGCCCCGGTCGGGTTACGCGCCGACCTCGTGCTCGAAGGCGGCGGCGTCAAAGGCATCGGGCTGGCCGGCGCGGTCATCGAGCTCGATGCGGCCGGCTACCACTTCCCACGGGTCGCCGGGACGAGCGCCGGCGCCATCGCGGCGGCCCT
>ENA-OFCI01000168-OFCI01000168.1-metagenomes-genome-assembly--contig:-NODE-168-length-43568-cov-6.163308_pt1 | contig 43568 bp, 42 predicted proteins | sample MGYA00153391_OFCI01 | MGnify analysis MGYA00153391
CACGCGCGGTGTCTTCACGTCAATCAAAGACCTCGACAAGAAGCTCATGCACTGCATCCGTCAGTACAACAAAGACCCAAAACCGTTGAAGTGGAAATTCGCCGATCCAACTCGACACATCACATCCGATTCTTCGGATTCAGTGGACTGGTCACCTAGCTACCCCTACTAGAGGGCCCGCCTGCGGCAGGCAGCTTTAGTCAAACGATGTGAGTCGCCGCATCGACCGACAACCGGCGCGGCGATTGGAAGCCGTAGACTCGTCGCTATGCGCTCGCCCAAGACTCTGCCGAAAACCATGCCCGCCCGCGGCATGGTCAGCAGTGTCGTCGTGCGTATCGTCCTTGCGCTGGCGTTCCTGTTCGCGCAGCAGACGGCCTCGCTGCACTGGCTCTCCCATGCGATCGACGCGACGCACGCGAAGGTCGGCAAGGTCGCGCCCTTGGCCGACCATTGCGACGAGTGCCTGACGCTCAGCGCACTCGGTGCCGGCGCCACGAGCAACAGCGCGGAGTTGCCGGCCCCCGCCGTGCAGCACGCACTGCTCGCAGCAGCCGAGCCGGTGGCCCCATCGGCCGCGCTGCGGCTGGCTTTTAATTCGAGAGCGCCACCGATCCCGGTCTGAGCCCGTTCGCGCGAACGCGTGCCGAGTGCACGCGCTCGCCCTTCCCGCTTTCAGATCAGGATTTTTCATGTTCAAGTTGACCACCCTGGCCAGCGCCGCTGCGCTCGCAATCGCCAGCGTGCACGCGCGCGCGGCCGACCCAACCGTGGCGCAAGCCGCGCCCGCCGCACCGAGTGCATCCGCCAGTGCACCCACCGGCGCAACCGCCAACGCACCCGCGGCGAAGGGCGCAACCACGCAGCTCGACCGCGTCGAAGTCAAAGGTACTCGCCAGCGCCTCGACGAAGCGCGCAGCTCGCTCTCGCCCGAGACCGGCAGCACGATCTACCGCTTCGACAAAAGCGATATCGCCAAGCTGCCGCTCGGTGACGCGACCCCGCTGAACCAGGTGCTGCTGCGCGCACCCGGCGTGGTCGGCGACTCTTACGGCCAACTGCACGTGCGCGGTGATCACGCAAACCTGCAGTACCGGATCAACGGCGTTGTCATCCCCGAATCGATCAGCGGTTTCGGGCAGGCACTCGACACGCGCTTCGCCGACCAGGTCAACGTGCTGACCGGCGCGTTGCCGGCGCAATACGGCTACCGCACCGCCGGCGTGATCGACATCAGAACCAAGGGCGCGGACCTTGCCAACACCGGCAGCGTCGACTTCGTGCTCGGCAGCCGCGGGCACCGCGAGACCAGCCTCAACCTCGGCGGCACGGCCGGCGACCTGCAATTCTTTTTGACCGGCTCCCACCTGCAAAACGACATCGGCATCGAGAACCCGACCGCGGCCAAGAACGCCGTCCACGACGACACGCGCCAGACCAAGGGCTTCGCCTACCTGAGCTACCTGCTCGGCGACAACAGCCGCGTCAGCCTGATGCTGGGCACCGCGCAAAGCCGCTTCCAGATCCCGAACGTGCCGGGCAAATCACCGGCCTTCACGCTGGCCGGCGCCACGCCGCCGGACTCGATCGCGCTCGACGCGAACCAGCGCGAGCGCAACAACTTTCAGGTGTTGAGTTTTCAATCGAGCCTTGGCGACGGCACCGACTACCAGGTCTCGCTGTTCAACCGCACGAGCAGCGTGCACTACCGGCCCGACCCGGTCGGTGACCTCACCTACAACGGCGTGGCCGCCGACGTGGTGCGGCGCAATGTCGCGAGCGGTCTGCAGCTCGACGCGAGCCGTGTGCTGAACGCGCAGCACACGCTGCGCGGCGGCCTGTTCGCGCAGCGCGAGCGCGGCATCGTCGCGAACACATCGACCGTGTTCCCGGCAGATGCCGACGGCAACCAGAGCAGCGACGTGCCGCTGACGATCGCCGACGCCAGCCGCATCAAAGGTTACCTGTTTGGCGCCTACCTGCAAGACGAATGGCAGCCGACGAAAGCGCTCACCGTCAACTACGGCGTGCGCTACGACAAGGTCGACACGGTGATCGCCGAATCGCAGTGGAGCCCGCGCCTGGGTGCCGTCTACCAGCTCGGGGCTGACACCCGCGTGCATGCCGGCTACGCCCGCTACTTCACGCCGCCGCCGACCGAGAAAATCGACACCACCTCCGTCGCGAAATTCCTCGGCACGACCAACGCGCTGCCGTCGGACGCGAACACTGCCGTGCGCTCCGAGCGCTCGAACTACTTCGACCTCGGCATCAGCCACCAGCTCACACCGCAGATCACACTCGGCGCCGACGCCTACTACCGCGACGTCAAGCACCTGCAAGACGAAGGCCGGTTCGGCAACGCGCTGATCTACTCGGCCTTCAACTACGCGCGCGGCAAGATCTTCGGCATCGAGTTCTCTGGCTCGTACGTAGACGATCGCTTCTCGGCCTTCACCAACCTGAGCTTGAGCTCGGCCAAGGGCAAAGGCGTCGAGTCCGGACAGTTCAATTTCGACGCCGACGAGCTCGCCTACATCCAGACCAATTGGGTTCACCTTGACCACGAGCAAAAGATCGCAGCCTCGGCGGGCACGTCGTACCGCTTCGGCGACAACACCACGGTTGGCGGCGACGTGCTGTACGGCAGCGGCCTGCGACGCGGCTTCGCGAACACCGAGCACTTGCCCAGCTTCGTGCAGGTGAACGCGTCGGTGGCGCGCACGTTCAAGCTCGATGGTCTCGGCAAATTCGACGTGCGCTTGTCGGCGTTGAACCTGTTCGATCGCAGCTACCAGCTGCGTGATGGCAGCGGCATCGGCGTGGGCGCGCCGCAGTACGCGCCACGGCGAACGATCTACGTGGCGTTGAGCAAGCCGTTCACGTTTTGACGCCGGCGGTGGCGGCGGCGGGCTGCACAGGCGCGGCTCAATCGCCGCCGCAACCGCCGCCTCCGTCACCGCCGCCGTCCCCGGCGTCTCCGGCGTCATCGATGCTGCTCGACCCATCCGCGCCGCCGCCTCCCGAGCCGTCGCGGGAACTCAGGTCGCTCGCGCAGTGCGTGCCACCGCGGTCGGCTCCGAGCGCCGCGCAATCGAGCGCGTAGACATAGCCACCCGCGATGCCGAGCGACGCGTCGAGCGCGAACAACAACGGCAGTCGCTTGGGTTTGTGCGGATCGATGCGCTCGTCCTGGCAGGCCAGACGCCATGCGCGGCGCAAACCTTCGTGTTGCGTGGGGTTGCGCGCCTTGCCGAGGGGCGCCGGTGGCAGCGCCTCGGCGGGCGTGTGGTGCAACATGCGCCCGAACGCCTTGCGGCAAAACACCTCGTAGCCGCGGGTGTGCAGGATGCACTCGTGCCACAGCGCGTCGACCGCCTGCGACGGCATCGCGACGAAACGCCCCCGCGCCTGCGCGCTCGCCCTGAAAAATTGCCGCAAGGCGCGCTCGACCTCCAGCGCCTGCGCGTCGCCGAGGTTCGGGTAGGCCTTCAGCAGCTTTTGTTTCAGGTACGGCGGGAACTGGTGCCGGTCGATGGCGCGCAGGGCGTAGCGTTGCGATGTGCGCCGGTACCAGGGCCAGACCACCGCCACGACGGCCACCGCGGCGACCGCCGCCATCCAGACTTTCAACATCTCGACTCGCCCATGGTGTTCACGCGCGCACTGTCGGCGGGCCGACGGCGCCGGCTCGGGCCGCGAGCGTGAGGCTGTTCACACCACCAGCGGTTCCGGCTCCAGCCGGATGCCGAAGCGGCCGTAGACGCTCTCCTGGATCGCCGCGGCCAGCAGCATCACCTCGGAGCCGATCGCGCCGCCTCGGTTCACCAGCACCAGCGCCTGCTTGTCGTACACCGCCGCCTGGCCGACGTGTTTTCCCTTCCAGCCGCAGGCGTCGATCATCCAGCCGGCCGCGAGCTTGATGCTGCCGTCGGGCAGCGGGTAGTGCACGACCTCGGGGTCGCGGCCGATGATGTCGCGGCACTGCTCGGTGGTCACGATCGGGTTCTTGAAAAAGCTCCCGGCGTTGCCGAGCACGGCCGGGTCGGGCAGCTTGGCGCGGCGGATCGCGCAGACCCAGTCGAACACTTGCTGCGCGCTCGGGGACTCGATGCCAGTCTCGTGCATCTTGCGTTCGAGGTCGAGGTAGCCGAGCACCGGCTGCCACGGTTTGGGCAGGCGAAACCGCACGCGCGTGATGACCGTGCGGTTCGTGAGCGAGTGCTTGAACACGCTGTCGCGGTAGCCGAAGGCGCAGATCTCGGCGCGCAACGTTTGCGTGCGGCCGGTGACCAGATCGACCGCATCGAGCGACTCGAAACGGTCTTTGAGCTCGACGCCGTAGGCGCCGATGTTCTGCACCGGCGAGGCGCCGACCGTACCCGGTATCAGCGCGAGGTTCTCGAGCCCCGGCCAGCCGTGCGCCAACGTGTGCGCAACCAGCGCGTGCCAGTTTTCACCGGCGCCGGCTTCGATGATGAACGCATCGGCCCGCTCCTCGACCAGCCGAATGCCGCGGACCTCGACCTTGAGCACGACCTGCGGCATGTCTTTCGTCAGGATGATGTTGCTGCCGCCGCCGAGCACGAACTTCGGCGCAGTGCCGAGTGCGGGGTCGTCGACGACACGGCGCACGTCGGCATCGCTCGCGATGCGCACCAGCGTGTTCGCCACCGCCGGCAAGCTGAACGTGTTGTAGGGTTTGAGGCTGACGCCCCTCTCTATTTGCATGCCACAATTTTGACCTATCGCCACTGGCCTGCTCCATCGAATCACCATGCCTTCCTTCGATACCGTTCTCGAACCCAACCTCGTCGAAGTGCGCAACGCCGTCGACCAGACCGCCAAGGAAATCGGCACGCGTTTCGACTTCAAGGGCTCGTCCGCCAAGGTCGAGCTGAAAGAGAAAGAGATGACGGTGTGGGCCGACAGCGATTTTCAAATCGGCCAGGTGCTCGATGTGCTGATCGCCAAGCTCACGAAGCGCAGCGTCGACATCCGCTTTCTCGACCGCACCGCCAAGATCGAGAAGATCGGCGGCGACAAGGTCAAGCAGCTGATCGTCGTGAAGAACGGCATCGACTCCGACACCGCGAAGAAGATTCAAAACTTCGTGAAGCAGAGCAAGATGAAAGTGCAGGCTGCGATCCAGGGCGACGTGGTGCGCGTGACCGGCGCCAAGCGCGACGAGCTGCAGGCCGCGATGGCGCTGATCCGCAAGGAAATCGCAGACGCGCCGCTCACGTTCACGAACTTCCGCGACTGATCCGCATGCTGCGCTTCGCGTTCGCCGCGCTGCTGACCGCAGCGCAGGCGTTCGCGCCCGCGTTAGCGCAAAGCGTCTCGATGAGCGGCAGCCTCGGTGACAAGGCGCTGCTGATGATCGACGGCGCGCCGCGCACGGTCGCCGTCGGCGCCACGGTGCAGGGCGTCAAGCTGATCAGCGTGACCGGCAGTGACGCGGTTGTCGAGGTCAAGGGCCAGCGCCTGACGTTGCGGCTCGGCGGCGCGCAGGTCAACATCGGCGGCGCACCGAGCGCGGGCGGTGGCACGCAGATCGTGCTCGCGGGCGACAACGCCGGCCACTTCTTCACCGGCGGCTCGATCAACGGCAAAGCGGTGCGCTTTTTGGTCGACACCGGTGCCACCTATGTCTCGATGGGCGTCAACGAGGCCGAACGTCTCGGCATCGACTACCGCGCCGGCCGGCCAGGCATGACCAACACCGCGAACGGCGCGATGGCGGTCTACAAGGTCGCACTCGCGTCGGTGCGGGTCGGTGATGTGCAGGTCTACGACGTCGAGGCGCTGATCGGGCAGGCGCCGATGGAAGTCGTGCTGCTCGGCAACAGCTTTCTAACGCGCTTTCAGATGAAGCGCGAGAACGACACGATGACGCTGAGCAAGCGGTATTGAACAGTCATTGACTCTGGCGCGGCGCCGAGCGGATCACGCCGACGCCGGCCGCCATGCCGCGTTCCCAGGCCGCAGCCATTTCGTCGAACAGCGGCCGCGAATCGAGCGCGCGGCCCGAGTTGACGGCGCGCGCGGCTTTCAGGATCAGCGTCTTGCTGTGGCGGGCGATCAGCTCGAAGTCTTCTGCCGCGGCCGTGGCGTCGGGTCGCAACCAGCGCAAATAGATCGCCGCGAGTTCGAACGCCGCGCCGAGCTGGCGCACCCCGGCGAACGCCCACGGGTGGTAGCGCGCCAAGCCGCGTTGCTGCAAGGCCGGCAAATCGGCCTCGAAGCGCTCGCGAAACCGCTCGACAGGGTTGCTCGCGCGGCGCCACGCGAGGTGGGCGTCGAGCATGGCGGCCGAGTGCGCGCGGAGTTCGGCGTCGGGCCGACGAACGGCGCGGTCGATGTGGATGATCTCGGCGTAGGGCGGCAGCTGTGCCGATGGCGCATCGAGCGCGAAAATCTGGCCGAAGTCATCGCCCTCCAGCTCGAAGTAGCCGGCGTTATGAAAGTAGCCGAGCTGGCGCGCTGCGGGGTCGATCTCGTTCAGCACGATCGTGGTCTTGGCGTGCGCCTGCCGGTAGTCGGTGCCGGCGGTGTCGGGCAGCCAGTGCGCATCGACCTCCAGGCTCAGCAAGCGACCCGAACCGAGGTGTTCGCAGGCGTGCTCGATCATCGGCCGCCAAACGGTGAGCTCCTGCACATCGATGCCGTAGAGCGCACGCAGGTCACCGAGCGGCGGCTTGAAAAACGTCCACTGGTCGCCGAGAAAATCGAGCGCGACGACGAAGGCGAGGCAGGCCCGCGGCTCCATGCCTTGCGCATGCAACAACTCGATCCACAGATCGGCGTAGCAGTTTTTCTCGACCCAGATGCGCTCGGCGCTGTGCAGCGAATGCGGCCGGTGTTCGGCGGCACTCAGGCTGGGCAGCACGGCGACGTGGGTCATAGCCAACTGCGTCACGGCCAAAGAAGGGCGCGCACGTCGGCCGGCCACAGCAGCGGGTCGAAACCATGCGTCTTGATCAGCGCCAGCGTGACGCGCTCGAGCCCGAAGCCGAGGCACGCGGTGCTCGCCGTGTCGCCGTCGGCGGAGCGGATGCCGAAAGTCGAACTGAAGTGATCCTGGTGCCAGTTGAAAGAGCAGATCGCGGTCGGCTTCGCTTCGGAGATCACCGGCACGAGGATCTCGAACTTGAGCCGCTGGTCGCGCTGGCTGGCCGCCATGATCTTGCCGGCCCGGCCGAAGAACGGGTCGCTCGCGACATCGCGCGCCACCGGCAATTGCAACGATCTCAGCAGCGCCATGCCGCGCTCGAGCCAGGTGTTGCGCCAGTCGAGCACTTCATCGGGCGTGCCGACGCGGATGAACTCGCGCATGCGGAACGACTGCAGACGCGTCGGCTCGGCCGAGGGCTCGTGGCGATAGACCCAGTTCATCACTGTGACCAGCCGCCCACCTTGCCGCAGCAGGCCCGAGAAGATCGGGTAGACCGGATAGCAGGCGGCCGGCGTCAGCATCGCTTCGGTGATGGCGAGCAGGTCTTCCCAGCGCTCACCGGCGCGCACGCGCTCGCTCAAGCTGTGCGCTGCCCGCTCGTCGCCGAAGAAGCTGTTGATCGAGCCGCAGAGCTGCGGAAAATTGTCCATGTAGCCGACCTTCTCGATCAGCGCGCGGGCGACGATTGGAGGAAAGGTCATGGTCTCGGCGTGGTCGTCGGCGGCGGTGCGTTCGACGAGTGCGTCGAAGCGCGACAGCACGTCCTCGAACACGCTGCCGCGGCCGTAGCCGCCTTGCACGCCGGTCGGGATGATCAGGCCGTGCGCGACGAGGGCCGCGTAGAAGATTTCGGGGTCGTAGCGATCAAGCACTTCAGACATCTTTGACCACCAGCAACATCGAAGCGCTCTTCGCGGCGAGCCGTTCGTTCGAGACCATCAACGCGGCCGACAGGCTGTCGCGGTAGTGGCGGCCGACGCTGAACTTGGAGTCGTTCTTGTAGCCCATCACGCCGATCACCTGCAGCGCCTGGTGAACGATGCGCGGTGCGGCGTCAGACGCTTGCATCTTCAGGTGGTTCAACTTGAGCGCCCAACCCATCGTCATCAGTTCGTCACGGCCACGCGCGTCGTCGCCGAGCGCATCGAAAGCGCTCGCGTTGCCGAGCCAGAGTTGCTGCATCGAATGCAATTCGGCGACGGCCTGCGCGAGTGCGGTCGCAGCCGGCGGCATCGTGCCGGGGTCTTTGCGCGCCTGGCCGCGCACGAAGGCCGCCGCGCGCCCGACGGCTTCGGCCGCGATGCCCCACCACAGGGCTGCCCACAGGATGTGCGAGTACGGCACCATCGTCTGCGCGGACGAGTCGGCATAGCTGCCAGGCAGGATCTGCTGTGCATGACCGCGCCCCGACACCTGGCCGCCCGCGCTGCAGGTGCCGCGCATGCCGAGGGTGTCCCAGGCGCCGGCGCCGTGCAGCGTGAAATCACTGCGTTCGAGGTAGACCAGCACCTGGTCGCCGGCGGTGGCGTCGGGCGCCCTGCGCGCGGTCACGAGCAGCGCGTCGGCATGCTGGCCGTAGGACACGGTGGTCGCGGCTTTCTCGAGCGTGAAGTCGTCGCCTTCGCGTTGCACTGCGCAGATGCTGGAGCGCGTGTCGCCACCGGTGCCGACCTCTGAAGTCACCGAGGCCATCAGCGTCTGCTCGGCCACGCAGGCTTGCAGCACACGACGAAACCACGGCGAATCGAGCCCGTGCCGCGCGATGCATGCGACCTCGATCAAGTGCATCGCCAACACCATGGCACTGGCCGAGCAACCGTGCGCGAGCGCGCCGCACAGGGTCGCGAGTTGGGTCATGTCGCAGCCGGCACCACCGAGCGACTCGGGCACGCCGGCAGAGAGCAGCTTCGCCCCGCGCAATGCCGCCATGGTCTCGCGCGGAAAGCGCGCCTGTGCGTCGACCTCGTCGGCGTGGACTGCCGCGACATCGGTCGCGATCGCGCGAACCTGTGCGAGCAGTGTTTCAAATGAAGCGTTGTTCATCGTGGTCGTGTATTTCCGGTGGCACGGCATTGTTTGCGCGAACCCGCCCCCCGGGTCTAGGGGGTCGAACGTGTCGGGTCCATTGCCCAGTGGATATCCGTGAAAATCTACACTTGTTATCAGTTGTGTTTGAGGAACCGAACGTCGAAGATCAGGTGCAATGAATCCACACGAAAACATGGTCGAGCAAGCCTGCGTACCCGCGTTCGCACCCGCGTTCGCAAGCATGACGGGCCTGCGCGTGGGGGTCGACATAGCGCAAATCAGCGCGATCGCCTCTTCACTCGCGATCTTCGGCGATCGCTTTACACAGCGCATCTTCAGCGCCGCCGAAATCGCCTACGCGACCGAAGCGCCCGTCCTCACCGCACAGCGGCTCGCCGCGCGTTTCGCCGCGAAAGAGGCGGCGATGAAAGCGTTCGATTTGTCCGAGGCCGGCGTGGGCTGGCGCGACATCGAAGTCACGCGTTCGCCGAGTGGCGCTTGCGGCCTGTTATTGCACGGTCGCGCCGCCGAGCACGCCGAGCGCAGCGGTTGCACGCAGATCACGGTCAGCCTCAGCCACGACGGCGACTACGCCGCTGCGATGGTGGCGGCATTGGCGCCGCGCCATTGACTTGGCGCCTCTGTAAAACGCGCCTCACATCCCCCGAAGGTTTCCATTGCACACCGCCACCGATTTCGATGCCCAGATTCGCGCGATTCTCGTCAAGCACGGTCGCCTCGCAAGCGACGCCAACGGGCTCGCCGCAGATGCCGATCTGTACCAGGCCGGCATGAGCTCGCACGCCAGCGTCAACGTGATGCTCGCGCTCGAAAGCACATTCGACATCGAGTTCCCCGACGAGTTTCTCAAGCGCAGCGTGTTCGCGAGCATCGCCTCGATCCGCGACGCCGTGGCCGGCATCGGCCAGACCTGACTCCGCACTCGCCATGAACGGCAGCACGCGGCGCGTGTCGACCCAGCGGCGCACGCCGCTGCTAGCGCGCTGGTCGCTGCGGCGCGCCGGTGGTGAGTGGGTCGCGATCACCGGCCCCGACACCGTGGCCGCCGCCTTGCGCGCCATCGGGCAGTGGTCGCTCGATGCGCCAACGCAGCGCTTCGATGCCGACGACTGGTGGTTTCGCGCCGAGTTCGAGGCGCCTGCTTCGGCTGCACCGACCGCGCACCGCGCACTCGCGTTCGGCGGTTTGGCCGGCCCGTGCGAGGTCTGGCTGAACGGCGCCGCGCTGCTGCAGAGCAGCAACATGCACCTGCACCACACCTGCGACGAACCGACGCTCGCGCCGACCGGCAACGAGTTGCTGTTGCGCTTCGCTTCGCTCGACCGCTGGCTCGCGCACAAACGGCCGCGCCCGCGCTGGCGCGCACCGATGGTCGAGCACCAGCAACTGCGCTGGGCGCGCACCACACTGCTCGGGCGCACGACGGGCTGGTCGCCGCCGGCCGCGGCCGTCGGCCCTTGGCGTGCCGTCGAATGGGTCGAGCGCGAACGGGTCGACGTTTCACGTTTGCGACTGCGCGGCGGCGTCGATGGCACGAGCGGGATGCTCGCGATCAGCGTCGACTTGACCGCGTTCGACGAAGCATCGCCCGTCGCGCAGGTCGATCTCGTGCTGGCCCGCGCGGGCCAGACGCACCGCGTCGAACTCTCTCGCGCCGATGCGACGGCGACGGGGTTCGCTGCCTCGCTCAACGTGCCCGACGTTGCGCTGTGGTGGCCACACACGCACGGCGAGCCGGCGCTGTACGAAGGGCAACTCCTGGTTCGCACCGCCGACGTTCGCGAGCCCGTGACCGTCGACCTCGGCCGCATCGGCTTTCGCTCATTGACGCTCGACACCGCGCACGGCGATTTCGCGCTGCGCGTCAACGGCGTGGCGGTTTTTTGCCGCGGCGCGTGCTGGACGCCTCTCGATGTCGTCAGCCTCAAGGCCACGCCCGAGGCCTGCCGCACTGCGCTCGAAAAGGTGCGCGACGCCGGCATGAACATGCTGCGCGTCAGCGGCACGATGGTCTACGAAGACGATGCGTTTTTCGACGCTTGCGACGCGCTCGGCATCCTCGTTTGGCAAGACTTCATGTTCGCGAACATGGACTACCCGAACGACGACGCCGCCTTCGCCGCCTCGGTTCGCGACGAAGCCGCGCAGCAGCTCGAACGCTGGCAGGCGCGCCCCTGCCTCGCGGTGCTCTGCGGCAACAGCGAAGCCGAGCAGCAAGCCGCGATGTGGGGCGCGCCGCGCGAGGCCTGGTCGCAGCCGCTGTTCGACCGTGACCTCGCCGAACTGGCGCATGCCTGGTGCCCCGACGTGCCGTACTGGCCTTCGAGCGCGCACGGTGGTGCGTTCCCGCACCAAAACAACGCCGGCACGACCTCGTACTACGGCGTCGGCGCCTATCTGCGGCCACTTGACGACGCGCGCCGTTCGGGCTTGCGCTTCGCGACCGAATGCCTTGCGTTCGCGAACGTACCACCGCCCGCCACGCTCGCCCGCATGCCAGGCGGCACCGCGCTGCGCGTCACGCACGCCGGCTGGAAGGCACGCGCCCCGCGCGACCTCGGTGCCGGCTGGGATTTCGACGACGTTCGCGACCATTACCTGCAACGCCTCTACGGCGTCGACGCACTCGCGCTGCGCAGCACCGACCACGCTCACTACCTCGCGCTCAGCCGCGCCGTGGGTGCCGAGGTGATGGCGGCTGCGTTCGGCGAATGGCGGCGCGCCGGCTCGGGCTGCCGCGGCGCACTCGTGTGGTTCTTGCGCGACCTGTGGGCCGGTGCCGGCTGGGGTTTGCTCGACGACGTAGGCGCACCGAAAGCCGCGTTTCACGGCTGCCGGCGCGCGCTCGCGCCGATCGCCGCGTTCATCAGCGAGGAAGGCACGAACGGGCTCGACCTGCACCTCGTCAACGACCCCGGCCGCGCGCTCGCCGCCCGCATCGAGGTGGCGCTGTACCGCGACGACGGCCTGCGGGTCGGGCATGCCGAGCAGACTCACACGGTCGCTGCGCACGGCGCGCTGACGCTGCCGCTCGCGCAATGGTTCGATCACTTCATCGACCTCTCACGCGCGTACCGCTTCGGCCCGGCCGAGCACGCGCTGGTGGTCGCGACCGTATGCGATGCCGGCAACGCTCAGGTCGCGCAGGCGTTTGCCTTTCCCGACCACTTGCCCGCGCGGCGCGAGCGCGACATCGGTTTGAGCGCCCGCGCGGAGCGCCTCGCCGATGGCAGCGTCGACCTCACGTTGACCACACGTGGGTTCGCGCAGTCGGTGCACTTTGATGTGCCGGGGTTCATCGCGCGTGATGAATACTTTCACCTCGCGCCTGGCGCCGCGCGCCGCGTGTGCCTTTCACCCGTTGCCGTCGACACGCGCGGCGGAGGGCGCGGCCAAGTGCACGCGCTCAACAGCCTTGCGAGCGTCACGCTGGAACTGCCGCCATGTTGAAGCGCCCGACCGCACGTGCTGAGACCGGCTGGATCGCCTCACTGGGCGGCTTCACCGGCGCCTCTTGGTTCGAACCCACCGGTACCCGCTTCAGCGCTGCTGCAGTACTGATCGTGTCCGGCATTGCCCACGAAGAACGCACGATGGCCGAGGGCCTGACGGCTCTGGCGCAGTCGCTCGCGAGCGCCGGACACGGCACGCTGCTGATCGATCTGCACGGCACCGCGCAGAGCAGCGGGAATCTCGATGCACCGCTCATCGGCGAGCATTGGCGCGACGACGTGCGGGCATCGCTGCGCCATCTGCACGAGGCCGGCTTCGCGCAGGTGATCGTCGTTGGCGTGCGGCTAGGCGCACTGCTGGCCTTCGACGCGCTGCGCCACGAACAGGTCGCCGGTTTCGTCGCGTGGTCACCGGTACTTTCGGGGCGGCGCTACGTGCGCGAACTTCGCATGATGCAAAGCGCGACGAGCGATGCAGCAACATCGAAGGATGAGACGCTGTCGATCGCAGGTCACAGCATCCCGCGCTCGGCGCTGGCGCATCTGGCCACACTCGCATTCGGCGAGAACGCGCACGGCACGCAACTCCCGATGCTGCTGCTCGACGGCGCCGAGCGGATTGAAGCGACTCGGGCAGGGCAATTCGCGAAACCGGGTCTCCCGATCGATCGCGCTGTGTCCACCCAAGTCGACCGCTGGCTGTTTCAGCCCGACCTGATGCCAGCTCCGCCGCTAACTGACATCCGCACCATCACTGCGTGGTGCCAACGCCTTCATCCGAGTGCGTTGCCACTGGTTGAGCGCGCGCCGCCACGCCCGTACCTGCTGCAAGAAATCGTGCTGACGAGCGACGACGGTCGACGCGTGCGCGAGCGTGCGGTGCGCATCGAGCCCGAAGGGTTGAGCGCAATCGTCAGCGAGCCGGCCGATCGGCCCGCACGCGGCGTTTCGAGGCTGCTTGCTACGCTGGTTGGCCCGGGCAGGATGTTCCCCGAGTTCGCACGCTCGGAAGCCGGCCGCGGCAAAGTATGTTTGCGCTTCGACTTCGCAGGCTTCTCGACCAGCCGGCTTCGGGACGACGACTCCGGCGGGAGCCTCTATGGGCTAGGCAATCGTGTCGATGTCATCGCTGCTTTGGCCTGGCTAAAACGAGCCGGCCATTCGAAAGTGGCCATGGTGGGCTTTTGCGCTGGTGCCTGGTCGATGATCCACGCGGGTGCGGCGCAGGGAGTCGTCGCGGTCGTCGGCATCAACGTGGCGCTGTACCGTCAACCCGACTACGCGTGGCGCGAGTACTTGCTGCATGCCGGCCATCTGGTCTCGAAAATGCTCTCGCTGCTGCGCCGCCTCGCGCGACTTGCGTCGGCAGTCGATCGTCTGGAACGTTGGTCGCCGCTGGCCCTGAACCCGAACCGCTGGCTCGTGCGGCTTTGCAAATCGCCGGCGCGTTTGCTGCTCGTCTACGGCGCATCGGACCACGGCCTGGCGTACCTGAAACGCCATTTCGGACCGCCTCTCGATGCAACACAACGCAATGGGTCTTTACAGACACTGACCTATGACAATCTTGGTCACCTGACCCAAGGCACAGAGGCACGCGCGCGCGCACTTGGCAACATCGCCGTGTTCCTCGATGAGCTCGACGAACTCGGAGCCCTCGACGGCCAGCCCGCGACACCCGTGAATGAGCGCAGCGATCGCGAGCACCCCTTGTCACTGCTGGGACACCGCAAAAACGCACGGTCGTGCTAAAACTTGGTCCATCCCTCGATTGCTGCAGACCGGAGACGCGCCATGGACCTGAATTTCACGCCCGAAGAACAAGCCTTCCGCGAGGAAATTCGCGACTGGGTGGCCGAGAACCTGCCGAAAGACTTGAGCCACAAAGTCCACAACGCGCTCCACCTGACCAAGCAAGACATGCAGCGCTGGGCGCGCATTCTGGGCACGAAGGGCTGGCACGGTTGGGGCTGGCCGAAGCAGTTCGGCGGGCCGGGCTGGAACGCGATTCAAAGGCATCTGTTCGAGGAAGAAAACGCGCTCGCCGGCGCGCCGCGCGTCGTGCCGTTCGGCCCGGTGATGGTGGCGCCGGTGATCATGGCGTTCGGCACGCCTGCGCAGCAAGAGCGCTTTTTGCCCGGCATCATGAGCGGCGAGGTGTGGTGGAGCCAAGGCTATAGCGAGCCGGGTTCGGGCTCCGACCTCGCCTCGCTCAAGATGAAGGCCGAGCGCAAGGGTGACTACTTCCTTGTCAACGGCCAAAAAACCTGGACCACGCTCGGCCAGTACGGCGACTGGATCTTCTGCCTCGTGCGCACCAGCAACGAAGGCAAGCCGCAGACCGGCATCAGCTTCCTGCTCATCGACATGAAAAGCCCCGGCGTCTCGGTGCGGCCGATCATCACGATGGACGGCGCGCACGAGGTCAACGAGGTCTGGTTCGACAACGTCGAGGTGCCGGTCGATCAACTCGTCGGTGAAGAAAACAAGGGCTGGACATACGCCAAGCACCTGCTCGCGCACGAACGCACCAACATCGCCGACGTGAACCGTGCAAAGCGCGAACTCGAGCGCTTGAAGCGCATCGCGACCGCTGAAGGCGTCTACGCCGATGTGCGCTTTCGTGACGAAATCGCGAAGCTCGAGGTCGAGGTCGTCGCGTTGGAGATGATGGTGCTGCGCGTGCTCTCGGCCGAGAAGAACGGCAAGTCTTCGCTCGATGTCGCAGGCCTGCTGAAGATCCGCGGCAGCGAAATCCAGCAGCGCTACAGCGAGCTGATGATGCTGGCTGCCGGCCCGGCGTCGGTGCCCTGGATCCAGGAAGCGATGGAAGCCGGATGGCAAGGTGACATGGCCACCGGCGCGTTCGTCGCGCCGCTCGCAGGCACCTATTTCAACATGCGCAAGACGACGATCTACGGCGGCTCGAACGAAGTGCAACGCAACATCGTCGCGCAGACCGTGCTCGGCTAAATCATCAAGGAACCGACATGGACTTCGACTTTTCAGACGACCAGGAAATGCTGCGCGACTCGGTGCGCAAGTGGGTCGACAAGGCCTACACCTTCGATCGCCGGCGCGGCATCGTCAAGGCCGGCGGCTACTCGAAAGAGGCGTGGAAAGAACTCGCCGAACTCGGCCTGCTCGGCCTCTACGTCTCGGAAGAAAACGGCGGCATGGGCTTCGGCCCGGTCGACGCGATGGTCGTGATGGAAGAGCTCGGCCGCGGCATCGTGATGGAGCCGTTCGCGGCCGTGTCGCTGGTCGCCACGAGCCTGTTGAACGCCGGCAATGCGCCGTCGGCGCCGCTCTGGTTGCAGGGCATCGCCGAGGGCAAGGAGCTCGTCGTGCTCGCGCACCAGGAGCGCGCTGCGCGCTACCGGCTCGCGCATGTCGAGACAACCGCGAAGAACCATGGTGGCACATGGCAGCTGAGTGGTACCAAGACGGTCGTGCCGGCCGGCGCGCACGCGGGTGCGTTCATCGTGCCGGCGCGCGTCAGCGGCGCGGTCGATGCGCCGGATGGCATCGCGTTGTTCCTCGTCTCGAAGGGCGAGAAAGGTGTGAACGTGCGCGGCTACCCGACGCAAGACGGTGCGTGTGCCGCCGACCTCACGTTGACGGATGCCGACGCGATCGAATTGATGCCGGCCGGCGCGGCTTTCGGCGCGCTCGAACACGCGGTCGACATCGGCATCGCCGCGCTGTGCGCCGAGGCCGTCGGCGCGATGGACAAGCTGGTCGGGATCACCGTCGAGTACATGAACACGCGCAAGCAATTCGGCGTGGCGATCGCCAGTTTTCAGGCGCTCAAGCACCGCATCGCCGATGTCAAGATGCAGCTCGAACTCGGCCGCTCGATGAGCTATTTCGCGAGCCTGAAGTTGAACGACCCCGCGCCGCAACGCCGCCGTGCGCTCGCCCAAGCGAAGTACCAGATCGGGCAATCGATGCGCTTCGTCGGCCAACAGTGCATCCAATTGCACGGCGGCATCGGCGTGACCGACGAGTACGCCGCGAGCCACTATTTCAAGCGCCTCACAGTGATGGAAATGAGCTACGGCGACTCGATGCAGCAGCTCAGCGAGGTGTCGGCGCGGATGCAAAACACCGCAGGTGTTTTTGCATGATGCTCGCGCTAGGTGTTTTTGGTTGAATCGCGCGGCGGGTGTGCTCGCTCGATGCGACAGGCGGCGCTGGTGCTGGTGCTGGCAAGCCTGCTATGCGGGCCCCTGGCGCAAGTGGCTAACCCGATCGCTGCGCCGCTCGTCATCGCCCACCGCGGCGCGAGCGGCTACCTGCCCGAGCACGCGCTCGCCGGCTACGAGCTCACGATCAAGACGGGCGCCGACTTCATCGAGCCCGACCTGCAGATGAGGAGCGACGGCGTGCTCGTCGCGATTCACGACAACACGCTGCCGCGCACCACCAACGTCACTGATCTTTTCGCCGTGCGTGGGCTCACCGCAAAAGCCGGCTGCGAGGTCGTCGACTTCTCGCTCGCAGAGATCAAGACGCTGACAGTCAGGAAGACCACGACCGGTGCCACCACCTGCTCCGGCTTCACGCCGACATTCGCCGAACTGCGCGTACCGATCTTCGACGAGGTGATTGCGCTCGCGAAGGCACAAAGCACCGTCACCGGCCGCACGATCGGTATCTACCCACAGGCCAAGCAGGCCGACCCGGCGATGGAAGACAAGATCCTCGCAACGCTTGCCCGTGAGCGCTACACGAGCGGCGCCGACAAGGTCTTCGTGCAGTCGTTCGGCGACGCGACGATGAAGCGCCTGGCCGACAAACAGCGCGCGCTCGGTATGCGGCTGCCGCTGGTGCAACTCGGCGTCGCGGTGACGTTGCCCGACGGCGCGTTCGCGATCGGCGTGCCCGGCGGTCGCACGCTGTCGCTGCCGGAAGTTGCGGCCTATGCGAGCCGCGCCGGCGTCGCCATCGGCAACCCGAAGTTCCCGCTCGGCACCCGCTTCGTCGAGGCGGCGCATGCGGCCGGGCTTCCCGTGCACGGCTGGACCTTCGCGAAAGCCGATCCGGCCGCTGCCGCCGACGAGTACGAGATGTTTTTCGAGATGGGCCTCGACGGCGTGTTCAGCAACTACAGCGACCTGGCCGTCGCGTCGCGCAACACTTTCGTCGCTGCGCGCAAGTGAACAAAGCCGCACCCGCGCCCGCATCGCACACCGACAGCCTGACCGACGTGCGCGGCCTGCGCGTCGGCCACCACACCGATGCGCGCCGCCCGACTGGCGTCACCGTCGTTCTTACGCCCGAGGGCGCAGTCGCGGGGGTCGACGTGCGCGGCGCGGCGCCGGGCACGCGCGAGACCGAATTGCTTTCGCCGCTGAATGCCGTGGAGAAGGTGCACGCGGTGATGCTGGCCGGCGGCAGCGCGTTCGGGCTCGATGCGGCCGGTGGCGTGATGCGCTGGCTCGACGAGCGTGGTCATGGCGTGCAGGTCGGCCCGGCACGCGTTCCCATCGTGCCTGCGGCGATCCTGTTCGACCTGTGGATCGGCGACCCGACGAGCCGCCCCGATGCCGCCTCGGGCTACGCCGCCTGCGAGGCCGCGAGCGAGGCACCGGTCGCGCAAGGCAACGTCGGCGCCGGCACGGGTTGCAGCGTCGGCAAGCTTTTCGGCATCGGGCGCGCGATGCGCGGGGGGCTCGGCAGCGCGTCGGTCACAGTCGACGGCATCACGGTCGGCGCGCTGGTCGCGGTCAACGCGATCGGTGATGTCGTCGACCCATCGACCGGCCGAGTCATCGCCGGTGCGCGCACGCCCGATGGCCGCGCGTTGTTCGGCACGATGCAGGCGCTGCTGCGCGGCGACGTACCGGCCCCGCTGCAAGTCGGTGCAGCCACCACGCTCGGCATCGTCGCGACCGATGCGGTGCTGACCAAGTCGCAGGCCAACAAGGTCGCGCAGATGGCGCACGACGGCTTCGCGCGCGCGATCAACCCTGTCCACACGATGACCGACGGCGACACGGTCTTCGCGCTCGCCACCGGCGCGGCCGGGCGCACCGCGAACGTCACGCTGATCGGTGCGCTCGCCGCGGAAGTGATGGCAACCGCGATCGTGCGCGCGGTGCGCGCCGCGACCCGGCTCGATGCGCCGGGCCTGCCGGCGCTGCCGGCGGCGGGTGACCTCTGAACCACAATCCGCTTCGTGTTTCCGCAACGATCGACCTCGATCCGACCGAGCCAACGCCATGACACTCAACCGCCGCGACCTGCTGATCGCCTCCGCCGCTTCGACGCTGCTCGCCGCGTGCACGACCGCAACCAACACTCCGCCACCACCGATCGTGTTCGTGCACGGCAACGGCGACACCGCCGCGCTGTGGACGACGACGCTGTGGCGCTTCGAATCCAATGGCTGGCCGCGCGCGCGGTTGCACGCGGTCGATATTCCCTACCCGCTCTCGCGCGACGACGATACCAAGCCCCAACCAGGCCGCAGCTCGACGGCCGAGAACATGGCGTACCTCTCGGCCGAGGTCGACAAGGTGTTGATCGCGACTGGTGCGCGCCAGGTCGTGCTGATCGCGAACTCGCGCGGCGGCAACGCGGTGCGCAACTACATCCAAAACGGCAACGGCGCTGGCAAGGTCTCGCACGCAGTACTGTGCGGCACGCCGAACCACGGCGTGTACGCCGACCCGAAGCGTCCGCTGAACGCCGAGTTCAACGGCGCAGGTGCGTTCCTGATGGGCTTGAACGCGCCCAAAGCGCCGAACGGCGACGAGGTGACGCCGGGCGTGAAGTGGCTGACGATCCGCTCCGACGCCAACGACAAGTTCGCGCAACCCGACGGCGTGTGGATCGGTGCGAAAGGCGTGCCGACGAATGTCACGTTCGACGGCCCGGCGCTCAAGGGCGCCGAGAACGTCGTGATCGCCGGCATCGACCACCGCGAAACCGCCTACAGCGCGAAGGCCTTCGAGGCGATGTTCCGCTTCATCACCGGCAAGCCACCAGTCTCGCTCGCGGTCGTACCCGAAGCGAGTGTGGTGCTCGACGGCAAGGTCAGCGGCTACTTCACCCATGCCGCCGCGGGCGTGGTGCCGACCAACCTGCCGCTGGCCGGCGCGACGGTCGAGGTCTACACCACCGACCCCAACACCGGCGAGCGCATCGGCGCGGCGTTGCACAGCAAGAGGGTCGGCGCCGACGGCGCGTGGGGCCCGTTCAGGGCCGACGCGCAGGCACGCTACGAGTTCGTGCTCGCCGCACCCGGCTATGCGACGACGCATATCTACCGCTCGCCGTTCCCGCGGTCGTCGGCGATCGTGAACCTGCGGGTCGAGAAGCTGCTCGAGGCCGACAAAGAGGCCGCCGCGGTCGTCGTCATGACCCGCCCGCGCGGCTACTACGGCCTGCCGCGCGACGCGATCAGCCTCGACGGCAAGAGCCCGCCGGGCGTGCCGCAGGGCGTGGCCGGCGTCGCGTCGTCCCGGCTCAAGCTCGCAGACGACACGAGCCGCGCAGTCATCGGCGTGTTCAACGACGAGCGCCTCGTCGGCCGCACCTGGCCGACTGCGAACAACGAGATCAGTACCCTCGAACTGACCTACTGACCGGGCGCGGCGGCGTGGCCCGGTTGGATGTGCGGCGAACGGGAATGTCGCTTTACCGCGCCGTTATGGATTTCAGAATGCGCTGAACCAGCGGGTGCTGAACTTTTCTTTCGGTGCCGATGGCGAAGAACTGTTCGCTGACGCCTTCGCACTGCCCGACCCGCTTCACTGCATAGCGGCTCACCAGTTCCTCGTGGACCAACTCGACCGCCGGGAACACGCCCATGCCGCTGGCACCGAAGGTCTTGAGCAAAGCGCTGTCTTCGAACTCGCCGACGATGTTCGGCCGAATGCCGTGTTTCTCGAACCATTGATCGAGCAACGCACGCACCGCGACGTGCGGTGTCGGCAACAACACCGGCACTTTGGCAAGCGATTGCGGGAACCCACGCTCGGCCACCGCGGCAAGCGCGGGTGGTGCATACCAGGCTAGCAAAGACGTGCCCAGCGAGTGGCTGTAGACCCTGACGTTCGCATTCGGCGGTGCCGCCCGATCTGCGAGCACGAGGTCGAGCCGGTGCAATGCCAGATCGGCCAGCAGGTCGGAGATCTCGCCTTCGTGGCACACGAGTCGAAGGTGCGGCTCGTCGATGACCGGCTGCATCAGGCTGCGCACCACCAGTTTGGGCAAGCCGTCGGAGATGCCTACCGCGAGACGCACGCTGGGCGCGCTGACGGACTCGCGCACGAATGCGGGCAGCTGCGCGCCGAGTGCGAAGATCTGGTGTGCCTGCTGCATCGCGGCCGTACCGGCCGGGGTGAGCACCAGCCCGCGACCCGCGGGCTTGAGCAACGCGAAGCCGAGCGAGCGCTCGAGCTCGCGCACCTGCGTGCTGACGGTCTGCACCGCCATGCCCAACCGTGCCGCCGCGCGAGCGATGCCGCCCTCGGTGCCGACGACCCAAAAATAGTAGAGATGACGGTAGCTAAAGCTCAGGCTCATGGTCAGGTTTTTCAGAACTATCGATTCATTATTGTCTGCTTTTTAAGTGGGTCGATCCAGCCTACCTTTCGTTGGTGTTTCAACCGAAGGAGGTTTTGCATGCAAGTTCTCTTCGTATCCCGCGATGCCACCGGCCAACCACTGCACGACTTCGCTGTTCAACGTGTGCACTTCGTGCTGCGCCGAATGAGTAGGCTGGTGCCGCGCGCCACGGTGCAACTGTCCGACGTCAACGGCCCCCGCGGCGGCGTTGACAAACGCTGCCAGATCCAGTTCAGCACCGAACGCGCCGGAACCGTCGTCGTCACCTCGATCGGCCACGATTGGCGCACCGCGCTCGACAACGCGTTGACCCGCGCGACCCGCGTTCTGCTGCGCCTTTACCAGCGCAATCATCCGCAACGGACACCGTCACGGCGCGCGATGAGTTCGGTCGTTTGAAGGAATCGCCCCATGCGCACCTACCCGACCGACAGCCCGCAAGCCGCGGCCCGCATCGTCGCTTTGACCCTCGTGGCCGACGGCCATGTTTGCAAAACTGAGTTCGATGTGCTCGAACGCGTCGGCGCTTACGGGCAGCTTGGGCTCGACCACGATGAAATGCAGGCGGTGCTGCAAAGTTTTTGCGAGGACTTGCTGCAGGCCCAAAGCTCGCAATGGGCAGACGCTTGCCTGGTCGACCCCCGAACTCTGAGCCAGTTGATGGCCGAGATCGAGAACCCGGCCCTGCGTGCCACCGTGCTGCGGCTTTGCGTGGCCGTTGCGGAAGCGGATGATCACGTTGCCGATGGCGAGTCGATCGTGCTGGTCAGCGCGGTTGAACAGTGGGGGCTGCACCGCGAAATGTTGCTCGCGTCGCAACCCGCTGTATCGCGCGAACCGCGCGAATCGCGCTGAGCATCGACGATGGAAATCCTCGCTCCCTTCTTTACTGCCGAGATCTTCGGCAAGGCCATGTGGATCTGGCTGTTGTTTGCCGGAGTCGTCGCGGCGTTGCTCGCCTTCGACCTCGGCGTGCTGCACAAAGACGACCACGAGATCGGCGTGAAGGAGAGCTTGTCGCTGTCTGCCGGCTACATCGCCATCGCGCTGTCGTTCGGCGCCTGGGTATGGTGGTACCTGGGCGCGCAGAGCGGGATGGCGTACTACACCGGCTTCATGATCGAGAAATCGTTGTCGCTCGACAACGTGTTCGTGATCGCACTCATCTTCGGCTTCTTCGCGATCCCCCGGCAGTACCAGCACCGCGTGCTGTTCTGGGGCATCCTGGGTGTGATCGTGCTGCGGGCCATCATGATCGGGCTGGGTGCGACGCTGGTGAACCAGTTCGGCTGGGTGCTCTACCTGTTCGGGGCCTTCCTGGTGTTCACCGGCATCAAGATGTGGATTCTGGCTGACCACGTGCCCGACATCGCCGGCAACCCGCTGTTGAAGTTCCTCAGGAAACACCTGCGTGTCACCGATGGCCTGCACGGCAATGCGTTTTGGGTTAACAAACCCCACCCGGTCAGCGGCAAGGCGGTGCGCTGGGCAACGCCATTGTTGCTCGCGCTGGTGATGATCGAGTTCGTCGACCTGGTATTCGCGGTCGATTCGGTCCCGGCGATCTTCGCGATCACAACCGACCCGTTCATCGTCTACACGAGCAACATCTTCGCGATCCTCGGGCTGCGTGCGCTGTACTTCGCACTCGCCGCAATGATCCACCGCTTCAAGTACCTCAAGTACGCGCTGGCGCTGGTGCTCGTGTTCATCGGCACGAAGATCTTCCTCGTCGGCTTCATCGGGAAGTTCCCGCCGGCGTTCTCGTTGACGGTGACCTTCGGGTTGATCGCCGGCGGGGTGCTGGTGTCGCTGTGGAAGACCCGCGGCCAGGCGGTTGCGGCAAGCGCTCCCTGATGTCGCCGATGCCACAGCGCTTGCGCGACGCACCAGTCGGCTTGGGCGGTGAGCGCGTCACGCTCCAGGGGTTGGCCAATGCCCACGGCCCGAGCACGCGCGAAACCCTGCTCGTGTTGCTCGGCGCACTGTGCTTCCTGCCCGTGCCAGGCGGGGAACGGTGTTCGGTTTCGGAGTCGTCGGCTTGTCGGTCGTGATGTGGCGCGGTGAGGCCAATGTGACACTGCCGATCCGGGTCGCCTGCGCCGACGTGTCGCGAGAACTCGGGCAACGGATGCTGCGATTGCTGGCCCGTTTTCACGCGGTGGCTGCACGTGCCTTTCGGCCTCGCCTAAAACGCCTGGTGTCCGGTTCCGGCGGCCGCACCACGGCAGCCCTCGCAGGGCTGATGGGGATCTTGATCGCACTGCCGATTCCGTTCGGCAACTTCTTTCCGTCATTGGCGCTGAACTGCGTCGGCCTGGGTCTGCTCAGGCAAGATGGCGTGGCCATGCTCCTGGGTGCAGGTTCGGCACTGCTGGGCGTGCTGTGGCCCGCGGCCCTCGCCTTACTTCTGTGGCATTTCGGTGCAGATTGGATGATCGAGAGCTTTCAAATCTAACGCTGCAAAATCCGGGTGCCCGCAACCCTGCGGCTCCACGCGCAACCTCGGAGACCCAAACAAAATGTTCTCGCACATCATGATCGGCACGAACGACCTGGAAAAATCAAGAGCTTTCTATGACGCGGTGCTCGGCACTCTCGGAGTGCCTGCCGGCGCGGTCGACGGTCACCGCGTCTTCTGGCGCACCCCCAGCGGCGTGTTCTCGGTGACCGTCCCGATCGACGGGCAGCCCGCCACGTTGGGCAATGGCGCGACCATCGGTTTCGCCTGTGCGTCGGCCCAACAGGCCGATGCCTGGCACGGCGCAGGGCTGGCCCATGGCGGCACCACCTGCGAAGACCCGCCCGGTGTGCGCGAAGGCTCCGCGGGCAAGCTCTACATCGCCTACCTGCGCGACCCCGACGGCAACAAAATTTGCGGCCTCTACCGCATGCCGCGCACGCCGGCCTGAGTGCGCGAGGCGCCACGCGCTGGCGAGCCCCTGAAGGCGAATTCGCGCCAAAAGAGGATCGGGTACCGGGCTAGAAGCCGCCGATGCCAACGGCCTGGTCGGCCCGGTAGCGCAGCGCTTTGCGCTCGGCAACTGTCCGGAAGTCCAGGGCAAGACCTTGCGCGCTCAGTACGCTGTGCGTTGCGGTGTCGGGCGACGCCGTCGTCGCGGGGCGGGTGCGCACGGTGTCGACGAGCACCGTTTCTGCAAGCCCGACATCGGCTTCGCGGGGACTGGGCGAGTGCGTGCGTAGATGGGTCATGTCGTTCTCCTTGGCCAGACCATCGGTCATCGGCGGTCCGGGCCTTCATGGTGATCTCGATCAACCCAACGTACAGCGACATCCATTGCCACTTGAATGCAATACTTTTGCGGTGAACTTTCGATTAAGTCGATTGCAGCACCTGATGGACATCAACCTCGCTCGCACCTTTCTCGAAATTGCCGCGTCGGGCAGCCTGCAGCGGGCCTCGGAGCAGTTGCACATCACGCAGACCGCCGTCGGCGCGCGGCTGCGCACGCTCGAGGGTTTGCTCGGTCGCCAGCTGTTCATCCGCAACAAGGCCGGCGCCGCGCTGACGCCGGCAGGAGAACAATTTGCGCGCTACGCGACAGGCCTCGTTCAACTGTGGGAGCGGGCACGGCAGCACGTGGCCGTGCCGCCCGGCAGGCATGCGGTCGTGAACATCGGTTGCGAGGTGAGCCTGTGGGATCCGCTGTTGCTGAACTGGCTGCTGTGCATGCGCAAGCTCGCGCCGCATCTCGCGATACGCACCGAGATCGGTTTCCCGGACAACCTGCTGCAGCGTGTCGCCGACGGTGTTCTCGACATCGCGGTGGTCTACGCGCCGCGGCAAACGCCGGGCCTGCGCATCGAGTTGCTCATCGAGGAAAAGCTCGTTCTCGTCACCACGGCCAAGCGGGCGCGCGCGCCGAAACCCGCCGACTACGTCTATGTCGATTGGGGGCCGGAGTTCGCGGCACAGCACGCCATGGCGTTTCCGGAGTTGACGAACGCTGCGTTGACGGTCGGGCTCGGGCTGCTCGGCCTCGGCTACGTGCTGGCGGCGGGAGGATCGGGGTACTTCCGGCTCGCTGTTGTTCGACCGCATCTCGAAAGCGGCCGGTTGCGCCGCATCGCCAACGCGCCCGAGTATCTTTACCCGGCCTATGCGGTGTATGCGGCCGGCGCCGATCCCGAGACGTTCGAGCCTGCGCTGCAAGGGCTCAGGCAGGTCGCAGCGCAGTAGCCCTCGGGCACCGCGAACGCACTGTTCACCTCACCACCCTTCGCTGCCCGCCACGCCCTTGAACGGCCCGGTCAGCTCGGGCGTGATCCAGCCGCCGTAGAAGCCGCCGGGCTGCGACTCGACGACCGCGCCGTCGACGCAGCATTCGAGCCCCTGCGGGTAGAACGCGACGCAGTTCGTGATCGCCTCGGCGCCGGCCAGCGGCTGCGGGTAGCTCCACGCGACACGCGACAGGCGCCGCGTGCCGTCGACCAGCGAGTGGTACCGCGCCGGCCCCTTCCATTCGCAAAACGACGTGCCCGCCGCAGGCTGCAAAAAATGCCGCGCAATGTCGTCCCACGGCAGGTAGAAGCTCGGCGGATGCGAGGTTTCGAGCACGCGGATCGCGCGCCGCGTGCGCGCCACTTCCACCTCGCCCCAGCGGATCACGACCTCGCGCGTCTCGGGCACGAGGCATGGCGGGCGCGGGTAGTCCCACACCGAGAACTGGTCGGGGCCGGGCTCGGCAGCGAACGGTGGGCGGCCTTGGCCTCGCCATTGCCACTGCTCGCGTGCGGCGATCGCCCAGGCGGGTGCGTTCTCAACGGATGGGTACATCGGGAACCTCCAGTCGTTCATCGGCAACAACCCGCTGCAGCGCCTGCTCGAACATCGTGCGCGCCGCGCCCGCGGTGTCGGTCAGGTGCCGGTGCAGCGCGGCGTCTGCGGGGCCGCTCGAGGTGCAGTCCTGGCTGTAGCGCTCGAATCCGGCCAGTTGCGCGACGATCTCGGCCATGTGGCGGAGGCACTCGCAAGCAACAGGCGAACGCATCTCGGCCAGCTGCGCCAAAGCCTCATCGCTGAAGTGGCGTGGTGCGATTTGCCAACCGGCCCCGGCCGCTGCGGGTGCAGGCATGAGCGCCGGCGCCTCGCGCGCGCCGCGCACCCACTGCGCCAACTCACGGCCGGTGAGCGGCTCGCGGCGCACCGTGGCGCCGGCATCGCGCAGAGCGCGCGCGCTGGCCTCGGTACCGAAGGCGTAGACGACGAAGACCGCACCGGCCCGCAGCGCCGCGCCGAGCGCCAGCACGCGCTCGACGGCTTCCGGCTGCAGGGACGCCAGACGTACCAGCAGCAGGCCGACACGACCTTCGGGCTGCGGCGCCGATTCGGCCTGATCGAGGTCGTCGTGCACCGCGCGCAGCACGCAGCCGGGCACGGCCTCCAGGGCATGCGCCGCACTGCGGCCGACGACGACGGCATCGAGCGTAGCGTTCGCCGGTGCATTCGCCCATGAATTAGCGAGCACGGTCGTGCCGCTGGCGAGCACCTGCAGCGATTCGAGCTCGAGTGTGGCGATGGTGCCGATCGCGTGGCCGGCGTGCGTAAGCTGGCGCAGCAAGCGCAAGCGCGATACATCGTGCGACGAGTAGACGCGCTGGCCGCTTTCGGTCTTGGCCGCCGCGACGACGCCGTAGCGACGCTCCCAAACGCGCAGCGTGGTGACCGGCAAGCCAGCGAGGCGGGCCGCCGTGCCGCTGCGGAGGCGGTGGTCGCGGGGCGGCGCGAGTTCAGTGTCGGAGTCAGCGTTCGGCATGGCAGGTGGTGTGCAGATAAGTTGGTGAATGATACCGAATTGACGCGCTATTGAATCGTTTTTATCGAGTCAGCGCGAAGTTATCGCTTCATTTCTTGTTCATCATCAACTAATAATCATGCCATTCCAGTTCATTTCAGCGTCAACAGCTAAATCACACATGAACAATGCACCTTTGCAGTACAAAGCGCCCTTTGGGCTGGCCCCGACCACGATCGGCGTTTCGCTCCCGGTCAATGGCCTCGAGCCGCCGCGCATCGCCGTAATCGGTGCGGGCGCAGCCGGTGCCGCTTGCGCGGCCGGGCTGCTGCGCGCCGGCTTCGACGTGACGGTGTTCGACAAGTCGCGAGGCTTGGGCGGCCGCATGGCGACACACCGCGCGCAGTGGGCCGATGCCTCCGGCAGCGCCCACGTGGCCGAGTTCGACCACGGCTGCTCGCAGTTCACCGCGACTCGGCCACGATTCCAAGCGACCGTCAAGCGTGCCGAAGCGCTCGGCTACGCCTCGCGCTGGAGTCAACAGGTTTACGCCGCGTTTCCGTTGCCGAGGGAACGGCAGGTGGTCGTGCCGACCCCGAACATGCCGGCGTTTTGCCGGCACCTGTTGAGTGGCGTGCCCCTGCGGCTCGGACACGCGGTAACCGGCTTGCAACGCTGTCCGGGCGGCTGGCTTTTGCACTTGGCGGATGACCATGCCGAAGGCCGCACGGAAGGCCCGTTCGAGCAGGTGCTGCTGACGATTCCTCCCGCTCAGGCCGCGATGCTGCTGGCCGGGCATCAGAACGACTGGGCCGCGGCGCTCGCCGCCGTGCGCATGGCGCCACGCTGGACCTTGATGGCCGTGACCGACGACCTCGACTGGCCATGGGACGCCGCAGAAATCGACGAGAGCGAGCGCGGAGCACTCGCCTGGATCGGGCGCAACGACCGCGCACCCGGTCGGCGCATCACCGCGGGGCTGGTACCGTGGGTCGCGCACGCCACTTCGGCTTGGAGCCTCGCGCACCTCGAAGACGACCCTGCCGACGTTTGCAAGGCACTGCGCGCCGCGCTCGAAAAGAAACTGCCACGCGGGCTGCCGGTGCGCTGGCACCACGCGGGCGTGCACCGCTGGCGCTATGCGCAACTGGCGAACCCTGCGGCCGGCGGTTTCGATTGCTGGTGGAGCGCCGGCCTTGGGCTGGGCGTGTGCGGCGATTCGTTCGGTGACGGCACGGTCGAGGCCGCGTGGTGCTCCGGCGACGAGCTCGCCGACGCCGTGGCCGCGTCGCTCGACGATATGCTGGATGTGCAAACTGTCGAGACTGCTGACACCACTGAGAATGTCGATACCGCCGACAGCGCCAAAACCGCCAAAACCACAGAAGCCGAGCCGGAGCTGGCCGATTCCACCCACTGACCGCACGAACACCGCACTTTTTTATTCACAACCAAAGGAGACTTTCATGTCCACCACCCGCCGCATTTTTTTGATGACCCTTTCCGTCGGTACCGCCGGCTTCACCCTGGGCGCCATGGCGCAGGCACAAGTCGACGCTAAAGACCCGCAGGCTGCCGCGCTCGGCTACGTGCCGGACGCCACGAAAACCGACACCAAGAAGTACCCGAAGTACGCCGCCGGCCAGGTTTGCAGCAGTTGCGCGTTGTACCAAGGCAAGCCAGCCGACGAAGCAGGCGGCTGCCCGTTGTTCGCGGGCAAGCAGGTGGCAGCCAAAGGCTGGTGCAGCGCCTGGGCGAAGAAGGGATGAGCGAAGTCGGTGCATCGTTCAAGGGCAACAAGGCCTCGTTGCCGAGCAAGTCCTGCGTGGCCTGCGGTCGCGCAATGACCTGGCGCAAGCGATGGGCAAAAAACTGGGCCGACGTGAAGTTCTGCTCCGACGCCTGCCGGCAAGGAAAACACGTCGGAGGAAGCACCCATGCCTGAGATGCGCGCACTCGTGATCGTGCTGGGCGACCAGCTCGATTGGCAGTCGTCGGCGTTCGACGACTTCGACCCCGCGTGCGACTCGGTCTGGATGGCCGAAGCCGCCGAAGAATCGACGCATGTCTGGTCAGGCAAACAACGCATCGCCGTATTCCTCGCAGCGATGCGGCACTTCGCAAGTCACGTACGCAACGCGGGCATGCCAGTCGACTACACCCGGCTCGACGAGGCCGCGGGCAGCCAGCCGTTGGCAGTACAGCTGCGCGATGCGATCGCAAGGCTGAAGCCGCAGCGGCTGGTGATGTGCGCGCCCGGTGACTGGCGCGTGTACCAATCTCTGCGCGCGGTTGCAGCCGAGTCTGAACTCGCACTCGACGTGCGCGAAGACCGCCACTTTTTCAGCACCGTGCGCGAATTCGCGGCCCACGCCGAAGGCCGCAAATCACTGCGCCTCGAATACTTCTACCGCGAACTGCGCCAGCGGCACGACGTGTTGATGGAGTCCGGCAAACCCGTCGGCGGCCAGTGGAATTACGACGCCGACAACCGCGGCGCCTTCGGTGCGGCCGGGCCCGGCGCGCTGCCGCCGCCACTTCGCTTCGAGCCCGATGCGACGACGCGCGACGTGATCGACCTCGTCAACACGCGCTTTGCCGATCACCCCGGTTCGCTCGACAGTTTTGCGTGGCCCGTGACGCGCGAGCAGGCACTGCAGGCGCTCGCGGTCTTCATCGAACAACGGCTGCCGAACTTCGGCAATTTTCAAGACGCGATGTGGCCAGGCGAGCCGTGGCTGTACCACTCGCTGCTGTCGGCGGCGCTCAACCTCAAGTTGCTCAACCCGCGCGAGGTGGTGGAGGCGGCCGAAGCGGCCTTCCACGCGGGCCATGCTCCGTTGGCGGGCGTTGAAGGTTTCGTGCGTCAGATCCTCGGGTGGCGCGAGTTCGTGCGCGGGATCTATTGGACCCAAATGCCGGCTTACCTCGAACACAACGCGCTCGACGCGCACGAACCCCTCCCCGGTTGGTACTGGTCTGCCGAAACCGACATGGCCTGCCTGCACGACGCGATCGGCCAGACGCTGACCCACGGCTATGCGCACCACATCCAGCGATTGATGGTGACCGGCCTGTACGCGTTGATGCTCGGCGTAGAACCGAAGCAGGTGCATGCGTGGTACCTCGCGGTTTACGTTGACGCGGTTGAGTGGGTCGAGTTGCCCAACGTGCTGGGCATGAGCCAGTACGCCGATGGCGGGGTGATGGGCAGCAAGCCGTACATCGCGACCGGCAAGTACATCGAACGCATGGGCGGCAAGCATTGCGCCGGCTGCCGCTACGACCCAGCCCTGCGCGAAGGCGACCGCGCCTGCCCGTTCACGACGCTGTACTGGGACTTCTTGATGCGCCACGAAGCGCGCCTCGCGAAGAACCCGCGCATGGCGCTGCAGGTGAAAAATCTCGCGCGGTTGAGCGAGCCGCAAAAGCTCGCTGTCGTCGAGCGCGCGGGAGCGATCCGGCGTGGAGAGGTGGGTCAACGTGAGCCGGCTTGATCTTTTCCCTCCGACGCTCGCCGAGGCGCACGCGCGCATCGCGGCCGTGCGCCCGAGCGACTACGCGCGCACCCGCAACGCACTCGACGGCGCCGTGACCGGGCTCTCGCCGTACATCACGCACGGCTACATCGACCTGCCCGAAGTCGCGGCTGGCGTTGGCACGAATCACCGGATCGATCCGCAGCACAAGCTGATGTTCGAGCTCGGTTGGCGCGAGTTTTTTCGGCATGTGTGGCAGCACCGCGGCAATGCCATCTTGAGTTCGCTGCACGTCGGCCCGCTGCCCGACAACAACTACTCTCGCGAGCTGCCGCTCGACGTGCGCGAGGCCCGCACCGGCGTGCCGGCAATCGACACCGCCGTGCACACGCTCTACGCCACCGGCTACCTGCACAACCACGCGCGCATGTGGCTGGCCAGCTACCTGGTGCACCTGCGCCGCGTGCACTGGCGCGCGGGCGCCGATTGGCTCTATGCCCACCTGCTCGACGGCGATCTGGCCAGCAACCACCTGAGCTGGCAATGGGTGGCTGGAACGTTCAGCCACAAGCCCTACCTGTTCAACGCCGACAACGTGGCGCGCTATGCACCCGCCGCATGGCACAGCACCGGCAGCGTGATCGACACTTCGTACGAAGCGCTCGACGAGATCGCGCGCGGCGGTCGGCTGCCGGCTGTGCGTCCGAGTGGCGATGGCGTCGAAGAGCCGGCGCTGCACCATCGGCCGCCGGAGGCGATGCGTGCCGTGCGCGCGGACATCGCGTTTGTCGCCGACCGCGATGTCTGGTTGATCCACCCCTGGGCGCTGCGCGAACCGCCACCCGACTTGCCCACCGATGCGCTTCGCGTGTCGATCTGCGCCGCGGAGTTTCACGATGCGTGGGCCTGGAGCGACAAACGCTGGGATTTCGTCGGCACGCGGATGGCCGCGTTGTCGCCGCACTGCTGGCACGACAGCGCCGCGGCGATTTGCAACGCGCTGCGCGGCGCACGATCGGTGCACAGCGTCGACGACCCGCACCTCGATGCCGCGATCCGGCCGCTGACTGCGAACAGCCCGCCGCGCCACCTTTTCGCGGAGATCGAGCGGCCCTGCTCGTCGTTCTCGAAATGGTGGAAGTACGCGAGCGACACGCGCTGAACGATTCGATGACAACAACAGAGACGACGCCATGACGCCAATGCAGAATAATGTGGCCATCGTGACCGGTGCGCGCGGCGGCATCGGCGCCGAAGTGGTGGCGCGGCTCCGCAGCGCCGGGCACCGTGTGGCGGCCGTCGGGCGAGACGCCGCCTCGCTCGCCGAGGTGCCGGCCGACGCTCACCTCGCGTTCGACACCACCACACCCGAAGGCGCCACCGCCGCCATCGACGCCTGCCGATCGCAGCTCGGCGCCGCGCCCGCGCTGCTCGCGCACTGCGTCGGCAGCACCTTGATCGCGCCGCTGCACCGCACCACCGCGGCCCAGTACCGCGAGGTGATGCGCGTGAACCTCGATAGCGCGGTGTTCATGCTGCAGGCCTGGGTCGAAGCGTTGCGCGGTACTGGTGCGGGCGGCGCCGGCAGCGGTGGCGCGGCGGTGCTGGCATCGAGCGTGGTCGCTCGCATCGGCGTGGCCAACCACGAGGCGATCGCCGCGGCGAAAGGCGGCATCGAGGCGCTCGCGCGCAGCGCTGCCGCGACCTACGCGCCGCTGCGGCTGCGAGTCAACGTGGTCGCGCCCGGCATGACCGAAACGCCCTTGACAGCCAACATGCTCAAGCTCGACGCGATGCGCGAAGGCGCCGGCAAGCAGTACCCGCTCGGCGGCGTGCAAACCGCTGCGCAAGTGGCCGACACGATCGCCTGGCTGCTGTCCGACGCCGCCTCGCGCATCACAGGGCAGGTGATCGCAGTCGACGGTGGCTTCACCACCGTGCGGCCTCTGGTCAAATAACCGCTGCCGCCCTGCCCTCGCGAGGAAATCCATGACGAAAGCCCCGCACCTCGAATCCATCAGTCGCCGCAGCCTGCTGGGTGCGCTCACGTTGCCCTGGCTGGTCGGCGGCTGCAGCACGCCGCTGCCGCTGATCCCAATACCCCCGGGCGAAGCCGATGCCACCGCGCGCCTTCGCGATAGCGCGCAAGCGCACGGCCTCGATGCGTACAGCACGATCACCGACATCAACGTCAGCTACAGCGGCGAGTGGCGACCGCTGGTGAACCGCATTCAGCCCGAGGTCGTCAACGCGGGATTTCGCGGCAGCTCGCAGGAACGGCTGATGCCGCGCGCCGGCATCGTGGCGCAGGCCTACACCGGGCCGATGGGTCGCAAGCAAGTGGTGTGGCGGCGGGGTGGCCGCGACGGCCGAGCCGATGACTTGGGCGACGTGGCGGTCTGGTTTAACGGCGAGCGCAGCACCGACACCGCCGCGCAAAACGCTGCGGCCTTGGTGGCAGAAGGCTACGGCCTGTTTTTGCTCGGCCCGCTGTGGGTCGCCGACCGCGGCTTGCGCATGCGGATGGCCGGCACCGAGCGCGTCGACGGCCGCACCTGCGATGTGGTCGAGGTGTGGATGTCGCCCGGCCTCGGCCGCATCGCGACCGACCGCGTCGCGCTTTGCATCGACCGAACCGACGGCCTCGTGCACCGCGTGCGCTTCACGCTCGAAGGCTTCGCCGGCACGCAAGGCGCCGTCGCCGAGGTCGACACCTTCGACCACGAACGCCGCTTCGGTGTGGTCTGGCCGATGCGGTCGTACGAGCGCATCGTCTACCCGATCGCGCTGCCCGCGCACGACTGGCGCATCACCGGGCTGGACGTGAATCGGGGTTATGAAGAGAGCGCAGTGCGCGGGCCCGCGTTCTCAGGCGTTGCAGTGGCGGCGGCGAAATCCTTTTGAACAACCCGACCTGGACGCGTCGTCGCAGTGCCCGCAGTTCGCGACGACTCGCAACTGGTCAATCGTCAATCCGCAAAACACGGCCGGCGCGCTTGAGTTCATGGTTTTCGTGACTCCAGCGTCATCGTCCTCAAACAAAAACTTTGCGTCAGGTACCACTCGCTCAGCACTTGGCACGGCTCACGGAACGCTTAAGTGTGTCAACGAGTGCGGTTGTCGCCATGATTTTTTAGGTCCATGAAAGCGGGATCGCAAGCGTCGTCATGGAATCAGCGGAGAGGCGAGCAAGCAAGCGAGCGAGCGAATTGACACACGAACATCGCTCAAGCTACCCCAACTCCCCGCAACGCCACCGCCTGCACGTTCGCCACCGTCTGCTCGAAGAACACCGGGTCGGCCAATGTCTTGCCGGTCAGCGCCTGTACCTGCACCGCGAAATCGGCGTAGTGCTGGGTCGTGGCCCAGAGCATGAATATCAGGTGCGCGGGGTCGACTCTGGCCAGCCGCCCGCTGTCGATCCAGCCCTGAATCACGGCCGATTTGTGTTCGACGATGCGGCGTAACTCGCCATCGAGTTCGCCGCGCAAAAGCGGTGCGCCCTGGATCATCTCGAGGCAGAACAGGCGCGACGCATCGGGGCTGTCGCGCGAGACCACGAGCTTCCTGCGGATGTAGTCGGCGATCGCCTGCTGCGGGTCTTGCTCGGCGCTGAATTCGCGCAGCGGTGCGAGCCAGACTTCGAGCAACTCGCGCAACACGCAGACGTACAACTCTTCCTTGTTTGCGAAGTAGTACAGCAGGTTGCTTTTCGACACGCCCGCACGCGCCGCGATCTGATCGACGCTGGTGCCGTGCAGCCCGAATCGAGAGAACAGGCCGAGCGCGGCGGCGAGCACGACGGTGCGCTTGTTCTGGACCGGAGCGGCGGCTTTCGCACTGCTCTTCTTGGGCTTCGTCACGGCGCCGAGTCTGCCACAGCGATCAGCCCTCGACCCCGTGTTTGTCCATATGGTCAAACTGGCACGTTGGTTGCATGCTGCGCGGCAGCGGTGGACGCGCGCTTGTTATGGGTGCATAAATCGAATCTTGTCGACGCGCACAGGAGCATGCAATGGCAGAACTGAAAATCAACGGCGACCGTTTGTGGGGCAGCCTGATGGAAATGGCCAAGATCGGTGCCACGCCGAAAGGCGGTGTGTGCCGGCTTACCCTGACCGACCTCGACAAGCAGGGCCGCGACCTGTTCGTGCAGTGGTGCGAGGCGGCAGGTTGCACGGTCAAGGTCGACCAGATGGGCAACATCTTCGCGCGGCGCCCGGGCCGCAACAACCACCTCGCGCCGGTCGGCACCGGCAGCCACCTCGACAGCCAGCCGACCGGCGGCCGCTTCGACGGCGTCTACGGCGTGCTCGCGGGGCTGGAAGTGATCCGCACTTTGAACGACCACGGCATCGAAACCGAGCGGCCGGTCGAGGCTTCGGTGTGGACCAACGAAGAAGGCTCACGCTTCGCGCCGGCGATGGTCGGCTCGGGCGTGTACGCAGGCGTGTTCTCGCTCGAATACGGCCACTCGCGCACCGACCCCGACGGCAAGACGCTCGGCGAAGAGCTCGCGCGCATCGGCTACCTCGGCAGCGAGCCAATGGGCAACCGGCCGGTGCATGCGTTCTTCGAGACGCACATCGAGCAGGGCCCGATCCTGGAGGCCGAGGGCCAGACGATCGGTGTCGTCACCGATGCGCAAGGCCAGCGCTGGTACGAGCTGGTGCTGACCGGGCAAGACTCGCACGCTGGCCCGACGCCGATGCCGGTGCGCAAGGACGCGCTGCTCGGTGCGGCCAAGGTGATCCAGCTCGTCAACGAAATCGGCCTGGCGCACTCACCGCGTGCGGTCTCGACGGTCGGCATGCTCAACGTCTACCCGAACTCGCGCAATGTGATCCCGGGCAAGGTGTTTTTGACAGTCGACTTCCGTTGCCCCGACAACGCCGAACTCCTGCAGATGGATGCCGAGCTGAAAGCCGGCGTCGCGAAGATAGCCGCCGCGGGCAAGCTCGAACACGACCTCAAGCAGATTTTTCAGTACGACTGCGTGCACTTCGACGAGAGCTGCGTCGAGATGGTGCGGTCGGGCGCGAAACGGCTCGGCTACACGACCCGCGAGATCGTCTCCGGCGCCGGCCACGACGCCTGCTACATGAGCAAGGTCACCCCGACCGCGATGGTCTTCGTGCCCTGCATCGGCGGCATCAGCCACAACGAGATCGAAGACGCCAAGCCGGAGTGGATCGAGGCCGGGGCGAACGTGCTCTTCCACGCGATGTTGGCTAAGGCGAACGAATTGCCGGAGGTTTTTCGGTCTAACGCCACGGAAGCGCTGGCGTGATGGCAACCAACTTTGGAGTAATCACGACATGAACATCCTGATCCGCGGTGGCACCGTCATCAATGCCGAGACCAGCATCAAGGCCGATGTGCTGACGCAAGACGGAAAGATCGCAGCCATCGGCACCGACTTGGAGGCGCCCGCGGGCTGCACGATCGTCGACGCTGGCGGCGCGTTCGTGATGCCGGGCGGCATCGACCCGCACACGCACATGGAGCTGCCCTTCATGGGCACCGTGACGAAGGACGATTTCTACACCGGCACGTCGGCGGGCGTCTCGGGCGGCACGACGATGATCATCGACTTCGTGATCCCCGACCCGAAGCAGCCGCTGATGGAAGCGTGGAAAAACTGGAACGGCTGGGCCGAAAAGTCGGCATCCGACTACAGCTTTCACGTCGCCGTGACGTGGTGGGACCAGAGCGTGCACGACGACATGGGCACGTTGGTTCGCGAGCACGGCGTGAACAGCTTCAAGCACTTCATGGCCTACAAGAACGCGATCATGGCCGACGACGAAGTGCTCGTGAACAGCTTCACCCGCGCACTCGAACTCGGCGCATTGCCGACCGTGCACGCCGAGAACGGCGAGCTCGTGTTCCAGATGCAGCAGCGGCTGGTCGCGCAAGGCATCACCGGGCCCGAGGCGCACCCGCTGTCGCGCCCGCCCGCGGTCGAGGCCGAGGCCGCCGAGCGCGCGATCCGCATCGCCGAAGTGCTGGGCACGCCGCTATACATCGTGCACGTGTCGAGCCAGGATTCGGTCGACGCGATCATCCGCGCGCGAAGTCACGGGCAACGCGTTTACGGCGAGGTGCTCGCGGGGCATTTGACGATCGACGAGACGGTGTATCGCAACGCCGACTGGAACATCGCGGCCGCCCACGTGATGAGCCCGCCGTTTCGCGCCAAACATCACCAGGATGCCTTGTGGGGCGCGCTCGCCGCCGGCCACCTGCACACGACGGCGACAGACCACTGCGCGTTTTGCAACGAGCAAAAAGCGATGGGCAAAGACAACTTCGCGAAGATCCCGAACGGCTGTGCGGGTGTCGAAGACCGCATGTCGGTGATCTGGGATGCCGGCGTCAACAGCGGTCGGCTCACACCGAACGAGTTCGTGCGCGTGACCTCGACGAATGCTGCGCAGATCTTCAATCTGTACCCGCGCAAGGGCGCGGTTCAAGTCGGCAGCGACGCCGACCTCGTCGTCTGGGACCCGGCTGCGACGAAGACCATCACGACTGCGGCCACCGTCTCGAAGGTCGGCTACAACATCTTCGAGGGCCGCTCCGTGCAGGGCTTGGCGAAGGTCACGGTCTCGCGCGGCAAGATCGTCTGGAACGACGGTGAACTGCGCACCGAGCGCGGCGCAGGCCGATACGTGAAGCGGCCGGCGTTCGCACCGGTGTTCGGCGCGTTGAAGCGGCAGGCAGAGTTGCATGCGGCCCATGCGGTTTTGCGCGCAGCTTGATGCCGTAATGGTGCGCCGGCCCTTGCCACCATCAACACCACAAACACGCTCATGCCGCTGCCCGACATCAAACCTGCGCGCCTCTCTGCCTGCCAGTACCTCGACAACTTCGCCGACGCCCACCCGCCGTTGACGCAAACACAAGCGCTGATCGAGGCCGAGCGCTGCTACTACTGCTACGACGCACCTTGCGTCACTGCCTGCCCGACCGGCATCGACATCCCCTCGTTCATCCGCCGCATCGGTGAAGACAACCTGCGCGGCGCGGCGAAGGCGATCCTCGAGGCCAACGTGTTCGGCGGCATGTGCGCCCGTGTGTGCCCGACCGAGGTGCTGTGCGAGCAGGCTTGCGTGCGCAACACGAATGAGGACAAGCCGGTCGAAATCGGCCTGCTGCAACGCCACGCGACCGATCACGTCTTCGCATCGAACGGTGCGCCGATGTTCACGCGCGCCCCACTCACGGGCAAACGCATCGCTGTCGTCGGCGCCGGCCCGGCCGGTCTCTCGTGCGCGCACCGCGCGGCGTTGCTCGGCCATGACGTGACGGTGTTCGAGGCCCAGGCGAAACCCGGCGGCCTGAACGAGTACGGCCTCGCCACCTACAAGACGCCGGACGACTTCGCGCAGCGAGAGATCGACTGGCTCCTCTCGATCGGCGGCATCGCAATGCGATATGGGCACGTGCTCGGCGAGCAGATCACGCTATCGATGCTCGCGGTCGAATACGACGCGGTGTTCCTCGGCATGGGTCTCGGCGGCGTCAACGCACTGGGCTTGTCCGACGAATCGGTCGGTGGCATCCACGACGCCGTCACGTTCATCGCCGGCCTGCGCCAGACGACCGACTACGCCGCCGTGCCGGTCGGTCGCCGCGTGGTCGTCATCGGCGGCGGCATGACCGCGATCGACGCGGCGGTGCAATCGAAGAAGCTCGGCGCGAACGAAGTCACCATCGTCTACCGCCGCGACCAGCAACGCATGCCGGCCTCGAAGCACGAGCGGGAGTGGGCGCAACTCAATGGCGTGACGATCCGCACCTTCAGCGTGCTGAAGTCGCTCGACCATTCGCTCGGCCACGTGCAGGGCGCGACCTTCTCCGAGGTGCGCGAAATGAGCGGCCGATTGGAGGTCACCGGCAAGCAGTGGACGATCGAGGCCGACACCGTGCTGAAGGCGATCGGCCAGACGCTCGTGCTCGCCGACCCGACCTTGCAGACGCTCGTGACGCAAGGTGGCCGCATCGCGGTCGACGCTGAAGGCCGCACCTCGATGACCAACGTCTGGGCCGGCGGCGATTGCACGCATGGCGGGCAAGACCTGACGGTCGAGGCCGTCGAGCACGGCAAGATCGCTGCGCAGTCCATGGACCGCGCGTTCGGGATGATGCGCAGCGGCAAACCCTTCACCCGTGTGCGCAAGACGGCGACTGTCTGAACCTCGGAACCCCACCATGGCCGACCTGAGCACCACCTTCGCGGGCATCCGCAGCCCGAACCCGTTCTGGCTCGCCTCGGCGCCGCCGACCGACAAGGAATACAACGTGAACCGCGCCTTCGAGGCCGGTTGGGGAGGCGTGGTCTGGAAGACGCTCGGCGAGGCCGGCCCACCCGTCGTCAACGTCAACGGCCCGCGCTACGCGGCGCTGTATTCGCAAGACAGGCGCCTGATCGGCTTCAACAACATCGAGCTGATCACCGACCGACCGCTCGACGTCAACCTCGAAGAGATTGCCCGCGTGAAGCGTAATTGGCCCGACCGCGCGATGGTCGTGTCGATCATGGTGCCGTGTGAAGAACACGCCTGGAAAGCGATCCTGCCGCGCGTCGAAGACACCGGCTGCGACGGCATCGAGCTCAACTTCGGTTGCCCGCACGGCATGAGCGAGCGCGGCATGGGCTCGGCCGTCGGCCAAGTGCCCGAGTACATCGAGATGGTCACGCGCTGGTGCAAGCAGTACACGAAGCTGCCGGTGATCGTCAAGCTCACGCCCAACATCGCCGACATCAAGCTGCCCGCGCTGGCGGCGCACCGCGGCGGCGCCGATGCCGTGTCACTCATCAACACGATCAACTCGGTGATGGGCGTCGACCTCGACGCGTTGCTGATCTACCCGAACACAGGTGGCACCGGCTCGCACGGCGGCTACTGCGGGCCGGCGGTCAAGCCGATCGCGCAGAACATGGTCGCCGAAATCGCGCGCACGCCCGAGATGGCCTACCTGCCGATTTCGGGCATCGGCGGCATCACGAATTGGCGCGACGCGGCCGAGTTCATCGCCCTCGGCTGTGGCAACGTGCAGGTCTGCACTGCGGTGATGACCTACGGCTTCAGGATCGTCGAGGACATGTGCAGCGGCCTCTCGGAGTACATGGACTCCAAAGGTTTCCACAACATCGATGCGTTTCGTGGCCGCGCCGTGCCGTCGATCGTCAACTGGAACCAGCTGAACCTGAACCACATCGAGAAAGCGGCGATCGATCAAGACGCCTGCATCCGGTGCGGCCGCTGCCACGTGGTGTGTGAAGACACTTCGCACCAAGCGATCACGGCGACACGCGACGGCAAACGCCACTTCGAAGTGATCGAGGCCGAGTGCGTCGGCTGCAATTTGTGCGTGTCGGTCTGCCCGGTGCCCGAATGCATCACGATGCATGCCTTGAAGCCCGGCGACACCGACGCGCGTACCGGACAATGGGTGAGCGGCGAATATGCCAACTGGACCACGCACGCGAACAACCCGGCGCGCGTGGCTTGAGCGAGTTCGACAACCGATCCACCTGCACCGCGAGCGTCTCACTTGTCGTCACCCCCTGCGCTGTCCACCGTCGAAGTCCAAGGGGTCTCGGTCGTCTACCCGGCCAAGGAACACAGCATCACGGCGCTCGACAACGTCAGCCTGAGCATCCAGCCGGGCGAGTTCATTTCGCTGATCGGCCCCTCGGGTTGCGGCAAGACGACGCTGCTGCGCGTGATCGCCGATCTGGAACAAATCAGCTCGGGTGTCGTGCGCGTCAACGGCATGGGCACACGCGACGCGCGGCTCGCGCGTGCCTACGGCTACGTGTTCCAGGCGCCCGCGCTGTTCCCTTGGCGCACCGTGCTCGGCAACTGCTGCCTGCCGCTGGAGATTCACGGGCTTGGCCAGGCCGAGGCGCGGTCGGTCGCGACGGCGCAGCTGGAGCGCGTCGGGTTGAAAGGCTTCGAGGGCAAGTACCCGTGGCAGCTCTCGGGCGGCATGCAGCAGCGCGTGTCGATCGCGCGTGCGCTTGGTTTCGAGCCGAAGCTGCTGATGATGGACGAGCCGTTCGGCGCACTCGACGAGATCACACGCGATCGGTTGAACGAGCAACTGTTGCGCCTCTGGCGCTCTGGCGAGGGAAGTGAGCGCCGCACCATCGTCTTCGTCACGCACTCGATCCCCGAAGCGGTGTTCTTGTCGTCGCGCATTGTCGTGATGTCGCCGCGGCCCGGGCGCATCGTTGACGTGATCGAGTCCGGCCTGCCGGCCGATCGCACGCTCGAGATCCGCGACACGCCCGAGTTCGCCGAGATCTCGCACCGCGTTCGCATGTCGTTGCGGGACGGGCATGGCGGGCATTGAGTCGGATCGCAGCAGCGTCGGCGACGTCTGGTTACGTGCCGGCCCGGTGCTCACCGTGCTCGCCATCGTGCTCGCACTTTGGTACGCCCTCGCCGTCTGGCTCAACGCGCCGCAAGTCATCGAACGCACACTCTCGTCGCAACCCGGCTGGACCGCGACCGACCTGATGCGTTTGACCTGGGCCATGGATCGCCCGGTGCTGCCCGCCCCGCACCAGATCGCGCTCGATCTGTTCGACTCGATCTTCAACTGGCCACTCGACTCGCCGCGCAACCTGCTCTACCACGCGGCCGTCACCAGCTCGGCCACGCTGCTCGGCTTCGTGATGGGCACATTGCTCGGCGCGGTGCTGGCGGTGGCGATCGTCCACTCGCGCACGCTCGACCGCAGCCTCTTCCCGTGGATCATCGCGTCGCAAACCGTGCCGGTGCTGGCGATCGCGCCGATCGTCATCGTGATCCTTGGCAGCGTCGGCCTGGCCGGCACGCTGCCCAAGGCGATCATCTCGATGTACCTGTGCTTCTTCCCGGTCGCGGTCGCGCTCGTGAAGGGGCTGCGCTCACCCGGCGTGATCGAGATGGAGTTGCTCCACACCTATGGCGCATCGAAGCGCCAAACGTTCTGGCGCTTGCGCGTGCCGGCTTCGCTGCCCTTCTTGTTCCCGTCGCTGCGCGTCGGCATCGCGGCGGGTCTCGTCGGTGCGATCGTCGGCGAGTTGCCGACCGGTGCGCAGGCCGGCCTCGGCGCGCGGCTGTTGACCGGTTCGTACTACGGCAACACGGTGCAGATCTGGTCGGCACTCGTGATGTCGGCGCTGCTCGGGTTGTTGCTGACCGGCTGCGTCGCGCTTGCCGAGCGACTGCTCACGCCGGGAGGCAAGCGATGACCGCGCTCGTTGGGCTTGTCGCGTTAATCCGCGAGCAGCGGCTCGCCACGCTGGCCGCCGTGTTCGCCGCGCTGTCGTTCGTGTTGCCGCTCGGCTTGACGACGACCGGCGCGGTGCTGCGCTGGCCGAGCTTGGCGGCACCGTTCGTGTTCGCGTTCTGCGGCCTGTTCACCTCGATGCTGGCGGTCGTGCGCCCGCCGCGCCAGCTCGGCCCGGTGCTAGGTTTCGCCGCGCTCGGCGTGCTCGCGGCACTCGCGCCGATGATCCTGATCGCGACCGACGTGGCCGCCGCGCTCGACGCCGCCACCTGGCGCAGCGGCTTCTGGTGCTACACGTTCGCGCTCGCCTGCCTGGCCATCACCACCGTGCGCCGCCTCGCCGCGGTCGACACGGGCACCGGCGCCGGCGCGCGTGTTGAGCAGGCGGCGATCAGCAGCGCGAGCGCCGCGGGAGCGAGCCCACATAACCGGCGCGTTGATGCACTCAAGATGCGCTGCCCGCAGCGAGCGCTCGGCATCGCAGCGCCCTCACGCCGATGGCGCAGCGGGGCCGGCGGCGGGCACCGGTATGACTGTCGCAGCGGGCACCGGCGTGTGCATCGTGGCGGCCACCAAGGCGCCGGCCTGCCGGTCCTGCAGCGCCTGCGCCATGCGGTCGAAGGCCTGGTAGAGCTCGCCGAACTCGTCCTTGCGGCGCTCGTCGATGCGGTGGTCGAAACGGCCCTTGGCGATCTCGCCCAGAGCCTCTCCGACCAGCTTGATCGGCTGCGCTAACCAGTTGGCGACGAAGTACATCGCGATCGCGACCGCCGCCACCGTGACCACCACCAGCACCGCCATCAGCCCCATCGAGATGCGCGCCACCTGCCTCAGCGGTTGCTCGCGCAGGCCGAGCGCGAGCAGGCCGACGCGCTTGTCGTGAAAGGTGATCGGCGCCTCGAAGCCGAGCACCGCCTCGCCACCCGCGCTGTAGCGGCCCACGGGCAACCCGCGTTCGTCGGCCGTGACCGGCTCCGAAGGTGGTGGCTGATAGGTCTTGCCGACAAGCTCGGCGCGGCTCGCGGCTCGCACCACGCCGCCGCGGTCGATCACGGTGATGCTGTGGAAGTCGCCGGTCTTCATGATCTGCTGCACCGAGACATCGACCGAGACCCAGTCTTCCTCGAGCGTGGCGGCCGAGTTCTGCGTGGCGATGAAGCGCGCGAGCGCGGCGCCGCTGTCGATCAGCTGGTTCATCATGGCCGCGTTCTGGCGCTGCACGATGACGGCGGCCGTGAGGCCCATCACCAGCGCCACGATCAGCGCCATCGTCGCGGCCCATTTCACGCGCAGCGGGATGATGCGCGCCTGGCTCTTCGTGCGCTCGTTCTCGTCGAGCTCGGCGAGCACGCGGCCGAGTGCATCCGACAGCTCCTCGCCGGTCTGGAAGCGCCGGTCGGGCGCCTTCGCGAGGCAGCGCTCGACGATGCGGCGCAGCGAGGCCGGCAAATCGGGCCTCAGCTTCTCGATCGGGATCGGGTCCTCCTTCGCGATCTTCACCGCCAGCGCGACCAGGCTGTCGCCGAGGAAAGGCCGCTGGCCGGTCAGCATCTGGTACAGCAGGATGCCGGTTGCGAACAGGTCGGAGCGGCCGTCGAGCTTGTCGCCCTGCGCCTGCTCAGGCGACATGTACTGCGGCGTGCCGAGAATGTCGCCGACGCGCGTGCGGTGCTCGCTGCCGGCCGACTCCATGTGGGCGATGCCGAAGTCGGTGACCTTGATGGTCTGCGTGTCTTTTACGCGCATCAGGTTTCCGGGCTTGATGTCGCGGTGCACGATCCCGCGCTTGTGCGCGTAGGCCAGCGCGCGCGCGAGCTGGATGCCCATGACGATGACGTCGCGCACCGGCATCGGCTTGGCGTCGCTCATCTCGTCGCTGAGCGGCTGGCCGTCGAGCAGCTCCATCGCCATGTAGGGCCGGCCCTCGATCTCGCCGACATCGTGCACGGTGACGATGTTCGGGTGCGAGAGCCCGCCGGCCGCGCGCGCCTCGCGCAGGAAA